>Ga0194024_1000050_pt1 | contig 23077 bp, 24 predicted proteins | sample IW13Sep16_MG_FD_140337 | JGI IMG/M metagenome (GOLD analysis project Ga0194024, IMG submission 140337) | Freshwater microbial communities from the Broadkill River, Lewes, Delaware, United States - IW13Sep16_MG | ecosystem: Environmental > Aquatic > Freshwater > River | place: USA: Delaware...
ACATTGGTGCCAATGAAACGACCGTCATCAGAACCTTTACCTTTAGTGTTGGCAGTAGCAATGATATTGAATCCTTTTTTAGGATTTACCCACTTACCAATTTTTTTCAAGAAAACTCCTTTACCTTCAAGAATCGATTGAAGGCAAAGAATCTTGTTGGAAGCCAGGTCAATCTCGTCAAGCAGTAGAACCGCACCGCGTTCCAGGGCTTCGATGACTGGACCATTGTGCCAAACGGTTTCGCCGTTGATAAGGCGGAATCCACCAATGAGATCATCTTCATCTGTTTCAATAGTAATGTTGACACGAATCAGTTCTCTTTTGAGTTGGGCACAAACTTGCTCAACAGAGAAAGTTTTGCCGTTGCCAGAGAGACCTGTAATGAATGTAGGGTAGAAAATACGGGATTGAATGATTTTTTTAATGTCCCCAAAATTGCCAAACTTGACGAAGGAATCATCTTTCTGAGGGATAAGGTTTTGTTCGATTGCAGGCATTGCTGCAGGAGCATTATAGAAAACTTCCAGTTCTTCCACAGTCTCTTTAGTTACTTCCAAATTCCATTTACCACGACCGACTTTACAATCAGACAACTTATTAGTGACAGTCTGATAGTTAGCACCATTCATTGCACACCACGCACGAATGTCGCCAGAGGTTACAGTCTCACCATAAAGTGCTTGAAGAGAAGTGCGAATGTAGTCAGAGGACAGTGCCATTTGCTTTGTTTGAACTGAAGTTATTATAGGGCAAAAAGAAAGGGTCTTAAGACCCCAGTGTTCAGTCTTTCAACTGTCCATACCTATATTTCATAGCTTGGAGAAGATATGCCTGTGAAAGAGATTTGGGACCCTCTTGCAATATTTTAATGACTTTAGGATCCTTTTCTGATGCAATTGCAATGTCTTTCCAGTTTTCTTTCATGCTACCAGAGAAATAAATTCACCAAGAACTTTTTTATTTAGTTTCTTAGTCTTCAAACTCTTAACAAAAGCAGACTTAATTTTTGCTTTCGTTGCACCTTCATCAACATCAAATTCAGATCCATTAGCAAGTTCGGATGCAGAGATGCCAATGTATGCATCATATCCAGAACTATGAATCACAAAACTTTTTTCCTTCTTCCAATTTGCTTGAAGTTTGCAATATTCTTCAAAGTTTGTATGAATGCGAATAAAACTATTTGCATCACGCGGAGAAAGAACACGAATACCAATGAAATTAACAGAAGGAAAGTTGTCCTTTAGATTGTGAAGAATAAGATCAGTAAACTTACTCCATTCACCTTCAACTCGATATGTAATTCCAAGTTTACGATCGCGCACAAAAGTAGAATAAGGACTCAAACGGCGCTGACCAATGTAAACACCATTACCACGCTCTACTTCAATATGACGAGTCAATGGGTTTGCTTCACCATCAGTCAGAACAATACACTGAACTTTCTGCAGTTTATTTTCCCGTTGAAACTTAGGAAGAATCTGGTGCATTGAAACAAGTGCTTCATTCAAAGGAGTCCCAGAAAGAGAAAGGCGTTCTGGAATAGAATAGTTTGTATAATGATCGTGAAAGTACTGAGCAATACGCCAAATATTAATCATCTGCTTTTCAGTTTCTTTTCCAGTTACTTTACTGGTAAGAATATTCATCATAGCAAATGAATCATCAACTGAAAGAAGTCCCTCCTTTTTTTCATAATGAGGTTTCCGTTGTGCTTCTACATATTCATCTTTTCGATAATCAAAGTAAGGACGCTTCCATTCATTCGTAAAAGCATATACTTCAAATGGAATAGAAACTTTACGACAGAACCAAATCAAATTGAACAGTTGCTTACAAGTATCCTCCAGAATGTTTGCCATAGAACCACTCCAGTCCAGAATAAACACAAGACCATGATTCTTACCGTCAGCAAGAGTAGTTACCTTTTTAAACAGGTCTTCATTATATTTGTAAGTGTGAAGTTTGGTGCAGTCCAGAACACCAGTGCGAGCAGTGGTAGCACGGGCATACGAATCTGCTGCTTTGCGACACTCAAACTCTTTTACCAAATAGTTGACTTCTTTCTGTGCAGACTTTTTGAACTCTTGATATTTTTTGTCTACCTCAGAATAAACATCTGAACAATTCCTTCTCTTTGCAAATTCTGTAAAGTAATCATCAATACAGCAATGAATTTCATCATTAGGTGCAATGATAGTATCAAGATTTACTTTTGGAACTTCAACATAAGTATATTCTTGTTGATTATTTCCAATAAGATCTTTCAGTTTTTCTTCAAGAGAATTAACTGTGTGAACTTCTGGTTCTTTAAGAGAAGGATCTGTTGAACCATTTTGAATATCAGGTTTTTCTGCAGATTTTTCATCAGTTTGTTGATTACTATTTTCATCAACATCACCTTCTTTACCATTATTTTGAGGATGTTGTTGCTGCTGTTCTTCTCCACCCTCCTGCTGTTGTTGCGCTTGAGTTTCAATATCTCCGACTTTCTCTTCCTCTTTTTCTTTCTTGCAATAATTATAAAGAATTTCAGAAACAACAACAACATCTGCAAATGTTTCTGTATTGGAAATCATTTCAATAATATCTTTTTCTTCGTCATTTTTTACAGGAACATCAATATGATTACCAATCTTGAACCATAGGTTTGCACGGTCTGCAAGGTTCATTTTTTCAAGATCTTCACCTTCCAGAACAAAAAAGTCATTATCAGAAAGTTCTTTATATCCGTTGTAAAAAGTTTTTGCAAGTCCCATATACTTGCGTTTGATCAATTTCTCAATGCGAGCATCTTCTACAATATTGACAAATTGATGTGGAATATTTTTAGGAGGATCTTGGTTGGGAGTGAAGAGAGCATGACCAACTTCATGACCCACAAGCATATCATAAACTGTTCCACTTGCTCGTTCCCACTGGGGAAGCGTAAGAACACGGGTTTCTACATTGAACGATGCAGTCTCCACAGAACGGTTCTCAACCACCAAGTCCTCAGTGGCAAGAAGTTTGGCAAGTTGAGACTTAATTTCGTGACGAACGGTCATTGCTCTGTTGCGTATGGACCTATTATACAAAAAAAGGAGGTCCGAAGACCTCCAAGTGGACAGTTTGAAAAGTGGATCACATAATGAATTTATCTTCCACCACCTCTACGAATTGGACTTGGATTTGGGATTCCAATTGTAGTATTGCCAATTCTAACAGTGGGTCCTAGATATCCATCTCCAGGTTTTCCTCCTTGGATAGTTCCAATAGTTCCGGGAGAACCAGTGTTGCCTCTAATTTGACCGCCGCCATTGTTTCGACCGACTGATCCGCCGCCATTGTTTCTAGGGGGAATTCTACCGACCGAACCACCACTTCTAGGAGCAGGAGCACCGCCAGGAGATGTGGGTCCTTTTTTATCTGTAGATCTTTCTGGTGGTGCTGGTGGTAGTTTAGGTGCTGGTGGGACTACATCACTACTTCTTCTATCTAATGCGTCCTGAGTTCTTTTATTTCTCTGTCTTGCATCAGCAGAAGATTGTTCATCTTCAAGAATACTTTGTTTCCACGCTTCACTCATATTTGCCATAATAGCGAGTGCTGCTCCTTCGGTATCAGCATAACCTTCGCTCATCAGGTGACCCTTGACGATATCAAAGAGGTCTGCACTCTGTTGAAGTTGACCGTATCCAGTCTTTTTATCAGGAACTCCTACACCTTTAGGAGCTTCTGCTCTCCTTCTTTGTGTTTCATATCTATCCCTATCTGCCTTATTACGACTCTGGCTGGGATGTTGACCACCAGAATATTCTTCAGCACCCTCTGCCAATTGTTCTTGTTCCATATAAATGGAAGCATAAACCTCCATCAAATCTTTAACTTCTTTCGATTTCATTTTTTTAGAGACTTTTTAGATATTTATAAAAAAAGAAGGTCCGAAGACCTCCCAGTGGACAGTTTAGAAAGTGGTTTATTTTTTCATATTTTTCGCACCGAGTCTCTCAACTTTGGCACGACTCATACCAGTTTGTTTCATCTTTTCATTACCACCACCCGCTTTGAATGCGTCATCTTTGTTAATAAATTTTGCTTGAGGCAATCCTCTAAACAATGGTCTCACTGCATCACCATATCTTTGCAATGGACCTCTAGTATCCTTTTTTTCGGGACCAGTATATGGAGGAATATATGTTTTACTTTTTGGAAGGAAATCAAAGATGCCTTCAACAATACTCTCTCTCCACTCTTCACTCATATTTGCCATAATAGCGAGTGCTGCTTCTTCAGTATCAGCATAACCTTCATCAATCAAGTGTCCCTTGACGACATCAAAGAGGTCCACATCATCCTTATAATAGCGAACATTCTTTGCATTCTCGGGAGTTCTGCTAGGAAGAGAATTAGTTTCTTTTCCAGAATGAGTTGTTGATGTTACTTGTTCAGAAAACATCGCATTATATGACTCTTGAAGACTATGCAATTCTTTGTAATCCATTTTAAGAAAACTTTTTTAAATATTTAGTCTACTAAAACTTTTCACTTTCTCAAACTTAAGAACATCACCAAACCTATCTTCCATACCTGCTTTATGAGAAATAACAAATACATTTGCATTCGTAATTACATACCTGATAATTTTTAGGAATTCTTCTGTACCAAAACCATCAAGAGAACTATCAAACACCTCATCAAGAATCAACAAGTTTGTGTTCGTTGAGTTTTTAAACTTGGCAACTTCTCTCCAAGTAAAAAGAAGTGCCAAGTCAATTCTTTGTTTTTCACCTTCACTAAAAGAAGAATAAGAAAAGTCTTCGTGAATCGGAGACTGTACTGTTTCATTAAACTCTTCATCCAATGTGAAGTTAATGTAAAAGTCCATCATTTGAAGATACCTGTTAACCTGTTGGTTAATCAAAGGTAGATACTTTTTGATTATTTTGGATTTTACACCACTGTCCTTCAACAAGGAGTATGAAAAGTCGTGATATTGAATCAGGTCCTTCTTTCCTGATAAGTCATCATATACTTTTTGTAGGTCTTCCTTAAAACTATCTAACTTCTCATGTTCAGTATTTCGGTTTTCAAGTTGTTCGGCAATTCTTTGAATCTCCGATTCAAGATTTCTGACCTGTCGTTGACATCCAGATATTCTAGTATTGTTTTGAGAAATGTCATGTGTTAGAGAAGTGATCTCCTTTGATAGAACAGTAAATTGACGCTCCCGTTCTTCTTCCTTTTTAATTGCTTCCTCTAGTTCTTTATAACCAGACTGCAACTCTTTTGCTTTATTTTGAGCGTCACTAATTTTATTTAACCTAAATGACTCTTCAATATCTTGAGTGCAGGTAGGGCATACCGTATTTTCAGTAAAAAATTTATGTTCTTTAGTAATAGTTGATACTTTGTTAGAAATCTTACCTTTCAAATTGCCAAGTTTACGCAGTTTTTCAGTTGCGCCAGTAAATTTTTCTAAACTCTCTTGTAAAGAATTAAGTTCTCCATTTATGCCTTCACAAGCATTCATCAAATCATTTTCTTCATTAAGAAGGTCTTGAATTTGATCTGTTTTATTTTCAATATTTTTCTTTCCCCGCTTTTCCAATTCCTCGATAAAGTTTTTTTGCATTTCTGCTTTATCTTTGATGGATTCTTTTTTAAGATCTAAAGTGCGAATTTCTTCTTTCAAAGCACGAATCTTTTCTTTAATAATGATATTCATTGAGGAAAAGATTTTGATATCCAAAAGGTCTTCAATAACTTCCCTACGACTTGCAGCAGTCAATTGCATAAAAGGAACAAAGTTACTGCTACCCAAAATCACAATTTGTGTAAAAGACTTATAGTTCATTTTAAGAATGGACTGTTCCAGAAATTTCTGCTGCTCTACTGCAGAAGAGTTTTGGTCAAGAAGACTACCATTCCTATAAATTTCAAATACATTTGGTTTGATTCCACGACGAATCTTCCATTCTATAGAACCAACAGTAAACTCAATTTCTACAAGACAATCTTTTTCATTAGTAGAGTTGATAAGTTGTGGTTTATTGATCTTACGAAAAGACTTTCCAAAAAGAACAAAAGTCAACGCATCCAAAATGGTTGACTTACCTGCACCATTATTGCCAATAATAAGAGTGGTAGATTCTTTGTTTAGTTCAACTTCTGTGAATTGATTACCAGTAGAAAGAAAATTCCTCCACCTAATTTTTTCAAAGATTATCATTTATTTCAGGGGGAATCACAAGGTCATCTTTTGTTATTATAGCATACTGATGGTCGTGTGCTTCACAAATAGAAATAACTACTTCTTCGTCCACTTCCATCACATGCATTTCTGGATACTCTTCTTCTTCGAGCATTATTGCAAATCTAACAGCATCATCTTCTTCTTCAAAAATGTATAGAGTTTGAATTCCATCATCATCTATTACACTGTATGCACCTTCGTCTTCTCTGCCGTTGATTGTTAAAATAAACATTATACCATTTCACAAGCTTCTTGATAAACTTCAGAAATAAGTTTTTGTACTACTGATTTATCAAGATTGATTTCTGCCTCCTCTACATATCTATTCAAGATAGACAAGGTATCTTCCGACTCAAATGCTTCAAACTCCTCATTCTCTTGAACTTGAAAGTTTTCTACAATCTTGAGTTCTGCAATATTAGAAGCATAAAGTTTATCAACAAACTTTTCAAAATTTTTAATATCACTCTTCTTACGAACAATGATTTTTACAATTTTATTTGAATATTCGCGAGTATCAAATGTTTGATATGGAGTGTCCTCATAATAAATGTTATAGAACATTCTATGGGGATTGTTGATAGGAGTGTGTTCTAGTGTTTCTGTATCGAAGATGGTGAATCCTCTTTTATCACCAACATCTGACCAGAACATTTCATAGGGATTACCTAGATAAAATACCCGTCCATCATCCGATCTAGTGTGATAGTGACCGCTGAAGACTTTAGTGAACTTTGAATATAATTCGCTTCCATGACCATGATCCATGACGATTTGCTTATTAACTCTAAATCCTTGGAGTTCAAGGTGCCCCATCGCACAGTGGCAATCTGAATTTTGAATAAATTTGAAAGTACTTTCCTCATTTTCTTTATTAATCCAGGGAATGAATAGTATATCTAGACCACCAATCGTAACTTCTGATGCGGCATCATAGACATATACATTATCATACTCACGAAGAAGAAGATCTACTGCATTTACCTTATTAGTATTCTTATAGTATGCAGTATGGTTTCCTACAATAGTATGGACTGTGATGCCCATGTCTTTCAGGCGATCATAATAATTATCCTTTGACCAAGCAAGTGCCGAGAAATCAATTCCTTTACGACTATCAAAAGTATCTCCCATATCTATAACGGTAGTAATCCCATACTGTTCCAGCGTTGGGAAAAACACTTCGTTGTAGAATTTTAAGAAATAATCGTGAAAGAGTTTAGAATTTTTTCTAGCACCAAAGTGTTGATCAGTAATGATAGCGACTTTCATTAATACCGAAGTTTAGTGTAGACTGCATCCTTGATGCTATTATAGTCTGAATAGTCTGAACTGTCAACACTACCTTCAAATACTTGGTCGAAACCAGTTCTTTCAAGGATCTTATTTTTAATTTCTAGTTGCTTCTTCTCTTTTTGGATTCTGCGGAGAAACGCATAATGAATGATCTGCGTAAAGTAAGCAAAAGGATTTTGGGATTTCTCAGGATTAAAATTATGAACATATTGAACGCAATTTTCGATTCCATCAGAAATCATGTCCTCCTTAAACATGTAATTAACAAAGTTTGGTTTGAATGATAAGTGATTGGCAATTTTTAGAAAACACTCTCCAATGTAACGGGGAATAGGAGGTTTGGTGTCCCATCTTTTTGCTCTTTCTGATTTATCTTGCTCGTCAAGATTCTTTCCAAACTTCTTTCTATAAGAAAGTTCAACATCAGAGCGATATTCAATCAGAGCAGCAAGGAATTCTTTATTATTGACATAATGTTCTGACCTTTTTCTTTTAGTCATAACTGCTGTAGATATCATAAGTATTTCTCATTATTATGTATTGATTATACCACTATGAGAAATAGTTGACAAGTTCTTAAATTGTCAGTAGAATACCTTTGTTAGGGTTGATAGAGACAGAGTAGCTTAACTATTCTTATAGAGTTTCTCTAGTATTTCTTTAGCATCATGCACATTAGAGATATATCCCATCTTTCTAGACATCTTTGTTTTAGATTGATTATTAGCAATTTTACTAGTCTGTCTTACATAAGATTGATAGAGTTGAATCATTTCAATATCAGAAGATTCACTCATTGTAAGAATGTCTTCTAGTTTAAGAATAAACATATCATCAGTAGTGGTCTTTAACCATGGTTCCATTTTATAACCAAACTGTTTACCAGATCTGGTTTTAACTTCTGAAACAATAATTGGATAAGAAACTAAAACAAAGGTTCTATCATTCTCTTCAGATGCTGCTACTTTGGCAAATATTTCTTCACCTGTTTTTAGTTTGAGTGTTGCGTAGAAATCGTCTTCAGGACCCATTTGCCTTTACCTCCTTAATCTTTTCTGCCAAGAATTGAAATCATATAAATTTCGTGCTTAAAGGCATCTTCCTCTGTAAGATTTTGTTTGAGAAAGATTCTTCTATCTTTTGAAGGAGGATTGAAAACTCGATTAGATTTAGAGTGAATCCTATTACCGTTACCCTTACCTATGTAATAAGGTGACCCGTCTTCTCTTAAATAAGCATAAGTGTAAAATTTTTTCATATTAATTCTTTAATTGAATGGTAATTATCTCATAATTAAAGTTCTCTTCATTATAAATTTTAATTCTTTCTATGAGATGATTTAGAGTATAGTTTTTCCGTGAGTTATATGTACAATCATCAGAGATGTCATAGAGGACTGCTTTAGTTTTATCTTTTCCTTTTCTAAGTACTCTTCCAATTGATTGTAGATTTCTAACTCTCGATTTACTGGGTGAAGCAAAGATAACATTATGGAGGTTCTTAATATTAATACCTGTAGAAAAAGTTCCATAAGATGCAACGATGATTGCGTTGTTCTCTCTCTCAGTAATTTCTCTGACTAATTCTCTTTCTTCAGTATCAACACCACCGTGTATAAAAAATACTTTACGGTCATTTTGCTTGTTATTATTTATCTTTTCATAAAGTATTGCACCATGTGCTTCAACACGACTAAACAAAACAAGAGTATTGCCTTTTAAGTCTAATGAAAGATTAGTAATAAATTTATTTCGTTGTTCGTGAGAAATAAGATATTGAATTTCATCCTCATAAGTTTCAAACTTTTGTGGAGGATGTTTTAAAACAAGACATTGAATATCAAGTTGAGAAAGGTGCCCCTGTTTCATCAACTCGTCTGTTCTGGTCACTTTATATGATGGACCAAAGACTCCCTCTAATACCCATTTATGCGTCTGTGTGCCGTCTAAAGTGCCAGTAAACCCAAATCTATACTTGGCGTGATGAAGTTTAGTCATAATCGAAATAAGAGACTTGCTCTTAAATAGGTGTGCTTCATCTCCTATAACTACATTGTAGTCTTCAAAGAAAGTTCGATCTAATTTGTAAACAGACTGCCAAGTTGTGATGGTTACTGGCGCATCATTACTTTTTTCACGACCAGAATAGATACGATGGCAATATGAGTCAGCATCCCAACCATAATCCAAAAAGTCCTTATACATCTGTTCTACAAGAGATGTCGTTGGAACAACTAAAAGAATTTTTTGTCCTTTATCCACATAATATCTTACGAGGGAATAAATCATCAATGATTTGCCGCTCGCTGTGGGGCTTATCAATAGCTTTCGATTATGTCGTAGTGCATCATATACTCCCTCAATTTGATACTTCCGTGGAGTATGAGCACAAATAGAGTTCATATAATCTTTGACTCCTTCATATGAGATTTGATCATTAATCTCAAATGGAAGTCCATAAAACTTGTTGTCTTCAAACTTATATGTGTATCCATAATTCTTACAAAAGGATACAATTTTATCTAAAAGTCCAACATAAATTTGTTTAGACCTCATATCGTATAGGTGAATCTCTCCATTCCAGTTCCTATTACGATATTGAGGCATAAACTTCATATTGGGAACTTCAAATTTGAAGTGATCCCTGAGTTCATATTCAATATGTGGTTCTGTTTGTATTTTTAGAAATACTTCGTTGGACTTAGATATAACAAGATTTGCTGTCGTATCAATCACATAAATCCATTCATCTAAAAATATTTATCACATATCATAGAACTTAAAATCTAATATTGCTTTATATAATTCTGACTTTAATTTATATAAATGTTCCTGTTCTTGTGGATGTCTAGATGGATGACCCTCCCAAGTTTCTATTCTTTTACAAACGCAGTGATACAATAAATGAATATCTTCTATTGAAAAATCCATATAAAATGTATCTTCTTCCATTATCCTAAACCTGATTGGAAACGAATAAACTCTATAGCGTTTTTAATTTGATATGTGCGATTTTGAATTACCTTCAAGATACTTTCCAAGTAATTAAGCATTGTTTCGTAGTATTCTACCTTTAAAGATACTGAAGATAATTTGTTATCTGCATCTAGATATTTTTGCATAGTTTCTTTATCCCTAATTTTCTTTGGAAAGGGATTTTCTACATAAACTTCTGGGTCTGCTTTACCGGAAAAGTATTCATATCTTTCGTGGCGTATATTTTTCTTTTGCTGCTCTGCTTTCTTTTTTAAAAGGACTATGTTATTATATAAGTCAAAATACTTTGCGTGAAGTATCGGAATATTTAAAGATTCGGTATGAAGATTATCAATATCAATTTTTGAATCTTCCGTCCACATTTTTTGGATGGTATCCAAATCAAAACTCATAAAGCATTCCCATTTTTATCTAGTATATCGTAAATAGTATACTTGAAAGTGACCTCTGCTGTAAAGTATTCAATGTCAACATCTGTAGCATCAAAAGATAAGTCTGTTAGTTGATATGGAAACATATCCTTAAACTTAACTTGGAAATTGATATTATTATTACTATTCAAAATAAAAAGAGTGGCATCTGAATAGATGTCCATTATTTTACGAGTATTGTCATCTTTATAGTTTCCAGTTTGTTGGAGATTATAAATCTCTTCCAAAGATTCTGGAAAACCTAAACCACGAATCCACTTTTGAATTTCCATATAGTTCTCAAGATTTTCATCAACCAAAAATCTTAATGTAAAATCTTGAAACTCGATCTTATCTCCAGGAACTGGAATATTCTTTAGATATGTTGGTTGTTCTGCAATACCAAGACTCATTCCTGGAACATTTGCAGAATTACCAAAAAATGATACCTTTGGAGTTCTGTTTAGAATAAATTTAAAACCAACTGGAGATAGAAAATTTCTATTTTGTATCTGGTTGGCAAATGCGTTTGATACTGCCATTATATCAGTTTTATATCTATTTAGATAAAAAAAGAGGGGGGTCCAAAGACCACCCTCTGAAGAACGGTGTGAACCGAATGGATCACATGATGTTCTTGACAGCAACGCGACGATAGTAGCGGTTCTTGTTGACTTGGAGGCGACCCAGACCCTGCTCGATTCCTTCTGCGAATGGGTTAGCAACGAGACCGTAGCGGGTCTTGAAGCCAATCTTGGGCTGGAAGGAGTTCTCTCCAACGGCACGAACCATCTGGAGGGGAACATATGGGCAATAGAACAGACCAGCGTCATAAGGTGAAGAACCCTTATAACCAACAACATAGTACTGGTTGGTGCCTTGTGCCAGACCGCTGTTGTCAGCAGCCAGGTTTGCCGAATAAGGATCGATATAGACGCGATACTTACCTTGCAGAACACCAGCAAAGGTGTTACCAGTGTCATCAACGTTCAGGTTAGCGTTGAGTGCGGGGGTGTAATCGAGAACACCAGCCATGGTCAGTGCAGAAGCAACGTCTGCAGAACACAGGATGATGTTGCCCTTTCCGCGACGAGTTCTTTGTGCAATGCGGTTTGCATCACGCTCGATTTGGAACAGGAGACCCTTGAACTTCTCAACAGACCAGCGACCGTTAGAGTCAACATCGAGGTCGAATACACCAGCGGTAGCAGTGTTCTCAGCAGCACCTTGCTCAGCAACCTTATAGATGGTTCTGATAACTTCGCGGTTGATCTCAGCAAGAATCTCAGTTGAGAGAATGTTTGCGAGTTCTGCTTCAGCATTCAGACCATGAATTGCCTTGAGGTCCTGAGCGAGTTCCAGTGAGTACTCGGCTTTCAGTGCTCTAGACTTTGCAGTAACGGTGACTTTCTCAATCGAGAATGCCATCTGATTGAACGCATTACCTGCGTTACCATCAAGACCTTCTGCATTGCCAGTGGTCATGCCCTGACCAACATCATATGCGGTCGAAGAAGCACTACCAACAGGGTTCAGAATGCTTGGGTTGCTACCAGACTGTGAGGTAGTACCCATACCAGCGGTAACATCGGTGAAACCGTCTGTGAGGTCGTTACCTGCATCCTGACCAGAGAATGCGGAGTTGGGCTCGTTGAAGAATGCTTCGGTTCCGCTCTGGTTGGTGTAGCGTGAACGCATCGCGAAGATGAGTCCAGTAGGACCAGACATTGGCTGAACGCCTGCGAGGTCATAAGCGACCAGGTTAGGCATTGAGCGTCTGATCAGAGAAATCAGAACGGGGTCGAAACCTGCAACAGGACCACCTTCGGCGGCAGAACCACTAAAACCATTAGTACCAGCGGAATTGGTGGGTGCTTCTGTCAGGAATGAACCAGAAGAAGCAAATGCGTTTTGCTCCTTAAGGAATTTTTCTTGGTTTTCGAGCAGGACAGCGGTTACAGCTCTACGATGGGAGTCTTTGATTTGCTCGCATCCCTCATGATTGAGGAGAGGTGCCCACTTTTCCTGCAGATGCTCGGATTGAAACATTTGCGTTTACCTATTAAAAATTTACTGTGTTTTGGGTTTGAATTATATTAAATTCAATTATTTGCTAATTGAACCCATAGTTTTGAGATATGCGTGCATTGAAGGTGAGTAAGACTCAGCTCCTCCATTGTCCACACCCTCAGAAAGGGTCTCAGTTTTAGCAGCAGTAGACTCTTTCTTGGAGGCAAAATATGACTCCTTCAAGGTCTCCAGCTTTTCACGATATTGTGCCTCACTTTCAAACTCAACACTTTCGGCAAGTGAAGCGAGTTTCTCTTTTTGGGTCTGTGCAAGACCCTCAGAGACTTGATCCAAGACTCCATCAGCAACCGACTCTGCGAGACGCCTGTTCAGGAAGATATTCTTTTCAATCTGCTCGTTGAGTTTTGTCTCCATATCATCAAGTTTTTCTACCATGCTCTCAAGTACATCATATTTTTCTTCAGGGATTGATACATAATGCTCTTCAAAAAGTCCTCTCATTCCAGAAAGGAATGATTCGGTCATTTCGGTCTTAAGACCTTGTTCGATGGCGAGTTCATTTTCATTGACCCACTCATCTGCTACATACTCCAGGTAAGAATCAACTCTTTCCTGAAGTTCTGCAGAAATTTCTGCAATGCTTTCTGCAAGTCTTTCTTCATATTGTACTTCCAGTGCTTCCTTAACTTCGGAAACCTTAGAATAAATTGCCGATTCAAAAATAGTTTTTGCTTTTTCTTTGAAATCTTCGGAGAGATCTTCACCACCAAGAAGAGCATTGACATCTTCTTCGATATCATACTCTGCTACGATTTCATCTTCAGTTGTCTCTTCTTCAGAAACAACTTCCTCTTCAACGGTCTCTTCTTCAGAAACAACTTCCTCTTCAGTTGTCTCTTCTTCAGAAACAACTTCGTCGGTAATTTCTTCTTCTTCTTTCATAGACTCTGCAGGCTTTGCACCTTTGTTGACAACATCCTTAACTTGCTTAAGGCTGCCACCAGGTGTTTTAAGTTTTGCAGAATCATCATCTACTCTATAGTTATCTGGAGTAGGACCGCCAAGATCTTCGTAGGATCCTGCTACTGAAGTATCCATTGCTTCTGCTGGTTTTGCACCAGCATTGACAGCAGTTTTGGATTGCTTAGTGCCTGCTTCCATTTCTTGTAAGTTGTTGTCACGCGACATTTGTAACTCTCCGTGTTAACCTCTGTATTAATCTATATTTATTTATCAAATTATAAATTTGAAAGAAACTCGTTGAATAAGTTTAACTTATGCTCATCGAGTGCTTTTTGATCAACAAGTGTGTTGATTTTTTTGTATGAATTCTCTGCAAATCTTTCACGAAGAATGCCGCCTTCCCAGACCCACTCTTTACCTTCCATAATTCCTTGAACAAAAGCATCAGGTGCAGAAGGATCCGCTACAATATCAGCAGCAGTTGCTAACATAAAATCTTCACCAACTTCCATATATCCATCACGATGTCTTGATACTGAACCAATACCGCGAGAAGAAACGCCCAAGGTCACACCTTCTTTTAAAAGTGATTCTGCAATCTTACCCATTGGAGTAGAAAGAATCTGTGCCTTGCCAATAAAATTATTTCCTTCTTGTGTTAAAGAAACAATTTTATGAGAAACTCTATCAAGATTTACGGTTGGTCCATCTGGATGACCCAACTCTCCAAGAGCACGACCTTTATCAACATAACAATCTGAATATCTTTTAACTTCACGCTCCATTACAGAACGACGATAAACTCTACCATTACGGTTTTTTTGCTCTGTCTGAAGAAAAGGTCCTTGAATGAAAAGAGTCTTTTTACCGTTTTTCTCTTCGGTAATAACTTCTACCTTTTCGATTTCTTCTCTGATTAATTTCATTTTTTTATGCGGTGAAACCTACTTTGAATCCTTTAACTGTTGCTGCAGATGCAGAAATAATATCATTTGGACCCTTCTCAAAAAACTCAATGTGATTATCAGGAAGAGTCACTGTAGCAGTGCTTGCATACCCAGTAGTTGTACTTTTGGCAACACTAACAGTAGCGTCACCTCCAGAAAGGTTAATAACTCTAACTACAGTTGCGTTACTTACTGTAGTAGCAATATTCAATGCAACTTCAGACCCTTCTCCTGATAATAATGTTCTTGTCATTGTATTATTAAAATACTTTATTAGTTATTTATTATTCTTCATCACCAGAAGAAACTTCGTCTTCCGAGGCAAACATATTTGAAGCAACAACGGGTCTAATCATATCGATTCTTTCTGCAGATTTTGCAAAAAGGATATCTTTAATTTTATCAGTCACATTTGACGGACTCTCATCAGAAATAATCATGTCCATTAATTCATCCATTAGTTTTAAATCAATAACTTAAATCTATTTATTAAATCTCTCCACCAGATGGTGGTTCAACTGATGATGCATCAATTTCGGGTTCCATAACTGGTTGACCTAAATCCATGCCACCTGCTCCAATTGGTTGCTCAGTTGCTGGGTCAATCTGCATTTGAGTTGGATCGGGAATAATACCAGATTCAATCTCCTTCTTAATAAGAATATCCTGCTCAACAATTTCTTGGTCAGTTTGACGAAGAACTTTGCGGCGAAGATAATCCTGAGAAAAGTACTTGCCTACATATGGTTCTGCTTGTTGAACCATACCCAATCTTTCATTCAAAAGTTCTGTTTCCTTGAGTTCTGCAAAATGATTGTCATAAAGGAAATCATATTGAATGTGCTCACTCATCTTCTCCCAATCTTCTGGAGTAATAATATTCTTAAGAATGAGTTGAGTTTTGAGCATATCATTAAACATATTTGAGAATCTTTTTCTCAAGCGTCCAACAAACTTACTAAACTTGACCTCATCTCTTAGAATTTCTGAAGAGCGTCCAAGATTAAATCCACCATCTCCACCAATACGAGAAGTCGGAACATTCAAAGAACGATAAAGTTTATCTTGGAAATACTTGATATCAGTAATTTCGCCAAGATTTTGTCCGCCAGGAAGTGTGGAAATTTCAGTTCCTCTTCCACCTTCTCTACGAGGCAACCAGAAGTCTTCAAGCATACTCATGTGCTTTTTATCATCACGCATCTCGCCAGTTGCTGAGTCATAAACAAGTTTGTTACGATATCTCATCATAACATCACGAAGATATTGTTCTGCTTTCTGTTTAGGAAGATTGCCAACATCAATGTAGAAAATTCTACGCTCGGGTGCGCGTGACAATCTGTAGATAACCAGAGAATCTTCAATCATTCTCAACTGGTTGAGAGACTTGATTGCTTTGTGAAGATAAGAAAGTGTTGATCCCTTATTTCTATCTACAAGTCCAGAAGTGCAATATGTAATCGCATCTCTTGCAATTTTAATGCCTTTGTTTCCACCAGTCATCGAACTGGGATTGTTTGCTGGATATGTTGACTTTGGATTATATACAAAGTATTCTTCAATTTCGGGAAATTCATATTCAAGAGGATTTCCCGACTGAATATTTGCTAGACGAATATCCTTATTTTGTTTTTTTGTTTGACGAATATAACGAATTTTAAGAGCATCGATATATCTTAACTCCTGAATACCTTCATGAGGATTTTTAAAATCAATAATTTTGTGGTAATATAAACGACCGTCGATATACCAATTTCTATAAATTTCGTGCGCCTTCTTATCAAAATCTAAAAGATCTAAAATATGCTTAAATTCTTGTCTAATTTTCTTTTTGATGCCATCACTGGCATTTAAATTTGAAAGTTCGATTTCAACAGGAGTATCATTGGTGTCAGATACTACAGCTTCATTTACAATATCTTCAATAGCACTGTCACACTCTGGGTGTAGTGCCATCTCACGATATCTCTTGATAAGATCAAACTCGGTGCGATACACACCTTCAATATCTACATATGAACCAAAAAACCCACTGCTCAAATAATGGTCAGACCCGTCCTCGTTATTTGGAGGAACGGGTGAGACCGCAGAGGGTGGTAATTGGTTATTATCCTCAATTGAGAAACCAAAGAGTTTTGCCATTATTTAAGGTCTGAACTTTTCTTCAAACTATTTATCAAGCTCCAGTTCCAGGTGCTTCGGGGAAGTAGTACTGAACTTGGAAGTCAACGCTAAACTCTTCGATTGCATTCTCACTATCATAAGAAAGATCGATAGGTGAAATCGAAGTTGGGAAAATATCAATAAAACGATATTGGGCAAGAATTCTTGAATCGTTACCCGTTGTATTGGTTCCTTGCTGAACTGACTCACTTCTACCGAGTTGATAGACAATTGCTTGACCCATATAATCGGAAGGGTTTGTCAGACCAGAGTGGTCTCCATATTGAGCCATGTTTTGAATCCATGCCTCAAATGCTCTTCTGTGTGAGAAGTTTTCATCGTTGATGATAGTAACAGACCATGGTTCAATGGTTCTATCTCCAGCAACCTTCAGAGTGCGACCTCTGAAGGGAACTTCGATAGGAGTAACATTTGAACCAGGAAGTGCTGCAGTTTTGCACAGAAATCTGAAGTTTTCAGAATCGAACTGGCCAGTGCCGTCACCTTGAACTCCAAGGTTTACTGCAGTTGGGAAAGTCACGTCCACCTCAAAAAGATTAGGACGTGCGCCACCCCCGATAAGTTTTGATTTAAAAGCTGAGATTCCGCGAGTTGGAATTTGTGCCATTGTTAGTTTCCTCCTTTAGTAATTTATAATCTAAAATCAAACTCTACCTGCAACTTCTTCAAAGCTAATGCCAGTTCTGGTAGCAACGAAGGTAAGGGTGACATAGTTGATAGACTTAGCAGGCTTCAGGAAGATGTCTGCTCTAAACTCATTATTATCAATGACATCAGGGGTGTTATTTGTTTCGTCACAGATAACAAGGAATCCATAAACTCCTCGTTTTGCTTGAATATCACGCAGATATGGTTCAACAATATTAACAAAGTTTGCTCTTGTAATCTGATCATTTAACTCAAACAGTTGTGCTTCTGCTGCTCTTTCGAGTGCTTGCTCAACAGTGAGGAACAGGCGACGAACATTAATTCTATCAAATGCAGATGCATATGCCAGAGCAGTCTTATCGCCAAAGAGAAGGACACCAGTTCCAGGTTGATTAACAATAGAGTTAACTCTCAGTGGATACAGTTGGTCTCTTTGTGCTTTGCTTGGGTTATATGCAAGTTTGATTGCATTGTTCAGAATGCCTCTTTGCTGTCCAGCAGGAGAGAACCAAGGATAAGCATTAATTGAGGTGCGAACCATCAGACCTGCAACATCAGCATTGCAAGGAATATAGCGGAACTTATCGTTGAAACGGTCGTAAGTATACTTATAACCACTGTCAAATACTGCATATGATGAAGAAGAAAGTGGTGAGAAGAACTCAATGATGTTATTGGTTTGAGTGTCAGTATTAGTGACATCTACAACATCTGCTCTATGTGGAGAAACAACTGCCATACAGTCTTTTCTCTGTCCTGCAAGTGCAATCAAATGATTTGCTTTTGCTTGAGACTCAAACTTATTAGTGAGTCCAGGACCCATAATCAGATAATCAACTGCAATTTCATCCTCATTTGAGAACAAGTCATATGCAGTCTTAAGACCACCAAGAGATGCGGTCATTCCATTCAATGCAGAGTAATCAACTCCACCACCGAATGTATATGATACATTTCCAAGGGCACTAAATGTTACTCCTTGTACCTTCTGATTCCACATTCCAGCAGCTTCAGTGATTGGAGTATATCCATCACTTTGGAATCCAGTTGCAAGTGGAGTGGTGTTGTTATAGGAGTCATTACCAGTTGATGGGTTGTCACCAACATAAACATTTTGAGAATTCAGTGCAAGATAATTCTTCCAGAAGTTTTTCTGTGGAGAATTGGTGTCGGATACAGAGTCCGATGCTTTAGACATATTCAAGTGCTTCTCAAGTAAATTGCCTTGAATACCTGTAACACTTCCAGTGTCATCAATAACGACAACATGAACAGCATCATTCTTGCCACTTCTTGCAGCAGCATATCCAGTTGTTACTGGTTTTGGTGCGAGTGACTTCCAGTAAACAACTGAATTAGTCAGTGAGAGTGTTTGATCATCATACCAATCTTTTTTCGAAGCAGCAGTGGTTACAGCCCCATTTCCTGTGCTGATGCCAGAGTTATTTGTGAAGTAAATAACATCGGATGCTTGAAGTTCTGCTGTTGAATTGCCCTGAGCATATGTGATTGGATATGCAGTTCCATTATCTGTAGAAGCAGTAGAAACTCTTGAGAGAATCTTAACATCAAATGAACTGTTTCCAGTAGTTGATGAAGTAGTAACACCAGTAATGATACCTTTCAGATATCCAGTGAAAGATGTTGTTCCACCAACGCCAGGAATAACACTGCCACTGATGTCAGTAGTGACGCCATAACCAACTACTGCACCTGCAGCACCTGGGTCAGTAGTAGTAATACCAATAATTTGGTCTGCTGCATCATCAATCATGCAGACCTTTAAGTTATTTGCCCAAGAACCTGGATTCTTTGCAGCAAAGACATACTCGGCAATATCGTCAGCGTGATTTGCTTCGTAGTCATCAAAGTTTTTGATCTTGACGCTAGTGGTATATGCCATACCAACGCCAGCATTTGCGTTATTGAGGGTAGTTCCGTCTGCTCTTACGACCTTAAGAACGCCACCATATGAAAGGAATGAGGAAGCACTCATCCAATACTCATATTGTGCGTCTGTTGAAAGAGGTTTACCAAAAACATTGATGAGTTCTTGTTCTGTGGTAATATCAATTGGATCTTCGACTGGACCAAGTGCAAAGGGACCCGCAATTGCTCCAATGTTATCTAATACATTATCAGCTCTTCCTACAGTTAAATCAACCTCCCTGACTAATACGCCTGGAGATAATTGAGGAGTCGCCATGTTTTTGTTCTCCGTAATCTCAGTTTATCTAAAAAATATTTATTAAAAACCTACTTTTCAGACGGGAAACACTGCATGAACACCCTACCAGTCAGGATATTCCCATTTATCGTCTGTCTTTTTCTTTCTAGTTTCTCTTACTCTACTAATAGTGCATTGTTTACATTCATAGGAATATGAAGATGGTAACGATCCACCCTTTCTTATTCTGTAAAACCCATCTATTAGGTTTTTGACCTGACCGCAATTTCTACATTTTCTATCATTGAGAAGTAAATGACCAAGTTTTATCTGACCATCTAAGTCCATTACATATAGTCCCACATATAGGACATATCGCCATATTCTCCAATTGATGCGTTTGACCAACGGTCTCCTTGAGCATCAACAAAACTATCTGTCCCTAAACCATCATCCATAAAACCGAATGGTGCCATATCTTGTTCAATTTGATTCTTCTGCTCTTCATATAATCTCTTACGAACATCTTGATCAGTAAGTTCCTTAAAGTAGTCTTGTGCTACCATCCAAGCATAAATGACGAGGCACATTGCCAAGTCATCATTACAACCCTCTTCTGCTTCGAATGAGTTATGTTTTTGAACAAAAGTAGTCAGTTCTGAAATAATTTCATAGTCATTGAAGATGAGTTTATTCTCTTCAATCATTGTTTTGAGGTTAAGAGAACCAACCTTCTTGACAGTTTTAGACATTTTAACGCCTAATTGTGTTTTCTTACCAGAAAACCCTTGTCCAACAATTTGACCTGCTCTACCTCTCATAGAACACATCAGCAAGTTCTGATATTCTAGGTCATATTGAAGAATGGATGCTACCTGATCCCCAATATCATTGACTTCACAAAGGATATATGCTCCGTTGTAGTTCTTTGCAACTTCGTATATAATATTGGGAAACAACATTGGTTTTATTTCATTGTTCCTATATTTTGCTACAACCTTGTGTGGGAACTCTGTGATATCAACCACAACAAAAGCGGAGTAATCTTCACTAACCCCGCGAGCAACATCAACAGTAATAATATAATCGTGCTTATCAACTACATGTTCGTAAATATCTAATCCAGCATTTCTTGTAAGAGGATTATCATAAACCATCGAACGAAGTTTTGATGGTGCAATTAAAGTATCAACAGAACCTAAAAACTCACACTCAAACTCCACCTTGAACTGTTGTTCGGAGGTGTTTGCAATAGTTTGTTCTTTCCACTTTGAATCACGACCAGGAACTTCTGACCAATGAACATCGGTAGGTACATATTCGTTATTGCCTTTTTCTGCATCATGCCAATAACGATAAAAATGGTTCATTCCGTGAGGAGTAGAAACCATAATTACTTTCGTGCTTTTACCAGAAGTAATAGTAGGATAAACAGAGGCAAAGAACGAGTCAGCAATGTGATTCGGGACGAACGCGAACTCGTCGAGAAAGAGGATGTTAAACGACATACCTCGGACAGCAGACGCAGATGTAGAAGCTGCCAATATCTTACTGCCATTTTCTAACTCAATAGAACCTTTATTCCATGATATAATACCTTGTTGCATCCACTTGGGCAAGTTTTCATAAGCAGTTGCAAGTCTCTGTAACAATTCTCTTGCAGTCGCTGCTTTGTTTGCCAAAATACCAATATTGACACTATCGTTAAAGATAAGATAGTGTAGTAGATAAGATACAACAGTAGTTGAATTGTGTGTAGGAATAAAAGTTTTACCGCACAAAAATAAGTGATCTTCACTATCAACCTGTATACAAGCAACAGGTACGCTATCAACTTTTTCTATTTTATGAATGTAATGTCTACCTTCTTGTTTTCTTTCAGATTTTGTTAAATCAATACTTGAAATTTTTCTTGGAAGATTAAATACTCTTTCTTTAGTTGAAAAAGATAATGTATAGTAATAATTTCCTTTAATTTCTTTTCTTTTTATATTTGATTTTATACCAAGAGAAGAAAGCAACTCAACAACCTGTAAGATTAGATCATAATTTTTTTGATAGAATTCAAATGATCTGCTATTTTTTTTAATATATCCATCAGTATCCATTAAACCACGAAGAAGATTTAATCTATCTTCATAAGAAGAACGAAGATACTTTAATGGAATATGCTTATTTTTAATTAAATTATAGTTTTTTAATTTAGAATATAAATTTCTAATTTTAAATCTAATACAATTATCACATTCCTTTTCATATTCTACATCAAATTTATCTTTGTAAAAATTAAAATCATTTTTATGAGCAATGATTCTACCATCAGAAGAATATCCATCACCTAACCAAACACCAAGAAGGTATGGATCAATGCTCAATGTATTTTTTACAAAGTTAATTGGTTTTGATTTGTCTACAAATAAAGATCCCTGAACTCCTTTTCCTTTCTTATTTTTTGTTTTTGATTGATATTGATCGTATATATCCTTAGAAGTTATAACTTTCTTTCCCGTCCTCCAATATGAACTATTAACTTCCCATAAGTGATCAGCATCTGCAATTATTTCTTCACCATTGTCAAAAGTTATTTTATAACAATCGTGATTATACATAGTTTCAGTTTTCATCACAACTGAAACACAATTTCCAGTTGGTGATAAAATATTATCTCCAACTTTAAGATCCCCCATAGTTGTCCAACCATTTGGAGTTGGAATTGGAGTATCTAATGATAAAGCTTTGCCAGTCTGTCGTGGCATCTTACAGATATTAAATCTGTTTTCGTGAAACCTATTAATAAGTTTTTCTTGAAAGTGATATGGTTTGAACTGTGTCAAACCTTCATCAAGAGAAACAATTTTTATATAGTTTTGTGCAAAATATACTGGATCGTCTTTACACTTAACAAATTCAAGAACTTGCTCTTGAGTAAATTCGATGGGGGTATTTGCTTTTTTTAATAATGGATTACCAAGATATACATCACTCATAAAAATTAATCCTCAATAAATGTCACACTACAATCTGCTTTTTGTAAATTAGAGTCAGATGAAATTGCCATTGTAAGTGTTCTCTGTGGTGGAAGAACGATTCTTAGTGCATCAAGATCGATTGTTTCTGGAGCACCTGATGTAACGCAAAATACTGCTATTGGTTGTTGTGATGAAGTAATTGTGGTATCAGTTCTTGAATATGAAGATGCT
>Ga0194024_1000052_pt1 | contig 22927 bp, 37 predicted proteins | sample IW13Sep16_MG_FD_140337 | JGI IMG/M metagenome (GOLD analysis project Ga0194024, IMG submission 140337) | Freshwater microbial communities from the Broadkill River, Lewes, Delaware, United States - IW13Sep16_MG | ecosystem: Environmental > Aquatic > Freshwater > River | place: USA: Delaware...
TATTGTGAGAAGAACAAATGATTGACATTACAATTCGCCAATCAAATCCTAACTGTTTGGTGTATTATACTATCACGGTAGGAGATTGGATCTATGATGGTGATGCCCTTGATATTAATTCGGCACTCACAATGATTCAACACAATTTACAACACAATTGCCCTAAAAACAAATGAGTATCCCCCATTTCAAATCCCAACACGATTGGGAAGCATTTACCCAAATCTTTGATAGTCAGTGGCAATGTAAGAAAGCATTGCTGGATCGTGTCAAGGATGATATGCTCCCTGGATACAACTGGGATCAACTTCAACCACACACAATGGAAGTCATCAATGATATAGTGTCCAATCTTGTGTATGAGGTAGAGCGTCAGTTCAAAGAGACGCACCAGGACTATAAGACCAATGATGATGACCTGTTCATTCCTTATCGTAGTTTTAAAGAAAATGTAGCGGAAGCACTTGAAAGTGCCCTTGATACTTATCATATTAAGAAAGAATGTCCTCCTTGTGATACTCTTTCTTGTGCCGACCATTTGACTGATGAATAAAATTTTGATATAATGTGGGGGTTAATCGCCCTCTTTTTTATGCTTGGGAATCTTGAACCAGAAGAACGTATTATGTCTCAACCAACTGTAATGGAACAAGTTGTTGCTTTGATAGAAAAATATGGATGGGAAGAGGGTGATGAGATTTCTGTTGAAATGGCAGGAACTCAAGTCTCTGGTATTGATGTGGGTGAGGAGTATAATAAGAAGTGGCAATCTCCTATTGGCACTCGTAAGATCAATAAAGATGCATTCATTGTAATTAAGAATCAAAGTCGTAGAGACTTGACTAAATCTCAACCTTTTCCTGAAGGTGAATTCAAACCATGTCATCCATATGAAAATAAATGAAAGGGTACTATACTGTATTTGAACCAGGCGGTAAAAAGATTGCTGATTGTGGTTCTCTCCGTGATGCCACAACTCTTGTTGGTATGAGAGGAGAAGGGCACTATTATCAGTTTACTCCTTATCCTGGAGAGATTGTTGATGTAGGGAAACAACTTTCCTCTGTTAATGTTGAATATATTAATATTGGTGGACAATCGATTCCTATACAACAACTACTTCCTAAATAAATTTTAAAAGATTTCATTATGTTATTTACAGTATATTCAAAAGATGGTTGTCCTTTTTGCACAAAGATTCAACAAGTATTAAAATTAGCAAAGTTGGAACATATTGTGTATAAACTTGGAGATGACTTTGACAGAGAACAATTTTATGATAAATTTGGTCAGGGATCTACATTTCCTCAAGTTGTATTAAATGTTGAAGGTCCTGATGATAAAACTAATCTTGGAGGATGTACTGAAACTGTTAAGTATCTGAGGGAACAAAAACTAGTCTGATGGAAAACAACTTTCAAGAACTTAATATTGACGTAGAGAAAGCAATTGACTATGCATTTGAGGGTAAGTTTGTGCTCAAGTTTTATGATTATCTAAAAATTCGTAAGACAAAGAGAGATGAAATTAACCAGTTCATTGAGAGTTCAACTGCTGTAGAAATCACTAATCTTATAACTGACCTTGAAGATTATCTTGAAGGAGGTAGTGATGATATTCATAAACAACTCCGTGAAGGTTATGGGCATATTCCAAAACCACAAGCAAGAAAAATAAAAAATTATTTGTGTGGCATCTTGGAAGATGCGGGAAGGTATAGTTATGAAAAACGACCAGGAAGAAAAAGGAAGCAAACTAAATAGTTCAAGAACCGAAATTAATCGGGGCATTGAGTTGCTACTTCGTAAAAGGAGGACGAAACCAGAACAACCAAAAACTTTGCAGATAAAGTTTGGTAAAATGGTCTCGTTTCTTAAAAGAGAGATTGTTTTACACTTGAACTTTTATCTAGACATCAAGAAAAAATAATCTCTGGAGAAAAAAGATGTTAGCACTAACACTCACCATCAGCACTCTTATTTCAATAATGTTCTTTTTTGTGGGGGGTGTAGTAGGATGGTTAGCAAAAGAACATTTCTACAACACAAACATATCTTATATGCACCCAGAGATGTTTGATGAAAACGGAAATGTTTTTCCAGATGAAATTTTAGCAGTAAGATTTGAAAACGATTATGACTACGACGACGAAGAAGACAACGACTAAAAAAACAGCACCGAGAAAGAAGGTAGAACAATCTCTACCAAAACTTCCTAATAATCCATTTGTTTACGAAATTTTTGAACTTGCATCAAAGCAACGTAGTAAAGCAAAGAAAGTGGAAGTTCTTAAAGAATATGAACACGATGCAGTCAAATCAATTTTTATTTGGAATTTTGATGAGACTGTAGTTTCTCTTCTTCCTGAAGGAGATGTTCCTTATGCTGAAGTAAACGAACAAACTGTGTATTCTGGATCTTTGTCTGATAATCTAAGAAAAGAAACATCTGGCGGAGAGTCTGCTACAGGACAAGACCTTGATGGTAGAGGAAAGACTTCACTTCGCAGAGAGTATCAGAATTTGTATCATTTTGTTCAAGGTGGTAATAATAGTCTCAACTCTATTCGTAGAGAAATGATGTTTATTAATTTGCTTCGTGGACTACATCCAAAAGAAGCAGAAATTGTTTGTCTTGTAAAAGATGGAAGACTTGAAGATAAGTATAAAATTTCTTTTGATGTAGTGAAGGAAGCATATTCTGATATTCAGTGGGGTGGACGTTCTTAATGAAATTGATTCAAAGTGATTGTGATGCTTCTTTGTCTCTAGATAAATCTTTACCAACTAATTCATTTTTAGTGGAATTTATTGACGGAGAAACGACAAAGTTTGATATTGTAATGTCTTCAAAAAAAGTTGATATTTTTGATCATTATTGGGATAAGTATAAAAAAAACTTAATCAATATTACACAAACAGAGGGGAGAATTAATCCCAAACTCTGGGGATATAAAGCTCTTGATGCAAAGAAAAAGAAATGAAAGATGATGATTTGAGAGAGCAAATAGATGCTCTTATTCGTAGCGAAATTCAAGAAGTTATCAATGATTATGTTGATGAAACTGAAAATGAAGTTTTTCGTATGGAAAATACTGGTCTCGGATTTGTAGAAAAGGAGGAAGATAAAGAATTTAAAATTAATATCTCCAATAGAGAGGTTGATAGACTTATAAAAAAATATAAGAAAATCAAAAAGAGTGAGCGTTCTAACTTAAGTCATATTAAGAGACTTGGTAATGGGTAAGCACTACTTACTTAACCTTTACGGTTGCTCTTACGATCTTCTAAACAATGAAGAGTATCTCATAAATCTATTAGAGAACGCTGCTATTGCAACTGGTGCTACAGTGGTGCAAATAATATCAAAAAAGTTTTCACCACAAGGTGTGACCGTACTGATTCTTCTTGCAGAAAGTCACATTAGCATTCACACTTGGCCTGAAAAAGGTGAAGCAGCAGCAGACATTTTTACTTGTGGGGACTGTCATCCTAAGATTGGATGTGACATTATTGTTGAACAGTTGAGTTGCGATAACCACACACTCAGCTATATTGAGCGTTGACAAAATGCTTAAATAGTATTACCATTTGAGCATATACTGTTATTATTATGTACAAACCATATTCACCTGAGTGGCATAGATATAGATACTTGAAAGAAGCCATTGACAAATACTTGGATGACTATGTTGATAATGATGTCATTCGCAATGATATTTTGAGTATCCTTGAGAATAGATCTGAATCTGCTTATGCGGAGTTTAGCAGAGTTAATGAACTAGAAGCAAAACTGCGGGACTAAAATGCTTTCAACTCAATACAGACTGAGACTAGAATTTATTTGCAAAAAGATTGCAAATAAAGAAGAGGTCAAACTAGAAGATATGATCTGGGCAGAGAAACTTGCCAAGCGTCATACCACTGCTAGGGATTGGTTGAATAAAGCACGTCGTCAGGCTTCTCAGGATATTCAGGAGGGATCTATGGATGATTTTATGAATAGAATGGGGTTGGGTGATCCAGACCCCTCAAACTACCGCACAGGGTTCGATAGTGCGGATGATATTAAAGACTGGTTTCAGCAAGATAAACCTGATGATTGGCGTCAGAGAGATTAAAATGACTGAAAAACTTACATCCGAAACTTATGAAAAGATGAACAAAGAGTTCATCAGAGAGGACACAAATTTTAGGTGGATTGTCCTCACACAAAAACAAATTGATGAATGAGAAAATAATGACAAATAAAATTACAAATATAAATATTGCAGATAATTTGGCACAAAAAATTGCCGAGTTATTTGATGGGAAAGTAATTAATCAATCAATCCTCAATAGTAAAGGGGAACGCACTCAAAGAATTATCATCGAATATAAAGAACAATAATGCAAGCAGTAATTTATACTAACGGAAATCAAGAGTGTGAACGCATCTCTTTTCTTTTAAAAAAACTTGATATAAAAATTTTAGAGTATAAATTAAACAATCACTTTACTCAACGTTCATTTGAATCTGAATTTGGATTGGATGCAACATATCCACAAATTGCAATTGATTATAAACATATTGGCAATATGAAGGAAACTTTGCAATTTATGAGTGACAAAGGACTGTTTGTGTGATTTTGCTAACATCTTGCATAAATAGTAGTACTGGTCTATAATAGACCTGTCGTTCATCCAACGGCAGTCGCTAGGCACATAACCTAGAAAGACACCTCTGGACGCAAGTAAGTCGCGGAACGGTTCCGTTCATCACCTTCGGGTGACGCACACGACTGAAGGAACGGTGTTTTAACAAACCCATTCTTTTAGGAGTACTACAATGAACACTCTCAATATCATTAAAAAGCAAATCGACAAAGCAGCAGCACTTCATAATGCACAAATTCTTCACACTGCATATCGTGGTGTAAAGTATGAAATTTGTGTAGCAAATGAGGAAACTCATGGTACTTTCTGCTATCGTGGTCGCACTTACGTTAAGTGATATGGAAGCACTACAAACTGTAGGGACTATATCTTTTTTCTCTATAGTTTTTATGTTTTTAATCTATAAAGAAATTATTTTCTTTAACAAATAATATATTGGAGGGTTGACTACCCTCCTTTTTTTGTGTATGATACCTTTGTGATAGTTTGATTGAATGGACAAACAAAAACTAAAGTTGATCGTCAAGAACCTTGAGTTACTTGTCGATAGTCTTAAATCAGAAATATATTCAGATACCCAATCGTATTTGAACTATGATGAGATTGCTACACACATTAATGATTATGATGAGGTATTTTACGATGATGATGGATATCCAGACTAATGTATGAAGAACTAAATTGCTTCGAAGAAGCACTAAAACTCTTTGGTAATAGAGTTGATGTGATTATTGCTATGGAAATGGCACGAAAGTTGACACCAGAAGAAGCATATCAACGTATCAAAGATGAGTTAAAAGATGTAAAAAAGTGTCGTAAGAAATTTAACAAACGAGAGGGATGTGAATGACTGAATTGGTAAAACTTATTTCTGTAACACCTGATGCAGAAAAGCATATGGCATACTGTGCTAGGGTAAGTAATCCTAGCAATCAAGACAATGAAAAGTTTGAAGGTCTGTTGAAGTATTGCATTAAGCATCAGCATTGGTCTATCTTTGAGCAAGCATCGATGACACTGGAGATCCGCACTAGCAGAGGCATCGCTGCTCAAGTGCTTCGGCATCGTTCGTTTACCTTTCAGGAATTTTCACAACGATATGCAGATAGTTCTCTGCTAGGAGAAACTATCCCATTGCCTGAGTTGCGTCGTCAGGATACCAAGAATCGTCAGAACTCTATTGATGACTTGGATCCATTCGAAGTTCAAATATTAGAGAAACAAATGCAAACTTTATTTGACTCTTCTATGGCACTGTATAATCAAATGCTAGAGCGTGGAGTTGCAAAAGAGTGTGCAAGGTTTGTTCTTCCACTCGCCACACCTACCAAGATGTATATGACAGGATCAGTTCGCTCATGGATTCATTATATCGATCTGCGTTCTGCTAATGGAACCCAGAAAGAACATATGGATATTGCAAACTCTGCTAAAGAAATCTTCTGCGAACAGTTTCCTGCTGTTGCCACAGCACTTGAATGGATTTCATAAATAGATATGTAACCTACCTATTCGTTGATGGATTTGCAAGAAGGTCAAAGAAAATATGACTACCCTAAAAAAAGAGTTTATAGTAAAACACTTAATCCAGAACAAACATATTTGAGAAAAATATATACAGTTCAAAAATGTGATGCCAATCCAAATCATAGAAATATTTTTTGGGATTTGACTTTTGAGCAATGGTCTGATTTAGTTCAACAAAAATGTCATGTTTGTGGTGCTGAACCAGTTCTTCGGGAAGGGAAAGTTCATATGGTTGCTGGAACAAGAGTTCCAATAAATGGTATAGATAGAGTAGTGAATTCAAAAGGTTACACACTAGATAATGTGAGACCTTGCTGTTCCACTTGCAACTATATGAAACACAAATTAAATGATGATGAATTTCTGGCACATATTCAAAAAATATGGAGGTACAATTTTGCCAACTTACAGATTTGAGAACACAGAGACAGGTGAAATCTTTGAGAAGTGGATGTATATGGCAGACAAAGAGCCATATCTAAAAGAAAATCCACATCTCAAACCATTGATTCCAACGCAAATGAATGTTGGAGAAGTAGGAGATTGGACAAACAAACTCGTACAAAAAAATCCTGGTTGGAATGAAGTTCTAACCAGAGCATCAAAGATGCCAGGATCTAAAGTTAAGCCTATTACCTGATTTTATGCCACGCAAAAAAGTAGAAAATCCAGTACCATTTGGAATGAGTAACAGACAAATGAAAAGAAAAAAACCAATCAATCTAGATTTTATTAAAAAAATTGAACCGTTAACTGAAAATCAAGAAGAACTTTTTCGCTGCTACAAACTGGATCAAAACTTGGTTGCCTATGGTGCAGCAGGTACTGGAAAGACCTTTATCACCCTCTACAACGCTCTTAAAGATGTTCTGAGTGACCGTACACCTTATGAGAAGATTTACATTGTTAGGTCTCTTGTAGCGACCCGTGAGATTGGTTTCCTGCCAGGTGACCATGAAGATAAGTCTTCACTTTATCAGATTCCATATAAGAATATGGTAAAGTATATGTTTGAAATGCCAGACGATAGTGCTTTTGAAATGCTTTATGGTAATCTTAAGACTCAAGGAACAGTTTCTTTCTGGTCTACTTCATTCATTCGTGGTACTACACTTGATAATGCAATCATTATTGTTGATGAATTTCAAAACTTGAACTTTCATGAACTTGATAGTATTATTACCCGTGTAGGTGAGAATACTAAAATTATGTTCTGTGGCGATGCTACGCAGTCTGATCTTACAAAGCAGAATGAAAAAAATGGTATTGCCGATTTCATGCGAATTTTGAGAGCAATGCCTTCGTTTGATATTATTGAATTTGGACTTGAGGACATTGTTCGTTCTGGTTTGTGTAAAGAATACCTTGTTGCAAAAACTGAGTTGGGTCTTTGATGTTTAATCATGTTGATTTGAATCTTCCGTCATTGGATAGAGAAACCATTGACGGAGTTCGTTATTATAAAGTACCAGGAGAAGAAGGACTGAAGAGGTTAGTTTCTATCACTTCAGTCACTTCTCATTTCAATAAAGAAAAGTTTGCTGCTTGGCGTAAAAAAGTTGGTGAAGAAAAGGCAAATAACATCACACGCAAAGCAACAAGTAGGGGAACAGATATGCATACTCTTACAGAGTATTATCTGAAGAATGAAGAACTACCTACAGTTCAACCAATTTCAGAGCATTTATTTAAGATTGCTAAACCTGCTTTGAATCGTATAAATAACATTCGTGTGTTGGAAGGTTCTCTTTACAGTCAATACTTAGGTGTTGCAGGTACAGTTGACTGTATTGCTGAGTTTGATGGGGAACTTTCTATTATCGACTTCAAAACATCCAAACAACCAAAACCAAGAGAATGGATTGACGGATACTTTGTTCAGTGTTGTGCTTATGCATGTATGCTTCATGAACTAACTGGTATTCCTGTTAAAAAGTTTGTGATCATTATGGCATGTGAAAACGGAGAAGTCGAAGTCTACGAAGAATACGATAAAGCAAAATACATCAAACTACTTACACAGTATATCAAGAAGTTTGTTGACGATAAGTTGGCACAGTATTCTTGACATAACTATAATTTATCTGTAAAATATTATGAGACTTTGGGTATAAGAATTTGCACATTACAGTTCTAGGCACTATGGAGAATGAATTAGAAAAGGTATTGGAAAGTAAATTCTTTTGCCAGTCTCGGTTTGCACAAGAAATTGAAAACCTTGTTCGTGATAATTCTGGTATGAATTATATTGATGCGATAGTTTATTTCTGCGAACAAAATAATATTGAACTTGATTCAGTACCAAAACTAATATCAAAACCGTTAAAGGAAAAAATTAAGTACGAGGCAATGGAGTTGAACTTCCTTAAGCGAACTTCCCGAGCAAAATTAATCTTTTAATCCATTTTTGGTCGAAAAAAATCCCGGCAAATTTTTCACGCGATTACTTTTTTATAATGGCACCTTTTGAGGCGTATAAAACTTATCTTGCTCTAAAGAATCACTTTACTAAGAGCACATACGATTATCATAAGTATAATAAAAAAACCAGAGCAAGTCTCCAATCATTTTATAAACGCAAAGATAGATTTTGGTTTGAAAAGGTATCAAGACAAAAAACAGAAAAAGAAGTAGAACACTTTTTCGTTTCTAATTTTATCACTTGTAGTGACCCACAAACTTTGTGGATTGGTGAGATTATTAGAAACGGAGAAGGAAACTATAGAGAGTGGCAGAAGAAAATTCAGTCACTCTCTTATATTTTTAAGGAAGAAGTAGAATCAGTTTTTGCTGATGTAAACTTTGACTCTTTATTTCATATAGAGGGTTCGAGACACCCTATGATATTAAAAATGCATCTTCAAGGTAAGATATCTTTGGAGACAATGATTATATTAGATAGAATTCTTGGATATAAAAGAAAATTTGACAAGAAATTGGATGATCCAGTGTGGCAACTGACATCTATGAAAATGACCAAGTATGGTCCGTTTCTAAATACTGATGTATTTCGTTTTAAGAAAATTCTTAAGCAAGTAGTTTTAGGAGAAAGATGAGTTTCTTTGATTCAGAAGTTGTCCGCGCAGAGATGACTGAAATATCTGAACTTCAAGAGGAAGTTTATAAAAATGTTTTTAAGTTTCCTCAAATGAATAAGGATGAAAAAATATATCATGTAGAAATGTTGGAACGCTTGTTGAATAAACAAAAAGTTCTTTATACTCGTATGAGTTTGTCTGATGATCCTGAAGCAAAGGAAATGAAGCAACGAATCTGTGAGTCTGCTACTATGATGGGAATGCCACAAAATGTGGATATGAACATCGTTTTTAATAATATGTCCAGTCTCCTGGAAACTATGCGCCAACAGATTGACAAGACAGGCACAGACCTGTAGAATAACGAAGTCCACAAAAGCCAAATCTAAACAAACCGAGGAAATCCAAATGTCTTTTGCAAATCTGAAAAAGCAGTCTCAACTTGGTTCTCTGACCGACAAACTGGTCAAGCAAGTTGAAAAGATGAATAACACTGGTGGTGGAGGCGCTGATGAGCGTTTCTGGAAACCTGAAATGGATAAAACTGGTAACGGTTATGCTGTTATCCGTTTCCTGCCTGCACCTGATGGTGAAGAACTGCCTTGGGTCAAGATGTATTCTCACGCCTTCCAAGGATCTGGTGGTTGGTATATTGAGAACTCTCTGACTACTCTGGGTCAGAAAGATCCTGTATCTGAGTACAACCGTGAACTCTGGAACAGCGGCATTGATGCAGACAAAGAGACTGTTCGTAAGCAAAAGCGTAAACTGTCTTACTATGCAAACATTTATGTTGTGCGTGACCCTGCTCATCCTGAGAACGAAGGTCGTGTCTTCCTTTACAAGTTCGGTAAGAAAATCTTTGACAAGATTCTTGCTGCAATGCAACCCGAGTTTGAAGATGAAGAACCTATCAACCCCTTTGATTTTTGGAGTGGTGCTAACTTCAAACTGAAACTGAAAAAAGTTGCAGGATACTGGAACTATGACTCTTCTGAGTTTGACCGTGTTAAACCTCTTCTTGACGATGATGATGCACTGGAAGCACTGTGGAAAAAGCAGTATTCTCTAAGTGCTCTGGTTTCTGCAGATCAATTTAAGTCTTATGATGACCTAGATAAGCGTCTGAAGTATGTTCTGGGTCAGAAGTCTTCTCCCCGTGCTGCAGTTCGTGAGCAAGAAGAAGAGTATTCTAGTTTTGAGCAACGCACTCCTTCCCGTGAAGAAAATGTGATGCAAGAACTGGAAGAATCTTATCAGCGTAGTAAGTCTGAACTTCCCAGTGAACTGAAGAATCAACTGAACAATCTTAGTTCATCTGAAACTACTTCTAACTCCGAAGAGGAAGATGATGCTCTGAGTTACTTCCAGCGTCTTGCTGAAGAGTGATTAACAATCGTATAATCTAATATTATCTCCTTTCTTCAAGGTGGGGTTCACATACTGTGCCCCGCCTTTTTTGTATGGCATAATATCTTCAATATCATTGAATATAATATTCAGGTATTCTGGTTTTAGAATATAAATGTTTCTCTTTTCGTTTTCTAATCTAGATTCATATTCGTAGTTGGTAACTTCTCTGACTAAAGAACTTGATGAAACTAGTTGATAGTATCCCAAATCTTCATCATAAAATTCAAAATAGTAAGAATTGCCTTCAATATCAGAATCAAATAAAAGTTGCTCATTTCCTGTAGGAATAAGCATTGGATTTGCTACTGATGGTGTGGAAGGAAGTTCATATTCAAATGCTACAACATTAGTGCTATCAATAGATGGTGTGTATATCTTTGATACAATAAAACGACCATTATATTCTGCTTCCGATATATTATCAATAATAACTTCAGAACCAACTTTTATTCCATTAACAGCACTTGATGGTGTTGCAATTACTGTAGTTGATGGCACTACACCATTTCCAGAAAATAAACTAATCTTGCTATTTGTTAATTTAATAAAATTGCCATTACTTCTCCAAGTTTTTGGGAGATGTGTTCCTTCCTTAAGAATAACTGCTCCAGCAGAGTTTCTAACCTCATTTGCTTCGTAATGATGAATACCATTATACAGTTCATCATAAGAACCATACTTATCCAACATAAACTGATCAAATGATGTTTGTGGCAATGGCCATTCTGTTTGAATATTCAGGATATTATTTGATAATAAAATAACCCAATCTAAAGTTGAATCGTCATAAACTTTGTATGCAACATTATCGGGTCTTTCATCGCCAATAATACTATACTTTGTGAAGAAAGTTAAGTTTCCAAAAATATCTGGACGAAGTTTTCCTCTTTTGAAAAGATTTTTTACTTCAACATAATCAGAAATTGCCTTGTTATCAGCAGTTCTGTTGATGTATTCGAAATTTGGAACTTGTCTGAAGTAAGATGCCATTTTAGTAACCTATTTCGTTTTTTTGAATCACTGATTTTTTGCCTCTTTGATCTCCTCTGTAATCATCCTCTAAAATAGGTTCAAGTTCTTGGAATTGTAAGGAAACCAAATATGCAGTCATAGTTCCATCTTCGAAGGTCATATAACTGTTTTCTGGAACATAGTCAACATTACAGGTCTTTAAAGCACATTCCTTTATTCTATTTAATCCAGGATGGGTGTTTCCATTACCACCATATACATATTCAATTCTGAAAATATTTGGTGCCTTTAAAAATATGTCCGTAGCAGTAGATTTTACAGACATCCCTTGCTTAAAGTATCTAATAATTCTTTTAACCCTTTCTGCTTCTTCTTCACTTCTTGCTGAAAGGAAAAAAGAAAAATTAAATGATCTTAATTGAGGACTTTGGAACAGAAGTTCGACATTTGGATTTAATATTGCTCCAGTTGTTCTAGATAGAAGACCTTGGATGGGAACTGCTTTTTCAACAAAATATGTTCTTAGAAATGTTGCAAGATCGCCCATAGCTTCTTGATTTTTAAATAGAGTTCGTATATCACCTAGAACCTTTTTGTAAGACCCCGCAATATTATTTACATTAAGTGACATTAATTCTTTTGCACCATACGCCTGCAATGGATTTATCGTTCCTTCTCCCCAATTTACAACATTACTATCTGTTATTTTTCCTTGTATTGGAAGTGTCACCGTTCCTGTAATAGGTTTGTAGTCTCTTTCCCCAAATCCAGTTACAACAGCTTTGTTATCATAATTTGTTGCATTTGATAACTTTTTTGCACCATATTCATACATTGAAAATTTGATTCGATCTTGCTTATCATTAAGATCTATTGGATATCTTAAATCTGCTATTATCTTTTTGTCTTTATCTTCATATGAATAATTAGTATCAAGGTTTCCTCTAATACCACTAAAATTATTAAAATCTAGTCGTTCTACCGGTGGTTGTGCAGCATTTCCTGCTAATTCAGTGTTTTTAACTTTTTCAGTACCTTCTGCTCTGATAATTGCTATCTGAGCGTTTCTATTAACATTGAGAAATTGTCCCTCACCTTTATTGTTGAACTTTGCAACCTCTTGATTAAAGATACCTGTGGCTCGGACACTAACACTTGTAGCACCTTTTGCTAAAGGTATAACATCCAATACTTCTTTATTGGTAGTATAAGTTCTTTCTCCAGATTCTTTAGTTGCAAGTATTGCATGATAATGAAGAACATTTTGAATAGTTGGAAATCCACCTAGCAATGAAGATGTTTGTCGTATTATGGTTGTAGTTCTTGCATTATCTGGTAATGCATCATATTGTTCTTTAGTTACTTCTTTTAGTAAATTTACTTGCACTTCTTTATTTACGACACCTTGTTGGTTTACACTATATACTGCTTGTGAACGTAAACGATCAATATTGACGTTGTCAATTACTATAGGAAAAAAATCAGAATTAACGGTTTTTTCTGCCATCAGATATACTTTTTAGTTATTTATTCTCTTTTTTCCATAAGGTAAAGAACTTAAGTATTTGACTTCATTTTGGCGAACAATATGCAGAGAACCAACAACTTCTTCCCAAGTGTATTGTCTCATTTGACGCCAATGATAGTTATATCCTTTAAAACCCCATCGCAACACTTCAGTGACAGCAACTAAAGGGTGCTCATCATATTCTATCTTTGGAGTCTTTGCTTGATAAACAAATGTATAAAACTTACCTGCATCAGGTATTAAATCAGTTTCATTGAATATCTGTAGAATATTCATCATTATAAGATCAGCATCTTCGGCACCTTCAATTGCAAGTGCTTTTCTAAGTTGAGACACTTTGCTAGAAGAGATTTTTATGTTTTTGCCGAAACCTTCTGCCGCCATTATTTGTTACCTTTTAATATAATATAGCGCGATAAACCCGTCTTTTTTATTGCTTCTACCATAGACGGATATTTGACGCCATTATATTCCACGGGTTTGGCCGCATATTTTTTATCCTTCATAAACTGCCCGTGGTTTTGGTGTTTTTTGGTGTTATTTCTATTTGCTTCCGCCATTTTTGCTACGGTAGTATCATAATAACCAGCAGGTCTAGGGTTATTTTTTAACCTTTCTTTCATAGCGGCGGATATTTTTGCCTTTGTTTCTTCGCTTACGGGGTGACCTTTACCCATTCTTGCTTTACTTATTTTTTCCCTAACTTCTTGTCTTTTCGTTGGGTGGTTGTCGCCATAAAACGTTGGCGGCGCGTTGCCCCCGTCGCTTATATTTCTTAACATTCCCGTTTCGTCGCATTTTTTTCCTAAAACGGATATCATATAGACTTCGTGTCTAAACGCTTCTTCTTCGGTCAAGTTTTGTTTTAGTTTTATTATATTTTTTCTATCTTTGGGTGTATTACAGTTTCTGCCGCCATTATAATAACAACGGTCGCCTTTACCTTTACCGACGTAATATGGTTTGCCTTGACTATTTAGGTATGCGTAGGTATAATACATTTTTGTTTTTATTATACCATATATTTAGACGCCGAACAAGTTTTCTTCTGTAATAATTTTGAACTCTAATAATCTATCTTTACACCACTCGTCTGCTGCTTTCCACTTTGCTTCATTGACAGCATATGTTTTCACTTCGTTGATATATGTTTTCGTTCTTTTTTTAGTTGTTTGAACTGGTGGTCGTGTTTGTTTCTTAGGTTTCACTTCAATAACATAACGTTTTACTTCACCAGTCTGCTCTCTTACCTTAATAATAAAGTCTGGAAAGTAACGATGAACCCTTTTATCAACAGGAGAACGATATAATATACAGAATTCTTCCGATCCCCATTCTAAAATATTCTCATTTAGGTCACACCACTTACAAAAACGTCTTTCCCAGGAACTACGACATATGATATTATTGGGGTCACCTTTATATTTTTTTGGATATTCAGGTTTGTACCGACTTTTTATCGTTCCTGCCATTATACATAATATATCGGGTCAAATAGTATTTATAGATGGCACCACCAAGACGACTACAAGTAATACCATTTAAATCAGACAACCCTTCAGAGAGTAATGGTAGACCAGCAGGAGTTCCTTCTACTACACAACAGGGAAATACGCAATCCGTAGATAAACCATCAAATTCTAGTGGGGGTCCAAGCAAACAAACTAGAAGACTAAGTGAAATTAAAAGTAAATTATTAAGACCTGCTCTTACTTCTCATTATATTTGTAAATTTTCGCCACCAGTTCCAGTAAGAAATTGGACTAAGAATAAACAAACACCTTATGATAGAGATAATCAAGAACTTATTGAGTTATCTTGTTCTGAAGCAGCACTTCCTGGTTCATCTTTAATGACTCACGATATAACTAACGATTATAGTGGAGTTAGTGAGAAACATGCTTATCGTAGAGCATATGACCAGCAAGCATCTTTTACTTTTATGATTGATTATGATTATACCATAATTAAGTTTTTTGAAAATTGGATGTCATATATTGTAGGTGAACAGTTTGCAAGTCAAAATGGCAGACCTGGTATTGAAGACTCTAACTATTTTTATAGAGTAAGGTATCCAGAGCAGTATCAAACTAATGAATTGTACATTACAAAGTTTGAAAGAGACTATGAGAATACTGGTGTTTCCCTAGAATATAGATTTTTAAAGGCATATCCACTTAGCATTACAACGATGCCAGTTAGATATGATGCATCTGAATTATTAAAATGCACTGTAGACTTTACTTACTCTCGTTATCTTATTGTCCCACGCAACTCTCCTTCTGTCAGTGAAAAGTTCAGATCTGATTCTGAAACTATTACCGGACTTCTCCCACTATATCAACGACCGTTTGTTGCAGAAGCATTTTTACCTCCGGAGATAACATAATAAATAACTAAACCTGAATTGTATTTTTTTAAAATGCCATTACCAAAGATTTCAACGCCAACTTATGAGTTGAATTTGCCATCAACTGGAAAAAAAGTTCAATATAGACCTTTTTTAGTTAGAGAAGAAAAACTTCTAGTGTTAGCACTAGAGGGAGAAAATGCAAAGGATATTACTACAGCAATGAAGACAGTTATTAAAAACTGTATTCAAACGAGAGGTATTAAAGTAGAATCACTTCCTACATTTGATATTGAATATTTGTTTCTTAATATTCGTGGAAAATCTGTTGGTGAAGAAATTGAAGTAAATATTATTTGTCCTGATGATGAAGTCACAACTGTTCCTGTAACATTGAATGTTGATGATATTCAAGTTCAAAAAAGTTCAGAACATTCAAATACTATTAAACTTGATGATAACTTGATGATGGAAATGAAATATCCATCATTGGATCAATTTATCAAGAACAACTTTGATTTTTCTGAAAACAGTGCAATGGATCAATCCTTTGAACTGATTTCATCCTGTATTGATAAAATTTATAATGAAGAAGAAGTTTGGTCTGTTGCTGATGTAACCAAGAAAGAAATTACTGACTTCTTGGAACAAATGAATTCAAAGCAGTTTAAACAAATTGAGAAGTTTTTTGAGACGATGCCCAAGTTGTCTCACGAAATCAAGGTAAAGAATCCTGCAACAGGAGTTGAAAGTACAGTTGTTTTGGAAGGACTTGCTAGTTTTTTCGGATAGCCCTGGTCCATATGGACCTTGAAACATATTATACGCTCAACTTTTCTTTGATGCAGTATCATAAATATTCATTAACAGAGATTGAAAATATGATGCCTTGGGAGCGTGATATTTACGTTGCTATGTTGAAGAATCATTTAGAAGAAGAAAAACTCAAGCAGCAGCAAAATGGGTCCTGACGATTTAGACAATCTATTAGCAAGCATTCGTTCAGGGGAAGGACCCGCTGAACTAGATGAGTTATTGGAAAGTATTAGATCTGAAGGAAAAAAACAACGTGGTGGCGCTTTAGCGTTATATCAAGGGACCAGGGGAACTGATTTAGTTGATGAGTATATTGATGAAAGAGTTGTAAGAATATTAGGTTTAGGTCAAGTATTTGATATTGATTACTCAACTTATCTTACTTTATTGAAAGAAAAGTTAGTACAAGTTAGTATGGGTAGTGGTTCACTTGCAAGAGAGGAGCAAATGCTCTTGCAAAATGAATTCAAAAGAGTCAAAGGAAAAGTTGGAAGATTTAGATTAAAAGCAAAGACGGCACAAATATCAGGTGGATTGGGAACAGCACCAATACGTGTTTCAAAAGAAAAGTTTTACTTAACAAGTAATGCTATTATACCTAAAAGTCCTTCAATTGAAAAAGTATCCGAAGACTTAAAAGGAGTGCAAAAAGCACTTGATAATTTGCTTGCAGAAATACGAGCAGATAATAAAGAAGAAAAGCGTCAAGCAGAAATAGAAAGAAGAAATAAAATAAGAAATAGAAGAATTCCAAGGGAAAAATTATTAGAGACATCGCAAAAGAAAGTAAATTCAGTTGTTAGTAAATTAGTTTCTCCACTTAGAGGAATACTTGATAATATTTTTAGATTTTTGTTCTTTGGATTTTTGAGTGGAGCAGTACCTAAACTTATTGAATGGTTAGCAGATCCTGCTAATAAGGAAAAAGTTGATTCAATGTTTAGGTTCTTAAAGGATTTTTGGCCTGCAATAGCGGGTGGACTATTATTATTCTTTACTCCTTTTGGTGGTTTTATAAGAGGAATTCTTGGAATACTTACTAGATTTACTCCTGCTCTTTTAAGACTGGCAATTAAAAATCCGGCAATTGCTACAGCAATTGGAGTTGGTGCTGCGGCAACATACTTGGCAGGACAATCGCAAAAAAGTGCATCAAAAGTATTGGAAGAGCAAGGTAAAGCAAATGCTACTCCAAAAGAACAGGCGGATGAACTTTCAAAACCTTCTAATATATTTCAAACAATTCTTCGTAGCATATATCCCCCTTTAAATGAACCAGTAGAAGGTCGTGCTAATGGTGGAGAAATATTAGGAAAAAGATCATCACAAAGAAAGATTACTCCTCAAACTGGAATAAAAATCATAGGTGCAGAACCTGACAGTCAATTGATTGCAGTGCAACCTGGAGAATTTGTTATGACTAAAAGGGCAGTGGATACTTATGGTCCACGCTTTTTTGCGAATATAAACGAATCTGTTGGTGGAACAAACATTCCAAAATTTAGTAATGGAATTCAACTTGCTCGTAATGGAGGACTTGTAGGAGGTCTTACAGGTTCTTCTACTTCAACAAGTAGTCCTGGTGGTCTTATGGGGTCATCAACATTAATGAGTGGTGTTGGTGGTCTTATGGGGTCATCAACATTAATGAGTGGTGTTGGGGGTCTTAAAGGTTCTTCTACTTCAACAAGTAGTTATGGTGGTCTTATGGGTTCTTCTACTTCAACAAGTAGTTATGGTGGTCTTATGGGTTCTTCTACTTCAACAAGTAGACCTGGTGGTCTATTAGGTTCTTCTACTTCAACAAGTAGACCTGGTGGTCTTATGGGTTCTTCTACTTCAACAAGTAGTCCTGGTGGTCTTATGGGTCCTTCTTTAATGAAAGCAGTTGCTCCTACTGCGCCAACGCCATCAAAAACACAGGCAAGAACTAATGGACCAAGAGTAACTTATAGGAATCCAAAAATTGTTCTGCCACCAACGAAGGCACCTCCAGGACCTCCTGAAAGGTCAATGAGATCAAATGTGACAATGTTACCAGAAATTGTGCGTGGTGCTGAAAGTCAAATGGGTGGAGCATCATCCAATGTAAGTATTCCAAGTTTTTCTGCATCACAATCAAATTCCAGTAGAGAGTTAAACCTTGCTGTTTATGGAATAGAGGGGATAGGTTGATATGAAAAGAATAGACCCTAAAAAACTATTACCATCATCAGTGCCAGCAGGAGGTTCAGTTGGTTCTGTATCTCCAAATATATTAGTACCTGTTTCTAATATAACTGCTAAAACTTATGCAAAGGTAGAACCAGAAGAGAATACTCCACAAAAGAGTGAATTAAGAGCACAGACATTTCAAATAAAGTCAAAACTTATTGAAGTTTCTAAATTATTTTCTATTAAAAACAAATTTACTAGAGATAAGAATAGAAAGAAAAGAATTGAAGAAGAAAGAGAAAGAAGAGAGCAAAGAGAAAAAGAATCTGAAAAAACTACATTTAACTTTGGATCAAAACTTCCAAAATTAGTTCTGCCAAGAACTGGATTTTTAGATTCGATTAAGAGATTTTTACTTTATAGTCTGCTTGGATTTGCTGTTGAAAAATTCTTGCCATTAGTTCCAAAATTATTGGAATTTGGTAAAATGTTGATTCCAGCAGCGCAGTTCTTAACGGACTTTGCTGGAAACTTTCTTGTCAATATGGTTAATTTTATTGACAGAGGTTACAAAGTATATGATGGTATTAAAGAACAACTTGACCGTATTATACCGCCAGATATTTCTAAACAATTTAGTAAATTTTCAGGTGTTTTAAATGCTGCTTTAAACGCTGCACTTATTCTTGGTACTGCTTCTATTGGAGCGGGTGGTCCACTTGGAAGTAAAGTTGGAGGTAAAGTTGTAGGTAAAGGCGTTGCTGGTGCTGCGACAGCTGCTACAGTGGCAGGTATAGGAATAAGTGCCCTTGTTCGCAAAAAAATCATAGCAAGAGCAATTAAAAACAGAGCAATATCTTCACAACAAAGACAATTAAAGACAGATAGTCTGAGATCTAGAAGAGATGCTCTTTTAGACATTAGAAAAGAAACTCTTAAAGAAAGACTAAAAGAAAATGCACTAAGAAAATCAAAAAGAGAATCTAGAAGAACTCCAGAACAAGTAATATCTGCTATTAGAGAAGCAAGAAAGAAAAGACTTAGGGAAATAATAAAAAGTTCTGAAAGAGGTGCTTCTCCACAACTCCTTTTAAGAAAAGCAGCAGCATCAGAAGAACTTAATAGAATGTATAGATCTGATGCTAATAGAGCAAAATTAAGAAGAGGTATTGCTCTTCAAAAAGGTCAAAGATCTAGACTTATGACCGTTGGTGATGATGTTGCGATACCTTTCGCAAAGGGTCAATTTTTTCCGAAAAGAATGATGCCCACGCGGGCAACAAGGAGACTTAGGAAATATAAAATGCCTTTTGAGGAGGCAGTGTTATCTAAACCATATGGATATAATCCAAATATTGTGAGATTTAGTGATAAATTCCCAACAGGATATGTTGATTTTAGATATGGTGGCAAAACCAAGAGAATGTCTCAAAGTTCTGCTAGATATCTGTCTTCTCTGATTGAAAATGCTTCGGCGGCAGAACGAGTCAACCTTCCATTTGCTTCTGAATCTAGGGAAATTGCAACGAAATTTTTTAATAATCCTGAAAATTATCAATCCCAAGTTAGATCATTTGCGGGTGAAGATATTACTCAAATGAACAGGGTTTATGGTAAGGCTAAGAGAAAGTTTACAAAAGAAGATGTTATCGGCAGGCGTGAAGTATCTAAACCAACTAGAGTTAGTCCAACACAAGAAGTTTCAAAAGGAGTTTCTAAATTTAAATTTGGTAGATTCAGAAAAGCAGGTCCTGGAATTTTTGGTGCATTGCTTGATATTGGAATTTCTTTGGCAACTGGAGAACCACTCGATCGTGCTGTAGTATCTGCTGTTGGAGCTGGACTTGGTGGATGGATTGGTGGTATTGTTGGATCTGCATTGCCATTTATTGGAACTGTTGCTGTAGGAATTCTTGGTTCTACACTTGGTAGCATTTTCTCCCTTTCCCTTTATGATACTATTGTGGGGGGAGGAAGAAACAATAGAAATGTAGGAAGACTAACTGAAGATGATAAAAAGAAAAATAGAGAAAGAGAAATAGAATTAGAGAAATATGAAAATGGTGGAATTCCATACGGAACTTCACAAGTATCTCCTCCACAAGTATCTTTTGGAGGTGTGTATTCAATTGAAAATTTAGTTCAACTCGCATTATCTGTTGGATTTAAGGGTGAAAATGCTGCTATCGCTGCTGCTATTGCGATGGCAGAATCTGGTGGAAATCCTACAATTGATACCGTTAAATCTGGATTGGATCCTGAAAAGAAAAAGGAATTTTCAATAGGACTATGGCAAATCAATATGCGTGGTCGTCTTGGTGAAGAAAGAAGAAAGAAATTTAATATTGAAAATAATGATCTATACAATCCAAATTTAAACGCACAGATTGCATATAAACTTTCTAGTGGATATAATTTTGATGATTGGACTACTTATACTAAAGGGAATTATAAAACCTATCTTCCTGCAGCAAAAGACGCACTTCAAAAAATATCTTCAAGATCTACGGGACCAGTAATATACAAACCTCAAAGTTCATTACCACAATTGCCACCAACAAATACTGCTCACGGACAACAATATGGTGCTCGTCGTCGTGGTGGCAGACAACACGCTGGTGTAGATTTTGAGATTAGTGGAAATCAAACATTCTACTCAAGAATCGGTGGTAAAGTGATTGGAATCTATTATGATCCTAATCCTAATGGGTATGGAAATTATGTGGATATTTACAATGATAGTTTGAAAAAGACAGAAAGAATTGCAGAGGGCGCAGTTGTTTTAGTTAAAAGAGGAGATGTCATTCAACCAGGAGATGCAGTTGTAAGGGGAGAAAGTTCAACAGGTGTTATTCACTATGAGATCAGAAAAGGTAGGTCTGGTCCTGAAGGTGATTTTTCTGGAACAGTAGATCCAATAGACTTCTTGAATAATCTTCCCAAAGAGAAAGCAAGTATTTCTAAACCATCCACAACAAATATTACACAAGGTCTTGATGAAGAGACATCGTATGAAGATAATAATGTTAAAGTTGTAGTGCTTCCTATTAAAGAAATAATTGAAAAACCAGTTCCTATCGGTGGAAAAGGAGGTGGTGGATTCAGCATAGATATTAATAATAATATATTTGCACCAGCACTTACAGGTTAATATGTCATTTACAAAAGCAGCAGAATCTGCAAATATAACCAAATTCGATTTATTTTCAAACGATGGCAAAAATAATTGCAGTCTGCTTGGAGGTGCTGTTGAGTTATCTTATTATGAAAGTATTTTTGAAAATAGTATAAAGATAACTACAACTATTGTTGATACTGGAAATTCTATCGCTGCTGATGATGGAACAGATAGTTTAGTCGAACTTATTGATGGTTTAAAACTTGGTGGTGGTGAAAAAATAGAACTAGAATTTGAAGATAACTTTGGAACAAAATTAAAGTTAACTGACGATAAATCTCTATATTTGAATCAACTTCGTAATACTTTTGAGGATACATCATCAAAAGTAAAAACATTTATGATTGATGCATCATCAAAGGAATTCTTTGATAATGAACTTGCAAGTAAAAGAGTTATCAAACGATATGATGGAAAGATATCTGAATCTGTAACAAAAATTCTTAAGCAAGTTCTTGGAACAGAAAAAGAACTTGATGTAGATGAAACTGAAAATAAGTATAATTTTATTGGAACAACTAAAAAACCATTTTGGACTATCACTTGGTTAGCAAAAAAGTCCGTTCCTCAAAAGGTTGGTAAAAAGGGTAAGTCTGCAGGATTTTTATTCTTTGAAACTTATGACGGTTTTAAATATAAGGCACTTGACATACTGTTTTCGCAACAATGGAAGAAAAAATATATCTACAATAATCTACCAAAACTTCCTGTTGGATATGATGGCAAAATATTAAATCCTCCAATGTTCAGCACAAATATTCATCTACAACCAAAGATGATGATGGGAGCATATAATACTCAACATAAACAATTTAACTTCCTTGAAAGTGAATATCAACTGAAAGAACTTGGATATGTAAGACAAGAAGAAGATGAAGGAATTAAACCTGCAGGAAAAGAGTTTCATTTTGTAAACGAAATCTTTACAAATGAACCTTCAAGAATAACATATAATATGTCTGATGTTGGTGGTCTTCCAAGTGGAGTAAAACTAGAAGAACAGTTAAAGCGTTCAAAAGATACTAATCTGGAAAGACAAAGTATTACTAATCAGGCAAATATGCGTTATAATCAACTTGGAACTATTCAAGTTCAGATAATGATAGTTGGTGATTTTTCTCTTAGAGCTGGTGATATGATATATTGTGATTTTCCAGAACTATCATCTAAACCAAATCAAAGAGAAAGTTATAAAATGAGTGGTATATATATGATAGCAGATATTTGCCATCGTATTAACACGCAAGGAACATTAACATCATTAAATCTCATACGAGATTCTTATGGTAAACCTAA
>Ga0194024_1000053_pt1 | contig 22757 bp, 24 predicted proteins | sample IW13Sep16_MG_FD_140337 | JGI IMG/M metagenome (GOLD analysis project Ga0194024, IMG submission 140337) | Freshwater microbial communities from the Broadkill River, Lewes, Delaware, United States - IW13Sep16_MG | ecosystem: Environmental > Aquatic > Freshwater > River | place: USA: Delaware...
ACAGGATTAGTTTACATGTTAAAAGAATATCAAAACACCCACGGCGTACCTATCGTATTTGACGCAACGCACTCAGTTCAAAAACCTGGAGGGCTTGGGTCATCTACTGGTGGGAATAGAGAGTATGTACCATATCTAATAAATGCAGCCGCCGCTGTTGGTGTGCAACACTTCTTTATGGAAGTTCATGAAGACCCCGACAACTCTCCAAGTGACGGCCCAAATATTCTACACCTCGAAGACTTTGAGGGAGTTGTTAAATCCATCAAACGCATTAACATGTTTATCTAATACATACTAGGTAGTGGAGTTACTTGCGTAACTACCTAGTATGTATTAGTTTTAATGAAGGGGCGAACAATGCAGCAATACGAAACCGACAGTAAATTTATAAAGCACATGGCTTGTGAAAGCTGTGGCTCAAGTGATGCCAATAGCTTATACGATGACGGCCATACATATTGTTTTAGTTGCCATACAACCATAGGAGCCAGAGAAGTTATGAAGACAGAACAGGTAGTACCAATCAACATGAACGCCAAGAAAAACTTTCAGTGGTATTCTATAGACGATAGGAAAATTAGTTCTGAGACTTGTAAAAAATACAATGTCATGGTAGCCAAAGAAGGTTCGGTTATCACTGACCATATGTATAAATACTTTGACAAAAATGGGTCATACATTGCAACTAAGTATCGCAAAACAAGTAACAAACAATTCTGGTCTGAAGGAAACTTGTCTAACGCTGGCTTGTTTGGTCAAAATGTTTTCAATCAAGGCGGCAAGTACATTACCGTATGCGAAGGTGAGATTGATGCCATGAGTGCATACGAACTACTTGGCTCCAAGTGGCCTGTAGTTTCTATTAAGAATGGTGCCGGGTCCGCACTTAAAAACTGTAAGCAATCCTTTGACTATCTCAATAAGTTTGATACCGTTGTTGTATGCTTTGACAACGATGAGCAAGGCAAACTAGCGGAGCAACAAGTTGCACAGTTGTTTGAGCCTAACAAGTGTAAGATCGTGAGCCTTGATCTTAAAGATGCTAACGAGTATCTCAAGACAGGACAACGTGAGAAGTTTGTACAGTCATGGTGGAACGCACGTACTTACACACCAGCAGGTATTATAAACCTAGCTGATCTTGGTTCTGCTTTATATGACGAGAAGATCAACGAGACTTGTCCTTACCCGTGGACTAAGATGAACGAGAAGACCTACGGTATGCGTACTGGTGAACTTGTGACGTTCACTTCTGGTGCAGGAATGGGTAAGTCCAGCATCTTACGTGAACTAATGCATCACATCATGCGTAACACAGAGGCTAACATTGGTGTGCTTGCTCTTGAAGAAAGCACCAGAAACACTGCCTTCAATATCATGAGCGTAGAAGCTAATGCAAGATTATATATTAAGGAAGTGCGTGAACAGTACACACCAGAGCAACTCAAGGAGTGGCAGGATGCTACGCTTGGTAGCGGCAGGTTCTTTGCCTTTGACCACTTTGGTAGCATTGAGAACGACGAGATACTGGATCGTGTACGTTACATGGCAAAGGCTCTTGATTGTAAGTGGGTGTTCCTTGACCACTTGTCTATCTTGGTATCGGGTCAAGAGGACAATGGCGATGAGCGTAAGTCTATTGACATACTGATGACCAAGTTACGTTCACTGGTTGAGGAGACTAACATAGGTTTACTTCTTGTCAGTCACCTACGTAGGCCAGCAGGTGATCGTGGTCATGAGGATGGACGTGAAGTTTCTTTGTCCCACCTACGTGGCTCTGCATCTATCGCCCACCTGTCTGATGCTGTCATTGGTCTGGAGCGTAACCAGCAAGCAGAGGATGACGTTGAAGCTAACACTACTACAGTACGTATACTCAAGAACAGATACACTGGTGAGACAGGTATATCTTGTTACCTTCATTATGATCGTGACACAGGCCGCATGACGCAGATCGACAACCCATTTATGGAGAATGATAATGAGTAAGGCTTGGAAAGTATATAGTCCTAAGTTAGATAAATTTTATAAGCATAAACATATGCAAGGACTTATTTGGGAAAGAAAGAGTGCCGCTAAACGATGCAGAACAAACTTTTTGAAAGAACACAATCTTCCTAAAGACGCTTTAGAAATTATTGAGTACGAGTTAACAGAAACCAGAAGATATACAGACTCTCAAATGGATGATCTATAGGAGAATGTAATGACAGTTAAAAAGAAATTTGACAAGGCTCTTTACGATGTTGCTGATAAAAAAGCCAAAGAGGTTATGATTAATTGGCTTAAAAGTAATACAAAATCAACAGAGATTACAATGAAAGAAGACACCTACTTTGACATTACATGTAGCATATCACCTGAGTTACCTCGCCAACTCTACGAAGTAGAAATAAAATATTCTTGGAAAGGTGATTGGCCCAAAACATGGAGAGAGATACGCATACCGTATAGAAAGAAAAGACTTCTTGACAAGTGGAAGAAAGATTATTATAATGATACCTTAACATTTGTTGTCCTCAGAGAGGATTGCAAGCAAGCATGGTTCTTTGATGGTGATATGGTTCTTAATTCTGAAGTTAAAGAAGTATCTAATCGTAACATTCGTAAGGGTGAGATGTTCTTTCATCTAAAAACAACAGACGGATACATAGTGGATATAGATTAATGGAAGCAATCGTAGACATTGAGACTGATGACCTAGATGCAAGCATTATACATTGCATCGTAGCTAAACACTATCAAACAGGAGAGATGCGTCAATGGATTGGTAATCAATGTCAAGAGTTTGGTGAGTGGTCAAAGCGTATATCAAAATTTATTATGCACAATGGTATTAGCTTTGACGCTCCCATTCTTAACAAGCTAACAGGTTCTGCTATCGCACCTTCACAGGTACGTGATACTCTCATTGAGTCACAACTATTCAATCCTGTACGTGATGGTGGTCACTCGCTACAGTCATGGGGTGAACGCTTTGGATTTCCTAAGATAGACTACCATGACTTTAAGTACTATACACCTGAGATGTTAGAATACTGTAAGCGAGATGTTGATCTTACACATAAAGTAGCACAGAAACTAGAAGAAGAAAGCAAAGGTTTCTCTGATTCCTGTTACAATCTAGAGCGCAACATCAGAATTATATTAGACAAGCAGCAACGTAATGGCTTTGCCTTTGATCTTAAAGAAGCACAGATACTTCTAGCACAGCTTGAGGACGAACAACACCAGCTAGAAAGCGATGCTGAGAAAGAGTTTGAGCCTACGATTATAGAACTCAAAACAAAAACAAATATAGTACCATTTAATATAGCAAGCCGTAAGCAGATAGCAGAACGTCTGATGGATCGTGGGTGGAAGCCAGACAAACTAACAGAGAAAGGTAATGTTATTGTCAATGAAGAAGTTTTATCCAAGATCAATATGCCAGAAGCTGAGATGTTCAGCCGTTACTTTCTTCTTCAGAAAAGAACTGGACTCCTCAAGTCGTGGATACAGGAGTGTGATGAAGACCTACGTGTGCGTGGTAGGGTTCTTACTCTACGGACAATTACTGGGCGTATGGCGCACAACAAACCAAACATGGCACAAGTACCAGCAGTCTACAGTCCGTATGGTAAAGAGTGCCGTAGCCTATGGACAGTATCTAATCCAGAAACTCACAATCTTGTAGGGACTGATGCCTCTGCTCTTGAGCTTAGATGTCTTGCTCATTACATGAATGATCCTTCCTTTACACGAGAGGTTCTTACAGGTGATGTACATACTGCTAACCAACATGCAGCAGGACTGAAGACTAGAGATCAAGCAAAGACTTTTATCTATGCCTTTCTCTACGGAGCAGGTCCAGCTAAGATTGGTAAAGTTGTAGGAGGCTCTGCATCTGATGGTCAGAAATTAATACAAAAGTTTTTACGAAACATGCCAGCCCTCAAGAAGCTACGCTCTAACATACAAGAGGCTGCACAGTCTGGTAGTATTCCAGGTCTTGATGGTAGGAGACTACATATCAGATCAGAACACGCCGCATTGAACACATTGTTACAGGGTGCTGGTGCTATTGTATGCAAGCAGTGGCTTGTAGAGATGGACAACAGGATACGTAAGACTGGTCTTGATGCTAGGCTTGTAGCCTCAGTACACGATGAGTATCAGTTTGAGGTAGCCAAGCCTGACGTTAAACGCTTCACACAGATTACTAAAGATGCTATGCATCAAACACAGAAAGCATTTAACTTTAAATGTGAACTTGATTCTGATTATAAAGTGGGAGCCAACTGGTCGGAGACACACTAATGACAGAACAACTTGAGTTTTTTAATAACATTAGATCAATTGATAAATCTAAAGGAACTAAAATCTGCATTAAATGTAAACAAGAAAAATCTCTTGAAAGTTTTATAGTTCAGGGAGGAAAAAGAAATCTTACAAATAATTATGTAAGAATGAATGTATGTAAAAAATGTGAGAGGAAAAAGGAAAAACAAGTAATTGAATTAAAAAAAATATATTCTTATCCTGAAGAAAATTATAAATGTCCTATTTGTTTTAAGATGCCTGAACAAATTATTCCAGAAACAAATGGAAAAACATCTCCATTTGTTTTAGATCATGATCATAAAACAGGAGCATTCAAAGGATGGATATGCAATAAATGTAACTCAGCACTAGGTTTTTTTGAAGATAATATTAATAACGTAAGAAGAGCATTAAATTATTTAGAAGATTATGAAAAAAGATGTTGACACTAGCACATCACCCGTGCTATAATTCGTTTTGTTGTTGGTAGTAGACAACGAAAACTTGGGAATGATCCCACACAGTGCCGCAATGGTGCGGATTTTAAAAGGAGAAATAAAATATGAATGACCCTATTTACATTACTGGTAAGTGCCACTATGCTTCCATTACTGAACCTAACACCAAGTTTGATCCAGTGTGGTCAATTCAGGTAGAGGTTAATGATGATAACCGTGAGGTAGTTGAGAGTTCCGGACTACCCATTACAAACAAAGGAGATGAGCGTGGAGACTTTGTAACTATCAAACGTAAGGTTGTTCGCAAGGATGGTACGCAACGTAATGCACCCCTTGTAATGGACTCACAAAACAATCGTTGGAATAACGATAAGAAGATTGCTAATGGTAGCACAGTTAATGTAAAAGCTATCCCCTACAAATGGGATTATGCTGGAAAGTCGGGAGTATCCGCCGACCTTGCTGCTGTACAGATTGTAGACTTTATTGAATACACTGGCAGTAACCAGGACTTCGCCCCCGTAGACGGTGGGTACGTCCAAGAGACTGAAGCAGTTCCCTTTTAATATAACGTAGGAGATAAAGAGGAGAGTAGTCACTTATAGTGAAACGCTATAATGCGTTACATGCGTAACAGCGTTACAAACGTCGATGTACTGACTAGCATGTTACTCTCCTCTTTTCATATCACATGAAAAAAATTGAAACTATTGTAGAAGATATCTATAATCTATTTTCTTTGAGTGCTATCGACATGAAGGAAGAAGATGTTGATAAGCACATTGAAAAGTTTGGTGAGATGGTTAAACTTCACACCAAAAAGTTTTTATACACAGAAGAATCTGTAGATAAAAATTTAAGACTGTCTCAAATCGGTAGACCTGATAGACAACTTTGGTATGACATTAATTCAAAAAAAGAAAACAGCACAATAAAACCAGAGAACAGAATTAAATTTTTGTACGGTTATATTCTTGAAGAGTTTCTTCTAATGTGTGCTGCTATCTCTGGACACGATGTGAAAGACCAGCAAAAAGAAGTATCAATTGAAGGTGTTCTTGGTCATCAGGATTGTATTATAGATGATACTTTGGTTGATTGTAAGAGTGCATCTACATATAGTTTTCAAAAGTTTAAAAACAATTCAATTCTTGATGACGATCCATTCGGATATATTGCTCAAATATCTGCATACTCACAGGCAAATAACTTAAAGAAAGCTGCCTTCTTAGTCATCGACAAATCAACTGGAGAAGTTGCACTCTCTCCCGTACATTCAATGGAGTTTATTAATGCTAGTGAAAGGGTTAAACATCTTAAAGAAGTTGTCAACGGCGACGATATCCCTGATCGCTGTTACGTTCCTGTGCCTGATGGCAAGTCTGGTAATTTTAAGCTTCCCTCTGGTTGTGTCTTTTGCGGCCATAAAAGAGAATGTTGGTCTGACGCTAACCAGGGAAGAGGGATACGTGTATTTGAATATTCAAAAGGTAAGAGATACTTGGTTCAGGTTGGCAAAGAGCCTGATGTTCCTGAAGTGATTGATTGGTAATGCACTGGAAGTATAAACAAAAACCAGACCCAACAAGTCACTTTGGTTTTGTCTATGTTATAACTAATAACAAAACATCTAAAGCTTACATTGGATGTAAACAATATTTTTACACTAGAAAGAAAAAGAAAGTTGAATCCAACTGGAAAGTATATACAGGATCAAGCAGTCATCTAAACGATGACATTAAAAAGCATGGCAAAAAAAATTTTAAGTTTGAAATTATAGGTGAATATAAAAATAAAAGAAGTCTAAAATATTATGAATGTTATTATCAAATGATTAACCACGTCTTAACCAAAAAAATAGAAGGCACTGATGAACCTGCCTACTACAATAATTATGTAGGTGGTAAGTTCTACAGGCCCGTACAAGAGCCACCTAATGATTGAAGAAATTCTTGAAGCCGAATCTTTATATGATCTAACCAATAAAAATTCTCACAGATCGTTAAACCTTGCTATCATTTTGCAAGCACTGCTTGACTTGTCTCGCCCAAAAGCGTATAATGAGTCAATCGAAACTTCCTTGTATCGTGATCAGGCAATGGCATGGGTATTCAAATCCATTGGTACAACATGCGAAGCATTCGAAGAAACATGTGATCGTGCTGGCGTAAATCCAAACACTATTAGAACCTTTGCACTGAAGGTAACACTATCGGAGAACAGAGATGAAATCAGAAGAAAGCTTCACTCCTTCTTGTGACATTATGAAGAGGCAGATAGGAGGTAATCATTATAAAGATTGTGCAATACAACCAGTTGAGTATATACATGCAAACGATTTAAATTATTTTGAAGGTAATGTAATTAAATATATTACCAGACACAGAACAAAAGGAGAAGGCAGAAAGGATATAGAAAAAGCTATACACTATGCCGAGATGATTTTAAAATTTTATTATAACTAAGGAGGGGGTAATGGCGCAGTTCCGATCAAACGAAAATCCTATGTTTCGTTCAAAGTTCAGTGAGGATATCTTCAAACAGAAGTATGCTCACCATAACTGTGAGACATGGGACGCACTGGCATCTGTTCTTGTAGAGGATGTCTGTCAAAACTATATGCCTAAAGATGACAAAGAAGAACTCAAAAGAATTATTACAGACCTGAAGTTTATTCCTGGTGGTAGATACCTTTACTATGCTGGACGTGACAACAAGTTTTTTAACAACTGCTACTTGCTCAAAGCAGAAGAAGATACGAGGGAAGACTGGTCTAACCTGTCATGGAAGTCTGAGTCTTGTCTCATGACAGGTGGTGGTATTGGTGTAGACTATAGCACCTACCGTGAAGAGGGTAGGCTGCTGAATGGTACAGGTGGTCTAGCGTCTGGCCCTATACCTAAGATGCAGATGATCAATGAGATTGGCAGACGAGTTATGCAAGGTGGTTCTAGAAGGTCTGCAATTTATGCAAGTCTTAACTGGAAACATCCAGACATAAATAAGTTTCTTACGTCTAAGAATTGGTACGACATGCCCATTGGTACGACAGAGTACAACATTGGTCAGATTAAAGAACAAGATTTTAATTTCCCTGCACCGCTGGACATGACAAATATTTCTGTGAACTATGACACAGAGTGGTTACTTAACTATTATGAAACGGGAGATGTAGGAGATGCCTTCAAAACTAATGTTGCTCAGAGCCTTAGAACTGGTGAACCAGGATTCTCGTTCAATTTCTTTGAGAAGGAAAAGGAGACACTACGTAACGCTTGCACGGAGGTTACATCCGAAGATGATTCTGATGTTTGTAATCTTGGCTCAATTAACATGGGTCGTATCGACAATCTTGCAGAGTTTTCTAATATTGTAGAACTAGCCACTAAGTTCCTGCTATGTGGTACACTACGTGCCAAGCTACCATACCAGAAAGTCTATGACGTTAGAGAGAAGAACCGTAGGCTTGGTCTAGGTCTGATGGGTATACATGAGTGGCTAATCAAATCAGGATGTAAGTACGAGGTAACTGAGGAACTACACAAGTGGCTATCTGTATACAAAGGTATCAGCGACAGGACAAGTTCTCAGTTTGCTGACCATCTTAGTGTGTCACGTCCTGTAGCTAATCGTGCTATTGCACCGACAGGTTCTATCGGCATTCTTGCTGGCACCTCAACAGGCATTGAACCTATCTTTGCTGTGGCATATAAGCGTAGGTATCTCAAGAACGGTACACGTTGGCACTATCAGTACGTTGTGGATAGTGCTGCACAAGAAATCATTGATTTGTATGGTATTAATCCAGATCAGATTGAATCTGCTCTTGATCTTGCTGATGATTACAAGAGGCGCATTAAGTTCCAGGCGGACATACAGGACTATGTTGATATGTCTATCTCTTCCACCATCAATCTACCTGAGTGGGGTAGCAAACTTAACAACGAAGACACAGTGGATGACTTTACCGAAACACTGGCTACCTATGCTAGTAGACTACGTGGCTTTACAGTATACCCTGATGGATGCCGTGGTGGTCAACCACTTAGCAGTGTGCCATACTCTGAGGCTGTTGAGAAACTAGGTGAGGAGTTTGAAGAAGGTTTAGAAACTCATGACATCTGTTCTATTACAGGACATGGTGGATCGTGTGGAGTATAGAAATGGATGATGTTGAAAAGTATGAGGTGATTGAAGATGTATAATCCTAAGTACAAGGGCCGTAAGCGTAGTCTAGTAGAACTAGATGATGCCATTGACGAGATTATTGAGCGTAATCCTGATTGGGTAGAAAAATTAATCGCATCTTTGAGGCGAAACGAAATGAAAACAATTACACTAAGAGTTGAAGATTGCGACCAAGTTGTTATTGACGATCTTATGGATTCTTATCGTATGAACAATCAGTTTGATAAGGTTGACTGTTCAGATGACGTTCTTGAGCCAGACTATGAGTTGCTCAAAGCGATTCAGACCGTTCTAGCATACTACATGGTACATAAAGACTGGTCAGAATGGATGGAAATGAACCCAATGGTGAAAGAAGATGCTTGATAAGGAAATGAACATGACTACTTTTGATTTTGGTAACGGTCCAGTCCCTGCCCACCAGCACTCCAACGGTGGCGGTTGTGTTGCTGATACTGCTAAGGTAGCAGATACAGCTTATGTTGGTCCTGATGCTCAGGTCTATGACGTGGAAGGTGAGATACACAATCTTACCCTTTACACTGGTGACTGTAATGCTCAGGTCTATGACAATGCCGAGGAAGATATCTTCATTGAAATGGACGGTAAGCGATACAAGCTGGTGGAGATTGTGTGAGGCGAGTTATTAAGGTCTCGTAGATCAATTGGATAGATCAACAGACTTCTAATCTGTAGGTTGAAGGTTCGAGTCCTTCCGGGACCGCCAAAAAGTACTTGACACAGATATAAATTTATGCTAGAATTTTACCGTGATGCCAATAGTGGGTCACATTATTATCAACTTGCTAATAGGAGAATGATATGAATACTTTACGGAACATCCTGGACAACGTACCCAACTGGTCTGTTGGGCATGAGAAATTTGTAAAAGAGGCTTTGGACATGCTCAATTTAAATGTACATGGGTATAATAATTACCCGCCTCACAACCTTACAAAGAAAAGCGATAGTGAATATAGTATTACTATGGCTGTTGCAGGGTTTTCTAAGGATGACTTAACTATTAAAGGTGAAGGAAATGCCTTGAGTGTTGAGGGAAAGAAACATTCAGATGAAGTAGATAATAACTTTATCTATAAAGGAATTTCTGATAGACAATTTAATAAACAATTTCTGTTGGCTGAAAATACTTTTGTAAAAGATGTAAATCTAACAGATGGTTTGTTAGAAATTAAACTTGAAAGAATAATCCCAGAAGATAAAAAAGAAACAGTTTATCAGATTAATTAACACTCTTATTGTTAATTATAACTTGGTTAGCTACATAGATTGCATAAGTCATTCTAGTAGCTAACCACTTCTTTGGAGTACGTATGAAAAAAGCACCTAACACAGTTTACATTGGCTACGATCCTAAAGAACGTGTAGCTTATGATGTTCTAAAGTTTACGATTGAACGTATAGCAGTAGACAATACAAGAATTGTTCCTATTAAATTGGATACTCTTAAACGAATGAATATGTACTGGCGAGAACACACGGAAGTGAACGGCCAGAAGTATGACAAGGTAGACAAGAAACCATTCTCTACTGAGTTTAGCTTTAGTAGGTTTCTTGTTCCGGCCCTTAATATGTATGAGGGTTGGGCTTTGTATATGGACTGTGATATGTTTGTACGTACAGATATTAATGAAATCTTTGAAGAGTATACACTAGATTACTACCCCTTGTATTGTGTTAAACATAAATACAATTCAGAAAATAAAACTAAAATGGACAACCAAGAACAGCAAAACTACCCTAGAAAAAACTGGTCTAGTCTTATGCTTTGGAATTGTTCTCACCCCAAGAACCAGGAGCTTACAGTTGAGAAAGTAAACACAATGCCTGGATCGTGGCTCCATCAGTTTGAATGGATTGGCGACAGAGACTCTGACATTGGAGGAATCCATGAGGAGTGGAACTGGCTAGACAATCATTCTAGTATTGATATTAAACCTAAGAACGTACACTTCACAACTGGCGGGCCATGGTTTAAAGAATGGAAATGTGGCAGACATGCCGATGGTTACTATGCTTCTGAGTGGAACCAAGAGTATACTTATTTAGTTGGTAAGGGGAGGATAGAGCCTTATGAAATATAAAGTTGTTACTTGTTTTAATGAAACTATTCTAAAAGAGAATGGAGCAAGGCTCCTTGAACAGTTCAGCACTGACTGGGAAAATAAAATTAAATTTGAATGTTACTATTATGATTTAGATATTTCAAACTATTCTTTACCGCAAGCCGATAATATTACATATCACAATCTAAATGATATTGAAGATTATGTTTCATTTGTAGAAAGAAATAAAGAACATGATGGAACAGAAAACAAATCGTTTGAATACAACGAAAGCATTGACGCACTTACAGAAGCTGCGAAAGTTTTTGCTATCAGCGAGACTGTATTTAATAGTTCTATGTCTTGGGTATTCTGGGTTGATCCTCATTGTCATACTATGTCTGACGTATCTATTAAATATCTATCAAATCTTTTTGATTACGACAGTAAAAATATTCCATTAGTTTTACTAGATAATGCTAGTCACTTTGCAGCATTTGAAATCACAAATCAATCTTGCGTAGATTTAATTGGTGATCTACGTGGTACATATATTACAGACAACTATTTACAGTACAGGGATTGGCGTACATTTTTTATTCTTAATAATCTAGTTTCTATTTACAATGCACATGGTCTAAACTATAGACTGTTAGATAAAGATAGTTCAGATTTTATTAACAATATTATTGTTGATCTTAGAAACCCTGTCTCTAAAAATCTTAGAGACTCGAAAGGTAATCGTGTACAACCTTTGTCTGAGAATGATACAACTCCGGATATCTTACCGGGCAGATACAAACAGCTTGCTGATCTTATTAGATTCTATGAGCCAGCTAAGATTCTAGAAACCGGCACATGGAATGCTGGTCGTGCTATTGAAATGGCATTGGCTACGTTTGATCGTAGAGACAGTCTTCACTATATTGGATATGATTTATTTGAGAATGCTACAGCAGAAACAGATAAGGAAGAGTTCAATGCTAAAGCACACAATACAGAAGCAGCAGTTATTAAACGGCTTAATGAATTTCAGAAGTACGTTAAAGAAAACAATAACAAAACATTTACCTATGAACTACATAAAGGTAATGTTAGGAATGTACTTACAGACAATATTCCAGATGACATTGATGTTGCTGTTATGGGTAGCGGTAACAGCTACGAAACCGTAAACCATGAGTACAATATACTCAAGAAAGTTCCGGTAGTTTTAATAGATCATTACTTTACCAAGGACGAGGCAGAGGAACTACCCCCAGAAGAATACCATGGTGTTAATAAAGTCTTTGACGAAATTAAAGTTAAAAACGTAGAAGCAGATGAAGAGAACGAAGAGGGTTGGACTTCATTCTCCGAAGAGTTTACTGTAAGGAAACATATTCTCCCGTCCAGTGATCGTGTTCTTGGTGGAGGCATAACCCATCTTGTAATTGTTTTAAACGATCCTGATGTTAAAGATATTCCTGAAGATGTTAAACGTGTTCCCATTATTGTACACCCCAGAGATTGTGTACCAAAAGATTATATTGTCAGCAACATTCAGACAAATCTAAAACTTATTGATGACAACAAGTGGATCGTTAAACATCCAGCACACAGACAGAAGGCTGCAATTATCTCAGCCGGTCCTTATCTTGACTATGATAAACTAAAATCTTTTATCTATGATAATCCCGAAGCTAAAATTCTTTCTGTTAAACATGCGTATCCTAATTTGATTGAAAAAAATATTATTCCATGGGGTTGTATTGTACTTGACCCACGACCTATTGATGGTAAAAGTACCCACAATATTATAAGGAAAGACTTGTTTAAGAATCTATCCTATGATACAATATTCTTTGTTGCATCAATGACCGATCCATCCGTAACCAAGCATCTTAAAGATAGTGATGCAAAGATATGGGGATGGCATGCATTTACTGACTCTCTCAGAGAAGAAGACGAAAGAGGAAAGCAAATTCAAAACCAGTCAGTTAAATTAAATGAAGAACTAGGTATACCACAGGGTGCCACTCTAATTACTGGTGGTACATGTGCCGCAATGCGTGGCATTGGAATGCTACATACCATGGGCTTTAGAGATATCCATTTATTTGGGTTTGATTGTTGCCGGGATGAACCAAATGAAGAAGAAAGAACAGAGACTGTAGGTGACATTGAAGGTGGTGAAACTCCTAAACCTAAGTACATTCAAGTTAATGTTAAAGATAAAACATATTGGACAACAGGTGAGCTTCTAGCTATGGCACAAGACTGTGAAAAAGTATTTGCTGATCCAGGACTTGAGGGCATTCTTACATTTCATGGAGAGGATACCATGGTTGCTGATCTTTGGGATATTGAACAGAAGAAAGAAACCAGACCAAACTTTAAAGGATATTATTCATGACTGTAAAAATTAAACCTGATGATGTATATACTAGGCAGGTTCCCTCTGAAAAGTATGAGACACTGCTAAAAGAATATATTGAGATGCATCAGTCATCTGACAAAATGTTTAATGGAAAAAGCTTACTTAAATTTGCTAATGTTATTCAGCACGTTCTAAGAGAAAACAATTGTAAAACTTTACTAGACTATGGTAGTGGTAAAGGACAGTTGTATACGGATGAGTATAAAAAAATTAGTGATGAATTACCAGCACCATTACCACAGTACTGGGGCTTAGAAGAATATACTTTATATGATCCTGCATTTGAAGAGTATTCCACTCTTCCATATGGAGGGTATGATGCTGTTGTATCTACTGATGTGCTTGAACATGTGCCTGAAGAAGACCTTGGCTGGGTAGTAGAGGAGATACTAGACTATTCTAAAAAAATTGTTTTTCTAAATATCTCCTGTATGGAAGCAGTTAAAACATTTAAAGATGGTAGTAATGTTCATGTTTCAGTATTCAATCCTGTGACATGGGCAAAATTTATAGCGGATAAACTTAGTAATGTCAAAAGAAAAAACATTACAGTATATTTATATACGGACTATCGTGACTCTGACACGGGTCAATTGTTAAATAAAATATATAAGATTCAATATAGTCCGACAATTTATGAGATAAAGGAGTAGCCAATGTTAGGTATTGCGGAATCAGTTATTGGAGTAGCAGGAAAAGTTCTTGATAAATTTGTAGAGGACAAAGACCTAAAGACCAAACTAAATGCAGAACTAAAACAACAGATGCTATCACTTGACCTAGCACAAGCACAAGCCAATATCGAACAGGCAAAATCTCCATCTGTATTTATCGCTGGTGCTAGACCCGCCATCATGTGGATATGTGCTTTTGGTTTGGCATGGCAGTTTGTGCTACAGCCGGTTGCAGTATGGGGCATTGCTCTTAGTGGTGCGGATATTGTATTACCTATTATTGAGACTGAAGGGTTGATGTCTCTGACCCTTGCTCTTCTTGGTCTTGGTTCAATGCGTACCGCTGAGAAGTGGAAAGGCGTTCAAAGAAATAACATGAAAGGTTAAACATGAAATCTGGTAAAGTATGGGGCGAAACAGAATTTATTTTTGGTAATGGTGTTCTTGAATTTCATAAAATTAATTTTTTAGAAGGAAGCACCTGTAGTAAACACAAACATAAATATAAATGGAATGGTTTCTATGTGACAAAAGGTGTTCTAAAAATTAAAGTATGGAAGAACGACTACGATCTAGTAGATGAAACTGTCCTATGTCCAGGAGATTGGACTACCGTAAAGCCAGGAGAGTTTCATCAGTTCGAGGGCATTTCTTCTGGTGAAGCCTTTGAATTATACTGGGCTGAGTTTGATCATAACGACATTGAAAGAGAAACCGTAGGAGCGAAATGATAACAGGAAAGAAAGACTAATGTTAAACGAGAAGCAGGAAAAATTTGCACAGGCATACGTATTACATCGTAATGCTACTGAAGCAGCAAAGGCTGCTGGTTATGCAGAAGACTCTGCTTACAATCAAGGATACCGTCTGCTTCAAAAGCAAGAGATTATAGATCGTGTTCATGAACTTGAACAGCAACTAGAAACAGATGTTAATGTTATTGAAGAGATAGAAAACCAATATGCATTTGCAAAAGCAAACGGACACACCAACAGTGCAATCAAAGCACTAGAACTTTTATCTAGAATTAGAGGTTCAAATAGTGACAGTGGTTTGTCGATGGACAAAGACACACTAGAGACTGCCATTGTCGGTTCTCTAAATGTGCTTGGTTATGAGAAAGTTATTAATCTTTTATCGAAGTGTGATTTTGCCCATGAATTTTTTGAAGATGGGGAAAATTACCCGTCAGAGAGCGACGAGGAGTGGGCATCTACGGAGTCTCTGGACCCCACCCCCCAGGAAGAAGTAGATTCTTCTGTATGACGCTCTATGGGCCGTATAAAAGAAATCGTTATTTAGAGGATAGATAGTCCTCCAAATACAGTGACTCCGGCTACAAACTCTGCAAGTCTAGCAGAATCCATCCATGAATATTTAATTTTGTTTAGTCTTAGAAACTGAAACACTCTTTCTCTGTGTGGATATAGATATCCAGCACCTACAGAAAGAAGAATGTAGACGATGCCAGCTACGGGACCGACATATCCTAGAAGAATAAGTGGGAGTGTAAGCACGACAGATGGAATACCAAACCTAAAAACCATCCACTTCCAATCTTCCCACTTAGTCCACCCCAAACCTAAGTGACATGCAATAAATGCAGCCCAACATACAGCAAAGATATTTCCTGTTACGTCATACATTCCTACGAAGGAACAGATCAGAGCAACAAAAGGATACACGGCCCATCTTGAAAGATACCCAGTACCTACCACCGCTCTAGCCAAGCCGCCTAAAATAAAACATACAGCAGATAACATTTATTATTCCTTTCTTATTTGTAACTCCAGACCCATGGTCTTGGATGCCTGTCACTGTCTTCCATTGTATCTAAATGTAAGAATCTTTTTTGGTGTGGTCCTCTTTGAGATACACCAATACCAGAGAAGCCCTTTTCCATAGCAAGAGACATAAGCTCATAGGCGTCCTTACCAGACACCAGTACATCTACAGCCTTACCATATAGGTGTGGTGAGTTTTTAGCCCCACCTATAACCTGATTATATGAAGTATCCCTATACCCAGAGGAAATAACCATAGGCTTGTCATAGGCATATCGTAGAGCCACAAGCTTTTCCATAAACCATTCATCCATGTGGCAACTATCAGTTCCCTTACATTTTAGTTCTTCTTCTGTAAAAAAATCCCACATATTATTTTATTCCTTAATCTTTGGATGTGATCCATTATGCATGTGATAAAGTCTATCAGTACTTGTTTCTAAATTCTTTAACCGTTCTTCAATAGACCCATCTCTTTCAGATTGTTTTTTTAATATCTGAGGAGACAATATGTCATTAGCCATAACATCAATAGAGCTAATAGCCACAGCCATCTTAGCTTCTACCGTATCTATTCTGGTAGTTAAATTGTATACTTCTTTCTTTATATCTTCTTGATCAGAAGTCATACTACGAATTGTAGTTTTAAGCACACCCCATGTAGTAGCTATACCAGCTAGTACAGTGCCTAAAGTAAGAAGTTCTTTTGAACCTAGTTCTAACATTATTCTAAATCTGAACCTTCAAGTTGAGCCTGTAAATCAAAGAAAGAATTTAAATCAAACCTACCACGTGTATTTTCAAACACTCTTCTAACTGTGCTATCTGATATTTTAAATGGTGAAAAGTAATTCATTCTAGCATTAGCAATAGCTTCTAAATCTCTATCTTTTAATTCCCTACTATCATATTGACCAAACTTAGTAAGACCTATATTAAAATCATCAAGGTCTAAACCAAGGGTATTATAATATTCAAGCATACCTTTTAGTGCTAGTTGGCTTGATCTATTTCTTCTTTGAGCATTTCTATACTCTTCTGAAATATTAGTAATAAAACCATCTAGATCACCTGTAAGTAAATTTGGTTGTGATACAGCATAGTCAAAACTTTTACCAGCATTATTAATATCTTTTAAAGCGTCATTAAGATTTCTTCGTGTACTGCCTGTAATATCTAAACGAGTTTTTCTAAAGCCCATTAAATCTGGAATAAGATTAGCAGTTATTGGAGAATAATAATTACTAATTTCACTTCCCATAGGCTCTTTACCTATAGCCTCTGATATGTTATCATAACCATATTCAGCGGCTTTTGCTTTTTCATAGTCATATCTACGTTTAGCAAATGATACAAATCCAGGTTCAAAAGCAGCCAGCACTTGAGAAGCTTGAGCAAAAGGAGTATCTAAATCAAGCATACGACCAACTGCTTTTGTAGCTGCCCCCAAAGCGGTACTATCATTATAAGTACGCCATGAAGGCGTGTCAGTTGTAGCTTTCATAAGAGCTTCAGTTAGCATAGAGGGACCAACAATAGGACCAGCGGTCTTATCTAATACAGTCAAAGCAATCTTTGTTGCATCTGTTGAATTATAATCTTTTTCTGACAACAATAATTCATGCAAACCTTTAGCAGCAGTTTTAATAGAATCAAAAGGATCAAGGTTTCCAAAAGAAATTCTATCTACATATTTAGAACCTCTGCCATCCTGTTTAATACCACTTGTATATAATTTATTTGTATATGTCATATAAGGATAATCTATTTTATCCAGTGCTTCTTGTTCTTCTGGTGTAATACCATGTTGTTTAGCAGACATATCTTCAATAATAGATGGCATCATGCCTACAGCAGTCATACCGCCAAGCCTTTTATATGCTTGTCGCCTAAGAGTATCGTTTCCACTTGTTAAATCTGACATAGTATATTTAACAAGGTTCTTTGATATACGTGCCATTTCTGCTGGAAAAGCTACGAAGTCACCAATAGGACTATATCGCAAACCTTTAAAGAATTTTGGTACAAGACTATAGTTAGGCATTAAGTCTCTTGTTCTTTGTGCTGCTTCTCGTTCTAATCCAAGCAACCATTCACCCTCGTCTAAATCTCTGGGTTTTGGTTTAGCTTTTTTTAGATAGTCAAGTGTCTTTTCAAAGTGTGCTGCTTTAAATATAAAGTCTTCACCTTCGTAAAGCTTTGCTACTTTCTTATCAGCCAAACCACTTATAAAACCTTTATCTGTGCCTAATCTATTTAAATTTTTACGTACCAAACCAAGTGTTACGCTACTATCAGCAAGACCATAACCAATTAGTTTACCTACATACTGACCTAGTTCTTCATTAGTCTTTCCCGATATTCTTGACTTTGTAGCTTTAAATGCATCAGCAAAACCTTTACCCGCAAATGGAATCATACCATTCGCAGCCATTAACACAATGTTTCCTACCGTGTTAGCTCCATGCGTAGCAGGGTTATATATAGTTTTAGCTGCTTGAGATACACCTTTTGCTTTCCCCCACATTTCAATAATAGAATTTCTGTTAGGGTCATCCAACATAGTTTTAATCATCGTAGCATATTCATCAGATATGTACAAATCTTTTAAAGCAGGATTAGCTTCTAAAAATTCTTCTGCCGCATCTTTATTAAAGATTACAGATGCTCTTTGTTTTGCAATCTCACCTAAAGATTCTGCTGCCTGTCCTTCACCAACTCTATATCCTTGTTGTGCAAGCCCTTGCTTTTCTAAATGAGTAGCTACATCTGTTAAAAATTTATGTTCAGCTTTCATTGTAGCAAGCTTACTGTATGTTTTCATATAGTTTGATGATGGGTCTTTAATCTCTCCCCATAAAGCTCTTAACTCTTTAGGAACATCTGATCTTTTTTTAGCTGCTTTAGAAGAACCAAGTAAACTATTAGATGTAGTAATATCAAAAAATGCATTGCCATTATCATTAGTTTCTCTGACAAGTCTATTTAAGTTATCAAGAACTTCTGTATCATTTGTAAGTTTTAAATCTCGTTTAATAAACTGTGCAGCATCATCGACAATACCTCTTAGATTTTCATCCGTGATATCATTACGATTTAAATTTTTAGAATATTGACGAACTGCATTTTGTACATTACTAGCAAATTTAGGATCATCAAAGAACCTATATGATCTATTAATATACGTACCAAATTCTCCAGGTTCACCCATACCTGCACGTATAGTAGCTTCTAGCTTTCCTTTAAATACATTGTCAGCAACATAAGAAGAAAGACTATCTATTTTATTACGCATTTTTATAACAATTTCTGATGCGTCCGAAGACAAACTATTTATTGCTGCTTTATCGCCTTTCAATGCTTTGTCTACTGTATTCTCAAGAAAGTCTTGTCTTGCCTCTTTTGATTTAAATCTTTTAAGGTCATTCTTTTTTAATACTCTATCTAAATCACTTGCAAGACCGTCAGCTTCAGTTAATGCTTTTTGTGCTGCACTGTTTCTTTCTACAGTCATAGCAAGCATGTTATCATCTGTACCCTGCCTACTACTAAATGCTCTTCCAATATATTTTTTACCTAATTGTGTTGCTTTTTTACCAGCACTTGTTTTATTAAAAGCTTTAGCTGCACTGTATAGACCACCGCCAGCTAAAAGAAAAGCAGCTTCATAACCAAGGCTTTCTAAAAAGTTACTTAAATAATTATTTACCATTGTGTCATCTGGATTTTCTTCTAGCTTACGCAATGCTTCAGCAGCGTCTTCATTTTCCATAATATCTTCTACAGCTTGATAGTGATCATTGGTAAGCAAAGCATCACTAGCAGCAGCATTTACACCTAATGCTCCTAACTTTACTGGTTTTTTTGTTAAAGATTTTTGTATAAACTTTTCGGTAGCCGCACCACCCTTACCTGCTTTACCTGTAAGAAATGTTGCTGCCTTACCAGCTTTAGAAAAAGCACCCATTGGCACAAGAAAAGAACCAACCATGCCAGCAATTTCTTCACTACCACCAGAAATACCATCACCATGATAAGGATCAAGCCATGCTGCTGCTTCTTTTTTTATTGAATCAGGAATGTACTCGCCAAGAGTATTTTGTATACTATCAACAGCTTCTTTACCCAGTGTTATTTCACCAAGTTTTTCTATTCCTTCAGCGGTATCACCAATAGCACGGCCAACAGTTCTGCCTAAAAATCCAAGTGCAGCCTCTGCTGTATCCGCAACAACATTATCCCCAAGTTCTATTTGAGGACGAAAGTCTGTGCGACCTTCATTTACCTGCTTTTCATAATCACGGTAGGCTGCATAGAACTCTTCAGAATTTAATCCACTTTGCTCTATGAATTTATCTGCAATTTGCTTTTGTTCTTCTTGCGAGATATTCTGAAATTCTGGTCTTTCTAAAAATGTACCTAGATTAGAAGCAGTGTCTTGAAAGTCTTTTGATTCTACTGATAAAGTCATTTTATTTATGGTGCCGTTGGTGGTTGAGCTAAATTACGTATATTTTTATCTATTAACTCCTTAGACCCTGGCCTTGTGGGTGTAATAGTTTTTTTAACACCAGCTTCTTCAGCGGCTTTTCTTAACATAGCTTTAATTTCAGGTCGTTCTAAAAATAACTTCTCATATCTTTGAGCCTGTTCTTTATTTTTGGTAATTGGAATTTCTCCATTTCGTTTACCTTCGTTTAAAAGACGTATTGCTAATTGTGACACTACTCTTCTTTGTGAATTATATACTGAGCCAGGAGGAACTATTTCTAAGTCTGCTAAATTTTTTGCTGAGTTGCTAGGATCAGTAAGGTCTAAACCTGCCGCACCCAAACCTACGTCACTTCTAGTCTCTCCAAAAAGGTCTGTTACTGTTTTAAGCATTGTAGCAGCTTTAGTAAACTTTCCAGCTTTAATTTTAGATATTCTATCTGTATTCGCAAGCTGTTGTTTTAATATTTCTATTGGCATATCAGCAGTTGCAATATCAATTCCCAATCCTTTTAATATTCTATCAGAAGAAAGTTCTGCCTTACGAGTTGCCTTGCTTATTGCTGAAGCTTTTTTCTTTGTTCTTAACGCTTCGTTTTTTTCTTCCATAGCATCTCTAAACTTATCTAATTCATCATTAATTTTTTCTACTCGTTTAGATACGCCAGCAGCACCAACATTCATTACTTTAGTTAGCATTGTTACCAAAGAAGGTTCGTCCATACCAGCATCAATAGCCGCAGCAAATTCTGCTCCAGGCCATGCTTTAGCTTTTTCTTCAAACCTTTTCATTTTTCTTTCTTCATATTTATTTAAAGCATCTTGATCCTGCTTATCAAAATCTGCATCAATTAAATCTTGTACTTTAATAAACTCAGCTTGAGCATTTAATATTTTTTCATTTCCTTCTGCCTGTATTTTTATTTTATTTTCCATTAATTCTTTAAGTTTTTCAGGACTATCTACTAGCATTTTTTCTAATTGATCATCGCTTTTCATTGCAGAATCATATGCGTTAAACATTGTATCACTTGCCTGATTTAATCTATCTGAAAGACTAATCCTTCCTTTAAGAGACTTATCAACAATAGAAGACTTTGGCTCTGGTGCTTTAGGGATAGTAGAATCTTTATCCTGTGAAGCTTGTTTTGAATCATTTAATTTATTAACATTTAATTCTGGCATTATTCTAGACAAACTATCTGATGTTAGCCCTTCATTTAATACTCCAGGTTCGTTTAATTCTACAGCATATTTTTCAACAATAGGCGATACTGTTTCTTCACTAATAGGTACAAGGGCTGCTATCCCTCCTTGATTAGTCGAGGGCGTTAGAGTTCCCTGTGCCTCCATCATGGTTGTTGGTACTCTTGAACTATTACCGGGTCGTGTCAATGCTTCATATTTTTTTGGCTGTAGCCTCCTCCGTACCATTTCCATAACTGTTTCATTGTAAGTTCTAGGAATTGGCGGACGGCCCCTTCTATTAATACCCCCTGACATTTGACGTTTTACAACAGGCAGACTACCAAGACCACCACCATCTTTCATTCCATACGTATTTACTCTCTGTTCAAGCCCTGGATTTTGAGCCATAGCTCTATTAACAAAAGGTGTAAGAGTACCAAGACCACGACCTGACATGGGTCCAAATGTTTCATTGTAAGTTCTAGAAATACCTGCGGAGGCCCTTCTTAAATTTTCCATGTTCTCATCCATAATTTCTTTATAATTACTTAAAGAACCAGCAGCATTATCTATATTTTCTATAACATTGCTACGTGGATTAGAACGAGGGTAACGATTAAACACATCACCAAAGAAGCCTCCTAGTCCTCCACCAACAGGTCTAGCTGTTACTTGATTTTGACTATAGACATTGGGTAGTTCACCACCTTCTTGTTTATATACAATACGACCACCAGTTTTGCGGAACATGCTTTTATTTCCACCTGAAAATACCTCGTTCCAGCTAAATTTACCAGGACCAAATCCACCACCCATACCAAAGACATTAAGGCCAGACAAACCAAGACCCAGTAACTGTTGACCAATACCGGGAGCATTTGGCTGTAATATTCCTTGTGCAGTAGTGGTAGTATCAGGTGTTCTTAAAAATGGATTACCATATACAAAACTAGAAAGCTGTGCAAGTTCTTGCTTAGGATATTGTTCTCTTTCAAGATACTTTGCATACTGCTCATCAAGTGTTGCTTGCATTTCTTGTCTATCAGCCTGTGCCAACTGTTGAGCAAGACCCTGTTCAGCGATACCAGTTTGAAATTTAGTTAATCCTATATTTTGAAAATCAGCCGCTCTGGCACGATCCATAGCCATTTGATCTTGAAATCTTTTATAGGCATCTTCAT
>Ga0194024_1000055_pt1 | contig 22052 bp, 30 predicted proteins | sample IW13Sep16_MG_FD_140337 | JGI IMG/M metagenome (GOLD analysis project Ga0194024, IMG submission 140337) | Freshwater microbial communities from the Broadkill River, Lewes, Delaware, United States - IW13Sep16_MG | ecosystem: Environmental > Aquatic > Freshwater > River | place: USA: Delaware...
ATAACTGAACCCCACATGAAGGAGTCTGTGATATAATGACCGAAAAAGAACCCAATAATTTTTACCAGCCTCAAGATTTTGCTGCTACTATCTTTGAACAAAGATATTCATTAGGTGGAGAAGAAAGTTGGGCTGATTCTTGTCGGAGAGTAGCCACTCACATATCATCAGCAGAAGTTAATGGTGCACGTTCCAAATGGGAAGATAGATTTTTCCATTCTTTAGTTCACAATCATTTTATTCCGGGAGGAAGAATTTGGTATGGTGCGGGCCGACCAAAAGGTCAATTACTAAATTGTTTCGTAGTGCCTACTGAGGACTCTCGAGAAGGTTGGGGTAAAACTGTTTCCGATATGTTAATTATTTCTGGAACTGGTGGTGGAGTCGGTATGAACTTTTCACCTATTCGCCCTCGTGGAACACCCATTAAAGGCACTGGTGGAGAAGCCACCGGAGCAGTATCACTCATGGAAGTTATTAATCAGACGGGAGAAGTTATTAAGTCTGGCGGAGGCCGCCGAACTGCTTTGATGCTTTGTTTAGATTATAATCATGGGGACATCATGGAATTCCTTCACAAAAAATTTAATAAAGTAGAGTTGACTACGACTGATGAAGTAGAGGCTGCCCTATCTACTGCTTTCCCTTATCTTCCCGCCAGCGACAGAGAAAATATGTTAGACGCAATAATGCCAGCGACAGAGAATGATTTAGATAATCCAGAAAACTCTGGTGAAATTAATTTATCTGATTCAGATATTTTAGTCAAAATTCTGCGACCACTTATCAAGCACGAAAAAGACCAAATATTAAAGAATGCCAACATATCAGTTTTAGTAGATGATGAATTCTTTTCGGCAGTAAAGGCTGACCAAGAAATTAGTGTTGTCTGGAGAGGCAACGAAGTTAGTTCGTATCGAGCCAAAGACCTCTGGGATTTATTAATTCAGAATGCTTGGGAATCTGGAGAGCCAGGAATTTTAAATATTGGTTTAGCCAATAAGATGAATAATATTCACTATCACAAACCATTGATTAGCACTAACCCCTGCGGAGAAATATGGTTAGAAGCCTACGGTTGCTGTGACTTAGGTGCTATAAACCTCAGTAATCATATTGTTTATGATAGCAACGGAGAGGCCGACTTTGATTGGGAACTTCTGGCCTCAACCGTAACTACTGGAGTTAGATTTCTCGACAATGTTCTTGATGTAAATAATTATCCTCTGGCCGAGATCGAGAAAAACTGTAAAGATGTTCGCCGTATCGGTTTAGGAGTTATGGGATTAGGCCACGCTCTGGTAAAATTAGGATTGCCATACAATCGTGGCGAAGGCCGAAAGAAGGTAGATCAACTATTTAATTTTATTAAGAAGGCCGCCTATGAAGCCTCCACCTATATTTCCGCTGAAAAAGGTTGTTTCCCGGCCTTTGATGCAGATGGCTTTTTATCCTCCGGATTTTGTGAAACCTTACCAAAATCCATTCGATCCAAAATTGCAGAATATGGAATGCGAAATTGTGCCGTGCTAACTATTGCTCCTACTGGAACTACTTCTTTAGTCGCGGGCACCAGTTCTGGAATCGAACCTATCTTTGCCGCTGGATATTCTCGCACTTACTATGCCGACTCAGAATCAACAAACGAGCGGGTCTTGAAGACAGAAGTTGTTATCGATCCTTTATTCCAGGAATTATGGGCGGCTACTAATGGAGCCGAACAAGAAACTTTGGCTAATGCTTTCTTAGGTGCAATGGATATTGGAGTAGAAGACCATTTAAGAATGCAAGCCGTTTGCCAGAAACATATAGATAATGCCGTATCAAAAACTATTAATTTGCCCCACGATTATCCTATCGAAGACTTCAGTAACATGATGTTAAAATATGGACCACAATTAAAAGGCACTACTGTTTATCGTTCTGGAAGCAGAGGTAATGAACCCTTAACTCCAATGAAAGCCGCAGAAGCCATTGAATATTTAAATCAACAGTATGATTTCGAAGTGGCGGCTGCTATGTCGGATTGCCCATCGGGAATTTGCCAGATATAAATTAATTAAATTAAACAACTTATTAAGTAGTTGGATAAGTTAGTTTACAACTGATACTGATGCTTAATAGTAAAATATTAGTAGGCATCTCTTTAGCAGTCTGGAACAGTTTTGCCGCCTATCAAGTTGCCCGTTCTACTGCTGGCGGTGCTATGGGTGAGCCTAAGACTTATGGTTATGGGTTAGCCTTGACTACTGGTTTAACGGCACTCTGGATATGGTCTGGAATTATTAAAGAATCTGGTGGGATTTCTAATATGTTGCCGACAGAAACTACATCTAATTCTAAACTTAGCCCTACCTTAATTGCTATGGAAAATGCCAAATGGAAATCAATTATAGGAATGGATTTTTACACTAAAGGTGTGCAGGAAATGATTCAAAAAGAAAAAGCCATTGCTGAGAAAAAAGGTAAAAAAGTTTCCGTAGCCAAAATTAAGAAACAAGCCGCTGCCATCGAAGCCGCACGGGTAAAAAAGATTAAAGAAGAAGTGGCAATCGCAGAGAAAAATAAAAAGTCAAAGTCCGCAGAAGATCAATCAAAAAATAAAAAAGATGTAGATCCAGATTATGTGCCACCCAGTCCTGCATTCCAAACTGGCTCTGACCTTAGATTTCCTCGAAAAATAACAATCACTTATGGAATGAATCAAGAAAGAAGTGTAGACATTACTGTTCCCGCCGATTTAAAATATGACGGGATTGCGGAGGAGGGTGTTATTGGTTCATCCACAGGAGAGGGCAAAAAAGTTATTTTAGGTTTGGCATTTTTGAGAGAAACCACTCAAGGAACTTATTATCCATTTGTGCTTCGAGTTAATGGAGTGGGTAGAGATTTCAAAACAGCGGCCGATGCTTTAGAATATAATTTAAAATTTATTTTGAACGCCCAACCCTGGAACGATGCCGGAGATATTCCTTTAGATTTAGATCAAGATGGAAATTTTGATTTAATTCAGGATCCGGCTGGAAATATTAAAAAACCTTGGTGGACAGATGGTCACACAGGTTATCCAGATTCTACTAAAAAGGCTGAAAATAATTACGAGGATTTTCTTCCAGAAGTTCCTTGGAATTTAGAATATGTTTCTAATGCTAAACTTAGTCATGATTCCTGGGCAGTAAATGATATGGCCACATTAGAAAAAGAAATCCGACAAAATAAGCACACTAATCAATTTATGCAAGTTGGTTGTCCCGTTTGTGGTAGTGTAAATGAATTTTTCCGAAATGTTTCTAATAATGGAATTCGTTACAATTGTATGGATTGTATGTATGCTTCTGGAGATCATTATGTATCTTTAAAATCTCGAGGGGACAAAACTTTAGCCGACTTTGGAATGGCGACCCTTTGTGGAGTCTGCGGCGATACCATTCATGCTTACACAAATTCACAGTTTCAGCGACATATGGACAAACATAAGTCTGAAAAAGTATCCGAAAGTGAAACTTTAGCCAAGCAATATGAAATTTCTTCTGGAAAAATCATGAATTCAGAGAATTCTAAGGACGACTACGAAAAGACCTACGGCCGAGCCGGAGCCAGAATTAGACGGAAAATCAAAAAAGATTTGATGGAAGAAAATAGTTTTGGCACTAAATCTGGTCAATGGTCGGCTCGAAAATCTCAAGAATTAAAAAAGCGATATGAAGCCGCTATGAAAGCCAAAGGATTAAAACCATATAAGTCTAAAAGATCTAAATCTCAAAAAGATTTATCTCAGTGGACCAAACAAGATTGGACCACGGCTTCGGGCAATAAATCTTCAACTTCGGGAGAACCTTACTTCCCAGCAAAAGCAGTTGCCGCTTTAAAGAAAGCCAAATTGTATAAAAAAGCCCGAGCACAAAAAAGAAGGGCTACCGCCGCAGGTAAACAATATGCCCGCTATTCTCCAGATATTCAAGCCATAGTCGCTAACTACCGGGGAGAGAATACAAATGAAAAATAAACCTTTTTCTTTGAAAAAGTTTTTTGGTAACATCGTAGGATCCTGGATCGGCTCGGCTGAGGAATCACAAAATAATTTAGATAATGATAGTGGACGACCAGTTCCTCCATCTAATAGAGATTCGTCTAAAGGTTGGTTGGCTCGACTGCACGAGGAGCATGACACCAAAAATAAAGATTTTTTATTGACTGATTGGATGCCCGCTATTCTTATGGCTTTAATAGTAGTTTTGGCTTTTAGTGGAGATTCGGGAGAACAAAGATTAAACAATATTACTTCTTCTATTAGTGAATGTGAATTTTATGAAGGAAATGTGATTTTAAAAGAAAACGAACCTCCTCACGCCATATATGTAGTATCCAATATTGGAAATTACAAAGTTTGGGTGACTGAATCTACTTATAATTCCGTAGAAATAAATGATACTTATTCTGGTTTAGTCTGTAATGACGACAGTTTTCTTTACCAATTTTTCGGATTCTTATATGAAAATCGTCCTCAAATCGTTGATATAAGATAAATTAAATTAATTTAAATTAATTTCCATGAGGAAGTAAGGAGGGTTTTGAAGCCTCCGGCTTATCAAGTAAACTAAGTGTATTTCATCATACCTTATAAAGTTAATCATTAAATAGTCGGCCAATTGATTGGCAACTAACCTAAAAGGTGAATATTATGATAGATGCTGTAATTGATTTTGCTATGAACCCAAAGATATTAGCCGGAACTATGTTCCTTCTTGGTCTACACCAGTTTGACTTCCAGAAGGATATCCCAGTAATAGGATTCTTTAGCCGAAGTAACTTCGGTGATATGGATCTTTTTATGGGAGTAACTCCGCTAAAGGCTCTTGGTGCAATCGCACTCATTGATGGATTCCTATTGCTTCGTGCTCTGAACTAATCGAATCATTCGATGGACGGCTCGAAACAATAGTATTCTTTTAATGATGGTGACTGCCTATGAACGCTTTGGAATTTGAAAATACCTGCAACCGCCTCACAGATAGTGTGGCCGAAAGTGTATTACTGACTGATTCCTTGATAGCGGCTTCTTCGGCTCGTCATAATTGTTTAACTCGACTTCACGCCGTATTGATGAAATGGGGGTCATCAACCGATGGCAACACGCCGGAGTAAATCTTCTGATGAAGATGTTGCACAAGAGTTTGTGCAAGACCTCCTGGAATTAGTTACGCAGTCAATTGTGGCTAACGAGCATACCAATGCCGCCATTATTCGTCTACAGGAACAACAAAAAGTTACTGCAGATGATCTCAAACAATTATTAACTTTAGTAAGAGATGGTAACGGTCGTCCACCATTAATTTCTCGATTAGAAGCCTTGGAGCGATCCGAAGCAGAAAATGAAAAGAAGACCGCTATGTCTTGGGAACTTTTCTTAGTCGCTCTACCTGGAATATTAGCCTTCTTATCCACAATGGGTGCTATGTAGGTCTTGAATACATTTAGACATCTAATTCTTATGATGTGAAAGATCATGGCCAATAAAATATGCCGACAAGAAAAATATTGTAGAGTGCAACGAAGTTAGCATTAAGGTAGTCCATGCTTCTTCATAATATGCGGAAGCCACTTCTGCTAAATGCAAAGTTCCGTCAATTACTAATCCAAATTGGGCTAATCTTCCTATGCTATTACGAATGTTGAATTTACTCACCTTTAACTCTCCTTTATAGTTTCGTTCCAGGCTTCTTCCCACTTCTTACTCATAGGGCTGACTAAACGATATCCATTTGGCAATGACTTTACCTTATTATTAGTAATAGACACTACATCTCCTTCAAAGTTTTGTCGTATCCAGTCGTGAGCCGATTTAATTAGTTGTGGATCTACATTTTCACCCACTATTTCTAAATGAGCCATTAGTCCATTTTCACCCTTCGCAGTTATGCGAATTGTTGGAGGCATAATTTCTAGTCCCGCACCCTTCTTCATAATACTATCAGTTCGCATTTAGTATTTATACCTTGCGGTCTTGAATACAGGAACCTTCAAATAGTAAGCCCGCATACAACTTACTATGCCCTATCTTCCTACAGAAGAAAGATATGATATCGAAAGAATCATACCTCAATTGTCGGCCGCAATTTTGGCTCCTGGAACTAACACTCCAGGAAGTTTGAATTTTGCTATTTCATCTTTAGTAGATGAAATGGTAGCGGCTCGTGGTGAAAGTTATGGATTATATAACGCCATTATGGGGGCTTTGGAATGTTCTAAATTAGAAATATACCGAAGAATGGTTGCACCCTATGAAGATGAGAAGCAAAAAGAAAATGGTGATGTCTTCAATAAAACATTACCACCTGATCAAATGATTTTGACTGACTTTAATTTTTAATTGATGTGATAATATGCCCTATGCAGACCCAGATAAGAAAAAGGCTTACATGGCCAAGTATAACAAACAATGGTATTCTCAAAATAAGGGAACAAGAAAGTTAGTAGAAAGAGCAGTTGATCGTAAGAAAACCCTTCGACAAAGAAAGAAGGCATGGTTGATTTCCGCTATTGGTGGTTGTGAATCCTGTGAATCAGGAACTATGGATGTTGTTCTTAAAGACAACGACCAAAGAATCCGATGGGGTCCACAAGATGATGCTGGAAATCCAAAAGCAATTTACGATTATTCCTGGTCCGAACTACAAACTAATTTACCTAATTTTGAGATACGTTGTGATTGTAATTAATGTTATTGACTACGAAACATTAAATAACAATTCATAGTAGTTTGTTGTATGTGTGCTCACTGTAATTGTTGCGGATGTGCAAGCGACTGCAAGTGTGAATAATTTTTAATGTGAACCATTAAATAGCAATTCATAGTAGTTGGTTGTATGGATAACCCCAGCGAAAGCATTCGAGAGCAATCTCAGATGCCCGTATATGCCGCTTACACTCCTAATCTATTACCCTCTACTTTTTATGTAGATACTACAGACACTTGGCGAGCACACCCTTCAATGTGGGCTAACGATGATGTCGATATGGAAGATTTCACACCTGCCTTTACTGAAAATCCAGAACTCGTAAAATCTACTGCACCTTCCGTGCCATTTAATGAAAAAGAATTTTCTGCAGAAGAAGGTGATTACATGGTTCCAAGTGATGCCCATCGACTTAATGAGGCCGCCGCAAAAATTGACGCTATGGTAAAGTCTGACTCTGGCGGAGATATGCAATATCCCGAATGGTGGAAATCCAAACTTACCGTAACGGCGACTGAAGCGGATCAATTATCGGACTTTTTAACTTATGTAAATTCTCTTAACAATATGTGGGAAGGTTTCGGAGCCGAATATGGCACGGATCCAGAGTTTACTGAAGAAGGTTTTCCAATACTTATCGAAGATATCGCCTTCCCCGGACTTTCGTATTCATACTATGAACTTCGAGAAGGAAAAGATGGAGATTCTTCCGAAGAAGTAGTTTATATTTTGAATCCTTTTACCGCTGATCGAGAATCTTTAGAAGAAATTAATGCGGCTCTGGATACCGGTTACTTAGAACTTTACAAAGTTATTCCAGTAAGCGAGTTAGAAAGACACTCTAAATCTTATAATGCCGACTATAATGCCGACTATAGTCCCGGCCAAATAATGACTCGAAAATTAAATTTGATACCTCCTTCAGATCTCACCGGTGGAAAGTTTTTAGGTATGGGAACTTGTTCTTCTTGTAACACTCAAGATACAGAAATTTTCCAGGGAGATCCATATTCTGTTTGTGAAGAATGTTATGATTCCCTTTATTTACAACTCTGTAATATGTGTAACATTCCTACGGATGTTCACGAAATGTATATTGATGAAGAATTAGGAACTGCTGATATCTTAATTTGTGCCGACTGCATTGATAATTATGGAAAATAGAAGGAAGCCATAAATAGGTAGTCGATCCATCAGGTCTTGAATCCATGAATTTAGAATCCAATACTTCTGTCTGGGTAGGAGTGGAAACTCCAATCGGAACCACCTATACGACCCTTCGGGTCTTGAATACAAATACAGGATTAACTAATGAATCATTTTATGTAATGGGTAAGAATATTTGGAGTCCTATGGATTTAGTAAATATTGTATCAAATACTATTAATGTTCATGGATTGACTCTCAATATTTTGGATTCGCTTAATCCTCCTCAACCAATGCAGAAAATTTCTAAGATGCAAGATCAGCAAAAAACTTTTTTAAGTTCGATGTTGTTTACGATCGAAGAACAACAAGAAGTAGAAGAAATGATTGCCGAATTTTGTGTGACTCATGATTCAGATTTTAATTTTTGGGCAGATTATTTGTCGGATACTCAAATTATTCGTTGGGCGGCTGCAACGCAAGATAATATGCTTTCTGCCCAGCAATATCTGAAAATATTTCACAATAATCCTGAAAAAGCCTTAGAAATTATGAAGAATTTACGAATATCCTTCATAGAAGCCTTACATCGTGCGTAGTATTATATAATTGAACCCTAATATAATATGTTAGAGGGAACAGCGGGTTCCCTATGAACGCCTATAGAAAATGATTAATATGGAGAAAATTTCAACAAAAATAAGACAAGGACTCCTCGCTGTTTTGACTGCTATGATGCTCGCCATGAGTGCGGGTGTTGTAATGGCAGACGGTTCCGACCCACTCGATCCGAGTGATGGTGGTGCCGATTGGGACAACGATGGTTTAACTAACGCACAAGAAACTTCTGCCGGAACAGACCCAACTAATCCCGATACGGATAATGATGGTTTACCAGATGGTTGGGAACACGCATACGGATTAAATCCTAATTCTGCTGCTGATTCTAATGCAGACCCCGATGGGGACGGCTTATCTAATTTACAAGAGTATGCCGCCGGAACTAATCCTAATTCTGCTGATACCGATGGGGACGGTCAAAATGATTCAGTAGATCCATTCCCTAATGACCCTAATAACGGGTCAATGTCGGATTCCGATGGTGACGGCATCCCAGATGCTTACGACCCCGATTACCAAGATAATGGGGAAGGTTCTGGTGATGGCGGAACAGACGGTGGTGGAGAAGGAGAAGATGGTGAAGGCCAAGGCCAGGGCCAGGGACAAGGACAAGGACAAGGACAAGGCCAAGGACAAGGGCAGGGTCAAGGTCAAGGTCAAGGTCAAGGTCAAGGTCAAGGACAAGGACAGGGCCAAGGACAGGGAACTGGACAGGGCCAGGGTCAAGGTCAAGGACAAGGGCAGGGACAATCTGGACAACAAGGCTCTGGACAAAACTCTGGACAAGGACAGGGGCAAGGTCAAGGTCAATCTGGACAGCAGGGTGACGGACAAGGCTCACAATCTGGTCAAGATGGACAACAATCTGGTCAAGGTCAAGAAGGCCAACAAGGAACACAACAAGATAACGGTCAAGGCCAACAACAAAGTGGCGGCCAACAAGGTGGGACGCAGGGAGATCAAACTGGCCAAGATGAGAACGGTAACAACCAGAACGGACAGAATCAACAACAACAAGGTCAAACACAAGGTCAATCTCAAAGCCAACAACAATCCGACCAGCAACAATCTCAAACATTAGAGAATCAGTTGCAGAATGGAGAAAATGATAATGATGGTGATGGGATTCCAGACGACATCGACAACGATGACGATAATGATTGTATTCCCGATTCTATCGATGATTCACCTAACGACCACGACAATGACGGTATCGATGACTCAGATGATTCAGACGATGATGGAGATGGATTAAATGATGCTGAAGAAGTTTTGGATGGAAATCCGATGACGGACATTTACGACCACGACAATGATAATGTTAATGACTGTGTAGACATAGACATTGATAACGATGGTATCTGGAATTATCAAGACGCAATGCCTCGTGACCACGATAATGACGGAATAGATGACGGCATAGACACCGATGACGACAACGACAACATCTTAGATGTAGACGAAGCCGATGGTATGTGGGGATGGTATCGCTACGACCACGACAATGACGGTATTTGGGATATGTCCGATTTAGACGATGATAACGATGGTTTGTCTGATTGGTTCGAGAACAACGATGGAATAGATGCTACGGGTCAATTCGACCACGACAATGATGGCATTCCAGACCACTTGGACGATGATGACGATGCCGATGGTATCGTAGACGAATTGGAAGTATAAATTCTAATTAAATTTTAATTACATAAAAGGTTGGGTGGGGCGAGAAAGAAGTATCTCTCGCCTCCCCAGCCTCAATATATTTACTATCACTACCATTCGATTAAATTACAGGAGATAATACAATGGTAAAAAGCGAAAATCCTTTAGATCCCAAAGATAAAAATCGAGGATTAGGTCGAATTCATCCCGATAACTTTAAGGCTCCTATCGCCCCTGCTGCCGACACTCCAGATTGGATTCATAAAATTTCAGAAGCAGAAAAGGCTGAATTAAACAAAGCAGTCGCTATCGAAAAGACATTTCAATCCCTTCAAGAGTCATTGTTAGGTAAAAATCTAAGAACTTCTAAAAAATACGAACCTTCAAGTAGCAAGCAAGAATAAGATGAATCGGTGATAATTCTTGGCGGTTCGCAGACAAGCCTATGAATGGTTAGTTCAAGATTTAGGGCAATTACCCCCTAAGCGATTAGAAAGTTTAACTCGACCTCAGTCTATCTTTTATTCTCAACTGGGAAATGCTACCTTAAAAAATCGTCAAAGAACTGCCGATGATGAATTTATAGTTATTCAATATTTTGGATCCACTCCTGGAATTTGGCCTAAAGGGGCTACTGGTTTATACGCTACCGGAAATAATTGGGTGCCCGGAGGATATGTTAATTTTATTATTGATACCACTACTTATTTTCAAAATCCCGATGATCTTCCGGGAGTTGGCCTTTCGGGAACGGCTCAACCATTTCCAATTTCTACGGGCTACTCTCCCGCATTCGTGGGTGCTTGGGATTTAGAAATACCACCAGATACCAATTGGGATATCACTTATTTTGTTTCTAATGGATTTGTCGATCCAGTAGAAGATTTTCCTTTGACTCCGGTTAGAGCGTGGACGACACGAATAGTTTGAATGGAGGTCTTGAATACATGGGATTAGCATTTCGTTTGAATACTACCAACTATCCTTGGTTTCAAAATTTAGAAAATTGGCTAAATGCTTCTGGAGCAGCAGCGGGAACTTTAACAGATGTTAATGCAGGTGGAACTCGTTTTAGAGGTTATGCGTATTCTGGACTTCCAGTATCTACTGGTCCAGATGTTAATCAAGGCACTTGTATTGCACCTACCGGAGAATATATTATTCGTGATGGAATTTATATGAATGGTGTCTGGATAGTTGTTGGTTCCTATCGATGTTATGTTTCTTCAGATGGAGCCGGAGTATTACCTATTCGAGATGGCTACGCTTGGGATGGATTTATTTTATTGCATCGTGGTTACTCCAATATTAATCGACCACAAGGAGAATTAACTACGGCCAATCTACCCGATCCATCTATGTATTCTTTTATTCCTATGCGAATGCCTTTAGAAACTCTGTCTGACCCTGCTCAATGGGATGACCCCGATGTAGGATTATATTCTATTGACTTTGTTAGATATAATGGAGAGGCTAATGATATTTTGGCCTCACAAGATGGTTTAGCATTCTGGGTAGCCGGTCACAGTAATATTGACCCTACTTTATATCCTGCCTATGGATTAACACCTCCTCCAATTGCATTAGACACTTGTGCTCATATATCTTCTTGGTATTTCGATCCCAATAATTTGGCCACTCGAAGCAATAGAGAAGTTCCAATTACTTATACTCTATCGCAACAAGATTCCGCCGTCTTTTCCTTATATGGTAATTATTTTACTCCTCAAGATCCAACTTTGTCCCAATATTTCCCACGACCTTATGGTATTGAAAAATATGTTGCCGTTACTACTGATGCTATAAATGGTGTCGCACCTCCGGATTACTCATATACTAATTTTAATAATGGAATGTTGCCCGATGGGTCTAATCCTTCGGGCGGGCCTGTCGGTGCAGATAGAAATGCTACCAATCGTGGCTATTGGCCGATGAAAGCCTTTGGTGTAAATGCTTTAGGTAGCGACAATCCGGCCATTCTAAATCAAGGGATGGCTTACATTTCTGGAACTGTAGGATTACTAAATGCGGCTGGCACAGAAATTGAAAATACTTGTCCGATGATGATTTCCAGTATTATCACTGGTAATCTTCCTACAGCGGATCCAAGTGATTATTATTTTAATATGAGTCCGGCTCATGCGTGTCCTTTTCAAGCCTATGCCGACCCATTCCGCAAAATTTGGTATAATGAAATTGCTCGAGGTTCTCCTCCGGCCACACCACCATATTATAATTTATTAGGTGCCAATGCTATTTTTACTAATCCACCTGCTGAATATATCGATCCACAGTTCGCTGCCGTTCAAATTACTCCAATTATTATTGGAGTAAATAATATTGATGTCGGAGGAGTTACTTGTGCCGCTACCTACACTTATTATTCTGTGACTGGCTCTGGAGATATTCCAGTGGCTTTCGTTTGGCAAGTTCGTGATGGTGGCTGGGAAACCGATACGGGAATACTTTGTCCTACCGACTGGGAAACTATTGGCCGACAATATTCTACTTTCACGGTGGCTGAAGAAGATATTGCTTACAACATTAACGGAACTACTTTATGGGATATCGATCATCAAGAAACAGTAGGTTATGCGGGCAACTGGCAACGGCTACCACCTAATGCTAACAATTCGGGAACTCCTTCTCGATTAGGATTTGGAATATTTGGTGGCTATTCTGGAGTTACTGGAACTGGAGCCGCCGCTTGGGTTTACGATAGCACCGCTACTTCTGGAGCGGCAATCGCTACTGGTTTTGAATGCGAAAGTATTTTGAACAATATTGGCACGAATATTGAAGCCGGAGTTATTGGTGGCGTAGCCGCTGACTTTAAATTAATTTCTTGCCAGTGGGACAACGACCGTGACCAGTGGCTCATGTTAGGAACAGATACTACTAATGGAGTAAAAATTATTTCCGCAGATTCTATCTTTTCTACTTTCTTAGATCAAACTTCTAATTTCCAGGGATTCCCGGCAACTTCTACTTCGGCTAATTATACTCCTATTTCTATGAGTAATTCTTTGGATGGGTTCGTGGCTTTTGGTCGAACATCTACTTCAACCATTGGTTCTCGAAATGGAACTTTAACTACGACTCCTACTGGATTTGCTAATCGAACTTTGGCCAACACATTAGGTAATTTTATTTATGACCAAGCACTGGGAACTACTTTGCCGGTTACTCGAATTGATGGAAGCACCGGCAGAAATGCTCAAGTCTGGGTAGATTATATTTTGTTTGATGGTAACGATGCTTTAATTGCTTCTACTTTGCGATCCTGGGGAATAAAAGTTACTGTCGAAAATGTAGAATGGTTCAAGGCTCGGCTTTTGACTGGTGGCGACATTAAGGCCACTGCCGAAGAAATTGAAAATTGGGTCGAAGCCCAAGGAGCCGAATATCGAGAAATGTTAAAGTATAAAGAAAGGCAAGGTAGACTTCGCCGCCGCCGAAAACAAGTTTCTGGTTACATGAGAGAAATTGAAGATAGTTTGGGTCCGATGACGATTGATACCGAACAATTAGCCGACTGGGTGCCAAAGGGAACTTCGGCTTCGCTCCGAAAGCGTGAATCTGGCGGAGCCTTAATTACACCACCACCAACTTCAGTAGAGGCTATGGTAGAGCGTGATACTCGAGTTGGAGGGACACCTTCCGGCAATCAATTGCCTGGAGATATTCCAGTTGAAGAACCTGGCACACCGGCTGGTTCTGACTTACAAACTATTGCCAGCCCTACTGGTTCTCGAAAAGAACCAGGAGAATCCCGAGATCCAGACGAATCTTTGGATGAATCGTATGCGGCCGAGGCAGAGGATAATAAAACTAAAACAAACAAAAATTAGAAAACGCTCCCGGTCTTGAATACAGAATACTTTAAGTAGTCGTAAATCTAAGTAAATAGTCTGAGGAGGTCGTCCTCTTGACTACTTATGAGGAATATAGACAAATAATTAGTTTGCCTTACTCACCAGTCATCTCAACTTATCAAACTACAACTATACCTTCTGGAATTGAATTACAAGAATTAGTAGTAGCACCATTTCAAGGTGGAGAAAGCGATTCCGACACCTTTTTGACGGTGTTAATCGACAATGAAGTGCTATTTTCTGGTAAATTACCTAATTCGGGGTTCAAAATAGACATTTTGGACACTCATAATTCCGATCAATCCCTACCTTTACCTCGTAGAATGACTATTTTTGCTTCTCCAGTGGATGAATTGGACGACATTTTAGATAATGGACAATTTTTCCGACAAATTGGGGATGCTACTGATGAAATTACCTTAAATTTTATTGGAATGTGGCGACATCCAGTAATTCATACACACTATTCTGATTACGATCAACGGTTTTGTTTAGAAAACTCTTAGAAAACTCTTAGAAAACTCTTAGAAAACTTGTGAACTTTTAAATAACTAAAAAACTAAATAATTAGTAGCCAGAAGCCGATAACTTCACAATTGTCGGTAACAGAGGAGTTAAGATTCACTTCTTGCTTTCGTGTTTCTTCCTCTCTCTTGCTGGTGGGTGGCTAATCTCGATGTAATTACATCGAACAACTCCTCTCCCACCACACATTCTCTGCTAATGAAGTATTAAATACTAAGACATTATGTTTTAGACAGAGTAGAAGATGGCTTCATTAATATTATTTACTGGTAAGGGAGGCGTAGGTAAAACTACTGTATCTGCTTCGACTGCATTGAACTATGCACGAGCCGGAAAGAAAACAATTTTAATTTCTACGGATCCTGCCCACAGCACTGACGACACATTAGGAATTACATTAGGTTCGGATAAAGTAGTTCAAGTGGCTCCTAATTTTTGGGCTAAGAATATCAATTCCGAAGCCGCCGCTTCTCGATTTGCCGAAACTCTCAAATTAGGTATGGAAAAAATGTTTGGTAACTCCTTGCCAGGATTCGATTCAGAAATTTTTTCTGATATGGCCACATTCCCCGGTATGGATGAATATTTTGCCTTAGATGAAATTCTAAAATTAGTGCAATCGACCGATTATGATATTGTCGTTTTCGATACGGCTCCTACCGGTCACACTTTGAAAGCCTTAAACGCTCCCGCTGCAATTCGAACTTTTATTTTGCGTATTCTTCGGATGCGAGCCAAGGTCGAATCTATAAAAGGAATTTTTAAGGCACGGGACAATACCGTGCCAGAATTAATAGATAATCTGGAACAGATTTGTGAAAAAGTAGAAAGATTAACATATATTTTACGCAATCCAGAATTCGTATCCGTGAATTTAGTTAGCATTCCTACCGAATCTGGATATCAAGAATGCCATCGAACTATAAACTTTTTAGAAAGAATGAAAATTCCCGTCAACAACATAGTGGTAAACAACATTATGCCCAATTTTGGAAAAGAAGAATGGGAAGCCGCTAACGAACATCCCAGTATTCAATTAGTCAAAAGACATTATGATTCTCAACAACCTCACCTGGCTAATTTTAAAAAGTTATGCACCGATTATCAAGTGAAATTAGTGGGCATGAGTTTATTGCCCTTTGAACCTCGAGCCGAAAAATTAAAAGACTATGCAGATATTCTTTTCCGATCACCATCTAAAGGAGGCTTCGACTGGAATCCGAAGCCAATATTTGATGGAGATTCTTCTGACTCATTAGTTCGCATGAATTTACCTTACATTGGAGAAATCGATAAATCTCATTGGAAAAACTTAGATTCTGATGGAGTTCCAGTGGGTTACACTTTTGGTAGTTTCCAGTTTGGAGATAACTGGGATGGAGTTTATCGAATCTCAGAAAGTATTCTTGATCCTAACGCTTCCTATATCAAAAGAAAAACTGGCACTCATACCGTAACTTTTAGTAGAAGTTCTTAAAGTTTTTAAATACAATCCTCTCCAAAACATATAAATACTTGATTACTACTGGAGTAATTTGTGAAAGTGGTGCACTCACACTCTGCCCCAATCTGCACCAACCAAATATACTCAATTTAACTGAGGAAGTAAGGAGGGTCTTTGAGCCTACGGAGATATGATTATGGAAACTGATACTCTATTATTAATTGTGGCCGCATTAGGCAGTATTCAAGTAATTCATGGATTAGGTTTCCTATATGTTTTGCGTTGGATGTTATGGAGAAATCAGCAATTAACTACATTATTGGCTGAACATTATAGAAATAATCCTAAGCAAATCGCTGAAGAAGAATAAAATACTATTATATAGTCGTGATAGTTAATAATAAATATGACTTTCGGACACGATGTTTTTCAGAGAGGCTTTGCTGCGGAAGTTTTGTTTCGTGCGTCAGATGATCACGCAGAACTATCTTATACATCACACACATCCGATTGTATAAAAATCAATAATCCTTATAAGGTAGTATATTCTTCGGGTTGGACAGGAGCACCAGTTCAGTATTTTCCTACTAAAGAGTCCGCTATTGCGGCTATCAATGAAAAAGAACCTACTGGGAACTACATAGACTTAGGTGATGTAACTCCCTCTTTGGATCATTGTGATTTCAGTGATGGGGAAGAAACTTGTCCAGAGGGGCAGGTTCTTAAATTTAATACTTCGACTGATACCTGGGAATGTGCTCCTGTAGAAACTGGTGGAGATGACAATTCCGATGACAATTCCGATGATGAAACCGGTGGAGATGATTCAGAAGATTCAGAATCATTGGGTCCGAAATTGATTTTGGCTTTAGCGGCTATCGCTGCCATAACTATGATTGCATAATAATAAATAGTAGTCTTATCTAAAAGAAACCAGTGAGTAATATGTTTGGACACAGTGCTTGGGATTTGAACGCTATCAGAGCGGCTGAAAGTCGATCAGTTGCTCGTAAAGCAGCAGAATTTACTGGTGTAGAACGCCGACCTATTATCGGAGCAGTTGTCGATTGCCAGGTAAGTGAGTGGAGCGAATGGAAACTTATGGATGATGGATGCGTAGAACAACGCACTCGCACAATTCTTAAGCGACCTCAATGCGGTGGCCGAGATTGTCCCCCACTCGAAGAAAAGAGAGATGTAGGGGCTACTGATTCTGTCTGGGGTTGGAGTGATTGGGAGCGTGACCCACAAGACCCATGTTTTGAAATCCGCCGCCGAATTCAAATTTCTCCAGCCACTTGTGGTGGAAATCCAAACGACCCTCTCGCCAGTTGAGGGAAAGTTATGGTAGAAAATGAACCAATAATTGAACGCCGACCTACGGGTGAGTGTGAAGTCGAAACCGACACTTTAGATGTCGTTACTATTCTCAAAAGTCCAGTGACTGCCGTAGTTGGTATTGGACTATTAGGATTCTTTTTATTAGGTTAGTTGGAGGAAAACATATGGAAACAAAATGTATCGAATGGGGCGCATGGAAGCGTGACCCACAAGATCCTTGTTTAGAAGTAAGATATTGTTTAGAATATCAGAAGATAGAAGAACAAGAACCTACTTTGATTTCTAAAATTTTAGGATCCGAAACAATTCATAACTTAAAAAAGTTTTCCGCTATTCCAGAACTTACATATACATCACATTGGCAAGCATTAACGGCTTGGAGAAACTGTGAAATCAGCACTGCAGAACTTAAGACGGCTGTTCTTCAATTACATAATGACGCTCCTGCTTGGAACGACAATGATTGGGAAGATTATATGCTAAGGGATGGTTTTTTAATCCCTAATAATAGAAATCAAGAAGCAACAGTTGGTGAGTGGAGTGAATGGTCGGATTGCAGCCCTAATGAAGATGGTGTGGGTAAGCAAAACCGCACACGGGAAATCGTAAAACACAAACTTGTAAATTGTGTGGAAGATAGACTCGGACACGGATTTTCTTTGATTGAGTTTAGAGATTGTGAATTACCTGGAAGTAGTAGTAGTAGTAGTAGTTCGAGTGATGACGATAATGACGATAATGACGATAAAGATGGTGACGATTCAGAAACTGAAGGATATTTTATACCTGCGAATCAACTTCCGGCCTTAGCCCTTATTGGTGTAGCCGTTCTTCTAATAGTCAAATAGATAGTAACTATTAAGTAGGTAAATCACATAGATAACTTACTATGAGTTCTCCAAATGGCCTCAGTTTTGACTGGGATGACGTGGGTCTTGAAGACAAGACTGTTCAAAAGGCGTTATCGTGGCTGAATTTTAATTTTGGACAAGGAAGTGTTTGGTATCGAACATCTTCTTCTGGAGATGGACTCCATGTTCTTATTGGCCGTATGAGAATCGATCCGCAAACATTAGATAGATTTATTGAACCTATACCGATGGATGTGGAAAAACAAATTAATTATCGTAAACAATTTTCTGCGGATCCTTGGAACTTAGAATGCCAGGGAAGATTTATTTCTGATTCTGCTCGGAAATCAGGAGGTCGAAATACTTCTCGAATTTTTATTGTTAAAAATGAAAATATTTCTGGAGAATGGAATTGTTGGATTACCGAAACGCCGGTGTAATCATGTCGTTCCCAGAACCCGAATATCGTTGGCTTAAGATGATGTTTGAGTATAAAATTTTGGCCGGATACACATATCAAATTGAAGAAGGTTTACCAACAGTCGATTTGGAGGAGATTATGGATGCCATTAAAAATAATTTACGACTTCAAGAATTCAGTCCCAAGAAGTATTAAATACGAGGAAGAATTAATAGTAAATATGAGCACAGAGGAAACACGCTATTGGCCTCGAGTTGGCCTTTATGTAACTCGCAAGACTGCTAATGAATTTATTACCCGAATGGGAAATAGTGGAAAAGTTTTGGATGATGATATCGAAGAATTTGTCGAAAGCACTACACCAGACCCACTTTATTTAACTGCAGAAGTAGAAGAATTATTTAACGCTCCCTATGAATCACACGAGATTTCAAACGAAAATAAGGCTATTCTGGATTTGATGCAGTTCGAATCTAAGAAAAAGGAATATATTATGACTAAGAAGGCCGAAGGTTTGACTCTACAAGAAGCCAAAGATGCTTACAAAGAAGCACTTGATGAAAAAGTATTTGGAGCCTTACCCGAAGAAACCCAACAAAGAGTTTTGGAACAGCAAAATCAAGACGAAGAAGAATGAGGGGGTATTCGATGAGTGATGGCGATAAAAGGCAACGGCCTCTACCTTTAACAGAAACTTTGGTTTTTGATATTGTGGATTATTTATTGAAGCATGAAGGGTATGGTTATTCTACTCAGATTTCTTCTTTTATGGTATCTCATAAACCACGAAGATATACTTCTCGAGAAGTGGTTGGTATTTTACGAAACCGACCTATGTTCCGCCATGCACAATCAAAAGACCGAAAAGGCGGCATTCGTTGGAGATTAGATTTACTACAATTGGAAAGATACTTAGCCCAAAAAGGATTTCAAGAAAGAGCCAACGAAATGGGTTTGTATGATAAAATGCGAGAACTTAAATTAGAACAGATCACGAATACAGTGGTTGTTTTAGAAGAAATGGATACTATGAATATCAATGAAGTATATGAAAAAATTGCTACTTTGTGGAGTTGAAATATGGAGAGATTTCTATGGATGTGGAAGAATGGCATCAAGAACATAGAGAAGCCTCCGCGTTAGTGAGAACGATCGGAACCATTCTAAATGTCTTGATTTCTGGTATGGTAGCCTTGAAAGTATTCAATATAATATAATTTATCCATTTTATCCGAAACATCCGATTATCTATCCGAATCTATTATATAGTAAGATGTATTAGGTGGAAACATGGTCTTCTTCATTCGCCGCTATCAAAAAGGAGTAAAAAACTCTGGCACGAATGATATCTTGACTTCTGAAACCAAAATCAACACGGCTATGTTTTTACAATTGGCCGAAATGACCGGTCCGGGAAAATATATATTAGGTGAGCGTGGTCCCGGTATCAGAGGATTCCGAAAAATTACGGATACCATTATCACTCCGGCTAACGAGTTAAAAGTTTTTGCGGCTGAAGGTGAAGAAGTTGTCGAAGAAACTGAAGAAATTTTGGAGGCTGAAACTGAAGAAGCCGTTGTAGAATCCGAATTCGATGCAGAAACTATTTCTAAAGCCTCTGCCGTATCAGAAACTCATCAATCTGAGCACAAAACCACTAAGAAAACACCTCGAATTTCGATGAAGTCTTCTCGTTCATTGGAGTCTATGAGTGAATCTGAACTTTATGAAACTTTAGAGGCTATGACTAACACTCGTTTGGAAGCCGAAAATTTGGCTGCCTTTCAATCCGATATGAACAATATTATGAATGAACTTCGATCTCGAGGTTCTCTTAGTGGTGCTGAAGAAACTAAAGCCGCCGAAGATAGTGATAAAGTAGTTATTGGAGCCGGTTTTAGCCCTATGAAAGCCTTTGCTATCGGAGCCGTAGCCGGTATTGGTATCGGTGTTGTCGGCACTATGACTTATTATAAGCGTCAAATTGACGATGTAAATGTAAAGATGGCGGAATTAGAAGCCTCTATTCGAGAAGCCGAAACTACTATTATGGCACAAGACCGTAGAATTCAAAAATCTGAGGAAGAAAAAAGCAAACAAGAAACTCGTAAACCGAAACAAAAAGATCCATTCGATTTAGATTTTCAGTTCCTCAGTGACTACCAAAGAAACCAAGGCGGTTCTCGATTTAGTCCATGAGGTGAAAGTGTGAGTGATGATATAGAAGGTTCAAATGAAGAAGAAATTGAAATTTCTCCTCAATTGCTTAGATTACAGAGTTTATTAGAACAAAAGAACACCCTTTCTCGTTATAAAGATATTTTAGAAATGGAGCGAGAAGTAACTCTGAAAAGACAATTTTCTCGTTTTATGGGAGTAATTGGTATTGAAGACCAAACCATCGTTGATACTTATTATCCTCGATTTCGTGATACTTTGCGAGTAATGGATAATGAAGATCTAACCACGAAAGAAAGATTAGTAGAAATAGTCGAATCTGATTTTCTTTTTGATATTATGCGATTGAAGACTACCAGTCGAGAAAGAGAATTGCGTAGAGTAACTAAAGAATTAAGTAGATTCTTACATCGTGCCGCATTAGATTCTGAAGATGAAGATTCAATTTTTGTTCAAAAATTACTTTCTAATACCTTACACATGGTTGCTTCTGAAATAGAACCTAAAGAAAATCGCCAGCCTAATCAACCTATGTTAGATGCGTGGGTATCTGCTCTCAGAGAAGGAATGGAAGAATATTTAAATAACCTATAAAGGAAGTAATAAATACTAACAGGAGGATAAGCATAGTATGAGCGAGTTCGAGGACACGATTATCAAAGAGTCCAGTGTAGATAATGCGACTACTGGTGCCAGGCGTGTAGTTAATCCTTCAATGAACAATTCTAATGAATCTCAAAAAGGGGCGGCCAAGTCAAAGCCTTCCAAGCCCCGTGCAGCCAACAAATCTTTAATAGATTTGATTATGAAGGAAGGAGAAGATGCTTCTACTTTGGCCGACAAATATAGTTTGGATCCAGAACTTACGCAAAAAGTTTTAGTCCCATTATTGAACTTTTTAGATAAATACGAAATCGGTAATGAAGTTGCCAGTTCTCCCACTGCTCAAGGATTAGGAGATTTAGCCAGCATTATAGGAGATGTTGCCCCTGTAATTCGTAATGCTGCTTCTTACTTTGAGGGTCGAGCCAATAACTTATCGGCAGAAGACGAAGCCTTCTTAGCCAAGATCCGAGAGGCTCAACAAGGCAGTGCGGGTGGATTGTTTTTAGATGAAGGCGAATCTGGAGGTTCTGAATTATCTTTTGGAGAAGAAGTAGTGTCTGCAGATAGTGAACTGCCCGAAACTGCCTACTCGGAGGGGACGGGTAGTTCTAATAATTTCTATGACGGACCGATTCCAATTAATAG
>Ga0194024_1000056_pt1 | contig 22012 bp, 14 predicted proteins | sample IW13Sep16_MG_FD_140337 | JGI IMG/M metagenome (GOLD analysis project Ga0194024, IMG submission 140337) | Freshwater microbial communities from the Broadkill River, Lewes, Delaware, United States - IW13Sep16_MG | ecosystem: Environmental > Aquatic > Freshwater > River | place: USA: Delaware...
AAACAAATTAGCTAAATTAAATAAATTTGGAGAAACAAATTAGCTAAATAATTAAATAAGTTTTTTTATATAATTTGGAATTTGATTTTTGGAAATTGCACTTGTTAGATAATATGCAAATGTTTCATTCGGATGATCGTTCGGATTTAACTTCGAATAAGGAGTAACTTTGTTGTGTTTATTGTACACTTTATCTTTAACATTTGCAATTGATTTTGGATTGTCGATAAACAAGGGTAATCTATATTCATTGTCATCGTTATAGATTAACAGATTGTTGTCTGGGTTTTGTCTTACATTTTCAAAATCTGGATGTGTGAAGACTAACTGTGAAACTTTAAGATTGTAATAATTTAACAATATTTTATGGTAAGGAATCGGATAATATCTTTGATAAATGTGTATTTTTTCGTGAATAAGAAGATCGATGCGTTCTGATTGGGGCAATGTGAAATATATATTAGGAAAATAAATGGTGTCACCGTGGGTGTGTGGATAGTTATTTTCGATCTTGTATTTGCTATCAAAAAATGAGATTTTCCAAGGAATACTATACAACCGACTGAAAGAGGAAAGTTTCCGGTTTGTGAGGAGAATATCGTATTTAAGTATTAAATATTGATATAAAGAGGGGAAGTAGAAAAATTTGGAATTAATTAAATTTTGTCTTAACATTTTATTTTTTTGGTTGAGGGAGTCATTATAGAAAATATAGGGTTCCATTTGTTATATAAAATATTTAAGAAAAACATATGAGGTGTTTACAAAAATGTCATCTACACCTAATGAGGAATACAGTTTGGAGATTAAAACCGTTCAATCTTCAACCATTAAAGTGTTGGTTGAAGCGTTGAAAGAAATTTTGACAGATACAGTAATTGAAATTAATGAAGAATACATCAAGATATGTACCATGGACAGTTCGCACATCATTTTAATTCATTTAAAACTGGATGCTGACAAATTCGAATATTATCATTGTGACGGAAAGAAGTTGATTGGTGTAAATATCCTAAATTTAAACAAAATTATTAGGACGATAAATAACAATGACACATTAACATTGTACATGTATAAAAACGATTGTAATCACTTGTGTATCAAACTGGAGAACTCCGAGAAGAACACACGAAGAATCACCAAGTTGAATCTTCTTGATTTAGAAAACACAAATTTCGAAATTCCCTCCGCTATTTTCAATTCGGTGATAACTTTACCATCGAACGACTTTCAAAAGATATGTAGAGACATAAACAACTTATCTGAATATGTTGAGATTAAGAACATCAACAACCAGTTGATATTTGATTGTCTTGGTGATTTCTGTAGTCAGGAAATCATTATCAGTGATAGCGATCAAACTGTGATTGATAATTCACAGGAGATCTTTCAGGGAGTGTACAATGTAAAATATCTGGTGTTGTTTACGAAGTGCACAAATCTTTCAAATACCGTCGAGTTGTATTTGAAGAACGATTATCCCCTAATCATTCAATATACCGTGGGATCGTTAGGATCGGTAAAGTTGTGTTTAGCGCCTCAACAAGAATAGTTTAAAAATCATTAAACAAACATTCACCGTGATAATCATTCGGAATATTATACAATTTAATATTTTTGTGAATATCGTCTATAGAGTTTATCCAAATTTTGCAAATACAAAAGTTTTTCTTGGGACTTATCGACAATCCGTTAATTAATTGTGGATTTTCCTTATACAATGTATCGGTCATTAAATGTATAAGTATTTTTTCCATAAAGCATGCTGCGTTTGTCTTCAAAATCTTAATGGATACATAACTCATTTTAGTATTTTCATTATCATCCCATTTCGGGAAAATATGTTTTTTCATAAAGAAAAACATACCAACAGAGAGTTTTTCTTTAATGATATTGAAAATAGTCCAAAAATCAACAACATTATCGATAGATACTAGTTTCTCGTAACTTTCTCTGTTCCAATTGGTGTCCATAAAATCATGAAAATATATAACCCATACATTGCTAAGTTTATGATTTTCCATTGATTAATTAATTACATCAATATCTTTAAATGTAATTTCTTCTAATTCGTTGTTTGTACATATTACATTTGTACCGAGTTCCTTTTTCAATAAAACACAAATGTGATCTGCGGTTAGTTGAGTGTCTGTCATTGTTTTATACATTTTCTTGAAGATACAATTACCAGCGGTTATGGATAAGTGATCAAGTTTTTTGAAATCGGATGTGATTTTTTTCAACGATTTATTTGATACAAAATGTAACAGTTTACGGTTGTGTACGACGAGACTTTCATAAAAGAACGAAGCATTGTCAAATATGTTATTTGTATGTAGATAATATTCAAAAATTGCGTGATTGACCGTAAGATGTAAAAATGGAAAGAATATACAAGAGTATGTTTTCTTAAAAGGATCAGACAGATCGTGAACAATTGAATATATGATAACATTATCGAAGATATCACATAATTTATTAGTGGTATATTCGTACGCGTTATCCAAAAATACGGACAGTGATAAAAATTGATTGAGAATTATGGTGTACATCGAGACTTCAGTTTAAACTTAAAATCAAATAATCATTTAAATAATTTAAAAAATATATATATATAAAGATGAAAGTTCCACAGAAAATAATTACCGTGTTGAACAACAATCCATCCCAACAATATCTAAACTCTTTGAAATTAGATGTGTTAAAAACGGTTTTGTTGGAAGCGGATAAATTGTATTACAACGAGGACGAGCAAACCGAGTCTTATTTGTCGGACGAATCTTACGATGTTGTGAAGGAGTTTGTGGGTTCTAAAGATGATGATTTTGTCAAAAACAACATTGGGCACGATAACATGAAAAATATCAGCGCAAAGGTAAAATTGCCTGTGCATATGGGAAGTATGGATAAGAAGAAAGTTATCAATAAACCTTTGAAACATGTTGTCGTTACGGATAAACTAGATGGAGTATCGTGTTTGATACATAAAAAACCCAATAAAATACCTAAACTGTATACCAGAGGAAACGGCGAGTATGGTAGGGACATATCGTATTTGATGAAACATTTCTGTCATATTGACTATCAGCACAATGACGAACTTATGCTTCGCGGAGAGTTGTTGTTGAAAAAGGAGATTTTTGAAAAATATCGTTGTGAGGAGTCGAATCCCAGAAATACGGTGGCGGGATTCGTGAACTCCAAATTACCCGATGACAGATTCAAGAACCACATCGACTTTGTGGTATATGAGGTGATTCAACCCAATGGTTTGAAACCGAGCGAACAGTTCGAGATGTTGAAAAATACAAAGTTTAAAGTTGTTCATACCGAATTCGTGGAAGTGTTGGATCAATCAACCGTAAGTCATATTTTAAACAAACGAAAGAAAGAGTCCGAATACGAGATCGACGGAGTCATTGTTAGTGAGAATGTGAAATACGAGAATGTGAAATCGGGAAATCCTAAACACGCTTTCGCTTATAAGGAGAACAACTATCAAGTGTTGACCAAAGTTAAAAAGGTGGAATGGAATGTGTCTAAAGATGGATATTTGAAGCCGTTGGTGTATTTCGAACCGAAGATGATCAACAATGTAAAGATAGAGAAGGCGACGGGTCATAACGCGAAGTTCATAGTGTCGAACAATATAGGAAAGGATAGTATTATTGTGATTGAACGAAGCGGTGATGTTATTCCCAAGATTGTATCCGTAGACACTCCTACTGAACCGGATATGCCCGAAAGAAAGTATGTGTGGAACGATACCAATACGGATATTATGGTTGAACAAAATGAGAATGAAGATCGAAATGATATGAATGAAGTAAAAAGAAAACAGTTTGAGTTCTTATTGATCACAATTAAGTTTGATCATTTGGGAAAAGGAGTAATTGCCAAATTATATAAAAGTGGTATAAATTCGTTGACGAAATTGTATTCTCTGTCTAAGACCGACATTTTGAAAATCGAAGGTTTTAAAGAAAAGAGTGCGGACAATTTATACAAAAGTATTCAGAAAAGAAGAAACGAGTTGACCATACTTGATTATATGGTAGCGTCCAATATATTTGGAAGAGGATTGGGTGAGAAAAATCTATCTAAAATAATCGAAAAATATCCTATAAACTCATCGTTTACAGAGAATGATATAGTCGCTATTGAAGGAATAGGAAAAATATATGCCAAAAAATATATGGACGCCTTACCTAGATTCAAACAGTTCTTGGTAAGAAACAAGTTGGACGATTTATCAAAGGAATCTCTTCCTGAAAAGAAACCAGAGATTGTTGTAAAAAATAACGAAATGAAAGACATACATGTTGTGTTTACCGGATTCCGTGACAAACAACTTGAAGAGTGTGTGATCAGAAAGGGTGGAAAGATAGCAACATCCATTTCGAATAAGGTCAGTTACTTGGTGTGTAAAGAAATGAATGAGAACAATTCCAAACAGAAGAAAGCGAAGGAGATGGGTATTGAGATAATAATAAGAGATGAATTTGAAAACAAATATTGTTAGAAAATAAAAATAATGGAATTCAATGATATATTGACTGTCTTGTTGTTGGGTATAATTGTGTTACTTTTTATTAAATCTGAAAGAAAATGTGCTTGTGAAAGATTTTCAACCTTAGAGGACGAAATGAATATGAACGAAAGTCAAAAAGTAATGAACTCCTGTAACTTTTCTTTGGAGTGTTGTCCGTCTATGTACTCTAATGACAAAGGGTGTATGTGTATGGATAAAGAACAGGAGGAAGTAATCCAAACAAGAGGTTATAACAGAACTACCGTAGACGGATTTGGGTATTAAAAAATTGAACAATTACTGCATATTTTCAATGGACAAGAAAGTATTGACAACAATGGATAACACATGTGTTATATGTTTCGAAGATATACAAAATGGTGGTACGACTACATCATGTGGTCATTTGTATCACAACTATTGTTTGAAGAAATGGGTGATGTGTGGAAATCGTTGTCCATTATGTAGGACCGATATGGGAGAATGTTGTTCTATGTTGAAAAAGATAAACGAGAATAGTAAAAATCAAATTATACATTTAATGAAAGAGTCGGTCAAAGAGTATTCTACTATGTTTAATAATCAAGTATAGAGATGCGCAATGGATGGATTGATGTCGTTTTTGTTATCCAGCAAATATTTATCAATTAATGACTTGTTTATTGTAATGTTCTTATTACAAGTTTCTGACAAAAGACATTCTAAGTTGACATTGCTAATGATACATTCTATAGAGCGTTTAAGGTTTCTTACTCCCGCTTCAGATGTTGTTTTTTCTATGATATAAGAGATATCATCATTTGTGATCGTAATGTTGTTAATATCGAAATCTTTTTTGATATTTGGGATGAGATGGTTTCTGGTGATTTCTAGTTTATCATGGATAGTGTAATCTTTGGTATGAATGGTTATCATTCGGTCTTTAAGGATTGGATCAATAAGATTGTTGTCGTTGTATGTGAATATAATGAGACATTTAGATAAATCGAACTCGATGTCTGAGAAATATTTGTCTTGGAACGCGTTGTTTTGGGATGGGTCGGTTAAATGAATTAACACATTGATAATGTCTTGACCTCTTGCTGACATGCTCACTTTGTCTAATTCGTCGAAATATATAACAGGATTCATGTATTTGTTTTTCATAAGCACCTCCACAATTTTGCCACAACAAGATCCTTCGTATGTGTATGAGTGACCGTCTAGATACGAGCTGTCGTTTGCGCCACCCAACGGAATAAACGCGAAGGGTAGATTAAGCGCTTTGCACACCCCGTTCTTGATCAGAGTAGTTTTACCTACACCCGGATTACCATGAATACCGATAACATTTCCTTTTAATGACGGATTAGATACCCACTGAGCGACGATTCTTACGATTTGATTTTTTGCATCAAGATGTCCGTAAACCTCGTTGTTAAGAGTGGTTTTAGTGTTGATAAGGAATTGTTTGATTTCTTTAGGAGAACTGTCGTGTGATACGGGCATATTCACAAATTTTCCAAAGGGAATTTTACAAAGGTTGGTAATCCAGTTGTGTAATTTGTGATATTCTCCACTAGAGCTGTCTTGTATAGTCGAAAGGATGTCGTGCTTTTGAAGAGCGATATTTTTGATGTAATCGCTTATGTCCGATGAAAGAATCTGAAATTTAATAGGTATATTAGATTGTTCGCAAGATACAATATTTTTGTAAATGTTTTTGAAATGTTCTTGTTGTTCTTCTGACAGTTTATTGAAATACTGGTCTTCTTCTGTAGTTAAGTTGTCGACTAATTCATACGAACTTATAGTTGTCTTGTTAAGTCTGTTGTTTATTAACTCAACGAGGTCGATAACATCAGGATTATTTGCCAGAGTATTATTATGTTCGATGTCATCTTCAATGTCATCTTCAATGTCCTCCTCGATCTCTTCAATGTTTTCGTTCTCATAATATTCCCTGTCATATTCGTTCTCAACCAAGTCAATCTCAGAGTCGGTGTCTGATTCGTTGAGGTCAAAATCGTTTTCTTCGTTTTCCAAATCAATTATATCACAGTTAATCAGATTCAGTTTTCTTTTTTTATTGTCATTATTAGTAAGTTCATTAAAGTCTTCTTCACATGTTTGGGTTTCTCGGTTGATAACCAACATGTTTGCCTTGACTAGATTATAAATTCTTTGATAGTTGCGTGTAATAGGGAATTGAGGCATTGAAAAGAACGATAAATGTGTTTTTGAAAGTAAAAAATTAAATTTAATCAAATTTTTAAAAATTGATATTTTATTTAAAAACTAAAAAAAGAAAAATATTATAGTAATCTAAACAACAATGTCCATTTATAAAGAGCTCTCCTTTGAAAATGACATTGAGACAATAAAGGCGATTCAATTTACAATAATGAGTCCTGAGGAGATAGAAAAAAAATCGGTTTGTGAAATAGTGTCAACGGACACTTATTCTGGAAATGATCCGATTATAGGAGGATTGTTTGACAGTCGTATGGGAGTTATTGAAAATGATAAAATATGTAAGACTTGCAATCAGAAGAACACATTTTGTCCGGGTCATTTTGGACATATTAATTTAGCGAAACCGGTGTTTTATATCCAGTTTTTCGACATTGTAAGAAAGATTTTGAAGTGTGTGTGTTTCAGATGTTCGCGATTGTTGATGGATCCGGAGAATCCGATGTTACAAAAGATGATCAACAAGAAGTTTTCTAGACAAAAACGCTTTGAGTTTGTGTATAAGTGTTGTTCTAAAATCAAGCGCTGTGGTCAAGAGAACAAATATGGTTGTGGGGCGAAATTGCCTCACAAGACCATCAAAGAAAACATTGGGAAAATTATTATGGAATGGAAGGAAGATGATGTAATCAAGAAAAATGTGTATAACGCAGAGGATATTTTACTTATATTAAAACGCATTACGGACGACGAAGCGAACATTCTTGGTTTTCCTCATACTATTAACAGACCAGAAAATCTAATTTGTCAAACCTTCTCAGTACCTCCTCCGAGTGTACGACCGAGTGTTCGAAACGATACGGGTCAGCGTTGTGAGGACGATTTGACACACAAACTGTGCGATATCATTAAAACGAACAACACATTAAAACAAAAAATCGAGAAAGATTCGACTAACCCAGATCAGATAGATTATTGGTACATTTTGTTGCAGTTTCATATCGCGACTTTTGTGGATAATCAGTTGCCCGGTATCCCTCCGGCGAAACAAAGAACCGGTCGTCCGTTGAGATCGTTGACCGAGCGATTGAAGTCTAAGGAGGGTCGTATACGAGGTAATTTGATGGGAAAGCGTGTTGATTTTTCAGCAAGAAGTGTCATCACACCTGATCCGAATATTGATATTGATGAGTTGGGAGTGCCTATTAAGATTGCGATGAATCTCACATTCCCCGAGATTGTGAACGAGTATAATATAGACGAGATGTATAAATTGGTGTATAATGGTAACGACACATATCCTGGTGCGAAATACATAAGAAAGAACGACGGGAACGGTTATCGTACAATTAGGTTGAAAAATCTCAAAAAGGAAAATATTGCGTTGAAATACGGTGATATTGTGGATCGTCATCTTAGAAACGGTGATTATGTTCTATTCAACCGACAACCGTCTTTGCATAAGATGTCTATGATGGCACACAAGGTGCGCGTGATGCAATATGAAACTTTTCGGTTGAATGTGTGTTGTACACCGAGTTATAATGCGGATTATGATGGCGATGAGATGAACATGCATGTTCCACAATCCAAACAAACCGAGTACGAATTAAAGTCGTTGGCGTCTGTGCCCACTCAAATCATATCCCCAAGAGAGTCGTCGCCTATCATATCGGTTGTCCAGGACATTGTTGTGGGTTTGTATCGTATATCGAAAGAAAATGTGTTTGTGAACAACAAGCAATTCTTTAATATTCTTGCGGGAAATTCCAAGTTCACCGGAAAGTACATTTCGCCGTCGTCACAGATTAACGGCACATACATTTGGAAAGGCAGAGAGCTTCTTTCTAGCGTGTTGAATCCGCTTATTAATCTTAAGGCGGGTAAGGGTGTTGTTGTTAAGAATGGTGTAATTACCTCGGGTTTGGTGGATAAGAAATTGTATCAAGAGATGACATACGGTTTGATTCATTATGTGTATAACGAACTAGGTGTGGATGAGTGTAAGGCGTTGTTTGACAACACACAACGATTGATTTGTGATTGGTTGGTGTATAATGGTTTTAGTGTGGGAATATCGGATTTGATTGTGAACGAGAACACACAAGATAAACTGAAAGATGTTGTGAAGGATTTGAAGGTGGAGGTGTATGATATTATTAGAAGTATTCATATGAACACTTTTGAGAACAGTTCTATTATGAACAATTTGGAACATTTTGAGAATTTGATTAATCAAAAATTGGATAAAGCAACCAAATTGATTAACAACATTGGTACAGAGAATATTAATGATAAGGACAATCGTATGATGAATATGATTAACTCCAAGAGTAAGGGTAATCCTATCAATGTGTCCCAGATGATGGGATCGGTAGGTCAACAGTCGGTGGAGGGTAAGCGTATTATGTATGGTTTCGACAACCGTACATTGCCTCATTTCACTAAATACGACGACGGCCCCGAGAGTCGTGGATTTGTGGAGAACTCGTTCATTAAGGGATTGACCGCACAGGAGTTCTTCTTCCACGCGATGGGTGGTCGTGAGGGTTTGATTGATACGGCTGTTAAATCGGTTATTGGCGAAACGGAAATTATCATTATTGAAAACGAAAAGGTTAAGACAACTACCATTGGTGAATGGATTGACAATCATCTTGAAAAGAACAAGGAACAAATCCAACATTTCCCAGAGGACCGTAATATGGAGTTTTTGGAGTTGCCTTCCAAGTCCGTATACATCCCAACCGGAGACGATAAGGGAGTTGTGACATGGGGCGAGTTGACCGCGGTGACTCGTCACGATCCTGGTAATCGTGTGTTTAGGGTGACTACAAAGAGCGGTAGAATTACGACAGTTGCTGACTCTGAATCGTTGTTGATTTGGAACGAAGAAACAAGAGAATTCAAAAAAATGCAGAGCGAGCTCGTGCAAATCGGTGATTGTGTGCCTACTACGGAAAAACTAGCACCACCGCCTGTTATCGCAGAGTATGTGGATATGTGTGAATATTTCCCCAAGACCGAATACATTCACGGCACCGATTTTAATAAAGCGGTAACCCTGATGAATGAGGCACAAGGGGACAATTTCCACATTCCTAGAGGATGGTGGACTGATAACAACGGTAAGACCTTCACTTTACCTTACACGAAAAAAGCGAGTTTGACGCGTATGACATCGGGACGATCAAGCGATGATAATATTAAGAACGGTTACATCTATCCTTATGGGGCGAGACGCAATGTGAGTGCGATGGCGGACAAGTTCAAGTTGGATCGTGACAACGGGCGATTTGTAGGCTTGTTCTTGGCGGACGGAAACGCTTGTGATGTTACAGGAAAGATAAGCATTTGTAAGAATGACGAGAAAGTGCAAGCGTTTGTGCGTGATTGGTTTGATAAACACGGTATGAAACACAAGACATACAGTAGGAAGATTGAAAACGATAAACTTTGTGGAACTAGCACATCAACCCAAGGCTATTCCACTCTGATGGCGAGATTCTTCGATAAGTTTGTGGGTAAAGGATCGGCAAACAAGCGTATTCCAGAAGTTGCGTTCATCGCACCGGACGAGTTTGTGCTGGGACTTATTGAAGGGTATTTGACGGGGGATGGTTATGTTGCAGAAAAAGGTTCTAGAGTTGAGGTTTGTTCAATTTCGGAAAAAATGATCTTGGGATTCGCGCTGTTGTTGAGCAGATACGGTGTGTTTTCGAAGATCAGAAAAACACAACAAAAATCTAATAACCTAGGAACATTGAAAATAAAACCTACGTATAAATTGAGTTTATGTGGTAAATGGTCCGCGCGACTTGCTGAAAAGGTTGAACTTATCAGCGACTATAAGAGAGAGCGGTTGGAGAAGATGAAAGACATGCAAGGTACAGGCAAATATGAATATGAAACAGCTAAGAATATGATAGTAGATCCTATTGTAAATATTGAAATTTTAGGGGTGGAAGATTATCCAAAACTGTATGATGTGACTGTACCAAGTACCCTCAATTTCATTACAATGAATGGCGTTAACCACTCTGATACGAGTGAGACTGGGTATATCCAAAGAAAACTTATCAAGGCAATGGAGGATGCGAAAGTAAATTTCGATATGACAGTAAGAAACGCGAGTGGAAGCATTGTGCAGTTCATGTATGGTGAGGATTCGATAGATCCGATTAAATTGGAGAAACATCATTTGGATTACTTGAAATTGGATGTGTCAATCACTGATATGGAGGAAAATTACTTGATTACGGAGAGGGACAATATGAAATACATTTTGAAAGATAAGGTGATCAAGGAGGTATATGACGAAAAAGAATGGCAGGAACGAATGCGAAAGTATTTCTTGCAAATAATTGAGGACAGAGAATTCGTAATTAAGAAGGTGTTTAATGGTAAGTGTGATGATGTGTTGTATCATCCGATTGGTGTGTATAGAATGATAGAGAAGATAGAGAATATGTTTAATTTGAAGAATATGAAGTTTACGAGCGATTTGAATCCGTTGTATGTGTTAGATGAAATGGATAAATTGGTGGAGGATTTGAAGATAAACAAAAAGTTGGCGGAGGTAAAACTGGTGGGAGTGATTGTGAGACATTACTTCTCGCCGAAGAAGCTGATATTCAAGCATAGATTTACGAAAGACGCGTTCGACTACATGGTGGAGAGTTTCAAAATGAAATACACCGATTCTTTGGTTCAACCCTCGGAGATGGTAGGAGTTGTAGCGGCACAGTCGATTGGTGAACCCAGTACACAGCTCACTCTTAATTCTGTTGAATACAACACAGAAATTGTTGTGAATGAGAACGGAAAGTTGAAGGAATATCGTATAGGCGAGTGGATAGAATCTCGCATTAATAATGGTGACAAATCTACGCATCAATATATTGAAAAGGGAGATCAAATATACGCACCGATTAGCAAAGAGGAGGACATTCGTATTCTTACCTCTGACGAAAACGGAAAAGTGTTCTGGGATCATGTTGATGCGATTACAAGACATTTGCCGATTAACGATGATGGTTCTAATAATTTGATTCGTGTGACGACATTGTCAGGACACGAGTGTGTAGTGACCAAGGGAGAGAGTGTATTGACTCGTCAGAACAACAAATTACTGAAAAGTAAGGGCTCTGATTTGAAGATAGGAGACTATCTTCCAGCAATGAAAACATTGCCTATTCCGGATACTTTAAAAATCAACGAACTGGATCTTAGTGAGTATTTGTCGAAAAAGGACTACATTTATATGACAGAAGTAGAGAAAGCGTTAGTTGTGAAACAAGAATGTGAAGATACTGGTAAGAGACATTGGTGGGGTGTAAACAAAGGAACCCAGTTTGAGTTGCCTTACACCCGATCGGATGGTTTTGTGGACGCGTTCATTGGTATTGGTGACAAACCAGGAAGACGCGCCCAACTTGATAATCGATCAGGATGTGTGTATCCCAAATGTGGGATTTATCAATCGGCACATATTCCCGAAAAAATGGTATTGGATGAGTTGTTTGGGTTCGTTATCGGCGCATATCTTGCCGAGGGATGTTTGACTAAGTATCATATTATGATTTCGAACACTGATGAAAAATATATTGAAAAAATCAAAAAATGGGCGGACAATTACAACATCAAATATCATTATGACGAAGAGTTCAAAAACAATGGATATTCCCGAACCATTCGTATGCACTCTCTTGTGATAGCGGAGTTGTTTGGAAAGTTGTTTCAACGAGAGGTTATCCATGACGCTCCTGAACTTGTGAAAGAGATTGATGAAGAAGTAATTGATGATATTCTCGAAGATATTACATACGACCTTCATCAGGAAAGCAAGCAGTCCAAACATACAGTAAAATCATCATCTCGAACGAAACATATGCCTGTGTTCCTCCTAGGTGCTCCTGATGAGTGTTTGAAGGGATTGATTGACGGATATTTTAGTGGAGATGGAAGTGTGAGTGATCCTAGCAAAAACACATTTATCAAGGCTGAGTCTGTAAGCAAATCGTTGCTGGAGAATATAAGTCTTGTTCTTCGTAAATTTGGAATCCTTGCTTCAATAAGGGAAAAACCAGGAGCGTATAAAAATACTATCAAAAAAGGTCATCAAACAACAATGCTTTACACATTATCCATGAACACACACAACAGTATTCACTTTGCAAAAACATTTACGATGAGCATTGATTACGAACAACAACGGCTCAATGAAATCAAACAAAAGGTTTATAAAAAAGATTCTATGACAGACATCGTACCGAATGTGACTCTGTCTAACGGACATGTAATCGATGAGATGCGTATTCATACTATAGATTTGGAAAAATACAAAAATACTAAGGATTACGAAATTATGAAATCGATAATGGAGTCCAATGTGTTTTATGACAGAGTGGTGCAGTTGGAAGAGGTAAGGAGCAAGCACACGCATGTATTCGACCTTACAACACGATTTAGTCGTAATTTTACAACAAAAAATCTTGTTGTATCCGACACATTCCATCTTAGCGGTGTTGCGTCCGCTTCCAAGGCGGTGCGTGGTGTGCCAAGAATCAAAGAATTGTTAAGCGTGAGTAAAAATATGAAAGCGCCCTCTTGTACGATATATTTGAATGACAAAGTAACAAATTACAACGATGCGAAGAAGGCGAGATATTCTATTGAGACCACATTTATGAATTCGTTGGTGATTAAGTCGGATATATATTACGAGCCGAAGAACGATATTAGTTCGATCGAGGATGATCAGAAGATCATTGATGAATACAAGAAGTTCAGTGAGTTGGACAACGAGTGTTACAATCTGGAATCACCGTGGATATTGCGAATGGAGTTGGACAGGAGAAAGATGATGGACATTGGGTTGACTACGATGGATATCAACATATCGCTGAAGAATTATTACGGGGACAGTATTATGTGTGTGTTCAGTGATGATAATTACGATAAGGTGATATTCAGAATAGCGTTGACGGACACGGGAATTTCGGATATACTTACGGATTTGAAGGCGTTGGAGTATAATATCATGGAGAAGATTATCATTTCGGGAATAGATAAGATAAAGAAGGTTTCGATTTCACAGAAGAAGGAAAAAATATTAAACGATGCGGATATGACATCATCTGACACGCTAGATGTGTATAACACATTCAAGACTTTTGTGGATAAGGAGTTATATGTGTTGGAGACGGACGGAACTAATTTGATGAGTGTGTTGGGCAATAATTATGTGGATTCGTATAAAACGATTTCGAACGACATCACGGAGATATATGAGATATTTGGGGTGGAGGCTGCAAGACAGGCGTTGTATAATGAGATAGATGATATATTGAACAGTTCGACAAGTGTGAATCATAGACATATATCGTTGCTGGTGGACACGATGACATGTAAGGGGTATTTGTTGTCGATAGACAGACATGGTATCAATCGATCGGATATAGGTCCATTGGCGAAATGTAGTTTTGAGGAGACTTCTGATATATTGATTAAGGCGGGTGTGTTTGGTGAGATAGACAGGATAAACGGTGTGTCTGCGAATATCATTTTGGGACAGATCGCGAAATGTGGAACAGGTGATTCTCAAGTTATGATGGACATATCTAAATTGGAGGATATCGAAGTGGTGGAGGAGATTGTGGATGATACAGATGACGAGGTGATGATGAGTGCGGATTGTGCAATGAACTTCGAATATGAGATGAAAGAAAATAAGGAGATAATCGAGGAGAAAACGGTTAGCAAGCTAATAATAAAATAGATTAATATAAAATGAGAGATATTCATATATACACGGTATACTTTGTGATACTTGCGGTGACAAATGCTGTATATAAATATGTATTGAACAAGGACAATAAGATTGAATATTATTTTTTTCAAAAAGACAGAATAAAATATAATGTACTGAAGTATTGTAGAATATTTGTCAATATAGTTATGTTTATTTATTTAAGATTTGTTTTATTAAATTTAATAAATTCATATAAAACAAGTAAATAAATGGAGCAAGAGTTAAGGATTTTATATTTAACATTGTTACAAAGAGAACCTTCATTTTTAGAAACATCAAATTATTTAGATAATTTGATAAATGGAATTTTAAGTATAGAAGATATTCAAAGAGATATAGAAAACACGCTAGAGTATAAGCGAACATTGGACGACTATTATGGGGACATATCTTATGATAGAAGTATGAATATATTGGAATTGACAAACTTGAACGACAAAAAGTACGATGGTGTGAACATAGCGAACGGTAAGCTGTGTGTAAAGACAGGAGCAAAACCGTATGAAACGACCGAATCGATAATATCGGTGAAATACGATTTTGATCATTTGGGAAGATACCACAACAATGTGATACAAGGTTTCAAATACACGGATATGCGATTTTTTAAATACGAACAAGAGAATCTCGAGGTTACCGAGTATACACAAAAACTGAATATGTACAACGCAACATTTACGAAAAGTTATAAGTTGAAGAATCACGAAACCGTCCAAGAGATATATGTAGAGCACGAAAGTTTAGCGTTACAGCAGTATCCGTATTGTTTTTTGCAGAACATAAAAATAGAGAACAAGGATAGTGTTGCGATAGATCTACCCGTTTATCACATGTTATCACACAAGGATAATTTAACCGAAGTGGAGTATTATAACAACACGAAGGATGGTGTGCATATGTTTTCGGGGAATGGAGTCGATAATGAACGGAAAATAACGGTATACACGAATAGTGTGTATAAGTTTGATAGTAATGTGGAGATTAAGGGAATGAGTCTTGGTGAAACAGAGAGTATGAATCAATTCTCGGTGAACATTGCGGGGAACAGTGTTGTAGAGTTGAGTATCATTACAGGAATGATGAGCACGAGTGATTTTGTGGAACCGGGGAGGGAGTTGGTGCGAATATTATTGAACATATATGAGAAACCTTTAAAAATAGATCATAACAAAAAATGGATAGATGTGTGGAGAACGGCGGATATAGTGATACATCAAAAGACGAATATAGAGAGTAATGAGATAGAAGAAGCGACAAAAAGCACCGAAAAGTTTCAGAGACATATAAAATATGCGTTGTATAACATTTTTTCGATTGTAAGGGATGATGTGAATGTGGAGGTAAATCCGTTGAACTTGTCTGTAATTGACAATGACGGGGAGATATATTGGAACTCGGAGTTGTTTTTGGTTCCGGTGTTGCTTTTGTTACGGCCGAAATGTGCCAGAGTGTTGTTGGACTATCGATATAAGCAGTTGGAGAACGCGAAAAATCTTGCATTGGCGTATGGGAACAAGGGGAGTTATTACCCGTATAGAGGGGATGTTGTGTATTATAAGGATGTTTATTGGGATTCGGGTGCGCCAGTGTATGCGTTTAACAATGCGTTGATTGCGTTGAATGTGTGGAATTATTATAGGGTAACACAGGATAAATATTGGTTACACGAGAAGGGATTTTCTATCATACAAAATTGTGTGCGTTTTTTTCAGTCGTTGTTTGATGAAGATTACAATTTACAAAGTGTGAATACTATAAATAATAGGGTTGAGGAGAACAACATTTTCACACGATATTTGATCATTACGGTAATAAAGCATTATCGAGAGGCGTGTTATGAAATTTCGTTCAATGTGCCCCCGGATATAGAAGAGTTGTATCAGAATGTAAAAACCAATGTGGTATCTTTGTTGGATACGGTGACGGTTGATGTTACGGTGGAGATCCCCCAAAGAGTGGATATACGCACGGAAAATGGGGATATAAGTTTTTACGACACAAATACCGGTGATTTTATTGGAAAACAGTTTGGAGGATATTCAGGTTATTTTATAAAAGTGAGTAATACGGTGGATTATGAATTTAATATAGATACGAACACCTATGTTAAGTTGTATGATGGCGAAAACAATGAAATTACGGAGTTTGAAGGCACCGCGTTGTATTCGTCCGAGTATGGATTGACAGACGGTAGTGTAATTATAAAGGAGGGAAATATTACATCGTATAGCAACATTTATATGAAAGATTATGTATTTGGAAAGAACGCGTTTGTGATAACTAGTGAGAAAAGGTTACACAATATATTAGACTCGAATTTGGAAAACAATATATTGGAGACACATTTGGTATTAATGACATACTATTCGAAATTGTTTTTCAATAATGTCAATTATATGAATAAGATAGATATAATACAAGACAACTTAATGTATTACAATATAAACAATACAAACAGTGATAATTTCATTAATAAATTTATTAAGTCGAATTTGGAGTGTTTATTAGCTCAGGAAACCGGACTGACATTTCATAAAGAGTATTATATAACGAAATTCGAACGAACGATGGAGAATATATTTGACTCGAAGGAAATGAGTAAGCCGTTTGGGAACCACAGTTACTACTCTTTTATGGTATTTAACATATTGACATCAATGGTTAAGCTGAGAATACGGGGATCGATAAGCGATCAGCGTTTTTATGCGGAAATCTTCGGAGTAGATGCATCATCAGGAAACATATTACCGAAATATTGGGGAAAACTAGTTGTAAATTATAATAATAATGTAGTAACAATTGCAAACAAAAATTAAGAACAAAATGATTTAAAAAATAAATTCACATGTTAAATTATACATTTGATCTGATATGGTAGCAATAGGAATAGATCTTGGTACTACATACAGTTGCGTAGGAGTATTTCAAAATGGAAAGGCAGAGATCATTGCAAACGATCAAGGAAACAGAACGACACCATCTTATGTCGCGTTTACAGACGAGGAGAGACTGATTGGAGATGGTGCTAAAAATCAAGCGAGTATGAATCCAAAAAACACCGTACACGACGCGAAGCGTTTGTTGGGAAGGAAGTACGACGATTCGAAGGTACAAGAGGACAAAAAACTATGGACATTTGACGTGATTAACGATGGAAACAACAAACCGAAGATTAAGGTGGAGTATAAGGGGGAGGCGAATGAGTTTTATGCCGAGGAGATTTCTGCGATGGTGCTCACAAAGATGAAAGAGATTGCGGAGACCTACATCGGAGAGGATGTGAAGGACGCTGTGATCACTGTGCCCGCATATTTTGGAGACGCACAGCGTCAAGCGACGAAAGATGCGGGCACAATTGCTGGGTTGAACGTGCTTCGTATTATTAACGAGCCGACCGCGGCGGCTATTGCGTATGGTATGGATAACAAGAGTTCGAAAGAGAAACATGTATTAATTTTCGATTGTGGTGGTGGTACTCACGATGTGACGCTACTGTCGATCGAGGATGGTATTTTTGAGGTGAAGGCGACTGCAGGAGATAGTCATTTGGGAGGAGAGGATTTCGACAATTATTTAGTGAATCATTTCAAACAAGAGTTTAAGAGAAAATACAAAAAAGACATTTCGGACAATGCTCGGGCGATTCGTCGTTTGCGAACGGCGTGTGAGAGGGCAAAACGAACACTATCGTCGAGCACACAAACGACACTAGAAATCGACAGTCTATACGAAGGACTCGATTTTATGACCAGCATTACGCGTGCTCGGTTCGAGGAGTTGTGTTCGGACGTGTTTGCAAGGACGATGTCGCCCGTGGAGAAGGTGTTGCAGGATTCGAAGATGTCTAAGGGAGATATAGACGAGATCATTTTGGTTGGTGGTAGCACACGCATTCCGAAGATTCAGAAGATGTTGTCCGAGTTTTTCAACGGAAAGGAGTTGTGCAAGTCGTTGAATCCGGACGAGGCGGTTGCGATTGGTGCGACTGTACAGGCTGCGATTCTGTCGGGTGATAAGGACAAGTCCATTCAAGATGTGCTTCTGCTCGATGTCACTCCACTTTCGATGGGTATCGAAACTGCAGGTGGTGTGATGACAAAGCTGATTGAGAGGAACACGACAATTCCCACGAAAAAGTCGCAAGTGTTTTCGACTTACTCGGACAATCAACCTGCGGTGACCATTCAGGTGTTTGAGGGCGAGCGTCAATTTACGAAAGACAATCGGTTGATGGGACAGTTCGAACTATCTGGAATTCCACCTGCGCCTCGAGGAACACCACAGATTGAGGTATCGTTTGATATTGACGCGAATGGTATCCTGAATGTGTCTGCGGAGGATAAGGGAACGGGTAAGTCTCAAAAAATTACGATTAAAAACGAGAGCGGAAGGATGACACAGGAGGAGATTGAGAAGATGATTGCTGATGCGGAGAAGTTCAAGGAGGAAGATAACAAATCTCGAGAGCGAGTTGATGCGAAGAACGAATTGGAGAACTATCTATTCACAATGAAAAACACAGTGAATAACAAGGAAATGAAAATGCAAGAAGAAGATAAGAAAACAATCAATGATGTTATTCAAGAAAAACTGTCTTGGTTGGAAACGAACACAACCGCGTCTACGGAAGAGTTTAGGGATGTTAAGAAGGAGGTTGAGGATGTAGTTAATCCGATTTTGCAAAGAGGTGGTGGTGATATGGGACAACCGCCACCAAATACACCAAACAACGAACCTACGATTGAAGAGATTGATTAAAATTATATTTGTATATGAATAATATAAAATGGAAACTTTGTTCATTTTTATGTATATTGTAATAACAATTGTTACAATATTATACACTTACAAAAAAACGAATGAGGGTAAAAATTATGTAGAGGAGGTTCATGGACATATGGCATCTATAATGTTTTTTCATTTATCAATAATATCGATACTTATTACCCTACAACCCGCCTTTTTAAACAACATATACATATCCATACTGAATACATTGTTGTCTATCATGTTTTCCTTATTGTTTTATTTAACAGAAAAAACAGATAAGAAGTTGTTGTATTTCTATAACGCCTTTTATCTAGTATTCGCATCCATACTGATGTCAGAGATTATATTGTGGATTCATAGATATTTTGGTAATGATACTTTCGTATACTCCTTTATGCTTATATATTGTATATTCATAAGTGACTTGCTGTTGTATAACAAGAAAAATAAAAACAAACTATTAATCGGATATAGTGTGTTTTCTGTGGTTTCGTTAATAGTTGGTGGTATTATAAATATTAATTTTATATATTCGTACATATTTTCGGGATTGTATATGTTTTTAGTTATTGGATACATGTATTACGATCATGATTACTTAGAAAAGAATGAAGAAAAGCACCATTTGATCGATTCCTTGAAGTACTTTTTGGATTTTGAAGGAATGATAGTGCGTACAATCGATCATTATTATTTGGAAAAGTAGTAGAAAAATATTAAGTAAAATAAATGGGGGAAGAATATTTGTTTATGATATTAATATTAACCGTATTATCAATGCTAGTGATTGCAAATACCTTTCATATATACAAGTTAACACAACAAAACATTACAAAAAAAAATTTGATGGATATGCAAGAGTTCAATGATATACACCCTATGATCAAAGAATTATATCAAGAAGCGATTGTAAATGGTGTTTTTTACATTCAAAATATGATAATCAATGATGTAATAAAAATGAACAATATTGATAAATGGTACAATTCAAATAAGGACGATATTCTTAATTTGATTAAATTAGTCAAGAAAATTGGTATGAAACAGTACGATAAAAACAAGAAAATGTTGAAAATACCACCAAGTGAATTAAGTAAATTAGTAGCATTAGATCTCAAAACATTAATTCAAGAAATTGAGAAAATAGAATCATTAGACGATATTCAAAATGTTATAAGAATGTAATTATCTAAATTATTAATAAGAATGACAAATTTAACAAATCCATATTATTATGATAACTTAGATCCTGATTTTTATATGTATTTATATCCGGAACTTAAACTCGTTCATAATATAGATACAGTAGAAAAGGCGTACGAATATTATTTGAACAACGAAACACCATATGTACCAGATCGTACAACCTTTTTACAAGACTTTAACCACGCAATATATTATTATTTTTACAGTAGCAACATAGACTTAGACAATTACATAGAAGATTCTGTTAGAGATCAGATTATTGACGATAAAGAGCGTTTATCGATTATTCATTACGTCCGCAGAGGACACTTGTCGTACCTATTCAGAAATATCAATATAGATTCGAATTTCAATCCGTATTTGTACAAAGTGATGCATAAAGTCACGAGTGATATAACGGACGAAGAGTTGTATCTAAATTATTTGAATAGAAAGGATTCTGACGAAGTGGTGGTGGTTGGAAACATTAATGAACTAACCTACCATATAGCGTGCAACTTGACTTTGTCGGTGGACAATTTAGTAATAGACGACACTTTGACCGTGAAGGAGAATTTAGTTGTTCAGAAGGACGCATATATATTGGGAAATTTCGGAACAGATGCTACAGGTGTGTATGTAAATGGGGGGAGCATTGTTGTAAACAATGAATATTCGGATATAAACAGAATTTTTTCCTTCCATAGGTTATCGAGCAATTCGTTGGCGTTGGGTGATCAACTAATAGAAGCGGTTTCATATTCAAACGGTTCTAATTTATTGAACATAACCGGCGGAGATTTGCAAATAAACTCTAATTTGTATGTGAAAGGTTCTTTGTTACTAGAAACCGAAGTTACTGTTGGCAGCACACTATCCGTTCACGATCATATATATCTGGAAGGATCATTATCCGTTGATGACAATGTATATGTCAACAATACTCTTATTACTTCTAATTTGGAAATATCGGGAGATCTTAAAATAATGGGAAGTATAAATACTATCGATACTAATGTTATTCTCGCAGAAAGATTCGCGATTTCGAACGAAGGTTCTGGACCAGCGCTTCAAGTTACACAATTCGGAAACACAGATATTGTACATTTTGTCGATGATAGTCAGACGGCATTCATTATTAAAGATGGTGGAAATGTTGGTGTCAATATAGATAATCCTACCGAAAAAATGACAGTCAATGGAAATGTACTCATTCATTCCAACTTGACGACCAAAGGTACAACCCACTTGCAATCGAATTTGATGGTAACCGACGCGGTAGTTCTTCAAAGCACACTATCGGTATACAACAACACTTATTTGGAAGGTCAGCTGTCGGTGAAAGAGGTTGTCTATTTCGATAACAACTTGACGACCAAAGGTACAACCCACTTGCAATCGAATTTGATGGTAACCGACGCGGTAGTTCTTCAAAACACACTATCGGTATACAACAACACCTATTTGGAAGGTCAACTATCGGTGAAAGATGTTGTGCACATAAATTCTAATTTGTATATGCGAGATTCCGTTTTGATTGG
>Ga0194024_1000057_pt1 | contig 21682 bp, 17 predicted proteins | sample IW13Sep16_MG_FD_140337 | JGI IMG/M metagenome (GOLD analysis project Ga0194024, IMG submission 140337) | Freshwater microbial communities from the Broadkill River, Lewes, Delaware, United States - IW13Sep16_MG | ecosystem: Environmental > Aquatic > Freshwater > River | place: USA: Delaware...
GCTGCTGCTGTTGTAGCAAACCCTTCAGCGAAGGCTCTCCAATCAAATCCCATATCTTAAGCTCCTCTTGCCATCAAGCCTTGGGTTTCAGCCGTTTCGCTTACTTCCATTTCATCTTCCACTTCTTCTTGTGGCATATCTTCTTCGCTTGTTTCTTCTAGTGTACCGCCTACTGTCTTTAGTAAGTCCAAACCTGGATCGCCCTCTTTACCTTTAGCCTCAGCTACAGCTAGTTCTATTGCTAATGCTAAACGTTTTCTTTCACGTTCTTTGAGTTTCTCTTCAGGATCTTCAATATCATCTCTTACTTCTATGCCATATGTAGTCATCGATGCTTTGATAAACTCGTGTATAACAGGAGCTACAATCAAGCTTACATCTACGCTATGTAGTCCGTTCATAACACCTGTAGTCATCATTGTTTTAACAAAAGGAGCTACAGGCATGTTACCACCAAAGAGTACGGACAGATCATCCATAACCTCTTCATCAGCTAACTTGTTGATGTAGTATTTAGTTACTTCATCAGGATCAACCATCTCAGGTGGATTCTCCCAAGGCCAGTTCTTAGGTTCATCTGTAAGAGATTGTCCTGGTATTGGTGCTTCAAAAAACGATGCCATCTTATTATATCCTATTTAGTAAATCCTGCGCCAAAGTATAGTCCTACAATGGCTGATACGATGTGTGTGTCTAGTGGTGTGATTACAAAGCCTTGAGCCATTTTCCACTTGATAGCTTCATCTGGTCCAAACAACCAACTAAAGAAACCACCAGTAGCTTCAGTGTATCCTACATACACACTCACTTCAGGATACCACACAGCGACTAGCTTTGGCAATACAATTATAGAGAACACAGCAGATAGAGCTATAAGCCTACGTGTCCATGCAAAGTGCTTGTCATTCTTACCTGCGTCTCTTGCATCAGCTACAGCACTACGGTTGAACTCTGCACGTTGCATAAGCATCTCTTGCTGCAACTGGCGGTTCTTCATTGATTGGCCCCAGATAGACATTACTCCACCTAATACAGTGGAGAAAAGCATTGTGATTAGTTCTAGGGGTAATCCAAACATTGTTATATTTCTTCTTCTCTCGTTGTTGTAAGGATTTTATAATCCCCTTTATTATTAGTAACCTTAATAGGCTTTCTTCCATTGCTTACTTTGTGTACAACATTTCCTTCTGCATCTAGGTAATTCATTATAGTACCACCACCTGCTCTAGGCATCTGTTGTATTTTATCTATCTTAGTTAATCCCAGTTCATCTGCAGCTTTGTTCCAGTTTAAAGCTCTTCTTTTTGCTAAAGAAAATAATGTTCCTTTAGTCTTTTTATCTTTAGTTGTCATGTTAATAAAGTTTAAAGTATTAGTAATAGCATCTTTTGCATTACTGGCTTTTGCAGAATCTCCTACAGTACCTGTGTTAAAGTGTAAGTCTGTTAGTGCATATCTTCCTGCTTCTCCTAAATCATCCCACACATCAGAAACATTTGTATTTTTGCCATACTTGTCAAGTATAGGTGCTTTAAATTTTCTTTCAGCTTTTTCATAATGTTTTAAAGCTACAGCAGCAGCAAAATCTTTATCTCCTTCACTACCACTTTTGTAGTTGTCTCTTTCTATACCTAAAGAATTTTTTATACCATATGCTGCAGTATCTTTTCCACCCTCAATAGATTTGTGTGGATCAATACCTTCATGCCCTGCTAAGTACCCTACAACAAAATCTTTTTTTAACTTACCAAAAGTCATACCCTCAACTATACTTGGATCTGCCTCTTCCATTCCAGTTTTAATTGCCTCAAAACTACCAAGACCTTCTCCAGAATCTTTCCCATCTGTAAGCTGCACCTCGTCAGCATCAATAGCAGCAAGAGACTTATTAACAAGATTAGCAATCTCTTCATCTGACATTCCTTGCTCTTTTAATACTTTCTTAACCTCAGTCTGCACACCCTTTTCAGTCAAGCTTCCTGTAATACCAATAGCATTTAGAAACGTTGGGCTTAGTATTTCACTATCTACACTTACTTCTTCTGTTGGTGCAGCTTCTTCTGCCATTGAAGGTAATTCAGTTCTGTCTACCTGTGTGTCATCTGACGGTCTACTCATTAAACCTTGCGGCTGTGTCTGTGTTATTTCAAGTGTTTCGCTCTCACTATCTACTGTAGGTTGATCATCAAACGTTGCAGTATATGTATCAATCCTAGTGTATATATCTTCTAGTTTATTTGGAGACTCACCTAATGTTACAGACTCTCTCATGGCATCTTGAATGATTTCACTCTTCATCAATTCAGAGTATTCGTTTAACACTTCATCTTTTGGTGTAGTTGTACTATCTTCGCTAGGTTGTTTAGGTTCGTAGCCATTGTCTCTAAATAGCTGTACTATACCTTTTAAAAAGTTAGAGTCTAGCTCTATTTCTTCTGTTTCAGGCTTTGCTCCTATGCCACGATTCTTTCTAGACACCTCTTCTAGAGTTTGTTTACTTCTAGTAACAGACTCAGTGAAGCCACCAATGTCTAAGTCTAAACCACTTAATGTTTTATATTCTGCCATTATGTTAGCCTGTTATTATTGCGCCTACTATACTTCCTATAGCATTAGCGAATGATGCACTTCTTGATGCTGCGTCACTACTTGACGATGCTAAATTAGCTAACTCTTGTATCGCAATACTTGTAGCACGATCAGCATTATTGTTTTCTAACTGAAATGCAAAACTCATAAGATCACGCTCACGTTGCCATATTTGATCCATATTAGCTGCAGTAAGACCATTTATAGTTTTAGCAAAATCCATATTGCTTTGGTTCTGAGTAGCTGTGTTTATAGTAGCTACAGTCTGTCTCCACTGAGCGTTAGACTGTGCTATGACTAAACCATTCTGTGCATTAAACAAGTCACGCTGTTGTTGTAGACCAGAGTTAAACTCACGTAATGCATTCACACTATTGACATTGAATTGATCCATAGCATTCTGTTGTGTAGCATTAAACTGTGAAGTTTGGCTAGATAGATTAGCAAAGAATTGATTTGTTTGGTTTTCACTCGTAGCGTTAAACTGTGCAGCAGCATTTTCAGCAGCTTGATCAGTAAACATAGCCTGTATGTTTTGCTGTGTCTTGAACATAGATGTCTGCTGTTCGTTAGACAAGTTAGCCATATCCATTTGTAAAAAGCTGTTAGCGTTTTGTACTGCAGCTTGCTGTCTGTTATTTAAGTTAGCCAAGTCTAGTTGAGATAATGCAGCAGCTTCAGCTAATACCATAGCTTGTGCATTAGATAGATTTTCTAAATTCATTGTGTTAGCTGCACGAGCATCTTCTAGAGCTATCTGCTGTTCTGCAGTAAAGTTCATGTTAGCTACATCAGCTATACGAGAGGCATTCTGCACACGAGCTTGGAATGCTTGGTCAAACTCCATGCCTAAGAATGTAGCACGTTGTTGTGCAGCAAGCATAGCACGTTGCTGTCTGTTAGACAGATTCTGTGCTTCAAACTGTGCAACTGTGCTTGCATCTTGCATAGCAATAGGTAAAGCAGATTCCATTGCAGCCTGTATGACAGCTTGACCTGCAAGACTAGACGCACCTAAACCACGAGCAGATAAATTTGCCATTGCGGTACGCATAGATCCTGCAGCCCAAGCAGGTGTCTCTCCACCCTCAAAGTCAGCCATTAAATCTTCTAGCTGACCTTTTACCGTTGCCTGTTTACTTGGTGTTGCTTCTGCAGCCTGTATCTGCTCTGTAAATGCAGCAGCTTTTGTAGCATCTGCTACACCATCTATTAGTTCACCTTCTTGTATCTCCCTTGCATCGGGAGCGTTTACTTTAGTAGCTGTACCTTGTGCAGCTTCTAATCCTGAAACAGAGGTTGTTTCTTGTTGTGCTGCTTCAACCTGTGCTTCATCGGATACAACACCTTTAGCAGCTTCTAGTTTATCTGTCTCCGCTTTTACTTCATCTGACACTGTTTCTGCAGTTACTGTTGCAGCGTCTTCTTTTGTAGGCATAGCAGCTTGTTGTACAGTACCTACTGTAGCTGCTTCAGCGAAGGGAGCCATAGGTGTAGTCTGACCTGCATCTACTGGAATAAATTCCCCTGCAGTAGGCTCTATCATAGCTGTAGTAGCTTGGATAGGTTGCATAGTTTGTGACACAGCAGAGGCTTGCATAGCAGCTAATTGTTCAGGGGTAAGACCTTCCATAGGTGTAGCCATAGGTGTTGGGGTTATTTCCTGTGGAGGTGCTTCTATAGGCATTATTTGTACTTGCCCACCTGTCTGATAGTTTTGTACGTAGCCACCTACGTTAAACTTTTGTATGTACCCACCAATAGCCATACCTTTAGCTTTTGCAGCAGGGTTAGCGGCTTCAAATTGCTCATGTCCTTTACGTGTTTTAGGACCATTATAACCCATCTTGCGAAAGATACGATCTTTACCTTCCAAAGACATAGTCTCCATCAAGCCACCTTCTGCAGCGCCTGTAATCTCTGTAGTGTCTATTGTTTGCTGTACACCTTCCTGATTATTTACTGCACTCTCAGTAGCCTGTGCCTGTTGAGTAATCTCACTTAAACGCCTAAAACCTGGAGGTACATATGTCGTAGGTACACCGTTAAACTCAGTTATCATAACACGTTGACCTAAAGCGTTACCATACGGAACATTCTGATAACCTGTTGTATATTGTTGACCCATACCTGGAGCAGTAGTTACAAGTGTTTGAGGTACAGCACCTGCAGTACCTGCGTAGTGTGTTTTGTAAGTTACCTGTTGGGGTACAGCAGATAAACCGCCTGTTTGTGTTGTTACTCCTACTGTTCCTGTTGTAGGATCTACTTGTCCTGCAGGTGTTCCTGTTGAAGTAGGTACATCTTGATAGGTAATAGGCCCAACATCTTGTACAACAGTTTGAGGCATACTTGGATCGATAGGAGCAACTTCTCCTGGCCCTAACTCTAGGACATCTGTGGAAGGTATAGTAGGTTCAAACCCACCCCCTGCTACACTATCGTCTACAGAAGGTAATGTTGTATCAATGCTTCCAATTGTATCCTCTACAGACCCACTTACAGGATCGTCTGAAGAATCATCTAAAATATTATCATCTTCTTCTACAGGGTCTCGTAAAGAAGTGACAGACTTGTTTATATTGATAATTTCCTTAGCCAAAGTTTTAGCATGTGCAGCTTCTACTTCATCGCTACCTATTCTACCACCAAGAGTACCTACAACATTACCTTGACTATCAACTATGTCTAGCATAGTCTCTCTATCTTTTTTAAGAAAACCACTTCCACCTGGAGTTAAGTTAGAATCGTCATAAGTTATATCTGTAGCCTCTGCAGCAGCAGTCGCAGCCTCTTTAAACCTATCAAATTCTCTTTGTATTGCCCTTTCATTATAGTTTCTTCTTGTGCTTGATGATCTATCTTTACTACCTTTTCTTTGTCCTTTGGCAGCATTTAATATGGTCTCAGTAACAGTGCCGTCTTCATTAGTGACTTTCTTAACTATAGCAGTACCACTACCTGATGCTACAGCTTCATAAACTGTACCGTCAGCAGCAGTAAAAGAATCTACAACTTTTGTGTTTTTTGATCCTGTAATTACATAATCTAAATTAGACATATCTTATTCCCTACTTACCCATTGTCATCCATACCGCACCTGCAATAAATGTCAGGACTCCAACGGTAGCTATTTTAACTACAGTAGACCATATTGATCTACGTGTATCACGCCAAGCTTCTAACAAGCTACGCATTTCTATTATATCTTTTTGAGCATCATCATCAAGTAACCCAATAGAACGCAGTGCCTGTTTAGCACCACGCCTAGCTGCATTGTCTAGCATTTCTTCTAATTCTTCTGGGGATAGTTTGATGTCACTCATAGTTTAACTCATAAGTCCCTATTTGTCAAGGCTTTGTAGGCCAATCGGCATCTTCAAGATTAGGCCATTCATCTAGATCCGTAACGTCACGCAACTCTTGACGGTACGTTGCCCAAGCTGTTTTGTCCTCATTACTAAGAGGACTGTCATTCATCTGCGTCCAATCGCTGTCGGCTAAAATTTTGTTTCTCATACTTCGGTTAGATCTTGCAGTTGTTTCATTATTAGCTGCAATTTCTTCTGTTGTTAAATCTACTACAGTTTTCTCAACTACCCATCTACCAGTATAAATGGGTTCACCTACCATCTCAGGGCTTGGTGCGTTTTCTTCTGTGTAAGCACCGTTTGTTTCTCTAGTAGCTGTAGTAGCTTTTACCACTTTTTGAGTCAAAGGATTATAGCTAGGCTCCTCTTGCTCTGTAACACGCACAGCGCCATATCTTGCCATAATTCCATCAGATATATCTTTTGGAAAAGATACATTCCGATTGTCTTTTTTTAATTGCTCTATTGAGTATGGAAACTTACCAGTAGGAGTGTGTATAAACATTCTTTATTCCTTCCTATACATAATCATAATTCGTGACTTAATTTCAGTATAACAGAAGCTACTGAACTAGTAGTACCTCCTGCAAGAACCAACCATTGAGCAGCACTAAAACTAGTTTCAGTAGTGATTAGTTTGTTGCCAGTACCAAACGTAAAATCTTCTGAATCACTTTCTGCGAATGTATTAAAATCACTTAAATCACCAGGATCTGTATATGTTGGTTCGCTATTAACATGTCCTGTAGCACCTATATACACCAGCATATTGCCTTGCTCTATGCCAGTTACTTCAGACCAAGTAATATCGTCAGTGTTACCAGCTGTAGTTTCATTATAAAGACCACCGTTTGCAGTGCTTGGAATTGCATTAGGGCCACGATAAACTCTAAGAGAAGCTCCTACAGATGCAGTAGAGATTATCCCCCCAGCAGTAATAAAGTTTGTTTCTGTACCATCAGCTATTTTACCATAAACCTCTAAATTAATATCGTAAGTATCATTTCCATATAAGCTTGAAATAAGAGTATATCCTGTGCTGGTTAAGCTCATACTTGAACGCTGATCAGCATCCTCACCGACAACGTGAACACCTATCAGTAAATCCCCAGATTGAATGCCTATTGTAGAAATATCCAGTGTAATGGACTGACCATTAACGATTGTACCAGAGGCTCCCCCTACATATTGCATATCAACAAATTCGCCTTGATGACTACCAAACCTCATCATAAGTGATGAATTACTCACGAGAAATCACTCCCTGCTAATTTTCCATAATAGGATGTTCCACCATCTGTTGTTATAAAAGAATAAACGTACCTTTCGCTTGAAGCTGGGGAATCTGGAGCAGTTAGATTATGCCAATATAAATTATTAGGCCATGTGATGGTTGATCCATCGCCATTCACTTCTAGCGTAAATGCTGTAGATAAACTAGAAGCAGGTGGGTTTGTAAAAGCAAAGGTTGTAGTAGATGCATCAGATAGTGTGATGCTAAAAAATGACCCTGTGGATAAATCTAAAGACTGTGTAACTAAATCTACATTATACTCTAGTACAGAATCTGCACCACCTCCAACTAAAAAGAATTTAGACCCATCAGATTTAAAATAAAAACCTTTTGGAGATGTTTCTTCAGAAGATACGTCAAAACTTTTACCTGTATAATAACCTGTTGTAATATCCCATGCTGTGCTTAAATAGTATTCATATGCACGTTGATTGTTTTCACCCACAGTGTAAAAATAAGTACCATCAGGTTTAAAGAATAAACCTTCCATAACAGTGTCTTGCGAATTAACAAAAAGACTGTCTCCTGTAGTAAAGGATGCAGTTGTAATATCCCAAGCTGTACTTAAAGAATATCTTGTTACAAAGTTATTGCCACTGCCCACTATGAACAATTCTGTTCCATCAGGCTTTAAGTATAAATCAGTAACGTTACTTTCTTCATTGTTTACACTAAATTGAAACGTCATTCCAGCAGTTGATATATCCCAAGCAGTACTTAAAGTGTTCTGAGTAACAGTATCTCTGTTTGTACTAGCTGTAAAAATCTTAGTGCCGTCAGGCTTAAAGAATACGCCACCATTAATGCCAACAGTATTAAGTGTATTGGTTAATGAAGCTGTACTTATATCCCATGCAGTAGATAAGTCATACTGACGTATGTCACTGCTGGAAGTGCCAACATAAAACTTAGTACCGTCAGGCTTAAAGAATATGCTAGAATTAACTGTTGTTGAAGATAAGGCAAAGCTATCACCTGTGTAATAAGCGTTTTCTAAACTCCAACCTTCTGTGTTGCTAGTTATAGTTCCCTGCGTATTTAGGTATCTGCCAGCTTGCAGACCATTCTTTATTTTAAACACTTCTGTATTAGCCATGTTTCACCTTCCACTTAGCTAAACGAATCACCAGATTTAACACCTAGATAGGTTGTTCCACCATCTTCTGTAAAAAATGTATATATGTCTTTCTCACCAACAGCAGGGGTAGTAGGTGTTTCTCCACCAGACCATTCTATTGAGCTAGGCCATGTAACAGTAGCATCTGCTACAGAAGAAAATTGTAATATGTCATCACCACCATTTAGAATAAAAAGCTTTGTACCGTCTGACTTAAATTGTAGGTCATTCCCACCACCATCTCCACTATTTGTTGCAGCATCAAAACTTACATTGTCATAACTAGCCGTACTAATATCACCAGCCGTAGTCATAGAGTATTGGTATACTGTGTTTGTTATTGTACCAGTTATCCAAACCTTAGAGAAATCAGAGTTAAAATCTAATCCTCTAGGGGTTCCTTCTTCGGATGCAAGGCTTAGAGTTTTTGAGGCATAAGAAGCAGACGATACATCCCAAGCGGTAGAAAGAGTATATTGATATATACTGTCTTGTGATCCTGCTGCCGCAACGTACATAGTTGTCCCATCAGAATTAAACTTTAATTGTGTTGGACTGCTGCTTTGGCTAGAGGTGCTAAACGATATGCTACTATAACTAGCAGTAGATATATCATATGCTGTAGTCAAACCGTATTGGAATAAAGTTGAGCCATTAAAATGATATAGTTTTGTTCCGCTATCTCCAACAAAAACACCTATTGGAGATGTTCCTTGAGCAGATACGCTTAAAGTTGAGGCGTGGGATGCTGTGCTTAAATCCCAAGCTGTAGATAAATTCCATTGATTTATTTCATTTCCTTGGTCACCGACAACATATACAGATGTTCCATCAGGCTTGAAGAAAAAAGCATTAGCCGAGTCATCTTGACTAGATGTAGCTAATTGTACGCTGTCATAAGACGCTGTACTTATAGTATATCCTGTTGTCCCTGATCCACCAGTCACCTCTAGCTGAAACGCCTGAATGCCTCCTGGATTAGTAAAACTGTATGTTGTATCAGAAGATAAAGTTTCAAAAAAATAGCTTCCAGTAAGTAAATCAACACTACCGCTTGTTATTGTTCCAACAGTTGTTTTGATGTCTTTTCCGACTTCAACACCGTTTTTTATAATAAAGTCTTTATTGTTAGCCATTACTCTGCACCTTCTATTGTTCTAGTGCCTTGGTATGTTGTACCGCCATCTCTTGTGCTGAAAGTTAAAACATTTGTTTGACCAAGAGCAGATGCTGTTGGCGCTTCACCTGTATTGAACTGAATACTTGAGTTGTAACTAATTATACAATCTTGGCCCATTTTGTATTGAAACGCTGAATTATTTGTATCACCTAAAACATAAAAGTAATAACCGTCAGGGTGAATAAAACAGCCATAAGGGGCAGTATCTTCGTTACTTAAATCAAAGGATACACTGTTATAACTAGCAGTAGATAAATCCCATGCAGTTGTAAGATCGTATTGGTAGATTTCATCTGTGATCCAAGACACCACATACATTTTAGTGCCAGCAGAATTAAAAGCCAGACCGCTTACCCCTGAACCTGTTTCACTGTTTACAGAAAAAGTAACATTGTCAGCAGATAAAGTAGTAACATCCCAAGCAGTGCTTAAGCTAAATTGATGAACTCGTCTAAAGGTAGTATCGTTTTCTGCTGCGTAAAGTTTAGTGCCGTCATCTTTAAAGTGTATAGCCACTACATCATTACCTGAAATTCCTAGAGTAACTAATGATGTAGTGGCAGTTGAAGCTATGCCAGAAGATATATCCCAAGCAGTGTTTAAAGTAGCCCCACGGATGCTGTTTGCATCTGCTAAAAAAAGGACAGTACCATCAGGCTTAAAGAATAAATCTCTCGTATTTAAGTTTTGAGCATACACCCTACCAAGAAAATCTTGTGATGCAGTAGATATGTCCCAAGGTTTACTTAAGCTATACTGGAACACATCATCACTAGATGTACCGTTTATGTACATTTTAGTGCCGTCAGGTTTAAATGTTATACCTTTTGGCTCTGTCTCAGTGTATGTTTCAGAAGTTAAGCTAACCGTCTTATCTGCATATTCTGCTGAAGATAAGTCATCCTCAGAAAGTACATCTTCATGCAGCACTAATGTAGCAGTACTTACTGTACCACTAGCAGCAGGATTGCTTAGGTTAATTTCAATTTCAGATGAAGGCGTAATCTCAAAAGCTGTGCCTGTAGACAAATCCAAAGTTGCTTCAGTTAAACTTGTTCTGTATTCAAAAACTGAATCAGAAGTAGTACCTACTATATAAAATTTAGTATCGTCAGACTTAAAAAACAAATTTCTTACGTTAGCTTCTTGTGCAGATATATCAAAAGAACTGCTATATGAAGCTGTAGTCACATCCCATGCTGTAGTTAAGTCGTATTTGTAAATAGCATCAGTAGAGGAATCTGTAACATACATTTCAGTGCCATCAGAATTAAACGCCAAACCTGTGCCAGGGTTCACCCCTGTTATAGATACATCAAAAGAATTGCTATTATAGGTAGCAGTAGATATTGTCCAAGCAGTACTTAAATCATACTCATAAACTTCTGTAGTACTAGCACCTATAACAAATATTTTTGTTCCATCAGGTTTAAAATGCAGACCATAAGGCACTAGGTCTTGCGGCCCAACGTACAAAAAATTATTTGAGTAAGATACCGTAGATAAATCCCAAGCTGTGCTTAAAGTATATTCGTGAATATCATCACTTGAACTACCTATTATGAACATTTTAGTACCGTCAGGCTTAAAATGAACATCTTTTACAGCAGGTTCTTGTGTGTTTATGGAAACCGATTGATTATAAGTAGCTGTAGTTATATCCCAAGGAGTGCTTAAATCATAACGATAAACACTATCATTAGTTATACCAGTGGTAAATAATTTTGTGCCATCGTTTGAAAAAAATATACCCTCTGGAGCTGTATCTTCATTGCTCAAATCAAGTGTTTTACCTGTGTAAACACTATTAGAAAAAGTATAATTAGTTGTGGTAGTTGTAACAGTGCCTACTTTTTCAAGATAAGCAGCTGGCTGGATGCCATTCTTTACTTTAAAGTCTTTATTGTTTGCCATGCTTCACCTTCCACTTGGCTAAATGTTTATGCTAATAGAGTAGCATTAACTGTAAAGTTTGTACTGTTAGACGAAGCTGCTGTAGCTAATATACGAACATTACCACCGCTAATATCTACATCATACGTAGCCATAGCTGTAGCAGTATTTACTTCACCATACTGTGTAGCTACTGCAGTTGTACCATCGTGGGTTATTAAAAGTTTAGTAATCGTTCTTTCCGTAGCAACAGTATCTGTACAAACAATAGTGGCTTCAGCACCTAATGCATCTGCTAATGCATACGTAGCAATAGCAGTCTGTGCTGTACTTGTTGTAGTAGCGGTTTGTGTATCTCCACCTCCACCACCACCAATAGCACCCCAAGCACCATCAGCGTAACCTTCAAATGAAGCGTCATCAGAGTTATAGCGGATCATGCCGTTTACAGGGGTAGGACGTTGTGCTGTTGTACCTGCTGGCATCTTAATTGCACCAGTAGTGCTATCCTTCAATACAACGATACCTGTCTCATCTGGTACTGTAATAGTACGGTCTGCTGTAGGGTTAGTAAACGAAACAGTTGTTTCATTAGCATCTGCACTAGAACCCTCTACAGTAAAACCTGAGTCGTTAAGGTGCAGTCCAGTTACAACAGGGCTAGTAATTGTTTTGTTTGTAAGTGTCTTTGTAGTAGATGCAAAGTAAGTATCCAGTAAGTCTACATCAAAGTAACCGATAGATGAACCAGATGTATCATAGATTGCAATACCATCATCTGAAGCAATAGCTGTGCTTGTGTCAATCGTAATAGCAGATACATCTGCTACAGCATTAAGCTCTGCACCTGTAGCTGTAAGTCCAACCACATTGTTTGCTGCACCTGCAACAGTGTCTACATAAGCTTTTACAGATTGCTGTGTAGGAATAAGTGTAGCACTGTTAGATGTCATATTATCTTCGTCTACAAAAGCTGTTACAGTAATCGTACCGTCAGACAAGCTGCCGTAGGTTATATTACCTGTTGTAGTAATGTTACTTGAGCCATTATCTATAGCTCCAAAGCCACTTGTTATGCTACCACTGTTAAGAGCACCAACTGTTGTTACATTGCTAAGTGTATCTAATGCAGATTCAAAGTAAGTTTCAAAGTCAGTAAGAGCTACCTGCTTCATAGTTCCTGCATCATTAACAACAACTCTGTCAGCATCAGCAAGTGTTGTAGAGGTAGCAGAGGTATCACCATCCATAACATTTATTTCAGTGGCAGTTGCAGTTACATTTGTTAAATCTGTAGGTGCAATACTTATATTAGCAGTACCGTCAAAAGATTGACCTGCAATTGTTCTAGCAGTTGCTAATGCAGTAGCAGTTGAAGCATTTCCTGTAAGAGCACCTTCTACATTAGCTACAAGAGTTCCTGTACTAATAGTAAGATCGCCAGTAGATGCACCTGTAAATGATCCTGTGCCTACAATAAATTTATCTGCAGACTCATCAAAACCAATAAATGCATTATCACTATCACCACGTTCAATAACAATACCTGCATCATTTGCAGGAGTACCTGTTGTACCTGTACCTAGTTCTATGAGAGCATCTTCAATTGTTGTGTTAGTTGTACTAATAGTTGTAGTAGAACCATTAACTGTTAAATCTCCTGTAACAGTTAAATTTTGACTCATAGTAACATTACCACTAGAAGCAATGGCTATTGCATCTGTATCACTAGAAGAACCTATATTACCCCCATCACTAATAATAATATTACCGCCAGTAATATTTCCTGTAGTGGTAATTGTGCTAGAGCCAGTGTCAATAGTACCAAAGCCAGATGTAATAGAGCCAGAGTCAAGAGCACCTGTAGTAACAAGGTTTGGCATTGCTGTAATTTCATCATCAAAATATGCAGCAAGATCTGTAACAGCAACTTGTACCATTGTACCATTATCATTTAGTACAACACGATCTGCATCTGCTACAGTTGTTGAGGTTGCTGAAGTATCTCCATCTAGAATATTTATTTCAGCAGTAGTAGACGTTACACCGTCCATAATATTTAACTCTGCTGCACTGGCTGTTACTACAGTACCACCAAGAGCAAGACCATTTGTGCCATCATGAGAAGCTATATCAAAATTAAAAGAGCCATCAGCAAAAGTAGTGTTACCTGTAATAGTAATTGTACTACCATCTGCACTAATACTATCTAATGCAATATCACCTACATTAGTAATATTGTTATCTCCAAAAGACGTAGCAGGTAATACAGTGGTTCCTGTAGCTGTAAAGTTGGCAACAGTTGTTTGACCTGTAACATCTAACGTACCTGCTATTGCAGTGTTACCACTTGTGTCTGCCACAGTAAATTTATCGGTGTCCATAGTAAGACCACCATTAAGAGCAGTAGCACCTGTTACTGTAAGCGAGTTTAATGTAGCTAAACTAGAAGAACCTATTGTAGTAAAACTACCTGTAGAAGCACTGTTACCACCAATAGCTGCACCATCAATAGTGCCACCATCAATGTTTGCAGTGTCAGCTACAAGGCTATCAATGTTAGCTGTACCATCAATATACAGATCACGCCACTCAGAGCCTACAGCACCAAGATCATGTGTATCATCAGCAGAAGGAATAAGAGGAGAAGCAACATCAGCAGTTACAGTAACAGTATCTGTAGCTGCATCACCAAGAGTAGTGTTTCCGTTTACAGTAAGGTTGCCAGTAATGGTAGCATTTTCATGTATCTGCACAGTATCTATATAACCGATACCATCTACATATAAGTCTTTAAACTCTGCGCCTGAAGCACCAAGGTCTACATCATCATCAGTTACAGGAACAATAGCACCATCTTGTATACGTAACTGCTCTACTGCAGCAGATGATACCTCACTGAAGAAACCAATACGATTATTTGCTGTATCTATTACAACTTTGTTTAGTGCATCACTATCTGCTATTAAAGGTACATATGCACCTTCAGCAGTTGTCCCATCATGTTTATGTCCTGTACTTGCATTAAAGGCAGCAAGCACCTGATTAAACTCTGCGTTTACTGGCGCAGCTTTAATAATAGCATTTGCAATAATATCTGCTGCTGATTGTCTTGTATAACCTGCCATTTTATAACCTGTCTCCTACTCCAAATGTAATCACTAAACCTTGGATACTGTGTGACGCATTTGTATCGTTTGTTACAAACCTAAGTGATGCTGATTTACCTGAACCTGATATATTGGTTCTTTGTACAGGAGATGGATTACCATCATATATTGCTGTTGCATCAAATACAGCTTCATTATAATAAGCTGCAGCACCTGTAGTTGTTAGCGTAAAGTTTGAAGGTGATAATATATCAACATCATCATAATCATAAAGAAGCGACATAACAAGCTCATTATCTCCTTCAGACCTCATATAAGTTGCTACACTATAAAATATTTTTCTTTGCTCTGGATCTTGCATATGGTAAAAAGGCGTTTGAAACAGACTAAATATATCTGATCCATCGAAGCTACTTCCTTGCTCTTGCCTGTGAACTTTTCCATTTGAAGTTCCGTGTATTACAAATTCATTTTGTCCTATGTAACCACTATCAGCACAAGTAGCAGTAATACCTAACATTTGACTATACTCAAACTGTAGTCCATTTGGTGTTTGTCTAAAACCACCTATAATACCTTGAGTATCTGAACCTGCAAAAAAATACCTAAACTGTGTTTTTTGCCTTATTACTACAGCATTAAGACCTTCGAGATCAATATCAAATATAATATCTGTAAAAATAGATTGAATATCTTTTGAGACTGTTTCAAGATTAACGTCACCAATCCTATCTGTACCTGATACTGGACGTAAGCCATCTTGAGATAAGAACAATAAATCACCACCAATTTCTATAACACTATCTGTGGCTAGGCAACCTAAATCATCAGTAACAGTTTCTAATACGAAATTAGAAATATTATTACCAACAAGCTTACGAATGTTATTAGTGCCAAAGATATACAGAGCATCTCGAAAAGGTTTTATTGCTACGATAGGAAAACCTACATTTATAACACCTGAACCATTTGCTGCACTAAAATCTGTTTCAGCATATGGAGCACTAAAATATAAGTTTGTATCTTCGTTAGGATCACCTGCTAAAAATAAATGATTTTTAAATACTGCAGAGTACTTTGGATCATCAGGTGCATTAGCATCTGTAATTTGTGTATACGTTGTGCCATCATATGTAGCTGCAGGATTTACGCCATCTGTTAATACAACCTTTGGACTACCAAAATTATACTTAGTAAATCTTACTTTAGTTACACCTGTCATTGTAGGTGAACCAGAAGTAGTTACTGCATCCCATGAACTTGTGCTAGTATTCCATTTATGTAAATAGTTATTACCACTAGAAGGTGTACGGCAAGCTAGAATACCATCGTTAATACCATTAACTACACAAACTCCTAATACATTTCCTGTACCTGTAACTGTACCATAATCATTACTAAAACCACTTATGCGTCTGTATCCACCAGTAACAGACGGTTCGTAATTAATTAGAGATATAGCAGATCCAGGTTGATTTTCACCTTGAGACAACACGTCTCTACTAGTGTTAAGCCCACCTTGACAGAAGACTTTAAAGGAAGCTAGATTATCAGCCATTACACACCGCTACTAAATGAACTTGTCCTTGAGTCTCCAACAACAGTAGAACGTATAAACAAGGTATCATCCATTAATACCCTACGCATTGTCTTAATACCATCTTCAAAGTTATTCTGATGCATAGCGGCACTTTGTTCATTACTGCGAAAACGCATCATAAACATCATAGCACCATCTATAATTACGTGTTTGAATCTGTCTGGTATAACTGCTGTATCATTATATACTGTAAGATCAGATGGGTAAGACCAGTATACGTATTCTATTTCATATGCTGCATCAGGTATTGGGCTGATGCCAAAAGAAGAACCTAGAGTTTGATATACAAGTATGGGAGGTCCATCACCGTTTACTTGATCGCCTGTATCATCTCCTGCACGTACATTCTGTATATACTGTTCATAAGATATAACAGTTAAGTTCATAGGGCTGTTATTTTCAGATGTTAATCTTCTTAGATAGAATGTATCCCAATCAGCACTAGAATAATCTGCAGGAAAATTATATTGTCTTGTACCTACACTAAGAGTTTGTGTATATGTAGTTTTTAAAAAAGGCCATTCCTGACCGTCTTGTAGAATAAGTCTAATGCTACTATTTATTGCGTCCTTGGCTAAAGCTTGTACGTTTCTTACAGAATCAAAACCGTCCCCTGAAGTATCAAGGGTGACTTCATTCAAGCGTCTTAGTAATTCATTAACTAATGTAATGTAAGTAGCCATAGAGTTATCCTACTGTTAGATAAGCTGAAGGGCAAGCTTGACAAAGCTCGCCCAACAGTCTATGTGTAGTATTAAGCAGCGTTGTAACGTGCGCTTACTAATGCTTCTGGACGTAGAATTTTTCTACCGTATAGATGCATACCACGCACGATGTCTGCGAATGAGTCTGGATCACGGTAGTTTTCTACTTTGTTGATCTGCTCTGCAGAAGCAACAGCGTCATCCTGACCTGCTAAAATGACTCCATAGTTATCGTCTTGTGCAGTTGCACCAGATGTACCTGGACCTGTACCTGCAGCAGGTAGGTTGTTAGATACATAAACACGGAAGCCATGTATGTTGTTGGCAACTAGACCATTTTGTAGTCCAGAACCACCGAAGTCAGCATTCAATAGACGTGAATCTTCGTCTTTTAAGATTTCCATAAACACTGGGTCAACAACGATCCATCTACCTCTTGCGTCTACATTTGCAACATCCATTACTCGTGCCATACGAGATACCACTGTTAGTGGTGAAGTCGTTGTGGTTGATAATGCTGTTGCGCCTGGAAGACGTGAAGTTAGTGGGATTGAGTCACCAGTTGTTGATGCTGATGCTGATGTTGTGATGTGTCCAATGTCAGCCATTGTCAAGTGGTTTGCAGTCAAAAATTCACCAGTTAAGTTACCTGATGTATCATGCTGTGCATCACCTGATGTTGTTGAGATTAGTACACCTGCAGTTGTGTGACCTGACATGTATGATAGAATGTCTGCGTCCATTGCGTCAGCCATTTTGTATGCTGCTCTGTCTGCAGCTAGGCTTACGTAATCAACACTTGAGAACTGATCTTCAATGTCATCCATTTTAAAAGCAAAGTAGTTAGCTTTGTCAATGGTGAGAGAGAAGTCTTCATCATTTAAGTCTTCTACACTGATTGCAGTTTTACGCTCAAGAGCGTTGACTGTTACATCAGGCTCTTTCTGGATGCGTACTACATCACCTTGATTTGCAATCTCTCCGAAGTAGGAGTTGTTTGTGATTGCGTTAGCAACAGCCGCCTTACGTAAAGCGATCTGTGCTTGTTTGGAATAGATAATCGGGCTGAAGTTGCCGTCAAATCCTGTTTTGCCAGAGGCGAGTGCTATAGCCATAGTTATAGTTTCCTTTCATAGATATGGCGTTGAATTGTAACACAATATCCACATGAAAAGAGGCTCTTGGTATTAGGGTAGTCAGTTTACAGAAAGGTTGGCCTACCTGCCTGAACTGGGCCTATACGTTGAGGTAGTCTTTTGTGGCTAGTGCTTAAAAAAGCATACACACTAATTAAGGTGTATATGCCATAGTTTTACTTACGAAATTTAGTTTGTCAACTATTTTCTTGTTACATCGTAAATAAATTTACCTGAGCGTTGGGCTTCCATTATTTCATCTGCCCTCTTCTCATATTCTTTGATAGACATCTTAGCTACTTGTGATTCACGCAAGTACTTAGACTCTTCCGTATCATTAGGTGTAGTAGTACGCTTTGTTGTTACAGAGGCTGCTGCACCTTTATCTTCGGTAGACTTCTTCTTAGTTGTGATGCCTTTGTCTGCTTTATACAAATCTATTACACGAGATACAGACTTAGCGTCATCTACATTCTCATACAAAGCATCCTGTACCCATTTTGGTTGTTCCTTAGCCCACTCATGGAATGTATCATCCTCACGAATAGTATTAAAGTCAGGGTGCATCACAGCTAGTTCAGCTTCAGCCTTTTCACGTTTAGCTGTAAGTCTTAGCTCTTCTATTTCTTTCAAACGCTTGTCTATATCTGATGAACGCTCTTGTGCTTTCTTATCAGCAATAGCTTCAACGATACCTGCTACGTCTGGATACTTCTTAGACCAAGCTTCTATCTCTTTTTCTGACTTAGGTAGTACAAGCTCATTCTTAGTTGCGGCATCTAGCTGCGCTTCTAGTTTCTCGAACTTGAGTTTCCACTCTTGTTCTTTATCTTTCATGTGCCGCCTGATGTCACCGTAGCGTTGCTTGAAGGTTTTCTCTTCAGCACTTAGGTCATCATCGTCATCTGCTTCTTGTGCTTCGGCTTTGGGTTCTTCTTCTTGTTTGGGATTACCCTCTGCCTGTACTGGCTCAGCTTCAGGTTCTTTGCTATCGGGTTCAGCTTCAGCAGTTTCTTCTTGCGTTTCATCTTCTTGTGTAATACCTGCTTGCTTCATAAGCTCACGAAGTTCTGCTTCGTCTTTGTTAACTCTTGCTTGGTTACGCATATGAGATGCGGAATGCACCTCTACTTGTTCTACTTCAGCCATTTTGTTTTCTCCTTATGTTGGGGCCAGTCGTAACTGGGTAGCCTTATAGTTATATGGAATTATTGTGCTCCTTCGTCACTTAGAGCCGCTGCTTTATTTCTATCTTGAACCGTTTTTGAATACTTTGTTGTAGGGGCAGGAGCCTTACTAGGTTTATAGTTTGATGTACCATAACCTGTCTCTTGTTTCTTTAATTCTGTAAACTTTTTACTTGCTTCTGACTGAGCCTTTATAGCTTTATGTCTTGCTAGATGATCATTACCTGCAGCCTTAACTGCGTTTGTTGCTTGCATCCAATCTTTCTGAGCTTCTGCAGAACTGCTAGGTGAGTATGTTGAGCCACTACTATCTTTAGCACCTGCTTTACTTCCTTGAAGTTGAGTTGTATCCACACCTCTACGTGCACCCATGAATGATTCTCTTAATCCTGGTCTACCTTCTGCTACACCAAAATCACCATCAAATCCAAGTAAATCACCTAACCATGTATCAGCAAAGTTTCTTTTTTCATCTCCGCTTACATCAGTTAATCCTTCATAGATACTACCTTCACCACCAAAGATGCTTCCTTTACGTTTACTTTGATCTTTTAGTTGATCATTGTACTTAGCTACAGCCTTAGCATTTATAAGTGCTGTTGCAGGTATACCTAATACTCCTGCTAGTGCCGTAGATAGATCAGCTAGTAAGCCTAAACCTTTAGTTGTTTTTTCTAGGTCTTTATCTTCCATTGATTTAGCAGTAGAGGATACACTGGTAGAAACTGGGTCACTAGAATCACTATCTTCAACTTTATCCTCTTTACCTACTTTACTTTCTGTTGTAATGTCTATGAGTTTAGTAGTCCACCCATCACCTAGCATTCGATCATACTCTTCTTGGGTAGTAGCATACTTAGGATTCTCACCTTCTTTGTACATCAAAACAGGAGTAAAGGCTCTAGCATTATCAAGAAAAGAAAATCCTGCTGCATATTTACTAAAGTCAAACTGAGCTTGTGTTGGATCATTCTCTGTAACTGTACCACCTTCATCATAACCTGCGTTACCCATAGCAACAGGTGCACCTTGCTGATACATAGCTTTTTGTTGTTGGTACGGATCAGGCATTGTGGACTGTGTAGGTTGCCCTGTAATAAAACCACCTACTGCAGCACCAATCGAGTCTAGCTCTGCCATCTCTTCAGGTGTAAGCTCATTGTCGTTAGAAGGTACAGGTTGACCACCTATACGTCCTTCTCTATCCATACGAGCTAACTCAATCTTAGCGTTCTCTCGTAAGTCTTCAAAGAACTTCATACCATAAAAACGAAGAACATCAGCAGGTACTACATATTCACCTTCACTTAGTTGTGCAGGAATATCATCTCTTACTTCTTCAGGTAGTGAGCCTGGGGGTACTTCATTACCTGATACTGGATCTACCTCAACATCATCTGCCATGAAAGCTAGTACCATTTGTTTGTCTTCATTTAGTGCCATTAATTTTTTCCCTCAAATATTTTAGTCTACGTAGTGCACGTATGCCACCTTGAGCCTGATGAATCTCCACCACACTTTCTGATTGCTCTAGTCGTTTATGTAAGTCTGCAATCTGTAAATCTATTTCTTCACAGAATGAGTCCCACTCTCCTTTGTTGTTTACAAAAGACTTAAGCGACATTACCGCTAAAACCTTGTTCGCCTGGAACTGGGGCTGTACCTGTGCCTATAGTACCACCTCCTGCACCTGTCTGATCTTGTGCGTCTGCTCCTGCAGGTGGTTCCTCTTGAGGTGGGCCTTGTGGTTGCTCAGGCATTGGCTGTTGAAAGCCTTTCATTATCTCAGCTTGTATTGCAGCATCTGCCATAGAGTTTGTAACTTTATCAGGGTCTAGATCCATGCTCTTAGCAATCTCTCGTACAATGTAATCCATCTTAGCAAACGGTGCTAACATAGGGTTAGATGCTACTTGCAAGAACTGCATCAAGCGTTGGCTACGTACTTCGTTAGCCATAAGGCTCTCAGTACCGTTAGCTTTTACTTCTAAGTCACCACGTATACTTTCATCAAAGTCAAACTGCATGTTGAATGCAAAGAATGCTCTACCAATAGGTGCTAGAAGATAATCATCTACGTTCTTTACAACAGTCCTAATGCTACCGTTGGCAGCAGACATGAGCATAGAAATACCAGAAGCAGTACGACCCACTCCACTAACGCCTGTCTGACCATGAGCGAAAGATGGGAAACCAGTTGATTCATCTGCTAATACTCTTGCTTTGTCAAATAGCTGCATGTTTTCACCTGCAACGTTTGGAAACTTAGTGCCAAAGATGGCTTGACCAGGCGCACCGCCCTGTCTGCGAAAGACCTTGCCAGGATACACACTCATGTCCTGACCTGGAACTAGGTTAGTTTCATCTATCTCAATCAGAAGATTACCAGAAAGCACAGCATTGTCAACAGCCATTCGCATGAAACCGTTCATCAGCGTCTGTGTATCATCCATGTTCTCAGCAATACCTACACCAAAAAAGCTGTATGGGTTATGCTCATA
>Ga0194024_1000061_pt1 | contig 20428 bp, 17 predicted proteins | sample IW13Sep16_MG_FD_140337 | JGI IMG/M metagenome (GOLD analysis project Ga0194024, IMG submission 140337) | Freshwater microbial communities from the Broadkill River, Lewes, Delaware, United States - IW13Sep16_MG | ecosystem: Environmental > Aquatic > Freshwater > River | place: USA: Delaware...
GGTGGCGGTGGTCGCGCACAGCAAGAAGAAGTGAACAAGCAAGCTGCCGAGCAGCGTGTAGAAGCTGATATTGCAAAGCGTGAAGAAGCAGAGAAACGTGCTAGACAAAAACGTGAAGATATTTCGGATGCTTTAGAAGCAAGCGTTCAGCGTAAAGGTGGAATGCGCGGTGGTCGTGGTCGTCGTTCGTTGTTTAGAGCTGGTGGCGCTGGATTCTTAGGTAGGTTTGATCGCTAATGATTGCTAAGAAGTATATCCAGAAGTACCAAAAAGCTAAGGCTTTTCGAGAAAACTGGGTTCCGTTGTTTGAGGAATGCTATGAGTATTCGCTTCCCCAGCGCGAATCGTTTTACTTTGAGGAAGCTGGTCAACGTCGAGATGAAAAGATTTTCGATGAGACTGCTGTTGTGGGTGTTCAAGAGTTTGCAAGTAGACTGCAATCAGGGCTGGTTCCTAACTTTACCCGATGGGCAGACTTTGTTTCTGGCAGTGAAGTCCCACCAGATCAGCGAGAAAAGATTGATAACGAGTTAGATGAAGTTACTGAGTATGTATTCGAGGTACTTCAGAACTCAAACTTTAGCCAAGAGGTTCATGAATCTTTCATGGACTTGGCTGTCGGGACTGGTGTCTTGTGTGTCGAAGAGGGAGACGCACTTAACCCAGTAATATTCTCAGCAATCCCGCTCCCCCATGTCGTACTTGACACTGGCCCCGACGATAGAATCGATCACGTTTATCGTGAGCGCAAGAACGTAGAGTTCGATCATCTTCCTATGATGTACCCAAAGGGTAAGTTTGATCCACAGGTTCAGAATATGATGGGCAGTGATCGCAAGACTACGGTTCTTGAAGTTGTTTGCCGAGACTATTCTAAGAAAAACCAAGAATCTTACTATCACTATGCAATCTGCATGACTACAAACACCCTGCTACACTCAAAAGAGATGACAGGCGTTGGGTCAAATCCTTTTGTTTGCTTCCGTTGGTCTAAGTGTGCTGGTGAAATCTATGGTCGTGGGCCTCTTATCTCTGCGCTATCTGCTATTAAGACAACAAATCTTACCATTGAGATGATCCTTGAGAATGCTCAGATGGCAATCTCTGGGATTTATCAGATGGAAGATGATGGCGTTATTAACCCTGACACGATAAATCTAGTCCCAGGCTCTATTATTCCGAAGGCAATGGGCAGCGCTGGCTTGCAGCCAATTAATGCTGCGGGTCGATTCGATGTTGCGCAGCTTGTTCTTGGCGATCAAAGGCTCAATATCAAACGCGCTTTGTTCAATGATATGCTTGGTGATCCTGATAAAACACCTGCTACTGCGACTGAAGTTGCAGAACGTATGGCTGATTTGTCTCGTCGTATGGGATCAGCATTTGGAAGATTGCAAGCAGAATTGATCCAACCTGTTCTTCAGCGCGTAGTATATATATTAAAGAAGCAGGGGCGCATTGAAGTGCCAACTGTTAATGGTCGAGAGATCAAAGTTCGGTCTGTTTCTCCTTTAGCCCAAGCTCAAGCAAACCAAGATATTTCTAGTGTAGCTCGCTTCCTTGAATTGGTTGGTGGGGTGTTTGGCCCAGAGATGTTGCAGGTTCTTATTGATAGCGAACAGACTGCTGTTCACCTTGCTAAAAAGTTTGGTGTACCAGAAAGCTTGATTCGTGATGAAGAACAGCGTAAACAAATAGCTGCATTAGCGCAGCAAATGGCGCAGCAACAGGGAATGATGCCGAGTGGTCAACAAGGTTAATATTGGATTAGACGGAATCCAGCGAGAAACTGACAAAGACAAACAGATTAGTCAGAATGTCGCAGAAGTATTTAGCTCGCCAACTGGCAAGGAAGTTCTACGTTATTTGCGTTCCATTACTATTGAAATGGTAAATGGGCCTAATGTGACTACGGAAGAGTTGCGTCATATCGAGGGTCAGCGATACATCGTTGGCCTTCTCGAGCAGCGCATTGCACATGCACATAGGAGCAAAAAATGAGTGAAGATAATCAAGCAGCGGTTGAGGCAGCGGCAGAAGATGGTCGTGACTTTGTAACTGAGGCAGACCTGAACCAAGCAGAAGCTCCAGCGCGACCAGAGTGGTTGCCTGAGAAGTTCAATACACCAGAGGATTTGGCAAAGTCTTATAACGAGCTGCAATCAAAGCTTGGAACAAAAGAAGAAGACATTCGCAACAAGCTTATGGAAGAGATTCAAAGCGAAGCGTTTGCGGATCGACCAGAATCAGCGGGTGATTATCAGCTTCCAGAGATTGTGGATGAATCAATGGCTGTTGATAATGAACTTCTTCAGTGGTGGTCGGAACATGCATTTGAAAATGGTTATAGCCAAGATGAGTTCCAAAAAGGGATTGAGATGTATGCGCAAGCAATCGGATCAAATCAACCTGATTTAGAAGCGGAGCAAGCAAAGCTAGGTGATAATGCAGAAGCACGAATTGATGCTGCATCTGCCTTTGCAAACAAGTTCTTTCCACAAGAAGCCCTTCCAGCAATCGAGCGCATGTGTGAATCACATGAGGGGATTATTGCTTTAGAAGCAATTCAGGAAGCAATGAAGGATGGCAACTTTGCGCAGGACACCCAACCAGCGGCGGTTCTAGGTCAGGCTGATGCTGATGAGCTTATGGCAAGACCTGAGTATTGGACTGATAGTGCTGAAGGTAGAATCCTAAGAGATCAGGTTTCAAAGATTTATCAAGGAATGCATGGTGGACGTTAAGCTATTAACTAGAGGTAAGTATTACCTAACACCACTGAGGAAAGACCACCTTCCTGAGATCGAAAAGCATCTTAGCCAAGAAAACAAACGAGAGTTAAAGCTTCTTGGCTATGAGAATATCATGGATGCTCTTGAAGAAATGCAGGAATATTCCGAATGTTACTTGGCTCGCAAAGAAGGCGAGCCTTTTCTTTTTGTAGGTGGCCTTTGGTTCTCTGGCGGTGATGATCTGCCGCAGATGTTTGCTATGTTTTCAGATCAACTTGGTAGCAACTTCACAGCGATTGCTCGAGGTTCAAAGATGTTGATCGATTATCTTGACCAGACAAATCCGAATACAACAATGACTATATTGTCTGAGTATGAGCATATGATCCAGTGGGCAACGTGGTTAGGCTATGAGCCAGTAGGGGTTGCAGCAAATGGCGCAGCTAAGTATGTAGAGTTTGTGCGTTGTAAATACCCATATGAAAGTGTTTACGATGACACATCACGGCCCGTGATGCACTGATTGGCCCGAAAGGATACCCAAGTTGACGTGAACGTAACGGATACCCGTAGCAATCGAAACTTTTATCAAGGACTGAAAAATGGCTAATACAATTGACCAAGCCTTCATCAAGCAGTTCGAGTCAGAAGTTCACATGGCGTACCAACGTATGGGTTCCAAGCTACGCGGAACTGTTCGTACAACTAACGTCACTGGTTCATCTGCTCGTTTCCAAGTAATCGGAAAAGGCACTGCATCAACTAAATCTCGTAACGGCGATGTTACCACAATGGAACTAGCGCACACATATGTCGAAGCCACAATGGCTGACAAATATGCAGCGGAGTACATCGATAAGCTAGACGAGTTGAAGATCAACATCAACGAGCGTCAAGCTGTTGCACAATCTGCTGCTGCTGCTCTAGGCCGTGAAACTGACTCAGTTATCACAACTGCTCTAGACGCGGGTGCAAACTCAACTGCAATTGCAGACGCGACTGGCGCTCTAGTTAAAGCTGACTTGCTAACTTTGTTTGAAACATTCGGTGCGGCAGACATTCCAGAAGATGGTCAACGCTATCTTGCAATGGCTCCTGCTGGTTTTGCTGACTTGTTCAACATCAATGAGTTTGCATCATCAGACTATGTTGGTCCACAAAACCTACCGTTTGCTGGCGGCATGACAATGAAAGAGTTCTTGGGCTTTAAGATTTTCTCAACGTCTGCTGTATCTGGTGGTAAGAACTTTGCGTACCATACACGCGCAATTGGTCTAGGCATCAACTCAGATGTTGCGACTGAAGTAAACTACGTTCCACAGAAAGTGGCGCACCTAGCGACATCAATGATGTCTATGGGCGCGATTGTCATTGACGACGATGGTGTTTACGAAGTTCTAGACAACAACTAATAGGAGTTATTATGGCTTACTCGTCAGATAATTTGACTCTTATGTCTTTGGCTTCTGGTGTTCGTATGTGGCACTATACTACTACGGACGCCATTGCTGTTGTAAACACTGCTGGTTACTTTAATGATGCTATTGGAATGATTGGTCTTAACGACCTTATCTTTGCAGTAACATCTACAGGTGGCACACCCGCTGTTAGCATCTTGTATGCTAAGGATGTGTCTGCATCAGCAATCGATGTGACCGACGGTTTGACGGTCACTGCAACCGACACAGACTAATAGGGAAGGGGGCGAAAGCCCCCTACTTTACATGCCAGCAAATACCGCAATCAAAATATGTTCTCGAGCCTCCATTCTCATGGGAGGCATTCCTATTCAGTCTTTCTCAGAGGGAACTACTGAAGCTGACGTTGTTGATGCAATGTATGAGGATATTGCTCGAGCAGCGCTTACAAATACTCGCTGGCGATTTGCCACCAATCAGGCACAACTATCCAGATTAGAAGCGGCCCCAACAGGTCGCTTTGATGCTGCTTACCAACTACCAAATGATTTGATTATGTTGAGTGCAGTAACCATAGGTGATGAACCAATCATGTATGATACCTATGGTGATAAGGTTTACTGCGATGCGACTGAGAATGATGTAGTTATTGCTGACTACATTTTCCGCGCTGATGAATCCAACTGGCCTCCTTACTTTACCATTGCTGTAGAGTTTCAGGTTGCTGCTATGTTGGCTGTTTCTGTTGCGCGTGATGCTCAACTTGCGTCGATGATGGAGCAAAAGGGCGAGCTTCAAATGTCTCGCGCTCGTCGTTTAGATTCTCAGCAGCAGACAACTCGCAAGCTGAATACATCGAGGTTTATTGCACAAAGGCGTAGCTAATGCAGAAAGTTAGAGTAGTACAGAATAGCTTTCAGTTTGGTGAAGTCAGTGATTCCTTGATTATGAGGACTGACTCTCCTGTTTATGGGGCTTCTGCGCAAACAGTACAGAATATGGTTGTTACTTCTGAGGGAGCTTTGAAGAAGCGTCACGGCCTTAAACATATTGAAAACAGAGCAATAAGTTATCAATCAGCTTACCCTCATCAATCTCACCTGTTCCCATTCTTATTTGATAACAATGAAGAGTATCTTGTTAGCATTGAGAATGCAGCAATCAAGATATGGCGCTTGCTATCAGGCGGTACGTTAGATTCTGTAGCGTACTTAACAACAGATATTGATGGGAATGCGTTGCCATTTAATATGTTGTATTTAAATGAATACACTACTGCTCAGTATGGCGATGTAATGTTTATCTGCCATCCTTTGTTTGCGCCAAGAACGCTTGTAAGAACAAGCCTAACAAGCTTTCAAGTTGATACTTTCTCTTTTGACGAAAGAGCTGACAGCAAAGAAACTTACCAACCGTATACAAAGTTTCAGGCTGTAGGTGTTTATCTTGATCCAAGCGCAACAACTGGGTCAGGTATTACTGTTCAGGTTTATGCCAACACTGGAACTGCTGATGAAGATGGAATCTGTCAAACATCTTCTGCAACAACTCCATCATTGAATGGAGATTTGAATCCAAACTTTCCAAGCGGTGGCCCTGAATTTACAATCGGAAAGCAAATAACAGTAACTTCAGCAAGCAATCTGTCAGCCAGAACGTTTACAATCACTGGTACGGACAATGATGGTGCATCTATAACTGAAGATATTACTGGCCCGAATGCAAACACAGTTTACTCAACTAAGCTATTTAAGACAGTAACCTTGGTTACTTGCGATGCTGCGGTAAATCCACTGACTTATACAGTGGGTGTTTCTACAAAAGAAGCTGTTACTTACTTTGATGTAACAGGAAGCAAGACTGGAAGTGATTATCTTAGCTCAGAGCATGTAGGTGTAACTCTTCGTTACGGTCAATCAGAGATGGACATTGTAAGCGTTCAGTCTTCTTGTGATGCTACAGTGGATATTGTTGATGAGCTAAAGCGACGACTAACAGTTTTAAATCCATTGCGTACAATTGATGGCAGTTCGACTGTTGAAGTAACAATGTTGAATCATGGCTTTGCTGGTGGAGAGTCAATTACAATTGAGGATGCAGCAGCTACAGGTGGAATCAACACTGGAAACATTAATGGTACAAGAACTGTTACAAGCATTATAGATGAAAACACATTTACTTTTACAGCGGGTGGGTCAGCATCTAGTGCAGAAGATGGTGGTGGTTACGTTAAGATTGTAACACATGCGCCAGTAACAGAATGGGATGAGCAGTCTTGGTCTGCTGTTCGAGGGTATCCAGCAGCCGTTGCTTTCCATGAAAACAGATTGTGTTTTGCTGGAACGCTTGCAGAGCCAGATACAATATGGATGTCTCAGATTGGCTCATTCTTTAACTTTGATGTTGGAGATGCTGAAGACACGGATTCTATTAATCTTGTAGCTGCAACAGGAAACGTGCATGAGATTCACTATTTGATTTCAAATAGAGATTTACAAGTTTTCACTAGCACTGGTGAGTTGTATGTTCCCACTTACCTAAATCAAGCAATTACACCTACTAATGCACAGATACGATTGCAAACACCTTATGGAACTGAGCATGTTCAGCCAGTATCAATTGATGGTGCAACAATTTTTGTTCAAAAAGGTGGCAGCACTGTTCGTGAGTTTTTATACACTGATGCTGAAGATGCCTATACTGCTTCTCCTGTTTCTACGCTTGCTCCCCATTTGATTGATGATCCACAGTATTTGGCTGTATCTCATGGTGCTTTTGGATTGAGTGATTCATATGCTGCATTGGTTTTAGGCAATGGAGACTTAGCTTTATTTAGCTCTAACAGAAGTGAAAAGAGAGCTGCCTGGACTAACTTTAAATTTAATGGGCGCTTTTCTTCTGTAGCTGCAATCCATGATAGATTATTTGTAATGGTTTATTATGAAGATAGGCTTCAACTCTGTGAGTTTACTGATGAAGTATTCATCGATAACTGGAAGAGTGTAACTTATAATCCAGCAACTTTTAGTGGTTTTAATATTACAGCTATATTTGTAAGTGGTAGCTCAAATGTTACTCTTAGATTTTTCCAAACTAACAATTTATTCGAAACTGGTGATAAAGCTTACTTTAAAGATTTTGTTAATGATTCTTTCTGGAGTTCAATTGGCGTAGATTTAGAAGACCTTAATGGCACAGCAAAAGTTATCGTTGGTCATGATCCAATCTATATTGATGTAAATTATACAATGTCTAGTCCATCACCTAGCAGTGCTACTTTGTCTTTAAACCCTCCAAGCGGCTCACCCAAAATACTTGATGGATCAATTGTTGATATGTCTCAAGTGTATACAGGACTCGATGATATAACATTTGATGTTGTTTATACTGAGGGCGGTTTGGAAAAATATGAAACGGTAACAATAACAGGTCAGTCTACTAACAATGACAATATTGTTGTTATTCCTGATCTTGGCACATCTGGGCCAGACCTAAATAGTAAAGTTTATGTTGGCACTAAGTTTGACTCTAAGCTTGTAACAAACCCTGTTGATGCTAGCCTTGGCAATGGCCCCGCAACTGGCGAGGTTCGAGGGATTACAAACGTAGTGCTTGACGTTAAGTCAACTAAATCAATGAAGGTGAATGATCGAGTAGCTTTAAACTCAGACTTTACTGGTAAAAAAGAAGTTCGCTTGTTGGGATACGGCAGAAATCCACAAGTAACTATTGAGCAAGATGATCCATTATCTATGCAGATTAATGGTATAGTAGCGGAGTTAATAGTCTAATGGTCTGGCAAGTAATAGCAGCAGTAGGTGGGTTAGCTTCAGCAGGTATTGCAGCAGCAGGACAAGCAGCAGCGGGTCGCGCTAGAGAAGATGAGGCAAAGCTTACCGCATTTAACATCGGCACTGAAAAAGAAATGAACAAGATTCAGGCGTTTCAGGCAGCAGAAGCTCGAAGAGAAGAATATGACTTAGCAACGTCTACAAACATTGCAGCCTTTGCAGCAATGGATAGGGACATTGGATCAGATCGAAGTGTTCAAGCCTTTCTTGAAAGACAGAAAGAAATCTTGGGTCAGGATATTGGACGGATTCAAAAGCAGACTCAGTTCCAAAACTTATCTGCTGATATGCAAGCAAACATAGAAAGACTGCGCGGAGCAAATGAGCGAAGGGCAGCAAACATCCGAGCGGCTGGCACACTTATTAGGGGTGTGTCTGCTTATGCACAAACTAGGACGTAACAATGGCAGTTATCAGACAACGTACACAAGTATTTAATCGACCATTCGGCGTTGTCAGGGGTGATGCTGGCGGTGCAAAAATAGGTGAGGCTGTTAGTGAATTGGCTGGCAGCATTTCTCAGATTGCCTTTGATGAGGCAGCAAAATATGCGCGGAAAAAAGGCATTGATTTAGCTGAAGCTGTAGATCAGAAACAACTGCGCACAATGAATCCAGAGACAGGAAAGCCAGAAGCTTTTACTGCACCTAAAGATTTAGGTATAATTGCGGCAGAATCTTATCAAAGTGTAATTGATAAAAGATTTGAAGACTCTATGAATACAGAGCTTCGTTTAAAGTCCAAAGAAATTGCTAGTAAGTATGAGTTTGATCCTGAAACTTACGATCAAGTAATGAGCAATTACATTGGCGAAATGTCTGAGAACGCCACTGGTAAATATAAAGTATTTATTGAAGAGACTGGTGCTGAATACTTAGCGCTTACTAAAATAAATATTCAAGATAAAGCGCGAGCTAGAGCAAGAGCAAACGCTGCACAATCAGTCATTACATCGATTGATCAGGCTGCTGATGACCTTGTTGATTTTGCTCGAGCTGGTGGCTTTATTGTTCGTGAGGGCGAAGAGTACAGTGAAGCGTCTGCTGTTCTTAACAGAGAAGTAAATAATGCAAGGAATGCAATTAATGCAAACTTGCTCAAGGCTGGTGCTGATCTTAAAGCAAACGACCAACTCAATGCTGCAATTGCAAAAGGTGGCGTAGAATACATTCTTTCTAAGACTGCCAGCTCAACAGAAAGAAATGCTGTTAATCTTGCTATTGCTACTCGTGGCGAGGAAATAGACGGTGTTCCCGTCAATTTGCAATCTGAGGTAAAGCAGCTTTTAAAATATGTAGATGCATCAAATGCAACTCAAACCCTAAGTCATTTTTCCAACATTGCTGCTGATTACAATGCTGTTGAGCGTGATATTTTAGAAAAAGAAAAGGCAATAGCGGAACAAGTTTCTCGCAAAATGGAAGTTCAGCTTTCGGGTGGCGTTTCTGATTTATTATTATTGTCTAATAGTTATGCTGCTTATGCATTTGATTCTGATCAGCCTCAAGCAGTTAGTGCTTACACTGGAATTGTTAATAATACCTTTAACAGCTTAAAGAGGAATATCGATCAACGCTATGAAACGGATAGTAGCTATACACAAGATCAACGTGAAAGTGACTTAAAAGATACAAGGCAAGCTGCACTTCGTCCGTTTTTAATACAAGCTGCTGCTGAAGGTAATGTTGAAGAGTTTCGAGTTGCATTAAACACTCGAAATCCTAAAGACATGCAAATGCTTACACCAAAGCAGCAAGAAGTTATTACTTCGCTTTATAATTCTGATTTCTTTGACCCTGCTGAAGATATTGGTTTTGCGCGTGAGGTTCTATCTGCATCTAAGAATACCATTCGTAATCAGTTAGATAAAGAAAGACTTGTCTTTGAAATATCTCAGTCAGTCACTGAGGCAGGAGAGCTTGCAGAAACAGGTGGTTTATCTGATGAAGCTTTCAAAAATTTAGAAAACAAAATTAAAGGGAACATTGGCCCAAAAGGTTTATCTGCTGAACAAGGGTCTTCGCTTCTAAGTAGGCTATCAAAACAAAGAGCGCTTGGTGTTGTAGAAGTCTTTGCTGCTCGAGCAACGTCATCTGATCTAAACAATTTAGCAACTTATGTTGATAGTAATGGTCAGCGCACCGAGGGTATGTCTCCTGACGTTATTTCTTCTGGAAATAAAATCTTAGAGCAAATAAGCCCAGAAGAAGTTGACTCTGTAGTTAGCAAAATTAACGGATTAAAAACCACAGTTAAATCTGAAGAAGATAGCCTTAAAGCAGAAGTTGATTTACGCAATGAGCGTCTTCGTATTCTTGGCGGCAATGGAAATGTTAATAGCAAGAAGGATCGTCAATTTACTCAAGATATTCTTGATTATAATGGGATTAATCTTGGTGAGTTTTACAACTTAGATGAAAATGTTCAGCTTGAAATGCTAGAACTAATGCGTAGCGCAGCGCCTCAAGGCTTGATTGACAATCTAAACCAAATGGCATCTGGTCTACCTATCGAAGAAGCGCGAACATATCTAAGCTTGTTTGCTACGCTATCAAATGATCCCACTGAGCAAGGATTGTTTATCAATCGATTTGGTAATGCATTAAGTGCGGAGACTGTAGAGCTTCTAGAAGATGCAAATCAAATTCTCAAAACAATAGGTGGTGATGCAAACACAATCATTACTACATTGGTTGAGCGTCAGCGTGATCCTAAATCAACGGCGCAAATGAATACTGTCTTAGGCAATAAAACACCAACTGACTATGCAACATCTGAAGCAAACAACGACTTTATTCTAGGCGCTGAGTTGGCCCCTGTTGTTGAATACCTAGCTCGCACAGGTAAGAGTAAGAAAGAAATTGATTCTAGATTAGAGTCATTGATTGATCGAGCTTACCCTAAGTCAACACACATTGCTGATCCTCGCTTTCCTGCTGGATCAATCAAGCGTTCTCGTCATGCGCTTCAAGCACATTTCCCAACAAAAGGTGAGCGTGATGCATTTGTTGCTGCGGTAGAAAGCCAGCTTCCATCTGGGTATGCTTTGATTCCTAATTTGAAAAGCGACGATAAAAAAGTAATGCTTGTGCCTGATGAAAGCACTGCGGGTGTAAATTACTTTGCTTACTATATTGATGAAAGTAATGAGCTGCGCCCACTAATATATGAAAAAAATGGTCAAGCATTCTGGCCTACGTTTAACCGCAATGACATTGCTGATTATTACAAACAAGAAGCAATTAAGCGTGAACAAGAATTAGACAAGCTAGAAAAAACTCAAGAAGGTGTTTTTAAACGCACTGAGCTTCTAAAGAAAAGACCAGGCTTTAGAGTAACGATTGATTAGGACTTAGATAATGGAAAATGGGCTTAATGTAATTCGTGACATTGAAGCTGGACAAAGGATTCAACCAACCCCTGAACTTTCCTTTATGGAGACTGTTGGTGCATCCCTAGCTTACAAGTATGATCCACTTATTAGTCGTGTGAATGAGCAATCTAAGTTTCCTACAATTCCACAAGATGGCTATCGTGCAAGAAATTATATTCCACAAGAACTAGAGCAATATGCGTCAACACTTCTTCGTGCTACCAACCAAGAGCATATGGATTATCTGATTAATCAAGTGCGTGATGGCATTAAGACTAGAGAGCAGTTGGCTGCATCTGGCGTTGTTGCTCAGTTTGGCGCTGAACTGTTTGATCCAATTAATTACATTGGTATTCCATTTGCTCGGGCGGCAACCTTTGGAAGCACCTTTCTTCGAGGTGGTGCTGCAACGGCTGCGGTTGTGGCTGGTCAAGAAGCAATTCGTTATCCTCTTGATCCTGTTGCTACAGAAGAAGAAGTGGCGCTAAACATCGGTACTGCTTTTGCTATGGGTGGTTTGCTAACTGGTTTGGCTACTATTCCTACGCAGCGTAAACTTGCTGCACAGCGATTTGCTGAAGAAGAGATTGCTAACCTACAGCGTCAAATTGCACCCGCTGGTGAAGAACCTGTTGGTGAGATTGCACCTAGTATTTTTACTGACTCATGGCTTTACAAAGGTGTCACTACTCCAATGAAGCGAGTATTGACTGACAAGACTATCCCTAATTCTGTAAAACTGCGTACACTCAAGATTGCCAATGACTCAGGCATTTTGCTTGCCGCAAACAAACAAGGTCAAAAGGTGGGCAACTCTGTGTTCCAGAATGCAAAGCTGCTTGAGGGTGAATGGGTTCGTGCCTACGACAAGATGCTAAAGGTTTGGGGTGACAGTACAGGTGAAGGTGTAATCAATCCGTTGGATTATACTTACAAACGCGCTGACTTTGAGACTTGGCTTGAAGGTGTAGACAGCAAAGCAATGCGTGGCATCGAGGCTGCTGATGACTTCGAGGCCCAAGCAATGGAAACATTGAACAAGTTTTACGAGACTTGGGAGCAACGTCTGAGCGAACAAGGATTGATCGGTACGCAGCCACACTACGAGAAGTTCATAGCTAACCGTGAGAAGCGCGTAGCGGACGCACAAAAGCGGTTAGAGACTGCTCGCAACGTAGACTTCCGCGCTAAGTTAGAAGAGCAGGTGCGCCGTTATAGCGCTGAGGCAGATGAGGCTAGAGCTATCCTAGATGATCTAAAGGATTCTGGGCTAGTTATGCCAGCTAATGAAACCAAGTTTAGACCGCGTTATTGGGATCACGATGCAATCAAAGCAAACCGTGAAGAGCTAGAGCGCATTCTTGCCGAATGGTATCGTGAGAATCCTTCTGTGATTGTTAAGACAAAAGATCAGAAGTTTGAAAGGGTAACACTTTCTACAGCTCCAGAGGCTCTTGCTAAACGCGCTAAAGAAACAGTTGATGAAATTATGGGCCTAAGTGATATAGGCGATATTGATAACGGTTACTTCGGGGCTGGTAAATCAAAACACTTTAAGCATCGTTTAGTTGATATTCCTAATGCTAAAGTGTTGGACTTTATCGAGACCAATCCTGTTCGAGTAATGAAGGCTTACGTTCAGCGTACTGGTGGTCGCTATGAGTTTGCCAGAATGTTTGAGGGCGCGTCGATCGATGATGTGTTAGATGACACATTCAATGAGTTCATGGAAGCAGGGGCAACACCTGAAAAGGCGTATGCAGCCATGAAAGACATGCGTCATCTTTACAAGCGTGTAGTTGGTGGTGTTCTTCGTGACCCTAGCTCTATGGATCAACAGGCAGCGCGGATTATGCGTGACCTTGCGCAGCTAAACTATCTTGGTTCTGCTGGTATTTCTACAATTACTGAGCCAGCTAAGATTATTATGGAGCATGGTATTGGGCCTACGCTCCGTGGGTTGTTTAATATTATGAAGAGCAATCAGTTACGCATGGGCGCTAAGGAAGGTCGCATTGCTAGTGAAGGCTTAGAAACACTCATGGGTTCTGCGCATCTAAGATTAGTCGACGATATAAACAACAATCCGTTGCGGTCAGACATTCTGGACAAAGCAAAAGACGCTTTCTATTTGCTCAATGGCCTTGGCCCTATTACTCGCATTTTCAAAGACTTTGATGCAATGATGCGCTCTCATAGTTTGATTGATTACTCTGTTCGTTGGACGCAAGGCAAAGCAACTAAGCAAGAACAAGAGTATCTACTGCGTTACAACATTGATTTTGAGGATGCTAAGAAGATTGCCAATGCACCTTGGCAGAAGTCAGAGTCTGGCATGTATATGGCAAACACTGATGCTTGGACAAATACAATTGAGTTTCCAGCAACAACTGCTGATATTATATCTGGGCCAACAGAAACATTTGCTCCTAATGGTCGCTACAAACCAGCGTTCTATAGAGAAAAAGAAAACACAATCTACATCGATGAAGAGTATATCAAAGATGTAATGTATGCAGAACGTGGGTGGGAAAACCCTCGTGTCGAAGGCGTAAAGCCAATCGAAGCTGGCATCATCAATTCACCTGATGACTATGTGACTTTTATCAAAATGCATGAAATTATGCACACAAAGTTCTCAGCTAAAGACTTAGGCATCACGGACAAAAGAACGAAAGAAGGCAAGGCCGCTTACGAAAACGCAATCAATGATCTTGCCGTTGCAGAAATCAAGAAGCAAGCTCGAGTTGATCCTGAAACAGTGCGAACATTCCGCAATGCTCTTAGCTCTGGGATTATGAACACAATCTTGATGGGGACGCCTGCCGATAAGCCAATTATTACAGACGGTGTGGTTTATATTCCAATGCGTGTTGCTCGTCAGTTTGGCATGAAGGAAGATGCTGAGTTCAAAGGATATGCTCGTATTGAGAATGCCTTGCTTGGCTTGCCATTCCAGTTCTACAGCTACAGCTTGGCTGCGGTAAACAAGGTGACTGCTGCTTACGCTCATGGACAACTAAAGAACCAGTATATTGGGACTGCAATTGCTATGGGTTTGGGTTACATGGTGCTGCAATACAAAACACCAGACTTTGTTGATCTAAGCTTTCAAGATCAGCTTTCTCGATCATTTGATTACTCTGGTGTTGCTGCGCTTTACTCCGATATGTTTTACACTGGCATGTCGACGAGCCTTGCTCTTGGTGGGCCAAACTTAACTGGTGGTGTTTTGCAACCACGTTTTCCCCAGAAACCTAATCAACTAGATGCAGCTACAGGTTTGCTTGGTGCTGGCCCTAGTATCAGCGTTGACATTGCTCGAGGTGCTGCTGACTTGGTAACTGGCAATGTAGGTGAAGGCACTAAGGAAATTATTCGTAACTTACCGTTTGCTAGAATGTGGTTCTGGAAAGGTAAGATGAATGAATTTACCAATATGCTTGAAGAAGAGATTAATGAGCCTTCTGGATTCGGGCGTTACTAATTTGTCCTAGATCATTTGTGCGTTGTTTTTCTTTGCTTTGGTATGAGATTACTGAGCAAAGAGGTGAGTAATGACAATCAATCTTTCTAACAATAACCCGCGCGTAAACTACACAGCAACATCTGGTCAAACTGCATTTACAATACCGTTTGATTACTTTGATGATGGGGACATTAGCGTCTACCAAAACGGTACGCTAAAAACGATTACCACGCATTATACGATCTCTGGATCAACAATGACTCTGGTAACTGGTGCAACGGCTGGCGATAAGATTGCCATTACTCGAGATGTTCCTTTAGAGCGCACAACTGACCTTACGTCAACTTACTCTGCGTCTTCAATTAACAGTCAATTAGATACTATTGTTGCTCAGATTGCTGACCTTGATGATCGAGTGTCACGTTCTATTTCTTTGAATGATTATGAAGTTGCAGTTTCTCTTGATCTCCCAGCAACGGCTGACCGCCTTGGCAAAACAATCCAGTTTAACTCCTCCACTGGTGCCTTGGAGGTTGGCCCGAGCGGGGATGAGCTAACTAGCATTGCATCTATTGCTTCTGAGATTACTGCTCTCGACGGAATCTCTGCCAACATTACGACAGTCGCTGGTGCAATCAGCAACGTCAACAGTGTAGGAAGCAATATCTCCTCAGTGACTTCTGTTGCTGGATCGATCTCAAACATTAATACAGTCAACACTAACATTGCCAACGTAAATTTGGTTGGCGCTTCTATTGCAGATGTTAATGATGTTGCTGACAGCATCGATCAGGTTGAGCTTGTTGCTGGATCAATTAGCAATGTGGACACTGTTGCTCTTGCCAATTCTAATATCAGCACTGTTGCTGGTGACATTAGCAATATCAATACTGTTGCAGGAATCTCTTCTAACATTACTACTGTTGCTGGCATCACTGCTGCAATCAGCACTGTTAATAGCAATGCAGCGGACATTACTACAGTTAGCAACAACATCGATGATGTGAATGACGTAGCTAATGTTATTACTAAGGTAACAAGTGTTGCTGACAACATTGCTAACGTTAATACATTAGCGCCTCAAGCAGCTAACATTGGAGCGCTTGCTGGAATCTCTGGTTCAATTAATACACTTGGTAGCATTTCATCTGAGCTTTCAACGCTTGCTGCTGTTGCTGATGATATTGGTGATGCTGCAACTAATGCGGCTGCTGCTGAGGCCGCTAAAGTAGCGGCAGAGGCTGCGCAAGCTGCTGCTGAGTTAGCAGCAGATAACTTTGATGATATTTATTTAGGTTCTAAAGCATCAGACCCATCAGTTGATAATGATGGTGATGCCCTAAATGCGGGTGACTTATACTTCAACACCACAAGCAACACCATGAGGGTTTACTCAGGGTCAGCTTGGCAGGATGCAGCTGTAGATAGTTCAGGTTTCGTTCAGACCACTGGCGATACCATGACAGGCGATCTAGATATTCAGGGTACTTTGACCAGCGATGGGCTGACTGTGGAAAAATCGGGCGCTTCTCAAGTTGTTGCTGACTTTAGTGGTACTGGAGCAAATGCTTACATCCAGTTAAATGATGGAAACTCTACTACTTTTGCTGGCTTAGGAGTGACAACAGACTCCCTATCACTTTGGTCGTTAAACAAAAGACGCATAGACATCTCCTCAGGCGGTGACATCAGCTTCTACGAGGACACAGGCACCACGGCAAAGTTCTTCTGGGATGCGAGTGCTGAGAGCTTGGGCATTGGGAATACAAACCCCTCAGCTCTTGATATAACAGCTAATGATTTAGTCGTGGGTGGTGGTTCTGGAAACAAAGGTATAACTATATTCTCTGGGACAACTTCGACTGGGGGTATTGTTTTTGCAGATGGGGATGATGGCACTGTTTCGGAATACCGTGGCTGGGTAAGTTATGATCACAGCACGGACGCATTGCGGTTTGCATCAGCATCATCAGAACGCATGCGCATCGACAGCAGCGGTAACTTGCTGGTGGGGACTACTTCTAACCCTAGTAGTCGCAAACTTAGGGTCTATGGGATTGCCGAAATTGATGGCGCAGGTGTTGGTCTTTTAAATTTCAAGTCTAGTGGCACTTCTATTGGTAGCGTAGGTCAGGGTAACTATGTGGTTTCTGGTGGCCCATCTGGAGGCCTTGGGATGCAGTCTGCGGCAGAGTTGGTGTTTGGCTCAGGTGGAACCACAGAACGCATGCGCATCGACAGCTCTGGACGGGTTGGCATTGGGACGAGTTCGCCTAGTGCTGCTGGAAGTGGATACGGTGCCTTAGATGTTAGAGGTGCAGCAGGAGGAGGTATTCGGTATGGAGTTGATGGTGGCTTCAACATGCTTACCTATGCAACAGGCTCTGCTACTGATTTTTATGCCTCTGCGGCCTCTGACATGCGGTTTTTTACCCAAGGCGACTTAACCACAAGCATGGTTATCACCAGCAGCGGTGATGTTGGCATTGGGACGAGTTCGCCAAACACCTCTAGTGGATACACTGCACTCGCCATAAATGGTACCACCTCAGGTTGGATACAGCTTATGGATGATGGTACAAATGTTGCAGATTGGTATTCTTCTGGTGGAACGGAGAGTACATTCCGAGCGATTAACGGTGGGCTTAATTTCGCTGTTAGTGGTGCAAGCGATGTTAAATTTAATATTAATTCGTCAGAACGCATGCGCATCACCAGCAGCGGAAATGTTGGGATTGGGACGGCGAGTCCTACGGCCAACCACAGGCTTACTTTAGATAATGCTGGCTTTGTTCAAGCATTGCTTAGCACAAGTGGGACGGCAAGGCTTTCTCTTTATGGCGACTCAGCTGTTTCAGCAGTTGATGCTAAAACCAATCCTCTGGCGTTTTATGCTGGTAGTTCAGAACGCATGCGCATCACTAGCAGCGGACAGGTTGGAATTGGGACGAGTTCGCCTCTTGGGCCTTTGCACCTAGCCAAATCAGGAACATCAGACTACACCAATATGTTTTTCCAAAATACAGGTGCCTCTGGAAGAAACTATCAGTTAGGAGTTGGAGGCAGTAACACAGGAGTCTACTCAGGTAAGTTCTACATTTACGACAGCACAGCGTCTCAGCCACGTTTTAGTCTAGATAGTTCTGGTAATGTTGGCATCGGGACGCTTTCGCCTACAAGCAAACTCCATCTTTATAAAACAGGCACGTCAGATAACATTATAAATATTCAAAACGGACAAGACGCTTACGCATCTATATTGTCTTTGACAGCAAACAATGATGGTGGTGCAGTCTATAATTCATTACAATCATCCACAAATGGCGGCACACAACATTGGAAAATCTCGGGTGGCGCTTCTACTAGCACAATGGCATTTAGCACTGGCGGCACAGAACGCCTCCGCATCGACAGCAGCGGGAATTTATTCGTAGGTGCAACAGCACTGGGGAGTAACGCCAACTTCTTTGGGATGAGCCCTGGCAATGCTTTTTTTGATGTTGGTCATATAACTGGCGTCGCATCTGGCGTTTCATATGCAAGATTTATATACGGCGGCTCCGTAATTGGCAGCATCACGCAAAGCGGAACGACAGCAGTCGCCTACAACACCTCCTCCGACTACCGCCTCAAAGAAAACGTGGTTGATCTAACAGGCGCAACAACACGCCTTAAGCAGCTTGAGCCAAAGCGGTTTAACTTTATTGCTGACGCAGATACAACTGTTGATGGTTTCTTAGCACACGAAGTTCAGTCAGTCGTGCCAGAAGCAATCACAGGCACACACAATGAGGTAGATGCAGATGGCAACCCTGTTTACCAAGGCATTGACCAAAGCAAGCTAGTGCCACTTTTGGTCGCTACAATCAAAGAACTAGAGGCACGAATTACTGCCTTAGAAAACGCCTAAAGGAGAAAACATTATGGCTGTAACATACACATGGTCAGTACCAATGACAGAACGTAACTTGGCAGACGGTGGCATTACTGTAATCCACTGGCGTTGCGATGGCGTAGACGGTGATTACTCTGCGTCTAGCTATGGCACAACTAGCCACACACCAAATGCGGATGCGGATGGTTTCATTGCTTACGATAGCGTAACGGAAGCCAACTGCATTGCATGGGCGCAAGCCCAAGTCGGTCAGGATGATGTTGAGGCGGCAATTGCTGCTAAGATTGAAGCTGACAAAACCCCAACCAGCGCAGCGGGAGTACCGTGGGCCGCTGAATAAACCATAGAAAGGAAATCAAATGGTTGAAGAAAAAAAGACCATCACGATTGACGATGTAGAATACACAGAAGATCAGCTAACAGATGCAGCAAAGGTTTGCATTAATCACATTGGTTCTTTGGATCAAAAGATTGCATCTTCTCAGTTTAACTTGACGCAACTACAGGTGGGCCGAGAGGCATTTGTTGCTCGATTAAAGGATGAGTTAGAAAATGGACAAGAGGACAGTGGCCTCAGCACATGAACGCATTGATGGCCTTGAAAAAGAAATCATTGCTATCAAGACAGAGGTCAAGATTCAGTTTAAGGATTTGTTTTCTCGCGTGAAGCGCTTGGAAGCAATTATGATTGGATCGTCGGCTACGGTCATTGTTCTGTTGTTGCGGTTGATAACGTCAGGATGATGACATGGCTATACTTGAGAGCATTGCCGCTGCGAATGCCGCTTATTCGGTTATCAAAACTGCTCTTGGGAATGGCAAAGAAACTGCGGGACTTATCAACGCTGTTGGTAAGTTCCTTTCTGCGGAAGAAGATGTAAAAGACGCAATCAACAAGAAGAAAGCAAGCCCGATTACTATGATTACGGGCAGCTCTGAAGGTGATTGGGAAGAATTTCAGCACTTAGAAAACCTGAGACAAAAGCGACAGGAGCTTGAATCCTACTGTCGTTTGTATGCGCCCCCTGGCACTTGGGATCGTTGGCAACAATGGCAAGCTGAAGCTAGGAAACAAAGACAAGCAGCTAAGAAGGCCGCTGAGAAGGCCAGAGAGGAGCGTATGGAGGTGTTAGCCACTATTGCTGGTATCCTCATGGCTGTTGGCACTATCGTGACTGCTGTGTACTTTCTGGGGCGTTACTTGGAGCGGTGGTAAGTATGGAAACAACGGTGTGGGTCTTGGTCTTTGTATTGTTTACTACTGCGGTGGGCATTGAAACGTATCAGGTTGGCAAGTCGCATGAGACAAAAGCACACTGTGAGCGGGAGCGAGTAAAGGCCGAGGTGCTAGTTCAAACAAGCAATGCGGAAGTAAAATGCATTGAGGTTAGTAGAGAATAAACGGAATCAATGGGTAGTTTTGACCGATGACAATAAAATTGTTATCATAACATCTAACAAAAGGATTGCAGAACACTATGCCAGCAACAGTAATTGATGAATACAAAATCTTTCCACGACTAATGATGTTGGTCGTGACGATCTTAACTTACCAAAGCGTTCACTGGTATATGTCTTTGCCTGATCCTAGCAATGGTCAGGCTGGTCTTGTGTCTGTGTGCATGGGTGCATTGACTGGTTGCTTTGGAATCTGGATGAACAAGGAAGCTAAGACAGATCGGGGGTCTTA
>Ga0194024_1000067_pt1 | contig 19767 bp, 15 predicted proteins | sample IW13Sep16_MG_FD_140337 | JGI IMG/M metagenome (GOLD analysis project Ga0194024, IMG submission 140337) | Freshwater microbial communities from the Broadkill River, Lewes, Delaware, United States - IW13Sep16_MG | ecosystem: Environmental > Aquatic > Freshwater > River | place: USA: Delaware...
AATCTAACGGACACCGTCACCTATATATCGAACGATGTGTCGTTGGCGAAGAATGTAACCGTGATAGATACCCTTTATGCGAGCAATTTGGACAGTGTGGACAATACGATGTCGATAGATGGTTCGAATGTGAACATCAAAGACATTCTGAATCTAACGGACGCTGTCACCTACATATCGAACGATGTGTCGTTGGCGAAGAATGTAACGATAGTTGATACTCTTTATACGAGCAACATTTTAAGTGATAATGCCATCAATATAGATGGAAGTGAAGTCAACATTAAGGGAGTATCTTTATCAAGTGACACTTTTTCAATAACTGCATCCAATTTTAATTTAGCAAACGGGGTATTTTACGATGCTGTGAGAGAAGTCTTCACTATTAGTAACGATGTTGTTGTAAAAGGAAATTTCGAGTGTGGTACGATGACAATCCAAGCGTTTGAAGAGAGAACACGAATTTTAGATTTAGCGTATAGTAATTTAACAGATTACTTCGAAACAGAAAATGGTTTGATTGCCAACGGTGCCATATTTACTCCTAACGAGAACGTGTTTACGAATCCGACTTATTTTCTGAACGACATATTTCTATCATCTAATCTTAAGATAGATCCTGTATTCAAAGTCAATGTTCAATGTAGATGTAATCTAACTCTTAGTGGTGAGTTTTATGGTGATCCAGAAAATTCAAATGGAATCATGGTTAAAGACAATGTTACATTTTATGAACCTATCCTTATGGAAAAAGATGCACAACTAAATGATACATTGATATTTTATGATACGAATAGTAACGGGTATTGGAAAGTGTTCACGGATACAATAGGTAAGTTGAGTTGTGATTTAATTTTTCAATCAAGGAACAATATTGCAACTGCGTTTACCGACGAGTTCGATCCGAATATCATCAATTTCACAGGACAACACAGATGTACAGGTCAATTTAGTAAAGAAAACAAGAAGGATTTAGTGGGGAAAATCGTTGTATCAACTGGAAAATACAGCGATTTGCAAAATGAACGAAAAATAAACATCAATGAGGCAATTCCTATTGTGAAAATGAGTAGTAAAGAGAATGATAGCAGAGTATTTGGGGTGATAAGTGACGAAGAAACAAATGATATGATACGGGAGCATCATTTGGGGTTTATAAAATTCAAATCAAAGAAGAGAATTAAAAATAAAAAATACATGATTAATTCTGTGGGCGAAGGAGGCGTATGGGTATGTAATATTAATGGTAATTTGAAAAATGGGGATTACATAACAACAAGTAAAATAGGAGGGTATGGTATGAAACAGGGTGACAATATTCATTATAATTACACAGTGGCAAAGATAACATGTGATTGTGATTTTAATCTGAATTCAGAAGAATATGAATGTAAAGAATTCACATACAGAAATTTAAAATATCGAAAAGCATTTGTTGGTTGTATATATAAGTGTTAATTTAAAGGTGGAAGCGGGATTTTGTTGCTAGGCGAAAAATTCAGAAAATCTTTACAGAAGAAAATGAATCGTCGATCGGAATCGAGGAGTCGCACGTTTTTCCTTTGTCTATAAGAGCAAAACGCTGTTTCAGGGGTGGGTGGGGTGGGGGAGGCGGGACGAGGAATGAGCCTCAAAAGGAAAAGCGCAATGTGTGCAAACGATGCATTTGTATTTGTCGCACGCAATATATTATCGCGAAGAACATTTTTTTCTTCTCGCATACGTGGGTCTTTCATGTCATCAAACTTTTATGTCATCAAACCAGAAGGTGCAGGATTCGTTCGTCCGCGGATTGTGAAACGCGATTCACGTATGTAGTTTCTTTTTGCATAGGTATGAAATATTACTTCAACGTATACGCATGCGTTTCGTCATTGAACAAATATAGTGCGCGCATTATCCAGTTGATCCATGGTCAAAGCGTGAGCTCCATCCGTACTACCGCACTGCCGGGCCGGCATTCGCGATATCGCGATATAGTACTATTAGAAAGAGAAAACCCGCCGGTATAGCAACAAAACACCGCTGCTACCTTAATTAAAAAACATGCATATTAAATAAAATATTCGAAACAAATTAAAAAATGCCCGTGTACAACACTGTAAACAATAGTATTACTCCGACAACGATCAATGAAGGTGGTTTACCACCTTTGAGTACTACCTTCCCGAATTATCCAGAGAGTAATATGGAAACAATGTTTGGACCAGTATTATTGCCCAAAATTTACGCGAAGGGTTTATCTGCCTTAGAAATTGCTTCTTCTGGTGCAATTATATTGAGTATTAATGATTTCGAAACATTGAATATTAGCAATAACGAATCAACCAGACAAACAATATTTCAGTCAACATCTAATTATCATTTGAAGTTTTATCCGAATGATGATGACAAAACAGTACAAGTCGGTGATCATACATGGACATCTGAAACAATCGATTCTGTGGATTATCAAGTGATGAGAACATCCAAAACGGGTGGTTACATGTTAAGTAACGATTTGGTTGTTACGGGTACATTAGATTTGGTCGGAGCAACTGCGTTTTCTGGTGATGTTAAATTTGGAAGCACCTTATCTGTTGGTGACACTGTATACATGAGTGCTGGGTTGTCTGTTGCAAGTGGTGTTCAATTGGGCGATACTTTATCTGTAAACGGAACTACATATTTGAACGACAAATTATCAGTAAAAGACGATGTATATATGTCATCTAATCTTTCTGTATATGGAAACACCGAAATGGAAGGCACTTTATCAGTGAAAGACAAAGTGTTTTTTACTTCTAGTTTGTCAGTGTATGGAAATACTGAAATGCAAGGATCACTTTCTATAAAAGGTACAACAACAATAAATGACACGCTTTCAGTAGGTGGAGTTACATTCTTAGACAATGAACTTTCTGTGAAGAGTGATGTATTTATGTCATCCAACCTATCTGTATACGGAAACACCGAGATTGAAGGCACTTTATCAGTGAAAGACAAAGTATTTTTAACATCTAGCCTATCTGTGTTTGGTGATACCGAAATGGAAGGTACTCTTTCGATCAAAGACCAGGTATTCATGTCATCCAATTTGTCTGTAGCTGCTAATTCATACTTCATGGGTCCAGTTATGAAGATTCCAGATGGTCCCCAAGCGAATCGTCCTGATACCACCGCACCAGTTGGTTCTATTTATTTCAACTCCAACACTTTCAGATTTGAAGGTTTGCACGATCTTCCATCTGGTAACAAAACATGGTTACCTTTCGGTGGTGTGATTGATATTGATAGTGACACCTACATTACTGCGGAAAAAGTGAACGGGAGCGACGATGATACTTTAAGATTCTTCGCTGATGATGCCGATGTGCCTAGAATCAATATGTCATCTACTTTGTTGAGTATTAATTTACCGGTTGAAATGACAAACACACTTTCTGTCCAAGGTGCTACCACTTTACAATCAACTCTTTCAGTTGGGGACGCTGGATACTTTTCGTCAACTCTTTCTGTGAACAACATTGCCTATTTCAACAATAGTGTGAAAATAGAAAACAAATTATCAGTGAAGGATGCTGCTATATTTGACAGCACATTATCTATACAAAATGATGTGTACATGTCATCCAATCTTTCTGTATATGGAAACACCGAAATGGAAGGCACTTTATCAGTGAAAGACAAAGTGTTTTTTACTTCTAGTTTGTCAGTGTATGGAAATACTGAAATAGAAGGATCACTTTCGGTCAAGGGAGCATCAACTTTGAACAGTTCTCTTTCTGTAGGAGGAGTTACCTTCTTAGAAAATGCTCTTTCTGTGAAGGACAAAGTGTACTTGACATCTAGTTTGTCGGTATTTGGAAACACCGAAATGGAAGGTACACTCTCTGTAAAGGACAAAGTGTACATGACATCGAGCTTGTCAGTATACGGAAATACCGAAATGGAAGGATCACTTTCGGTCAAGGGAGTATCAACTTTGAACAGTTCTCTTTCTGTAGGAGGAGTTACCTTCTTAGAAAATGCTCTTTCTGTGAAGGACAAAGTGTACTTGACATCTAGTTTGTCAGTATTCGGAAATACCGAAATGGAGGGATCTCTCTCTGTTAAGGGTGCTGCTTATCTTGCGGGTCAGTTGAATCTTGGTGATGCTCTTGAACTGAACAGCACATTAAATGTTGTAGGTGCTACAACATTACAAAACACACTTTCAGTTCAAAATAATGTAACCATCAATCCTGCTGCGGAATTGTTTGTTAATACTATCAAGGATGCCACCAATAAAGATGGCACTGGCACATTGACCATTGATGTTGAGACATTGTATCTTAAAGGTAACCTCGATGTGGGTGGTACCTACAATACTGTTGATATTTCAACATCAACCATTGCGGTCGAGGACAAATTGCTCATTTTGGCGACATCGTCAAGCTATGACGGTTCTCAAGATGTAGATTCTCAAGTTGCTGATGGAGCAGCAACTAACGATGCTGCGGGTATTAAAATTGCTGGTTTACCTTCCACTGCTGATTTAGATGAAACTAGTTTGTCTGCTTTAGCTTCATCTAATGTGTGGGAAAAGTCATTTAAATGGAATCTTAATGATGGTATGCAATATGTCGGATACCTCCAACCAGATACCACAAATGATATCGCATACCGGGATAAAGAGTCCTTCTGGGAACTTAAGGGCGGTGCCTTTCATCTGGCTGCCGATAAATTCGATGACAGCGGAAATGCCACGACAGTAAAGTATGGTTTCAGAATTAATGCAAATGATGAATTAGAAATAATAAAAAAGACTGGTTCTGCAGCATCCAAGCGTGTTGCTAAATTCGGTATTACATCCGCTTTTTAAAAACAAATAACATATAAATTTATAAAATAAATAACATATAATTTTTACAATCAAAAAATTATAATTTTTGATAACAAACTATAACTTTCGGGCAGACGGATCAATTATATTATCGCTGCAGAATTTTGGCATCCACAAGTACGGAATATTTTTATCATTTTTGTAATATTTAGAGTATATTTTATGATAATAGTAAGTTTCTTTTAATTTGAAATGGTTAGGATTGTTCATTTCAAATTCTTGATCCGACACCTGGTCGTTAACGAAATTTGTAATGATATCCGACCATGATTCGTTGGGTTTGCTTACACCATCGCTAAAAGCTTCTTTTTGTCTCCAAAGAATTTCGTCAGGTAGGAGGTTTGTGTTTTCAAATGCTTTTCGTAGGATAAATTTTTCAATTTGATAATTCGACATTCTCAAAAGGGGATGGATGCTAAGGTAGTAGTGTACAAACTCTTTATCTGAAAAAGGCACTCTAGCTTCGAGTCCATGTGCGGAGATACATCGATCGCTTCGTAAGCTGTCAAAATAACAAATGTCTTTCACAAGCCGAACACATTCGTCGTGAAACATTTCGGGATCATTACATTGTTTAAAGTACTTATATCCACCACACACTTCATCCGCGTAATCACCGTTGAACACAACCACACAATTCGTGTTATCTTTGATATATTTCGAAACTAAATAGTTACCAACACTCGCACGAACGCTTGTTGTATCATAACTTTCTATTGTTTTTATCACCTCCTCGATAGCATTCAAAAAATCTGATTTATCTAATTCGATAGAGGTGTGTTCAGATTGAATATGTTTGGCGACAATATCCGCGTAATACAAGTCGGGAGAATCCTTCAAACCGATAGAGAAAGTCTTCAATTTGTTTGGGATGTGTTGTGCTACAATGGACGCGACCAAACTGCTATCCAAACCCCCAGATAATAAAGCGCAAATATCTCTATCTGACATAAGTCGTTTTACTACCGCATTGGTAAAAAGTGTTTTTACATTATTGAGAATACTTGCGTTGTCTTCATAGGTAAATTTGTTATAAGAAATAACATCGTATGGGAATATAGATATATCGGAATAATTGCTTATCAAAGCAAAATGCCTTGGTAGGAATTGTTTCACATTGGTATGATCGTCAAATGCTTTCAGTTCAGAGGCGAGCGAAAAGGTTTTTGTATCGTAAAAAATGGGTCTAACTCCGAAGGGGTCTCTGGCAAAAAACACAAAATCCTGCAATTCATCATAGAGACAAAACGCAAATTCCCCATCAAGCGAATTACACAGAAGATCCATAATTTGGTAGATGTTATCGTACTTATTTTTGATATACAAATACATGTGAATGATGATCTCACAATCGCTGTCAGACATAGTTTTAAATTGATAATAATTTTTCAGTTCCTCGTGATTGAAGATTTCGCCATTACAAATAAGAACACAATTGTTCAAACGAATAGGTTGATTACCGTTGTCAGATAAATCGTTGATTTTTAAACGATTGAATTGCATAGTCACATGCTCATTTTGATAGATACTATAATGATCGGGACCTCTGTGAGAAAGATTGTTTGTTAGTATATTTTTATAAGCGTTGAGGTAAAATGAAATACCACACATTACTTCTATTTGAAAAGGCATAGGTTTTTAAATGAATTTTTTGCAATATGAAAGACGATGAAAATCAGTGATACCGTACTGCCTAATTGCTTCAATGTGTGCTTTAGTGCCGTAACCTTTGTTGTTCATTAAGTTGTATCTCTCGTCGTCACTGAAATGCTCTTTGATCCAATCGTCGTGATATTCTTTAGCCAAAATACTCGCGGCGGCGATATTTACATATTTGTTATCACCACCCACGATACATGTATGCACATTGCATTGATATGGTTTGAATCGGTTACCATCTACAAGAATTCTATCGAATGAAGTTTTGAGATTGTTTAAAGCACGATGCATTGCTAGAAAGGTGGCGTTGGAAATGTTCATTTCGTCGACTTCGATATTGGATGCGAATCCAACACCGTAATCAATTGCATTCTCTTCGATGTATTTTCGAATTATCGCTCTCTTCTTCCTAGAAATCTTTTTGGAATCTTTGATGTCACTCGCGTCAACATTTTTGTCCCAGATGACCGCGGCAGAGTAAACGGGTCCAATCATACACCCTTTACCGGCTTCATCAATTCCAACCTGAACCTCTTCCGGAAAATTATAATAAAACTCCAACATAGTTTAATTAAAAACAGAATAATTGATGCTAATAACTGACGAAGAAGTCTTATCGTATTTCACTTGATTAAGCAGCTCTTTATTCTTATCAATTTTTAAACAGTATTCTTGCTTTTGTGCGTTTGTGAGTGTATTATCGTTGGATATGTATTGTTTTGTGATCAATAATTTCGTGCAAATCGGCATGATTTTCCAATTCATTTTTTTGATATCATTGATGTCGTTTTCGATATATTGATTAAAATCGTTATTATTCTCAAAGTTTTCGTACTTTATTTCTTTTGTGCTACGATAAATTTGTTTTTTGTATTTTTCATTTGCTTGAACTATCGTAGTAAATTGGTTGTTTGATATTTTGGACGGTTTGATCGCTTTAGTGCTCGGTTTTTGAAGATTAGATGAAATAAAATCTGTATAATCCAAAATATATTTACTAAAATTCATATATTCACTTTTATATTTAAAAATTGATTATAACTTAAATAGTATATAACTATAGAATGGAAATATATATTATCGATTTTGTTGTAAATAACATTTTAAAAAGCAAAAAAAAAATTCCTAAACAAATTTCGTTATTGGAAAGTATTTTTGGAAATGCTTTTCGTTTGGAAATTTCAGAAAACAATGTTTTGAATAGAATTGATGTAATCAAACGATATCAAAAAACACTTCAACACATTTTGAGTCTGCCCAAAATCGAACAACGGAGCGAAGAGTGGTACAATGTAAGACAACAATTGATAACGGCATCCGACTTTGCACAAGCGTTAGGGAAAGGGAAGTTTGGAACAAAAAATCAGTTTTATAAAAACAAATGTGGATACGAATCAAATGCGATCGATTTCACGATACCCGCTTTACAATGGGGGGTCAGGTACGAAGAGGTTGCGAACATGTTTTACCAATATAAGATGAATGTGGTGGTGTATGAGTTCGGAATACTACGACATCCGGATATTAACTATATTGGTGCATCTCCTGATGGGATAAGTGATATGGGAATAATGTTAGAAATAAAGTGTCCATGGAAAAGGAAAAAAACCGATACGATACCGGAACAATATTATTATCAAATTCAAGGTCAGTTAGAAGTATGCAATTTGGACGAATGTGATTATTTAGAATGTTACATTGTGGAATATATGAACAAAATGGAAATGATGAATGATAAGAGCACACTGTTCAAAGGGATTATTTATGAAATGGAAGATGGTACATATGAGTATGGTAAATTGAATGATACGGACTTTGAATTAATGGTCGAAAATTACAAACAAATTTTTTATTACGGAATCCGAGATCATTTCTTGAAACGCGTGATGCGAGACAAAGAGTTCTTTAATACAATACATTCAGAGCTGAAAAATGTGTGGGATAATGTAAGGTTGTATAGATCTGATAAAGTAGAATACGACAAAATGATTAAACCGACTAGAGCAAGAGTTGTTAGCAAACGACACTCTCCTCCAGCATCTCCACCAGTGTTCATGTTCCGAGAATGTGAAGATGATAAAATCTAAATATTTATAAATGTTTATTTCGGTAATCTGTCCATCATATAAAAGACATCGATTTATACCTTTTTTAATCGAACAATTTCAAAAGCAAATTCATACCACAGACGAATTTGAACTAATTATTTTTGATGATACACCTTCGCCTTATCCATTCGAAATCAAGGATGAAAGGGTGCGATATATTCATGATAACTTGAAAAGGTATATGTTATGGGAGAAAAGAAATAGATTAAACGAGTTAGCTAAAGGGGACATCATTGTTTGTATGGACGACGATGATTTCAGTATGCATCATAGAATACAAAAGTCTGTTGAAACTCTTACAAAAAGAAAAAATGTTTTACTATGTGGTGCCAGTATATTGTATATATATGATATATTTACGAATCAGTTGTATTTATTCAAACCATTCAAAAATAAAATATTATTAAATGGAACATTTGCATATAAGAAGGAAATGTTAACAAACTATAAATATTTAGAAACAAAGAACAATAATTTGGAAGAGATAACTTTCACAAAAAACTTTACGGTGCCTTTGATAAAAATAGATTATCGTGATACGATCGTGTGTATAAACCATCATAAAAATACGGTCGATAAAAACAAGTTGTGTATATCTAAAACGATTTCCAATGATATCATCAAAAACTTCGATTTGAAAATCATGTATGATGTGTTACCTATAGTATATTGGATAAACCTTGACAAAAGTACTGATAGGTACGATAATATGATGAAACAATTTGACGGTTTTCGATTTCACGAGCGAATAAAAGGGATAGATGAACCATATATCGAATATAATGCAAAACAATACTCCAAGTCACAAATGGGTTGTTTATGTTCTCATTTTAACGCGATGAAAAGAGTTTTGGAGGATACAAACAGGGATTACGCTATCATATCAGAGGATGATGTATATTTGAAGGACATGAATCATTTTCATGATATTATATTTTATTACTTGAAATCGGCACCACAAAATTGGGATATTTTGCAACTATTTTCCATTAAACAATCCAGGATTTTGAAAATGGACAGTACATCGTTGTTAAAATGGGAAAAGTGGAACAAACGAAATTTTAGCACATTGATTTACATAATAAAAAAATCTTATGCCGAAAAATTGTTAGATCTTGCTGAGAGAATCAATGATCATAGTGTAGGCTTGTTGGCGGACGAGTTTGTATACAGTAAAGGAAATGCGTATTCGGTCGTATGTCCGTATTTCGAAGAGAACCTTCAATTTAACAGTTTGATAGACACATCGCATCGTATATTGCACGAAACAAATACACAAAAAATAAAAGGTTTATTGGATTCAATGGATTTAAAATATCCATTTTGAAACAATTAAAATATATTCTATTTGATTAAAATGAATACAAAGTTATACATATTGTTCTTTGTGTTGTTACTTTTAATGTCTATTTTAAGCAACATTTATCAAAAATATAACCGAGCTTGTGTGGAATTATTCAACACGGACAGAGAATACAATATATCACAAGCACTCAAGGAGATTGCTGCTTGGAAAAAGGAAACCTCCAAAAAGCTGTGTGAAATTCAATCTTTCTTAGACTCTTCTATCGGGTTCAATCAAATAAACAGCGTATCCAAAGATTCTAAAGACAGTGAGTATTCTATGTCAACTATAAAAGATTTAAAAAAAATAAACGGTAAAGACGATTATGGTGCTGACAAGAAATTAGTGTTCGATTCATTTGTGATCAATGATAAGAATGAGTTGTGTGAGATTCCTTTGTGGATTCCTGATAAAATCGAGGATAAAGATTCCATTGTCGTGTACATCACTGTACTCGTGCAGCAATACAACGAAAATGTATTGGCATTAGAGCAGGACAAAATAAATTTGTCGACTTACATTCAGAATTTTAATAGATTCTTCTTACAATATTTGGATAACAAGTTGTTACCGAACTGTGATCGATTGACAGGAGAAGAAAGATCAACATTGTGTAGTTCAGAAAACCAAGTGAATGAAACAAACATAGCGGAAATATCGAAGAAGACTCAAACTATGATAGATGATAAAAAGAAGAATTTGGATAAAATGATGTGCAATTTCATCAAAAAATATAAAAAAACAGAATATATTCGCGATGCTATTATTCAATATATCAACACATTAAACGATATATGGAGTCTTAACGATATTAATAAAACGAAGGTTAGACTAAATTATGCCAATACACCCTCTTCTAATATTGTTTCATCATTACAATAAATTGTAATAACTCAACACATTATCCGTCATTCTATCCAAACTAATGTTTAAATCGGAAAAAAGGGTGTTCATAGTTTCAATTTTTTTGGGTTTGTTTGATATGTCTATACTTGAACATACAGCAGATGTCACGGTGTTACCACCATCGTTGATGATGTTCAAATCTTCGCTAATGTTTTCTTCAAAGACTAAGTCATTGTAAAAATGTTCTTTTTGTTCGCGAGCTTTCTTGATTTGTTTTGTAATTTCATAATATTCGTAATACAAAATACATATTATGAGAAATATAGCCAATAAAGATAGTAATAAAACTTTCATATTATTTATTCCAATATTAGAAAATAATCTACATTGCATAATAATTATATATTTAATATTAAAAAAGATACATGTGGACAGTTGAACAGTTAATTGAAAAAATAAATAATTTTGAAAATATTATTTATGCTGTAGGAGTTTTATTTCTGATTTTATTTGTCATTGTGATTTATAATCTGTTTTCAATTTATTATTTGAAGGGTAAAAACAACGATGAGCATAACAATCAACTCTTATCCATAGCAATGAACAAACATAATATCAAAATGATGCAAAAATACATACAAGAGGAAAATAAAAACAGTAATGAACAAATTGCTAAAAACAAAGTAAACATTGATCAAAATGCGAATAAAATACAAAATAACAAAGCGGCTATCGACTCATCAAAAGCAAGCATTAATGAATCGATCACTGCAAACAAATCAGATATTTCAACAATGAAAGCCGAAATTCTATCAAACGAGTCAAAAATTAAAACCTTTAATACCGAATTGGATGCTTATCGAACCAGCCAAGCGGGAATAATTCAAGCTATTGCCAATAATCAAAATACTATTCAATCTAACATTGCAACATTCAAGTATTCTGATTTTGAACTGTTAAGGTCTAATGTAAATCAAAATAATCAATCTATTGTTAATTTGGAAACTAATATTCACTCAAACTTTCAATCTATTGGAGAGATTGAAGAAGAAATAGATATTATTAACAATAAATATTTGCCTATTGACTCGCTCCAAGGTCATTTGGATACATATTACAACATGGATTTGTTACCCAAATTCGATTCATTGAACTCTATGGCTACATCGAATATTGCAACTTCGGATAAAATACGAAATGACTTGAGTGAAAAATATATGACATCCGCTGAAATAAATTCGCAATTCGAAAGCATGACATCCAATTTGACAAACAACTACATGACATCCGCTGAACTCGATTCGCAATTCGAAAGCATGACATCTAATTTAACAAACAACTACATGACATCCGCTGAACTCGATTCGCAATTCGAAAGCATGACATCTAATTTAACAAACAACTACATGACATCAATAGACATAGACACTCGGTTGGCTTATATATCTTCAAATTTGACAGACAACTACATGACATCTGGAGACATAGACACTAAATTCGCATCAATGTCATCAAACCTGATCAATAATTATATGACATCCTCCGAAATTGATCTAAGATTCCAAGAAATACAAGAAGAAAATTGAACTTATTTCCACATGCTTCCAGTATTTAAATAAATACAAACAAAGAAAGAACTCGGGCATAGCTCAGCTAGCTTGTCGTGGTCGTTGATGTTAAAAAATATCCATTTCAAATCTTTTGTATTCGGATGGTCAATTCTGAAATGATTATATATTATTTTTTTATCGTTTTCTATAGATACATATGGACAGAAATAAAAATAGGGCAACACACATATATCAGTAAACATATTGTTGTGTTCCACATAGAAACGGTTCAACTTTTTAGGGCCGGTGACATTAAACACATCGTCCTTACAAGTTATCAAATTATCGCTATATAAAACATTTTGGTATATATCGAAAATTAGTTTCAACCAAAAGGGATGTTTTTCTTGTAACGAGATCAGGATTCCATTATGTAAGGTGTTTGTAAAGGTGGAACTGTTCAACCATTCTTCGGACAAAATAATCGAAGGATTATCTATATGGTTTGGAAAATAACTAATTTTTTTATTTTTAATTAATTCTAAAAAATGTTCAAAGGGTCTTATGCATATAAAATCTAGATCTGTGTACACACCTCCGAAATGATACATTAGTAGATATCTAAAGAAATCGCATTTTATGATAGGAAACGCAGTTTCTTGAAATAAAAATGGTGTGAACATCGGATAGTTCTCTTCCACAAAGTCGCACGCGCTTTTAAAATTCCAAAATTTGTATTTTAAAGTATTACAGTTTTTCTCAATGTATTTGTTGATAATATTACTTTCTTGTGGAATTGTTTCTTTTGTGTTCTCAAAAACGAAGTACACATGATGATAGTACATTATTCTTAATAAACTCATTTATAAATTTTCGGCCTCAATAAACTTCCAATTACCCACGAAATCAATTTTTGGGGGCTGACCTTCGTAAAACAGATATATATTTTTTTCCATAAACAAATCATCGTACTGGTTTGATTTCAATAAATGAAAAATAAAAATGCTGAACATATCGTCTTTTTGGTCTGTTATATGAATATGTTTGGTATTTTTAATTAAAACTATGTTATCGAAATAGTTTCCTTTGTTAAATACCTTATCTATTTGGATTGCTATAGTACTATTTCGTTTATAAACAATAGGAATTCCCGGAGCACTCGAGAAAATTCTATAATCCATATTCGAAATAGACTTTAACAAATTCATTGTTTTTATACTATCGTCTTCGTTAACATTAATTTTAAACTTTTCGTACTGTAGAGATTTGTCGAAATCGTATATCGTGTACGGATTGTAGTTTTCATTATTGTATTTTGATTCGAATATATTCTTATAAGAATCCAGTCGAAACTTATCAAAAGCACCAAAAAACATTCTTATCTTACAATTTTTAAACTGACCCAGCATGTATTTGAAGATGGTTGTTTTGTCAAGATCGTTAACAACTTCGTATATGATCTTAGTCAGATCAGAAAAATGTTTTTTCATTAGAGTTTCTATATCCTTTTTGATGAAATAAATAACCTTTCCATCGTGAAATTCATACAAATTACGCACCAATCCAGTGTGTTCAATAATATGTTTTATAGTATCCTGGGGGTGGATTATCACACAATGATTAATGTATTGCATTTAACTTTTCTTAATAAATAAATTTATCGGAATAATCATAATGATTAAAGACATAGACACTATGAATAAAAACAACAATAATATGTAATAATAGTACAGTATTGTAGTTGTTATGTCTTGTGAAAGATTGCATTTACAGTTCTTTTGTTTGAGTGAGAAGATGTAAGATACAAACACAATATCAAAAATTAATGTAAATATCATCATGAAGTATCTTGCAGAACGAGGAATATCGGGAACCAATATTTTACCAATGATCAATACATAAAACACCATCAAAAAGGATTTGCTTAGATCTTTTCTTACATCATATGCACATTTACAATCGAATTCTTCGAATCTGTTTAGATACACTTGTAACAAATAGTTGAATAGGATGTGAATAGCACCAATGATTACATTCATATTTTATTTTTTAATAACATATTTTATTTTGTGTTAAAAAAGGAAATATTGATTTAAAATATCTTTTGCTGATTTAAGTTGTTCAGCGGATACATTATTCTTGTTCACTTTCTTTGGATATTGTACCTGAAAGAATATTTGCAACACATTTTTGTTCGTCATTCCTTTTCCTTCAATAGTAAATGGTTGTTTGTCAATAACAACATTATCCATTTCTTTGGTGTTCACTGTGAGTTTTTCCCCGCTTGGATGCTCAATACTAAACTCTGTTCCGAATATGCTGTCTAAGAAACTGATTTTGTGAATGTAAATCAAATTGTTGTTATCAATCGTATAGTTTTCCATCCGTTGGACTATAATCACAAACGACAAAATGGTGTTTGGAATAATGTTTGAGTATGTGTACACCTTGTTCGTTTGTGTTCCTGGATCAATGGTTATGCAAATATTTTTGTCTGTTTTTAACACTCCGGTGGAGTTGCACATTGAACAACTCGATTTATTAATTTTACCATTGTTACAGTTAGTACATTTTACTTGTTGTGTGTGGATGATACATGCGTGACCCATCTGTTGTTTCATCTGTACTAATTTCACTCCACTACCATTACATTCTGAACAAATCGATACACAATGTGAACAGTTGTCTTCCGAGTTTATATGAACGGTTTTTTTTAAACCAAAATACGCTTCTTTCATCGAAATGGAAATATTCTTTTTGATTGATTTTACACTATTTTTGTTCTCTTGTTTCGGTTTACCTCCACTACCAAATCCTCCGAAACCAGGGAATCCTCCAAAATGAGTTTGTCTGGCACCACCAAACATATGAGAGAATATATCCATTTCATCAAAGCCAAACGGCGTTCCTCCGCCACCCATATTGCTTGGTTTGTCATTGACTAACTCATCATACGCGGTTGTGATTTCTTTGAAAGTTTTCTCATCACCACCTTTATCAGGATGATGTTTCATCGCTAACTTTTTATATGCTTTTTTAATTTCATCTTTGCTAGCATTTCTATCCACTCCCAATATAGAATATGGATCTCTCATTTTTGTATTATTTTTATATTAAATGCTTAATTAAATTTTATATTCAATACTCTTCTTAATTTATTCAAGATTTTGTTATCAGGAACAATGTTTCCGACTTCGTAAGAATTGATCACATTCTTCTTCTCGTTTATCAGGTTTGCAAGTTGTTCTTGCGTCAATTTTCTTGCCGTTCTAGCACTTTGTAATAACTTACCATTATCCTTTCCGAATGTTTTGAGTTTAGGACCTTCCTCGTCGTCGTTTAGCAACTGTTTTTGTAATTTGCTTATCACAACACTCGGTTGGGAAGAAATGATTTTGTTTTTCTGTGAGGACGGATTTTTCAAAATGATTTCTTTGAAATCTTGGTGCGGATTCATTATATTTTTATTTTATTTTTTATTTAATTCATTTTTTTTAATATGTACGATAAATATTATCAACATCTTGTAAAACCACGATCCTTTTGTTTGTCAATTTTCTCAACATATGACAGAAAATGAAATGTTCACATATAGACTCATCTGCCTTTACCTCGTGTGACAAAGTTTCCCATCGTATTAAATTGTTGTTAATTATATCGGTTTGAATAAAACAAAAACCACTAAATGCAGATGAAACATCGACAACTTTTTCTTCAATCGGTATACTCGTTCTGTCTTTACAATCGTTTCTATTACACATTTTACATTTTTCAAATGCACAATATGGCCAGAATGTTTTGTTGTTCTTATCGTAAAAGGAGAAAGTGTCATAGTAATGCGAAAATAAAGTAGGTTTCGTCATATTCGGAATTTTGTGTATTTCCGGAATGAAGAGTTGTTGTGTATACGGTACCAACATTCCTATATTATTTTCTGACGGAGAGCAAGAAAAGCATTCACTTATTATCTCTTTTTTGAAAAATATATTACTGTCAATAAACAAACACCAATTACTATTAAGTGGGGTTATACTATTGATCAGTTTATTACGGATTTTTGCCAGATTATATAATCGTTCATAATTTTTACCATTCCCTATATTTTTGAAATCTTCTTTCATGTTAAACAGTAACAACTTACTTTTCGTTGATTTCTTCTTGAAGAACTCTTTCAACAACGATCTTGTATTGTCTGACGAATTATTTTCTATTATATAGTACTCGAAATCAATATCATAAGTTGTTTCGAACTCCGATATCGCTTTGAAAAAGAAATTATTCAAATACGATTCGTTGTTTTTTAACATACATATTATTGATATTTTACTTATTTTTTTATCTCCGTCGTATACAATAATTTTGCTCATATTTTTATATGTTTAATCTCGACGATTGTTTTAAATATAAAAAAATCATTTGTTTTAATTAATTTAAAGAGGAAATATGCCCGGATATTTTCAAACTGCTTTTTATGATGGTCAATACTTTACAGATTCAATACGAAACGATGTCATTTTACGAGCGTCATCAAATACTAAATTGTTAATAGGTATTGGTAGCAATGTGGAATCAAAACTTCGAATATCAGAAGATGAGATTTATTTGAAAGGAAATTTTCGATTAAAACAACTTAGTACGGACTCTGCTTTTTTACTTGTGACACGACCAGATCAACCGATGATAAACACATTAGGTACCCTTTGTAATTTAGATATTGCTGGTAATTTAGTTGTAGATGAAGATTTTTTTATTGTTGATAAATACAACAACAATGTTCGAATTAATCAACTTGGTGTTATCGATCCAACCTATCAACTATATGTAAATTCCAATATTTTTACACACACCATCTTCGCGAACGATACTGTATTCACTTCGAACTTAGAGGTGTCTGGCGATTTTAAAATCATGGGAAGAGTTGAAACAATTGATACAAATGTTATTTTAACCGAACGATTTGCGATTTCGAACGAAGGAACAGGATCAGCACTTGAAGTTATACAAATGGGTCGCACAGACATTGCTCATTTTATAGACAATAATCAAACCGCTTTAATCATAAAGGATGGGGGTAACATTGGTGTGAATACTAAATTTCCAACGGAGAAGCTCACGGTTGATGGTAATGTGCTGATCCATTCCAATCTTACTACCAAGAACACCACACATTTGCAGTCGAACTTGATTGTGGACGATAAGGTCGTGATACAAAGCAGTCTGTCTGTGTATGACAACACCTACATACAGGGGTCGTTGTCGGTAAACGATATGGTGTATTTCAACAACACATTGACTACCAAGAACACCACACATTTGCAGTCGAACTTGATTGTGGACGATACTGTTACTTTGAAGAATACACTGACAACAAACGAAACTGTATATTTGTTGTCAAACTTGGAAGTTCATGCGAACATTTATTTGAAAGGACAAATGTCTGTACAAGATAATTTGTATGTGGACGGTTCAATTTTAAAAGTCCCAACAGGTATGATGTCCGCGCGACCAGACAAATTTACTACACCAACGGGTTCTATATTCTTTAACGAAACAAGTAAAATATTTGAAGGATTGTACGATTTTGGTAACAATAACAAAGAATGGGTGTCTTTGGGTGGTGTAAGAGATGTTGACGGGGACACATTCATAACAACAAATGATAACGAAATAAATATGTACGCAGGGGAATCTAATATAACCCGCATGACAATAACATCTAATCAGATTGATGTTTCGATCAATCATATGAATGTAGATAGCGTATTGAGTGTTTCAAAGACAGTAATCACAAGCAATTTAGATGTGAGTGGTAAGATTACAAGTCATTTGATTCCCGATAATAATATGATATATGATTTGGGAGCATCAACCAATAGATGGAGAGATCTGTACTTAAGTGGGAACACTTTGTATGTCGATGATTTTGTGTTTAGTGTTGAGACAGACACACAAACTGGAAAAAAAGCTTTAAATATTAAGGACAATCAAGGTAATGCGGGAGATATCAATTTTGGTCAATCTAAGAATAAAGGTAATAATCAAACATCTGAAAACTTGTCTGTAGCGAAAAATGTTTATGTTAAACAATTGTTAGAAGTGGACGGTGACACCATTCTTCACTCGGATTTATCTGTTTTAGGAAATATAAATTTGACGGGTTCGTTATCATTAAATGATAGCGTATATATAACAGGAACATTATCTATATTTAATGATACATTTATACAAGGATCTTTATCTGTTAGTTCACCAGTATATATTGAACAGAGTTTAATAATTGATGGTAATATATTACAAGTACCCAACGGATTGGAAACCGATAGACCATTACCGAGTGTTGCACCCACTGGTTCTGTATATTATAACAACGACACCATACGATTTGAGGGATTACATGATTTGGGAAATGGTGTGAAGGAGTGGTTACCGTTTGGTGGGGTGATAGATATAGACGGCGATACATTCATATCAGCAGAAGTAACACCCAATGATAACACTCTATCATTCTTCACGGGGGACAAAAACACGCCCGTAACTGTCTTAACATCTTCTTTGTTGAGTGTTGGTACAGATGTGTACATGGACAGCGTATTATCAGTGAACGATCGTATATACGCACCGATGCTTTACACATCAAATATAGTAACATCCAATATAAACATATTGTCAGAGTTTACAGTTAATGGGGATTATGTGGTACAAGGTAACTTAGAGGTGGTTGGTAATTTAACGATAAATGATACAACTTTTCCGTTTTTTCCAAACGCAGACGATGTGGCAAAAGTGTTGGCGGTAAATGATAAGAACGATTATCAGTTGATGACATTGTTTCACGAAAACAGAACATGTGAGTTTAAATCGTTGTTCGGTGTGTTCGAGACGGGTACAGAACTGGAGGAGATTAGCGGATTGTTTGATTTTGGTGTTCCCAAATATTGGTTGTCAGGTTGGTCTGGTCGATTGTTTGATGGCGTTGACTACACGGACGGACAAGGAGTATTGGTACCAGACGGTTCAAATGTGGATATGAGTACTATAGAGTTGTACGAGAATGTGTCCACCTCAAATATGGATTTCAAAGATTTTCTTAACATCAGTATGTACAAAACAAACGGGGACAGATTGAATAAAATATCAGGAATAGCGGTGAACGATTTTGTGAGTCCCAATTATTATTTCTTCTTGGGAACGGTTGATCCTAATCATGACTTTTTCAAATATAAATTCAAATTGGATTTTGAAGCGTTTTATAGTGACTTGCCAAATAAGGAATTCGGAAGCAATTACGGATATAGAGTTGATGTGGAATCTGTAAGGGTGCCTCACAGATCGTTACACACACCCGGGACGAACATGTTTGTAGTCGAGTTCATCAATACATACGATAATTGCGCT
>Ga0194024_1000071_pt1 | contig 19302 bp, 17 predicted proteins | sample IW13Sep16_MG_FD_140337 | JGI IMG/M metagenome (GOLD analysis project Ga0194024, IMG submission 140337) | Freshwater microbial communities from the Broadkill River, Lewes, Delaware, United States - IW13Sep16_MG | ecosystem: Environmental > Aquatic > Freshwater > River | place: USA: Delaware...
ACTTATTGCTATGGCGTCTACAACCTTCAAAGGTATACAGACGCTAGTAAACAGAGGTGCTGAAATTGAGGCTGTGGCTCAAAAGCTGGGGCAGTGGTATTCCTTTGCTGCTGACATAAGACAAGCAGAGAAAGAAGCTGAGAGTCCCGGTGTCTTCAAGAAGTTATTCGACGGAGAAACTGTAGAACAACAAGCACTCAACAGTATCATAGCCAAGAAGAAACTAGAGGAACAAGAAAAAGAAATACGAGAACTAATTGTTTGGTCTTACGGTGTTGAGACTTACCAAGAGATGATAATGCTCAGACGTAAGATCAAAGCACAGCGAGAAGAAGTAATCTACAAACAACGCAAGAGGCAACGTATGCTATTAGACGGTATTTTAATATCTATAGCTACTGCCGTATCAGCCGGTATTATATATGGTACGCTAATGGTAATTAAAGGTGTCTAATATGGCAGACGAACAGCGTCTTGAGCGCATCGAAGAAAAACTAGATAAGTTATCTGATACTGTTTCTCAGATTGCGCGTGTTGAAGAACGTATACTAACAATCTTTAATAGATTAGATAGACATGAAAAACGTCTAGACGATCAAGAAGATGATATAAAAGAAATATCAGATGGTGTATTATTAAATACAAAAGTTGCTAATAATGTAGAACGAATGTTTTGGATTTGCGTAACGGGTGTTGTTTCTTTTGTAATTTATTTTATGAAATAAAATGGAGTTTATTATGAAATATTTTGGATTAGGCTTGTTGTTTTTTTCGGCTGTTGCTTTTAGTGCAACAGTTATTAATTATGATGATGGATCAACATATACATTAAAAGACAATCAAAAGATCTACATTAGTACACCAAACAGTACTTTGTTTACTCGACAAATACTAAATAATAAAAATACATACTTTAGGGCGCAATCACCTTGGACTAAGCGAGACTATGTACCAGACGAAGATGGTACAGACGAAATGGTGGTAGGGTCACACGAATGGTGCAAGGCGTACATTCCGTGGCACGAGGGTCTTACGTTTAACATGATCTCGTGGCAACGTGCCTGTGACACCAACAAAGACGGTAAGTACGGCTGTGGTGACAAAGGCTTTGATAACTCAGCAGACGGTGGCGTTTGTAACTAATATGGCTTGGCAGGCTTTAATATCGCCAATAACAAATTTAGTTGGTGGCTACCTTAACAACAAGCATGAGCAAGCTCAAGCAAAGCATCAAGCAAAGCTACAGATTATTCAGAACGATGCTGATTGGGAATCTAAAATGGCTGATGCGTCAGCTAATAGCTGGAAGGACGAGTGGTTTGCGCTTTTGTTATCGGCTCCTATTGTTGCTGTTATGTATGGCGTGGGTGTTAATGATCTTACTGTTATGGACAGGGTTCATGATGCTTTTGATGCCTTGGGCAATTTGCCAGAGTGGTATCAGTACCTTTTGTTTGTTGCGGTAACAAGTTCATTTGGTATAAAAGGCGCTGATAAACTTATGAAGCTAAGAAAACAATGACGCCAGAAGAATTAGATAAATGGCGAGTAGTTCCACGGCTCTTGATGCTGTCTATGGTTATCATGACCTATCGTGTTGTTGAATGGTTTATGCAAATCCCAGCACCTACGTTAGAGCAAGCAGGTTTAGTTAGCGTTATGACGGGAGCATTGACAGGGGCTTTTGGATTATTTTTAGGTTCTGGTAAAAAAGAATGAATTATTTTACAAAAGAAGAATTGAGTTGTCAGCACTGCGGTGCGTACAAATTCGACGAAGAATTTTTAAAGGTTTTAAATAACATTAGGCACGAATGTAATTTTCCTTTTGTTATTAGTTCTGGATACAGATGTATTGAACATCCTATAGAGGCTTCTAAGTCTCGTGCAGGCGCACATACAACAGGCTGTGCAGTAGATATAGCTGTAAGAGATGATAAAGCTTTAAAGGTTCTTGAAGTTGCTATAGCGCATGGCGTTAAACGCATAGGGATAAATCAAAAAGGTAAAGGACGTTTTATACATTTGGATATGGCAGAAGATGAGTTTTCTTCACCTGCTATTTGGTCGTACTGAGGAAATATAAATGGCTCGACAAAAAACAAAAAATCGTAGGAAGAAATATACTCTCGGAGGCGTTCGTAAGCCAAGGCGTGTGCAAAAGTATTATGGGGGTGTTCCAGATATTCTTTATGATGATTCGGGCAAACCTTATATTTTAAATTCAGACGGATCAAAAAACTATCTGAATACTTCTGGCGGTACTGCAAGGCCAATTACAAGCTCCAAAACAAGCGGCAGCTATGTTCCGCGACTAGATGAATTTAATCCTGAAGATTACGCTACGATGACTCAAGAAGATCGTATTGCTCAATTAATGGCTAGAGGTCAAACAGAAGAACAAGCAAGAAAAAATCAACAAAGATCTTTAGACAGAGGCTATGATATTAATCAAGACGGTGTAGTAACTGATCAAGAATTTGCGGCCTTGCGAGATGCTCAAAAAACTAAACGGGCTGGTGAAGCAGGCTTTGATCCTGCTAAATTTACATCTGAAAAAAGAGGGTCTATTGGCTATGACCCATCAGCAGGATATACGACTAAAAAACCAGAACCGCCTGTTATTAAAAAGACTGAGCCTATTAAATATGAAACACTACCAAGTCAGCCAATTCCTGAAGAGGCAATCTTAGACGAGTCTAAAGTGTTTATTGAAGAGCCAAAAAAAGAAGAAGATGATCGTGTAGGCGCTCGTCAAGGAGGTCGCCAAAAGCGTTCTGCTACACCTCCAAAAACAGGCGGCGCTCGTAAACCTGCGCCACCAAAGACAGGGGGTGCTAGACCTAAAGCTCCACCTAAGCGTCCAACACCGCCCCCACCAAAGCGTCCTATAGCGATTCCAACAGAAGTATCTAGGCCTGTGTCTAAGACTCCACCAAAAACAGGTGGTGCTAGGCCTAGTAGACCAGCAGTAGAACTTCCAACAGAAGTATCTAGGCCTGTGTCTAAGACTCCACCAAAGACAGGTGGGGTTCGTAGGCCTGCACCAAAAACACCGGCGCGTCCTATAGAAAGGGAATTAATGCAAAATTTCCAAAAAATAGAAAATTTTCAAGGAGAAAGACCTACTGAACCTACACGGCCTACTAGACCTACTGAACCTACACGGCCTACTAGGCCTGCTGAACCTATACGGCCTGAACCTCTTACGCCTCCACCGCCTAAAGAACTAGAAATTGCAGGTACGCCTGTTGCGCAAGCTCAACCCCTAGAACAGGTAATAGAACCTCAAGTTCCAACGGCTGAACCAACACCCCCGCGTAAAATTAGTAGGCCTCCTAAACCAACCAGAGGGCCTATTAAGCCAGCAATGCCGACTAGTGTTGAACCGCCTAAAATAAAAACGGGTGGGCCTACTCCAGCAGCGACAGCCGCACCAACAGAAATTCGTACACCTCCAGAATCCGCAGTATTAAATACAATGGCTAATTTCATTGAGATGCCTGATAATCCACCTCCAAGGCCCACAGGAGGCCCCACACCACAAACGCCTGTTGATATGCCCACAATAGACGATACTCCTACACAAAGGACTGTTACTTCTACGGATGTTCAAAAAGGCACGGCAACAACGGCTACAGCACCGGCAGATATTGAAGCCCAAACTTATGAAGCTACAACAGTTGCTGATCAAGTTCAAGACGTAGCCGATGTTGAAGGCGAACTTAGCAAAGACGCTATTGCAACTATTGAAGATCAAGAGCTTACTGAAAGGGCTGTGGCGGCTAAAAGAAATAGAGCAGATGAAGCGGCGGCTAAAGCAGTTGCGGCTCAAAGACCTGAAGAACAAGAGTATGCACAAGGCATAACAACTGACGAGCGTTTTAAAGTCATTGAAGCCGAAGATCCAGAAGTTGCTACTCGTGTTGCACAAACCATTTCAAATCGTGCGCAAAAAGATTTAATGGATATTGTTACGGGCGAAGGCGTTAATCTTGATGACATTCCAGAATTTAAATTAGCTGAAAAACGTACAGCACAAGTTGCTGAAGCTCAACAAGGTATTGCACAAGATCTTGGTAATGCTCCTTCAGTAGATCTTCAAGGGCGTCAGGCCATTACTGGTGAAGCGCCTAAAGGTGATGCGGCTCAAATTGGCGGCGTACCTACTATGGCGGCAGCAGAACGACAAGCCGTTACGGGTAAAGCAAGACGAGCAGCGGCAGCGGATATGAATGCTGTTGTAGGCAACCTGCCCCCTAAAATTACTGCGGCTATACTAGATGATCCTCAAACCGTTGAAGCTCAGTTAGACACTCAGCCTGTTGCAGTTAAAGCAGCCGTAGCAGCACTTCCAAAAGAAGCCCTTGTTTCTACACAAATGGAAGGTCTTCTTGCAGGCATGGAAGATGGTAAAGTTCCTGTTTGGGCAAAACCAGCAGTAGACGCAATCAATGCTCAGATGGCCTCCAGAGGCCTCAGCGCGTCCACTGTGGGACGAGATGCACTTTTTAATGCTATCATACAGAGTGCTCTTCCAATCGCTCAGAGCAACGCTCAGGCGCTCCAGCAACGTGCTACACAAAACCTGTCGAATGAACAACAAGCTAATCTTCAACAGGCTTCTCAAGTCATGCAACAACGTATGGCAAATCTTTCTAATCGCCAAACTGCTGCATCTCAAACAGCGCAAATGGCGCAAGAAATTAATGTACGTCAAGGAGAGTTTGAACAACAGGCTGTTTTAACTGGCGCACAACAAGAGCAACAAGTTCGTATGCAAAATCTTCAGAATGCTCAACAACGAGCTTCTCAAGAGTCTGCACAGCGACAGCAAACTGCACTAGCTAATTTAGATGCAAAAAGCCGTATGGATCTTGCAAATCTTGATGCTCTTAATCAGGCAGGCGCACAAAATCTCAATGCAGAACAACAAGCTCGTCTTGCAAATTATAACGCTAAAGTACAGCGTGTTATGCGTCAGGCAGAGCTTGAGCAAGACATGGAAAAAGCTAATCTTGATGCTAACTTACGCATGGAGCTTACGAATCTAACAGAACAAAATGCAGCAGCACGGGATACAATGACTGCTGCAAATCAAGAGCGTCTTACAAACCTTAATGTTCTTGTAGATTTTAAAAAGACTAATGCTTCGCTTGCACAACAAATGGATCTTGCAAACATGAATGCTGCCCAGCAGGTTGAGCTTGCAAACCTTGCAGAACGTGCGGCAGCAGATTCAGCAAACTTTACAGAAGCCAATCGCTTTAGATTACAAGAACTAACAACCGCAGCTACAATGCTATCACAGAATGCAGAGCTTCGTCAACGTGCAGAAATGGCAAAACTTTCTGCGGCTGAAAAAGTAGAGTTAGCAAATCTTACAGCTAAAAATCAAGCTGACTCTGAAAGCATGAATGCACAAAATATTGCATCTCTTCAAACTTTTGAAAAGCGTATGCAAGCTGCTCAGGTTAATGCACAGTTAGCTCAACAGATGGGTCTTGCAAATCTTAGCAACCAACAAGATGCTGCAATGATGAATGCTCAAATTAATGCAAACATGGACATGAAACAGTTTGATGCTAATCAACAAGTAGCGCTGGCTAACAGTGCGTTTATGCAATCAATGACTATGCGAGACTTTGATGCAAAACAACAGGCGGCTATGCAGAATGCTACGGCTATGGCGTCATTGGATCTTGCAAACGCTGACAACCGTACAAAGCTTGCGGCTCAGAATGCACAAGCCTTTTTGCAAATGGATATGGCAAACTTCAATGCCGATCAGCAATCTGCAATTATGAATGCTCAAATGCAACAACAGGCTTTGTTGTCTGATCAGTCAATGCAAAATGCCGCAAAGCAGTTTAATGCACAAAATCAAACTCAAGTAGATCAGTTTAATGCTTCTATGGCGGCACAGATTGAACAGTTTAATTCTCAGCAGTTAAATGCTATGTCTCAGTTTAATGCTGGTCAAGTTAATGCTATGACTTCTCTTGATAAGCAGTTGGCTAATCAGTTTGATATTGCAAGCCTAGATGCTTCAACGCGTAAAGGAATTGCACAGCTACAGTCTCAAACTCAAATACAAACTACGGGTATGCAGACTGCCGCTCAAATAACAGCCACTCAGATAGGCGCAGATGCTACAATCTCTGCGGCTAATATTAGGGCGCAATCAGCGGCTTCAATTGCTAATGCTCAGATACAGGCCAACAGAGAACAGTTTAACGCACAAAATGCTTTTATTGCTAGTCAGGCGGCTGTTGAATATGATCGTAAAGTAAACCTTATGAACACAGCCGCTGAAAATGAAATGAATAAGCTTAATGCCCAGCAAGAGTTTCAGATATCTGCAATGGGTTATGAATCAGAGCTTCTTGCGGCTAGAGATGAAGCGGCGTACTTAAGACAGTCTTATGAAAACGATAAGGCATTAAACACACAGCTTTACATTGCGGCTATTGGAAATGAAACAGCCGCTAGTAAAGAATCAAGTACTAGTATTCAAAGTCTGATGAGTCTTGTATCAGGCGTAATGGCAGGCGGTGGAGGTTAAATCACATGGGATTCTTTAAAAAGATTTTTAAGGGTATTAAGAAAGTCTTCAAAAAAATTGGGAAGGCGATTAAAAGTGCTTTTAAGAAAATCGGTAAGTTTATGGGTAAGATTGGTATTGTAGGTCAATTAGGTTTGGCGCTTATCATGCCCTATGCGTTACCGGCATTAGGAGGACTAGCCACCGGAATGATGGGAACACAATTAGGTGGGGCCTTGGGCGCTGTTGTTAAGGGCGCTGGACACTTTCTTAATGCCGCAGTCAAAGTAGGTACTCGTGTTGGTCAAGCTTTTAAGTCCGTTACAAAGGCTGTTACAGATACTATTGGTAACGTGGTAGGTGCCACTATTAATAAAATACCGGGCGCTGGAGATTTTATTAAAGGTCTTACAGGCGGTAAAATTGATATTACGAGTAAAACCTTTTCAAGTGCTTGGGACGCTACTCAAAAGGCTTGGAGCCAAGCAGGTTCTGATTTAGGGCAGTTGTTTTCTAAATCTACACTTGATTCTAGCATGAATAAGTTTGGTATTCAGGCAAATTTAGAAAAAACTGTTGGGGGTGAATTTGATACCTCTAATATTAGTTACGATCCAGTAACAAATAAAACTTCAATAGGTGTTGATAGGGCGACAGGGACTCTTGGTAATCAGGGAGTAGGTCTTGATGTTGCAGATAGCTTAGGCTTAGGCACTCCGGGTACAACTTATAGTGCAAGCGGTTTGCCGCTAGGAACGGACGAAGCTTTATTTACTGTTGGAGGTACTCCACCGTCCTCTTCTTTGTTAGCTCCAGAAACAATGAACTTTACTGATGTGGGATTAGATGCTGGAGATTTATCTCTGTCTAACACAAGACCTATAGCGGCTGACCCATTTAAATCAACTGCTATAGACGTTAGTTCTTATACTCCAGACGCTAGTAAAGTTCCTACAGAGTTCGATGCGTTTACAGATATTTCTAGTGCTACCCCTGCAGTAAAAAAATCTCTAGCAGAACGAGCAGGCGCAACAGGAAAAGAGTTCTTAAAATCTCAGGGCGTCGAAATGAGTTTAATGGGCGCGGCAAAACTAGCAGATGAGTTTATGGCGGCAAAACAGCAGGGAGATTTTCGTGAAAATATACAAAACCCTATGTTACAGTTTGTCGATTATAGTGCGCTCCAAACCAGCCCTATTCAAACTTCTCCCGGCCTTTCTACGTCAGGACTAACGCCAATGTCAGGGTGGGATTACTTCAATCAAATCCAAGATGATATTTTAAACTCAAACTACAACAATATATATGCTCAAGGATATTATGGTTCGGCTGGACTACAGGCCGGGCTTGCCCAAGCATATGAGGAACTTGCGCCATGAACCAAGACATCTTAGACATTAACTTACAGCGTAGGTTTCCTATACCGGGGATTAGTCTGACTACAGATCCAGACAATCCTATGCCACATGATAGGCCACCAGAATATACTAATCTTCACAAAGCATTAAACTTTATTTTTGAAAATGCTATTGAAGAAGAAAACTATACTCAGTTTATAAAATTAATGGCTGATGGCTTCCCGCTTATGGAAGTCGTTCAGACTGTTTTGTTTAGTGGATTCTATGAAGGCAAATGGAACTTTTCATTAATGCAACTTCTTATTGAGCCAACAGCTTACATTTTCTTGGCTCTGTGTGAAAGGGCCGACATAGACCCTACATTTTTTAGAGATGATTTAGAGGATGATTTAGATGAAGAAGAAAGCATCGGTGACACTTTTGCTGAAGCAAAGGGTCGCCAAGTTCAAGCAGACATGGAGCAATCTAAAAAAGCTATGCCGTCGTTGGATAAACAAATGCAAGCCAAGCTTAAAGCTATCCCCCAAGAAAAAATAAATAGTCTATTAGCGCAAACTTCTCCTAAACCTATTGAAGAGCAAGCGCCTCCAACAGACGATCAAGGTGAACAGTAATGGCAGAATTTGATTTAACTCAAAACCCCTTAGAAAACGCACAGTCTTTATTACAGGACGCGCAAGCAAATCGTAGACGCCAACAAAAAAGAAGTGATAGAGACTTATTATTAAACCTTACTGGACAGGTTATTGGTAATGTTTTACAGGGGCGGCAACAAGAAAAATATAATAAGTTTATGAACTCTGAAGCGGTCATGGCTGAAAGGGCTAAGGTTCGCTCTGCGGTTGATAAAGCCCAAAGGCTTGCAGAAAGAAGTAAAGCGGCTTCAAGCTACCAAGGTGGTAAGGAAGCTTACTTTCGTGATGAGTTAATTCAGCTTTATAAGGCACAGTTAGATACCAACCTCAGTAAAGATGGACAATATTATAATCAGGCCGATGTTCAAAAACTTGCAGAAAAAATGGCAGGCGAAACGGTTGGACAATATATTACTAATTTTGATACACAACTTTCTGCGGCTCAAAATGTTTTAACGGCTACTGGTGGTGATCGTTTAGCCTATTCTAAAGCCTTAAGAGAAGCTTCTGGCCTTGATCTGGGAGTGGTTGGTCGTGGAATGCGAAAGCTTACTTCTTATTTTCTAGATGAGAATGATCGTAACACAGATGGTGCAGTTTATCGTAGTGTGACATCTTCAAATATTTATAAAGAATCACAAGAATTTCAAGAGACTTTTGATAAGTATTATACCCAAACTGGAAATGCCTTGGTTGCAGACAAAGTTACTGAGTGGATGACTAATCCAAACAATAAAGAGCAGTTGAGAAAAGCCGCATTGAAAGGCGAAATTAAAAATTTAGATTTAGGAGATGGTCTTGGCTCTATAGCTCGTGTTGTTTTTACAAGCCCCGATGGTTCTTTTGCAGGCTACAGAGAAATAGATGACTCAATGAGTCTTGGTTCTCCCGAATCAGCAAGAGGTAATAAAGGCCGTCAAATGGGCGCAGATATGGCGGCTACACATATTCAGGAAGTTATTAGCGTGGCCGATGAAAAAACAAGAGAATCTTTAAACAATATGATAGGTGCGAGAAAAACGGGCAATTCTGAAATTGATAAGGCTTATACCAAGACTCTTGGAAATACACTAAGTTTTTATGAGCAAGGAATGCGTAATAGCTATGATACTTCTATTATTCCTGAAGCCCGTCTTCAATCAATTATTGCTAGGGCTGTTGTTATTGACGCAAAAAATAATGATAACGCTCTTAGATTATCAAAGGGTAACGAGGCAGAGGGGCGAATCACAGACAATCCTATTCTGACTTTTATGGCGGCTGTTGAAGAATATGGAGGAGATGTAGATGATATACCAGATGAGCTTAGGGTTCAAATAAACCAGCGGGTTCAAGAGTATGTTACACAAGACTTACCGGCATCTGCAAGCCCTGCCCGTGTAGAAGAAGCAATTGACTTTGTAAAAAATCAAGGCGGCGTAGGAGGAATGTTGCGTGGGACAGATTTTGCTGATTTTGAAATAGGAAAGATGCCAATTTTAGAAGCTATGGAGCTTGCAAGGGCGCAAGCAACGGCTAGGCTACAATTTGAAAATCAAAAACTAGATAACAAGATTCCTGAAAATATGACATTCTCTGAATACATAAGGACTAATAGAGACATTCAAGAACAGATACAGGCTAATTTAAGAAAGACTACAGAACAGCAGATAATAGCTTCTCAAAGCCCATTAGGTGATGCTTTTGCTACTACACGATAAGGAATCTTAAATGTTTAAGGCCCCCACAATTGATGAATATATTGCAGGTTCTCTTGGAAAATCTGAAGAAAAGCAAAAAGATTATTCTCAATACTATTTAAATTTAGGCAAAGCTCGACTAAAGGGTGAAAGGCCTGAATATACAATTACAGATTTTAGAAACGATCCAGCTACTCTACAAAACTTTGAAGTTGTAATGGATTACTTATCTAATAATCCTAGTTTTATAGATGCGCTTGATCCCGCTACATCTAGAAGCGATGACGATCCCGTAGAGTTTCTACGCGATGATGTATTCAGAATATCTTCTGCGGCATCTAAGGCTGTTGCGCTGTCTGATGCACCTGATGAAGTTAAACAAGCCTATGCAAATTTAAGGCAAAGGTTTGATGAGGCTGAAGTCTATGGCATGAAAGAGCAACTAAACCGAATTGCTGATTATGGTACTGATGCTTTATTTAATTACGAAAATGCGGCATATGTGGGCGCTGGTATTTTAGGTGGGGCGGCTTCTGGAGGTGCTGGCACTGTAGCCGCATATCTAACTAGAATAGGTGCGGGTAAAGCGGCTGGGCAGGCTTTGAAGCTTGCAACAAAAGTTAGTAGGTTGCCTCAGACGTTACAAAAGCCGGGGGCGGTTGCAGCATATACCGGAGCTTTTGGTGGGCTGTCTGATGTGGCTTCTCAAGGATTAGAAGTATCTACCGGCTTGAGAGAAGACTTTGATCCGCTACAGACTTACTTGGCGGCAGGCATTAGTGCGGCAGGTGGTTACGGTTTGTCTAAGTTAGGCGCTAAGTTCATGCCCATTGAAGAGAAGGCATCTATACCGGCACAGGCCTTTGCAAACTCCTTGCGAGAGCTTGTAGATAGCCCCGGAGAGAACTTTAGACAAAGCGTAGCGAACCTAGTGCAGTCGAGGATAGACGCCCCTAAGAACTTCAGGCTCGCAATACAAAGAGCTTTAGGAGAACCTGATCCACCCCAGAAAATAAAAGAACTTCTTGAGTCTGAGGTTGTTAGAAATCAAACGCTTCAAAACTTAGAAGATGCTATTAATGGTGTTTTGAAAGAACAGTCCGGTGTTAGTAAAGCCGCTATCAATTTTGAAAACATATTATCTTCAACAATTAAAAATGTCCAGCAGACAAAAGGCGACGAGGTTGTTGATATACCAGAGCTACGAGGCCTTGTAGAAAAGCTGGGCGGTGGTGATGAGACATACGAGAAGCTTGTTGATGATGCTATTGCGGCAGCTTCAAGAGGTGCTGATGACCAGACAATAAAAAGTGAACTTCTTTATAGCCTAGAAAAAGGGCTGTCTAAGTTTACTTCTTATTATCTTTTTGGAAAGGCGGGTGGTTTTCTTACGCCCTATTCTAAAATTTCTCCGACTGCAAAACTATTACAAGAAAAGGTTAGTAATGAGTTTGCTCTAGGCACAACGCCCGGACAAAAATTAATTCAAGAAGATTTTGCAGAAGCGCAAAGAGACATTACAGGTTCTTTCTTTAGAGAATATATACGGGCTGTATTGCCTCTATCGTCTAAGAAGTTTGATGTCAATATTGAGCGGGTCAACGATCAGCTATCTTTAGCTATGCGAGGAATGCCTTCTGATGATGAGGCTGTAAACAAAGCCGCCCTAAGTATTAAAAATATCTACAGGGTTGCTGGAGAACGTCTGTATAGAGAAGGCCTGATTGATAATGTTGTAGATAATTACATACCGCGACAATGGAAAAGAACTGCTATTGAGGCAAATAGAAATGAGTTTGGACAGCTACTTGTAAATGCTGGTGAAGCAGAAAACATGAAGGATGCACAGCGCATTATTTCTGAAATGCTCGACAAGAATAATCAACTTTCTTCTGGTGCGCGTGGTTTCTTTTTCAGTACGCATAGAACATTCAATAATATAACAGATGATTCTAAGTTTGAAAAGTTCTTAAACACAGATGTACAACAAACCTTTTTTAACTACATGACTCAGGCTGGTTTAGGCCTAGCAAAGCGTAGGGTTTTTGGCGTAAAGAATTTATCAGAGTTTGAAGATAAGTGGATCACGCCTATACGTCAAGAAGTAGTTCGTAATGGTGGGGATTGGGCTGAGTCTGGTGCAGATACAAGACGCTTGGCTGATCTCTATAAGACAATTACGGGCGAGGGTGCTGAATCGGCAGGCGAGATTAATCAGTATACTCAACTTGTACAGCGACTAGCTTTATTACCTCTTGCTACTCTTTCAAGTTTTACAGAAGTTATGTTGAACTTTGGTGTTGCAGGGGGCGCAACAATAGACGGCTTCAAAGCCGCTTGGAGGATGTCAGGTGCAAAGAACAAAGCCGATATTGATGACTTTTTAAATGCTCATAATACTGGCATGAAAACAATGACTGAAGATGCTCATAAAAAACTCATTGATGACTTTGGTTTGACGCCTGAAGAAGCTTGGCACGAGATGCAAGAGTTTGGTCTTGTCATGGAACAACAGCTAGAGTCTATGGCAGACCGCTTGGCGGGGGATATGGTTTCTAGTTCTTTTCCTCAACAAGTAAGCAATAAGTTTTTTAGGGTTACGCTCCTAGACCAATGGACAAAGTTTGTGCAGAACGTATCCTTTCAAACAGGCAAGCGTTATATCTCTAACCTTGTTGATGATGTTGTAAAGCACGGCGATTCTAAAATGACCCGAAGAATGCAAAGCAAGCTTGATGATCTTGCAGAGTTTGGTGTAGATCTCAAAGGCGCAAAGGCGTGGGTTGATGGTGGTCGAAGTGTTGAAGATCCTTTTTATCAGCAAATCACTAAGGGCGCGGCAAGATATACAAATCAAATTATTCTTCAGCCTACGCGAATGTCTGGTCTAAAACCCAGAGCGCATACAACGCCCTCTGGTAGTCTTATATTTCAATTGATGGGCTATCCTACTGCTTTTTCAAACAACATCTTAAAGCGTGGCGCTAAGAGAATGTTCCGTGACAAAGATATAGCGGCTCAAAAACTTGTGCCTACTGCACTAGCTATGACAGCCGTTGCAGGGGCTACTAACTATATGAGAACAAGGGGCGAAGGCTTTAAAGATAAAACGCCTATGGAAGTAGGCTTTGACGCTCTAGTTCGTTGGGGCGGTAGTGGTATCTTGTTGGATCAACTCTATAGGGCAAGAAAGAATACAGAATACATGGGTACAGTAGGAATACCTTTAGGCTTTATGGGGCCAACAGCCAGCGATTTTGCAAGCGCAATTGCCTTTAGATCCCCAATCAGGACATTAGGTACTAAGGTTCCTTTCTATGGTCTTGGAAAACCAATCTTAGGTGAAGAGACTATGACGGAGTATAGGCAGGCTCTAGGAAAATTAGACAGGGGCTTAGCTAAGGCAGTAGCTCCCGAAAAAGAAAAGCGTTACTTCAAGAAAGGCGGTGAAGTCACTGATGTTCCCAATGCCCCAGAAGAGCCTGATGAGCGTATAGATAAGATGACGGGGCTTCCTTACGATGAGCAGGCTGGAGAAGCTTTTACGGATGTAGAAGAGCGTAGCCTGTTAGGGAGAGTTAAGTAATGAGTCTAGCTAGTATAATTGCCAAGCAAGTTGTAAAGGCTAGTGGTGATCTGTTCAAAGATACAGATATACAAAAAGCTATTAGTACTCAAGTCGATGATATTATTTCTTCAGAAGCTCTTCAAGGTAAAGACGGTCAGGATTATTTAGTCAGAATGACAAAGGCTATGTTGAACGATGATCCTAACTTTAAGCCTGATGTAGATAGAGATCCTAACTTGGGCCTTTATTTAGAGGTTGAACATAAGTTGTTTTCTGGTAATCCAGATATGCGTGAAGCCTACTATGCTGCAAAAATAAACAACGCTAAGATACCAAGCGAGAGTAAGAATGTCCTGCAAAGATCTAAGGGCGAGCCATTATCCGATGATACTCTAAGGCCTTATGCAGAAGTTCCAATGCCTGCTACATATGATGAGATGTTTTCTGCTTTGACTGAAAACAAAAAGCAAAAGATAAATCTTGATATACCTGAAGGCTCGCGAGTTGGTTTAAGATTAGATATTCCAGCATACACAAACTATAACACTTGGGTTCCAACCATTCACTTAAAGGGTAAAGCTTCTCATAGAGCTACAGCAGCTATCAGAGATGTAGATCTCATGCCTTCAGTCAAAGAAGAGCAGAAGGCTGAAGCCGTTATGATGGGTGGGGCTAAATCACCCTTTGCTAAAATATCAGGCAACCTTATAAACAGGACAGATAGAGAGAATTATCGCCTAGCCCAAGAAGCCTTGAACGATCCTGAATGGACACAAGTAGGTTTCAATCCCGATAGACACTCTTATTATTTTGACAGGGCCACGGGCGACCCAATCATAGGTGGCGAAGAAGCTATTCAGGTCGGCCCCTTAGTGCTTGTTAAGAACGCTGTGCGTGGAGAGAGAGAGAAGTTCAGATATGCTGAAGGTGGAGAAGTTATTAGAGAAGTTAAAAAGGGTGATACGCTTTCTAAAATCTCTCAAGAAACAGGCGTAAGTGTTGAAGATCTAATTAGCTTTAATGATATTAAAGATCCTAATAACATACAGGTTGGACAGGCCTTACGTTTTGAGCCTCCCGTAGAAAAAAATCAAGTGATCTCTAATCTTGCTAGTTATTTAAATCCTTTTGCAAGTGATAAAACTGAAAGGGATTATGATACTAAAGTTGTTAATGAGCTAAAGAAGGCGGCAAAGAATGCCATATCTTCTGGAAGAATGAATATTGAATACGAAGACTATCGTGGTGCTAATGTTAGAGGACAGGCCTCTAGTCCAGAACAAAGAGAGAAAGATAGTTTTATCAGGCGCTTTGTTATGGGGCAAATGAACCCAACTGAAGAGGCGGCATTTTCTGTTGGCGGCGCACAATTAATAGTGGAAGATGGTAAAGTTTATGCAACAGACGTTTATGACTTTTCAGAAATTCCATTTGATAAAGTAAAGGATGTTTATAGCGGCGCAAGATATTTGGCAGGCAAGATTCCCGGCAGAGAATTTAAAAGCAAAATACTTTTAGGGACTACAAAAGAACTAGGGATACGGCAAAGACGCGCTAAAGGTGGTAAGATCGACAAGAAGAGTATGGCCTGTAACAGTCCTCGACGCACACCAAGCCATCCAAAGAAGTCTCATGTTGTTAAAGCCTGCGAAGGCGGTAAAGAAAAGATCATTCGCTTTGGTGAGCAAGGCGCTAAGACCGCTGGTAAGCCCAAGGCAGGCGAGTCAGCGCGTATGAAGGCCAAGCGCAAGAGCTTCAAAGCCCGTCACAGAAAGAACATTAAGCGAGGCAAGATGTCTGCGGCTTATTGGGCTGATAAGGTTAAGTGGTAACGCTCAGTAAGGTTGTATGGCGTGATGCCGCTGGCGGCTCTAACATGGGCTGGCGTCCTTTACTAGCTTTAAAAGAACAAGAGACTGCTACAGTAATTTCTTGTGGGGCTATCATCTATGAAGACGATGAAAAAATAATTATATGTCCACATATGATTATTGAAAACAATGAAATATCAGAAGGCGATGCAGAGATTGCAATACCAAAGGCTTGGATAATTTCAAGAGAAAACTTATTAGGCTTACCACCGGGAGATTAAATTATGCCAAAGATAGATACTAAAGATATTAAAGCTTTAGCAAGCGTATTACCTACTGTGTTAAATCCGGGCTTGGGCGCAATGGTAAAAATAGCTTCTCAAGCTGTAAAGAAAGGCGGGACAACGCCTACATCAACTACAGATAATACTGAGAAAAAGAAAAAAGATCCTGTAGGTGTATCATATGACCCAGCGCAATTAGGCCAAAAGAATATGCGGGTAGGGCGCTATGCCCATGGCGGCAAAGTAGATTATAAAGACATTGGGCATATGCACACTAAAGTGTGTGGACACAAGTAATCAGACACATTCACTATAGGAAAATTTAAATGCCAAAGATAAACACAAATAATATTTTAGACTTAGAAACAGCTATAGCAGGGATTAGTGCAGTTGTTTCTCCAAACCCGTACACCGTAGGAAATCTTATTTCTCATGTAACAACCGGACAAAGTATTGGTGCTAATATGCCCGGTAAAGTTGGTGAAACTGTTCGTAATACTGAAGGAGCCATAAAAGATGCTGTAGAAGGGGCGCTTGAGTCAGGAGCAGAAAAGAGTAAAAAGAATAATAAAAACCGTCCGGACTTTGGGGCGGGCGTTGCGTACAATATAGGTAGTGAAGGACAACGAAGAGCGGAAGCCCGTAAAATGAAGCGTAGTGTTGCGGCTAGTCGTGGTGGACTAATATCTTATAAATCTATATCAGAGATGGAGGCTAAAGGTGGTCGTTAAAAAAAAGATAAAGAGTAAGGTCAATGAAGCAGGCAACTATACTAAGCCAGCCATACGTAAGCGTTTATTTGAAAAGATTAAGGCGGGGGGCAAAGGCGGTAAACCGGGGCAGTGGTCTGCGAGAAAAGCTCAGATGTTGGCGAAACAATACAAAGAAGAGGGTGGTGGTTATAAAAGCTGATTTCTATATAAACTTATTTTCTATTCTTGATCCAAAGATAAAAGAAAAGAAGAATAAGAAAGGGTTGAAGAAAAACAAAAAGAAAAATATTAGCAAGGTTATAGCCCATGCCTGTTACATCTCCAAACCAAGCAATAGCTAGAACACACCAATCAAATAACTCATTAACGTAAGGTAGTTTACTCATGGCTTTAAAAAAATCTCAACAGTCTTTAAAGGATTGGACAAAAGAAGATTGGGGTACAAAGTCTGGTAAGCCTTCGACGCAAGGCCCAAGTGCTACAGGAGAAAGATACTTGCCTAAGAAGGCTAGAGAGTCTCTTAGCTCTGCTGAATACGCAGCAACCTCTGCAAAGAAAAGAGAAGACACAAAAAAAGGCAAGCAGTTCTCCAAGCAGCCCAAGAATATTGCTCAAAAAACTGCTCGCCATAGGGCCAGTAGAGGCGGCTTCCTTGCCAACGCTATGCCTACTGGCAAACCCTGTTGATTGCATCAATCTCTGTCTCTAACTTTGCGTGTATATCCCCAGTAATTTCTTTAAAGGATCTAATCGCCGCACGAATTAATACTTGAGATTCTTCTTCCTTGAAGACCTTGGCAATGTGATGATCTGGTAGTTCAGTATGTTCTGTCATTAACATTCCATCTGAATCTATCAAGATCTTAAAGCCAATAATAGTTCCTTCTTTCATACCGCTTCCTTTTAATTATAATTCACAAGCACCACCAACGCAAGCTAATGTTTGCGACCCCTCTGTAAAGTCATCTGACTCATTCAAATCCCAATCAAAAGATTCTGGGAATCCTTTCATCATCTCATTATATTCTTTCTTTGTGATCTGCTCATAGGGTGCTTGAGCGTGTGTATGATTGTCATACGGCAAGAAAGATATGCCAGAGATTGTATCAAAGTTATTGTATACCCAATTACCGATTTCAAGAAAGTCTGAGTCACGATAATACACTGTGATGCTAGGCTTGTGTTCACACCAATGTTCTTGGTACTTAGCCCACAACTCTAGCTGTTCCATTCCAGACTGCTCTGAGGCGAACACAGCAGCCTCTGGAGCCTTCTTAGGGAACGAGAATACCTTAGTACTGGGTGAAAGGTTATCTATTTCACAAGGCACTCCAGCGTCTTCTAAGACCTTACATAGTGGATCTCGTACATCAGCCCTAACCCGTCGAATATAATAGGGGGCATAACGTCCGTGTATGCCTGACGCAGAATCTACAAGTTGGGATACCGTACCGCTAGGCTTAACGCAAGTGATAGCTGTACTCTGAGGAATGCCAAGCCGCTCTGACCAAAGCTTATTAGTTTCGATGGCTTCATTGCGTAGCTTCTCTAATAAAGATCCTAAGTTGGGATTGTCTAAGGTTAATAGTTGGTTGTCTAGAATACCAGTAAGACTAACGCCCAACAAAGACTCTTCCTCAGTATTAGTTTTCCAGATATTTCTTAAGTATCTAAAGTCCGTTAAGGTAGCTTGGAGAGTACCCAAGATAGTCGCAACTCGTACTTTTCTCCTAAGACTGTTAAGCGTATCTTCCGGTCTGACGACCACTTCTGAAAGGTTGCAGAATTGATTTGGTCTAAGGATGATTTCACTGCAAGGGTTCGTTCCGAAATCTCGTTCACTATCCCGTCTACCGTTTCTTGCAGCTTGTTTTTGACTTGCAGCACGGCTGAAGATTCCGCGCTCTCCGCTTTGTGATTCATGTAGGCTACTCCATTCGTTAGAAAATAAATTAAAGGAAGGCTTGCTGGTATAGCAGGCACTATTATTTGCAAGGCCGCGTTGGGGTTCTGTATTGTACCAAGCACCATGCTTTGCTTGACGAATATCATCGTCCTGTAAATCAGAGAGGCTGATTAAAGCACTGCGCCTTACCCCTCCAACAACAACTATTTGAGCGATTTTGCAGCAAAGATCGTGGCATTCAAGGGGCGTAAGCTTTCGTCCAGCCGCTCCGTTAAATAATCTAACTGTAAATTTAAAGAGGTCAACAAGAGGTTCTGGGCCACTTGCTCTACCTCCAAAAGTTTTAAGGCTGGAACCCGCAGGTCGAACTCTAGATGTATCCCATTCTGGTATTTGACCACTATACAACAACGAAACCAATTCCCTAAACGATTTCGCCCATCCAATTTTTGAATCCGGTACATGAATGACTGTATCTGTTGCATGGAAATCCTCTGCAATTTCTGGAAGTTTAGAAACGTACTTTTCTTCGACGCTAAATCCTACGCCAGTGCCGCACATAAGAACATACATCATTTCGTCAAAGGCGCGAGGACTATCAATAGCGAGATAGCTACAGTTAAAGCCTGCTACATTGTCGCGGTCTAATGCTTCGCCAGCAGTCATCAACGCTCGCATAGATGGCATAACCTCTAGATCGTAAATAGATTTAAAGATTTCTGAGACATCGAAATCATTTAAGTATCCTTTGTCTACCCAATAATTAACGTATCGGTTGACAGTTTCTTCCCATGTTTCTCTACGC
>Ga0194024_1000072_pt1 | contig 19281 bp, 24 predicted proteins | sample IW13Sep16_MG_FD_140337 | JGI IMG/M metagenome (GOLD analysis project Ga0194024, IMG submission 140337) | Freshwater microbial communities from the Broadkill River, Lewes, Delaware, United States - IW13Sep16_MG | ecosystem: Environmental > Aquatic > Freshwater > River | place: USA: Delaware...
ATGGAAAACCACTGGCTCGATGGAGGTCTAACGCTGCGACTTGGATTCGCAACAACAAAAGATTCTTTGGTGAAGAAGCCGTGGCGAAGGATGAGTTCGAGGGTTTTGATCATCCGATATACGGGAAGATCATGTGAACCGGATCGAGCCAAAGGATTTCAGCAAACGTGATCTGCAGCAGGCAATGTCTGAGGCAAGTGCAGACAGTGTTTCCGATCTACACACTCACCGAGAGAAGATTCTCACGCAGTTTAAGACTGGCAGGGAGCTTCGAGGTATCGAATTACCCTGGCCCTCTACTCATTCGCTGCTTCGGCTATCAAAGGGATTGAGTGTGTTGTGTGGAATCAATGGGCATTACAAGTCCACCATTGCCTCACAAATCCTGCTTTTCACGGCAAAACGGTTCAAGGTAGGTCTGATCTCCCTAGAGATGGAGATTCCAGACATTGCTGAGGTTCTGACCTGGCAATCCACTGGGGCAGCAGAGAAGCCCAAAGTCGAGCAGTTGGAAGAGCTGCTGAAGTGGACTCATAACCGTTTCTACGTTTTTGATCATTTGGGATCGCTTGATCCGTTGATGGCTCTGGGTGCGGTGGATGCTATGGCTAGGCAAGGCTGCAAGCTGATTGTCCTGGACTCAATGATGATGACCAGGGTCAGTGATGACCAGGAGAAGGAGCGGGAGTTCACGCAGGCTTTGGTGGGACTGGCTAGGCTGCATGAAGTGCACATCATGCTGGTTCATCACAGCAAAAAGCTTGTGACCAATGACGATGCACCTCCACAACGCAGTGATTTCAGGGGTTCTGGGGCCATTGTCGATGTGGCTTCACTGGCAATCGTCTGCTGGCACAACAAGAAACGGCAGTTCCTGGAGCGTAAGGCAGAAGAGGGTGGTTCTCTGGACAGCAAGGAGAAGGCTTACATCAAGAAGTCTGCTCCGTTCTTGCTATGTGTGATCAAGAACAGGCATTCAGCCTTTGAGGGGCCGATTACTCTGTATCGAAAAGGGCTGACTTTCTACGACAACGACAAATTCAAGGGTGACTTCAATGTTTGAGGGTCAGTTCTGGGTTGTTAAAGACGCTTTCACAGCCAGGAAGTTCTTGGAGAAGGTGGATGAGCTGGTCGAGAAGCATGATCGGATCGAATTCCAATGGATTACCGACGAGAACCGATCAGATCTACAGAATCGGGCCATGCACGTTTACTTTCAAAACATCTCAACAGCCTTAAATGACGCAGGCTTCACGTTCACAGACATCTTCGAGGATAAGGTCGATGGCATAGCCTGGACACCTCAGATCGTCAAAGATGCTATGTGGCGCAAGGTCATGGAGGCACAAACAGGCAAGACATCAACCAGGGACTTAACCACCACTGAGGTGAGTCAGGTCTTCGACATTCTGAATCAGTATCTATCCAGCAAGGGCATCAATGTGGGGTTTCCAGAGCGATGAAGATCATTCTGGAGTTAGACGAACACGAAGCTCAGGAGTTTATGCAGTTGCTGCAGAGGCTCGAAGAGCTGCTTGAGATTATCGAGGATGTCGTTGCAGAGCAGAAGGTGTCGCAACTGTCGCAAGAAGGCTGATGGGCCAGGAGCGTTTGTCTCTCCCATCGTGGCTTTCTGTAGCTATGAGTGCTTATCCGCTTGGAATCAGACCAAAGCTGCCAAGAAACAGCGTCTTGTAGCTGAACGCAAGGTCATACGAGACCAAAAGGATCGGCTGAAGAAGCTGTCACAGTGGCGTAAGGAGGCCCAGGCGAGCTTCAATCGCTACGTCAGGGTGCGAGATTCCAACAAACCCTGCATATCCTGCGGCATAGAACTGGGCAAAGACTCTCTTGGTGGCACAGCAGACGCCAGTCACTACAGAGCCAGAGGTTCTGCTCCACAGCACAGGTTCAACCTCCTTAACGTCTGGTCAAGCTGCAAACGCTGCAATCGCTACCTATCAGGCAATCTGGGGCCATATCGAGTCGAGCTGATCAACAGGATCGGCTTGGATCGAGTCGAAGCCCTGGAGAATGACAATGCCACTAAGCGTCATATCAACGATGTGGACTACATGAGACGGATCAAGCGGATCTTTAACAAACGAGCACGAATCTATGAGAAGTTGTTTCGATGATTGAACTAAACACAAAGTTTCTGAAGCTCACCATTGAGGAGCCAGACAATGATAACGACAGACGAGTGCTTATCAGAGACCTGGTATCTGCCAATAGCTTGCTGTTTGCGGCATTACGACTTATTGAGGCTGAAGACGAAGACGGAGGATTTGAACTTGTATACCTACAAAATCAAGGTGACAAAAGTCATTGATGGAGATTCCATACGAGGCGACATCTCACTGGGACTGAACCTGTGGCTGCATGATCAAGACTGTCGATTGTTTGCCATCGATACACCAGAGATCAAAGCTTTTGGTGGCGATCAAGAAATGAAGCAGTGGGGACTGACAGTCTCCAAGTGGGTTCAGGATAGGGTGAAGGTTGGTGAGGAGTACGTCATCAAGACGTTTAAGGATAATCGGGGTAAGTTCGGCAGACCTATGATCAAGCTCTATCATCAGGGCAAGAACAAGCGTTGCCTGAACGATGTGCTGTGTCTAGAAGGGTTGGCCGTTCCGTACTATGGACAGAGCAAGAGCCTTGTGATCGATCTGCACAGGAAGAACCTGAAGAACTTTGTGGCTAAGGGTGGGAAGCTTGTTGATGTGAACTGGAAACCTCTGAAATCAGAGCTTCTGAAGCGTTCTAAGCAGGTATAGCCAATATAGCTATGGTATATCAGCTATACCCGTGAAATCGCTCAGAGACGCTGTGAGGAGCTAGAAGGGCTATTGGCTAATAGGTTTCTGCTTAGGTCTTCCAATCTGCCTCTGTCTTCCTGGCTTAAATGTCCCTCCAGCTTGCGCTGAACAAAGCGTCGAGCTTCATCGTTTCTACCATCCAGGTGCAGTTGTAGAGCTGTCTTGTATATCTCAGGCATGGTTACTCCTAGTCATTTGGTTTGTGGGTTAGGAACGTCGATGCTACATCTATCGTCAGCGATTGAAAATACTTTTGGTATTTTGGGAATAGCTTTGGGGTGAATTAGGATGTTGGTCGATAGGTACGATTTAAGACTCTTTTATCTGCGCTTGAGGATCGACCTGATCAAATATTGACCACTTAGTTCCGGTAATTGTATTTACCGGAATTAGTGATCAGAGCAAACCCTAGCAATATCAACGACTTACGTTTAAGGGATGAATTTCCACCCAGATTTGCCTGGGGTTAGGGTCGAATTTGGGGCCGGAGGGGGTTTTTTTCGCCAATTTTAATTTTAGTAGCCCCCCAAGTTTACAAGAGACGAAATGCCAAAAACGCTTCAAGAAGTCATAGAAAGAGATTTCCCCACTGAGAAGGCTGACCAGAGGAAGTTAAAGCCTGGGCCAACTGCTGGTTTTAAGCACAGGCAGATGCAGTTGACCAAAGTTCTCATGGAGCACAAAGACTCAGAGGCTGTGATTCACAAGATATTTGAGGCAGCAATGGACGATCAGCATCGGAATCAGGGATTAGCGTGGAAGCTCTTGGTGGATCGTCAGATTCCGATTGATCAGTTGGACAAGGCAAAGCATGGCAACCAGGTGAATGTGGTTATTAGTGGGATTGAGAAGCCAGGAGTGGTGATTGATGGAAAAGCTGAAACAGATGCTGACTGAGCATGAAGGCTCCAGAAACAAGATTTACAGCGATACGAATGGCATACCTCATATCGGGATTGGCAGGAACCTGCAGCAAGGGATTTCCGAGGATGAGATCAATTATCTGCTCGAAAACGACATTGTTCGGTGCATGAAGGAGTGTGCAAACGCTTTTCCCTGGTACTCCCAGCTCGATGAGGTAAGGCAAGACGTTCTGGTGATGCTTTGTTTCTCTATGGGTCTGACAAGGCTCAGAGGCTTTAAGAATATGCTTGGAGCTCTTGAGCAAGGTGATTTTGAGGTAAGTGCGGCAGAGCTGGTTGATTCCCGTTGGTATGTTCAGGTCGGGCCACTAAGGGGTGAGACTCTGAAGGATATGCTTGCAACTGGGGAATATCCGAATGGCAACCACTAAGAACGTGGAAAGACTGTCCTCAGGTCGCTTGAAGTATCGAGGAGTGACCTTTTCTGGCTACAACAAGCCCAGAAGACAGGTTCAGGGCAACAAGCAGAATGTTGTCCTGGCTAAGAAGGGCAATGAGGTCAAGATGGTTCGGTTTGGTGATGCAAATATGCGAAATCGCAGCTCTGAGCCGAAAAGAAGAGCCAATTTCAGGGCAAGGCACAACTGCTCCACGGCAAAAGACAAATTCACAGCAAGATATTGGTCTTGCAAGGATTGGTAATGAGCCTTTACAGGAATATTCACGCCAAGAAGAAAAGAATTGCTAGACAGAAAGCATCTGGGGCCAAGAAAGTCGAAAGAATGAGGTCTCCAGGGAGCAAAGGTGCTCCAACTGATAAAGCGTTCAAGGCTGCAGCAAAAACAGCCAAAAAGAACCCTAAACCCCGTAAACAAACACCAGGAAGGAGGTGATCCAGTGCCAGGCAAACATTATGGTCGAGGTAGTGGTTACATGAACGGCAGTTCGACCACTCGATCCAACACCGGCAGAGGCTCTGCACCAGTCAGACGAGATGGTGTAAAGCGTTCAAAACCAAAGAGAAAATGAGCAGCAAACCCGTAATCCGTGAGGTTCGAAAGTAGCTATAGCTATAGCTATAGGTAGAGCTGTAGGTAGAGCTGTAGCTATAGCTGGTTTTTCTGCTCTATTTTCAGGTCTGAATATCGATGGATTTGAACATCCAGCTCCTTGACTGGCAAAAGGAGGTTTGGAACTCCCCAGCCAGATTCAAAGTGGTTGCTGCAGGTAGACGGACTGGCAAGAGTAGGCTCGCTGCTTATCTCTTGCTGGTTCGTGCTCTACAGACCAACAAGGGCTCAGTTTTCTATGTTGCCCCAACTCAAGGTCAAGCCAGGGACATCATGTGGAACCTGTTGCTTGAGCTTGGTCACGAGGTCATTGCCTCGTCTCATGTCAATAATATGCAAATCAAGCTCCAGAACGGGACATCAATCTCGCTGAAAGGAGCTGACAGACCTGAAACCATGCGTGGTGTGTCTTTGGCGTTCCTGGTGCTCGATGAGTATGCAGACATGAAGCCAGAGACCTGGGAGCTTGTTCTGCGTCCTGCACTCACCGATCTCAAGGGTGATGCAATGTTCATAGGAACCCCTGTCGGAAGAAATCACTTTTACGATCTGTATTGTGGGGCAAGTCTCGCTAGTGATGACCAATGGCAGGGGTTCCACTTCACTTCCTACGACAACAACCTGATTGATCCCGAGGAAATCGATGCAGCCAAAAGATCAATGTCGAGTTTTGCGTTTCGCCAAGAGTTCATGGCTTCGTTTGAAGCAAGAGGCTCTGAGGTTTTTAAGGAAGAGTGGGTTCAGTTCTCAGAAGAAGAGCCAGCTGGGGATTACTTCATCAGCGTTGACCTGGCTGGATTCGCAGAACCAGGAACGAGAAGGAAAAAGCAAAAACACCTCGACAACACAGCAATCTCAATAGTTAAGGTCAGCCCAGAGGGTTGGTGGGTTAAGAAGATCATTGCTGGTCGATGGGACATAAACGAGACAGCAAAGAAGATATTTGATGCTGTCGAGGCTCATCAGCCAGTGTCTGTTGGCATCGAAAGGGGTATTGCTGCTCAGGCAGTAATGTCTCCTCTGCGTGATCTGATGGCTCAGAGGGCAAGATACTTCCACATTCAACTGCTTACTCACGGCAATCAAAACAAGACAGCCAGGATCATCTGGGCATTACAGGGTAGATTTGAGAACGGGCAGATCACCTTAAACAGAGGGGATTGGAACGACCAATTCCTTGATGAACTCTTCCAGTTTCCTGATCAGCTAACTCACGACGATCTAATTGATTCCCTTGCGTATGTTGATCAATTAGCCAATGAGAGTTATTTCTCCGAATTCACATACGATGACGAAGCTGTGTTCACAGATTCTGCGGTGGGTTACTGATGGAAGATTATGGCGATTATCATGCTGATACCCTGGAAGGATGGGTGATTGGCAAGGTTGATGAGTGGGAAGATCACTATCGATCCAACTATGAGAATCGGCACAAGGAATACTATCGGCTCTGGCGCGGAGAATGGGCGCAAGAGGATAAGGAAAACAACTCAGAACGCAGCAGAATAATCTCCCCAGCACTGCAGCAAGCAGTTGAATCTAGTGTCGCTGAGATCGAAGAAGCGACATTTGGTCGAGGAAACTTCTTCGACATCCGCGATGACATCAAAGTCCCTGAAGTAGCTCCGCAAAATGAGCAAGAAGCCATGATGATCCAGATGGCTCAAGCTCAAGCTGCTCAGGAAAAGGCAAAAATCAAATATCTGCGGGACAAACTCAACGAAGATTTTAAGAAAAGCCAAACCCGCAAGAATGTTGGTGAAGTTTTAATCAATAGTGCGGTTTATGGCACTGGAATCGCAGAATTGGTCGTTGAGAACGTCACAGAGCTGATCCCGACAGTCAGAGTGACTGAGATTGGAGCAGAGCAGGGGACTGAAGAGCGGCAGAGAGTTCTGGTTAAGCTGAATCCCGTTCAACCACAGAACTTCCGTATCGATCCAGCAGCAACCAGTGTCGATGATGCCCTGGGTGTTGCAATTGACGAATATGTCTCACCTCACCAGATTAAAATGCTCCAGGAGCAGGGTGTTTACCTTGACACTCCGGTCACTGCGAACGGAAACGGTGATTCGATCCTCGACGCCGACCATACACTCACGGAACAGCCCAGGGACAAGGTTCGTCTGACAAAATATTATGGTCTCTGCCCGAGACACCTCTTAGAAACCTTCAAGAACCAAGATCGAGTGCTCGATGAGATCGATGAAGCGGTTGCAGAGATACTGGCAGACACCCCAGAAGTCCTGGGCGAGATGGGTGACGATGGCCCGTTTTATGTTGAGTCAATGATCGTTATTGCCAACGGAACTACGATTCTGAAGGCAGACGAAAACCCCTTCTATTTGAAAGATAGGCCGGTCATTGCGTTTCCCTGGGATGTCATTCCTGGACGATTCTGGGGTCGAGGTGTCTGTGAGAAGGGCTATCACTCCCAGAAGGCTCTGGACACTGAGATAAGGGCCAGAATCGATGCTCTGGCACTGACTAATGCTCCGATGATGGCTATGGATGCCACCAGGATGCCCAGGTCACTCAGAGGCGCAGATGGGGGCATTCAGATACGTCCTGGTCGAACAATCCTCACTAACGGCAACCCTGCTGAGGTCTTACAGCCCTTTAATTTTGGTGCTGTGAGCGATATATCCTTTGCCCAAGCAGATTCTCTCCAGAAGATGCTACAAACGGCCACAGGAGCGATTGATTCAGCGGGTATACCAGGGTCTATTAACGGAGAAGCAACTGCTGCAGGTATCTCAATGGGCCTGGGAGCCATCATTAAGCGTCACAAGAGAACGCTTGTGAACTTCCAAGACTCGTTCCTGATCCCAATGGTGAAGATGTCTGCTGTGAGGTATATGCAGCTCGATCCAGAAACTTATCCTGTGGCTGACTACACCTTCGAGGTCACTTCTAGCCTGGGCATCATTGCCAGGGAATACGAAGTCACTCAGCTCGTTCAGTTGCTGCAGACTATGGGAACCGATACTCCTATGTATCCGCTCCTGGTCGAAGCAATCATCGAGAACATGAATCTGGCAAACAGAGAAGAGCTGAAGCAACTCTTGCAGCAGGCTTCTCAGCCCGATCCACAGCAAGCTCAGATCGCTCAGGCTCAAGCTCAAGCGCAAATTGAGTATCAAGCGGCTCAGACTGCAGCCTTCACTGCTAATGCGAGAGAGAGCGAATCAAGAGCCAGGAGGAACGAAGCCGAAGTCCGAGCAATGGTTCCGAAACTCGAAAATGATCGCATCAATGCTCTCACTAAGGCTGCTCAAGCCGATGGCAACCTGACCAGGGAAGACAAGCGTCTGATCGAGTCAGCAAAACTTGCTATCAAAGAACGCTCTGTGAACGCTGACATCACTGATCGACTCAGGAATGCACAGCAAGCACAACAGCTTTTGAGAGAGCAGCAGATTGCACAACTCCCCATAGCAAGTTGATTCCTCTGAGTATATTTCCTTACTGATTCTGTTCGTCAGAATTAGCCAATGTACGCAATCTCTAATGACGGCATGACTGATGCTGAATTTGAGCAGTATTACGCTGATTTGAAAGCGATGTTCAATTCAGAAGGCTGGAGACAGCTAACAGCCGATGCTGAAGATGAGTTTGCAGTGCATAACTCTGTCGATCTGATACCAGCTAACCAGTCCCTGGATTTCCATAGAGGTTATATCAAGGCACTGACCTGGTTATTAGATCGTCCGGTGTCACTGGAAAACGAAGCAGAAGAACGTGCCTCGAAGACTCTTTGATTTTAACTGTCCATCTGGACACGATTTCGAAGCCTTTGTGGATACGAGTCTGAAAGCTTTGTCTTGTCCTATCTGCGGGACAGAAGCCAGTCGCATCGTCAGTTATGGTGGGCCAGTGCTCGATCCTATTAGCGGACATTTTCCGTCTGCAACCAGGAACTGGGCAAAGTATCGCCAGGACAAGATTAAAGCAGAGCGGAAGGCAGCCCAGGATTAGTTTCCCCTGGGTCTTCTTAATTTATCTGAGGCAACCCGCAAGGGTCTCAACTGAGGAAAACTGATGGCTGAACAGGCGCAGCAGGATAAATCCGACGAATTATTGACGGTAGATGAAATCGAGGACTTAACAAAGCCTCAACAGGAGCCACAGCAAGAACAACCGCAACCTGAGTCGAAGTATGGGAACAAGACCCGTGAGGAGCTTGAGAAGATGCTTGAAGAGACTCAGAGCATGGTTGGAGCACAATCTCAGGAAGTTAAAAGAGCCAGAGACGAAATTGCTGCCCTTAAAGCTGCTGATCAATATATCGCTGGGCAACTTGCCAAGACTGAACCAGAGAAGCCTAAAGAGCTGGATTACTATGGCAATCCAGAGGAAGCAATTAAGCAGACGATCTCAAGCGATCCGAAGCTTGCTGCATTAGAACAGAAGGTTCAGCAGCAGGAAGCAGAACGCAAGAGGGAGAAAATTTCTGCCGCTCATCCCGACTGGCAGCAAGTTATGGACTCTGCTGACTTTGCGACCTTTGTCCAGAAAGATGCGTTAGCTAAGGCTACTCTCGATCAGGTCACGGCAACGCAAAACATCGATCTGGCAATTGAGTTAGTAACTCGATTCAAGAATGCCAACAGTAAACCAACGCAGGAAGTTAGGCAGGACGCGGTGAAAGCAGCATCGACAGGATCGGTTTCTGCATCCAGCGACAGACCTGCTGGCAAGAAGGTTCTTGCAAGCTCCTTGCGAAAGCTCATGAAAGAAGATCGAAAGAGATATGATTCTCTCGTTCGCTCTGGGGCTATCGGCACTTTATATGAGCAAGGGAGAGTCATTGAAGATTAACTTTTTCTCAAAGGTAAATTGACATGGCAACTTCCGTATATCCAACGATGACTGGCGCTCAAACCGCCACGACTCAAGCAGTATTTATTCCAGAAATCTGGAGTAATGAGGTCAAAGCAGCTTACGAGTCCAAGCTCGTTCTTGCTGATCTCGTCAAAAACATGGACTTCACCGGACGCAAAGGTGACACCATGCACATTCCTGCTCCCACTCGTGGAGCTGTTACAGCTAAGTCTGCTGGCACTGCTGTAACTATCCAAAACAACACTGAGGGTGAAATCCAAGTTGTTGTTGACCAGCATTACGAATATACCCGTCTGATGGAAGATCGTGCTGACATCCAGGGTCTCGACACCCAGCGTCAGTTCTATGTTGAGGATGCTGGCTATCAGTTAGCCAAGCAGATCGATACTGATCTTCACAACCTGGGCAAGTCTGCAGGTGATGGCGATGGTACAGACTGGACTCACAGTGCTTCCTGGTACTGCGATGCTTCAACTGGCCTGACTGCCTATGCAGTAGACACTGTAGCTGCTGCAGACGTTTTCACAGACGCTTGCTTCCGAGACATCATCCAGAAGATGGACGATGCTGACGTTCCTTTCGATCAGAGAGCTTTCGTCATTCCACCAAGCCTGAAGAATGCCATCATGGGCATTGATCGATATGTGTCTTCTGACTTCGTATCAGGTCAAGGTGTCCAGAATGGTCTGATGGGTGAGCTTTATGGCATCCCCATCTACGTCAGCAGCAACTGTCCAACAGTCGAAACTGCTGCAGACAACTCAGCAGGTGGTGCGATCAAAGCTGCGACTCTGTTGCATCGAGACAGCTATATCTTGGCTATGCAGAGCAATATCAGAACTCAGCAGCAGTACAAGCAAGAGTTCCTGGCTGAGATGACTACTTCAGATGTCCTGTACGGTACCAAAGTCTATCGGGCTGATGCTGTTCAGATTCTGAACGTAAACGCTTAATCCCTTGTAGTTTTTCTGGGGGAGCTTGCTCCCCCATTCTTTTTTTCTTGCGGGGGAAATATGGCAACGATAATCACCAAATTTTCGAGCACTGCAAGTGCCATCCCCACAAGCTCTGATCTTGTGCAAGGTGAACTTGCGCTCAACACTGCTGACAAACGATTGTTTTCGGAGAATGCTTCTGCAGTCGTATTTGAAATCGGCACAAATCCAAGCTCTGTCACAACTGGGACTCTTGATGTCTCAGGTGCTGCAAACTTCACTGCGGCTCTGACCGCGAACTCTTCACTGAATTCGAGCAATGTTGTCTTCACGGGTGGAACTGTCAATGGTGTTGTCATTGGTGGATCGACTGCTGCTGCTATCACTGGCACGTTAATTACAGCATCGACAAACTTTGCTGGTGCTCTGACAGGGAACGTGACAGGCAATGTAACTGGTAACGTCACAGGCAACGTGACTGGAGATGTCACTGGTAATGTCACTGCTTCGAGCGGAACAACTACGCTCAACAACCTAGTGCTCAATGGCACAGTAGATTTCAATGCAGCAGAGCTGACTGACCTCAGCGATCCGACTGCATCGACATCAGCAGCAACCAAGAACTACGTCGATACCCAGGTCAGCAACCTGGTAGGTGGTGCTCCTGCTGCTCTCGATACGCTTAACGAACTAGCGGCTGCTCTCAATGACGATGCTGCGTTCAACACAACGATTACCAACTCCATAGCAACCAAGTTACCTCTAGCTGGCGGCACTATGTCTGGTGCTATCGCTATGGGGACTAACAAGATAACTGGTCTCGATACAGGCACAGCCAGTGGTGATGCAGTAAACAAAGCACAGCTCGATGCCAAGCTAAGTCTGTCTGGTGGAACCATGACGGGCAACATCGTCCTGGGATCGAACGCTATTACATCGACAGCAACACCAACCACTGCTGATGAGCTGACTAGGAAGGGTTATGTCGATGGCATTTTAGGATCGGCAACCTCTGCGGCAACCAGTGCTGCAAATGCTGCAACTTCAGAATCAAATGCTGCAACGTCAGCTTCAAATGCGGCAACATCTGCGTCAAATGCGGCGACTTCCGAAACAAATGCGGCTGCTAGTTATGATGCTTTTGATGACCGTTATCTAGGATCTAAAACTAGCGACCCAACATTAGACAATGACGGTGATGCGTTAGTTACTGGAGCTTTATATTTCAATACAACTTCTAATGTAATGAAGGTGTATAACGGCTCTGCTTGGCAAGTTACTGCATTAACAACCAGCAATCCAACCTTCACAGGCACAGTGACTGCTGATGCGCTTACTGTTGATACAGATACTCTATACGTTGATGCTACTAATAATAGGGTAGGTATTGGTACTACTAGTCCTGCTTCAAAACTGCATATAAGCGGTTCTAGTGCAGAGGAAATTCGCCTGACAAGAACAGGTGGAGGTGGTCGTAGTTACTCCACTTCTATTGGAGGTTCACTTGAGTACAACATTAGAGATGAAACAGCAGGTGTTAACCGTTTATCTATCAGCACGGCAGGCAATGTAGGTATTGGTACTAATAGTCCTTCAGGACGCTTAGATGTAAAAGCTCCAACTGGAAACGGTAGCATTGCAATTACTACAGGAACAACAACCGCTGATTCTATAAGGCTAAACGCAGGTGGCTCTACAACAAACTGGCTAGAGTACAGAGGATACTTGGGTCATGTTTGGTTTGACAATGTTCAAGAACGCATGCGCATTGACTCCTCTGGCAACTTGCTGGTGGGGACTACTGATAGCACTCCTTATGATAATAATTCAAACACTACTGCTGATAATGGAATTGTTTTAAACAACAGCGGAAGAATCTGGGCGGCAGCTTCTGGCAATGTTGTTACTATTTTAAATAGAACACTAAATGACGGAGGTATTTTACAATTTCGGAAAAGCGGCACAGACGTAGGTAGTATTGGTGTTGATTTTAGCGACAATATTTTTATCTCTGGAAACTCTACACACGCAGGAATAATCTTTGGTGACACACAGGTTGTTCCATATAAAAATGGCAATACTGTAAATAATGTAATAGACCTAGGCTCTTCTACAGCAAACTTCAAAGACCTCTACCTATCAGGCACTGCTAATGTTGCTAATATTTCAGAAACAGTCTACGCCCTATCAGGCACAGCACTAGACCCTGCAAATGGTGGTATTCAAACCAAGACACTAGCGGCTAACACGACCTTCACAGACTCATTGTCCTCTGGAGAATCTTTAGTCCTACAGCTTGAAGCAGGCGCGTCCTATACAGTTACTTGGCCTACTATAACTTGGGTGACAAGCTCAGGTAATGTCGCTCCTACGCTGACTGCTAAGGACACACTGGTGTTCTGGAAAGTCTCTACAACTCTTTACGGTGCTTACACAGGAAGCTACGTCTAATGAGTAAGCTGGCTAAAGCTCTGACAGCAGCCGCAGGTAATGCAGGTGGAGAACCCGTCTATGTAGAGGATGTGTTCTCTACTTATTTGTATACGGGTAATGGCTCTACACAGACAATCACCAACGGTATTGACCTTGATGGCGAAGGTGGTTTGGTTTGGGAAAAGAATCGTACCGGTACCTCATATTGGCATCACTTTAGAGACAGTGAAACTGGTGAAAGCAAAATGATGGAGTTGCCGAACACCAGCGGTCTTCAAAATGTAGGGGCTGGTAGTTTCACTGCAACAGGATACACAGCTAATGCTACTTACGGCGCTACTGTATCAGGTAGAGATTATGTTTCTTGGACATTCCGCAAGGCTGAGAAGTTCTTTGATATTGTGACTTGGACTGGGGATGAAACAACTAATCGCATGATCAATCACAACCTTGGGTCTACTCCCGGGTTAATTATTGTAAAAGCAACAAACTACGATGGCGGGAATCCTTGGTCTGTTTATCATAGATCGCTAGGCGCAACAAAAGGATTAAGATTAAATACGACAAGCGCGGCCGGAACTGATATAGGGTATTGGTATAATCAATCTCCAACAGATACTCAGTTTGGTGTAGGAACTGATTCATTAACAAATGGCATCGGGAAAACCTACGTCGCCTACCTATTCGCCCACGACGCAGGAGGCTTTGGAGACGATGGCAGCGAGAGCATTATTAAGTGTGGGAGTTTTACAGGAAACACAACGGTTGATTTAGGGTTTGAGCCGGCTTGGATAATGATTAAGCCTACTAGCACATCTGGCAATTGGGACATGCACGATGTTATGCGCGGGTGGCCTTCTTCTGGAGATGCACAAAGACTAAAAGCTAACTCATCAGAGGCGGAAACTTCAACTTCACAAATATACCCAAACGCGACAGGCTTCAGCACACTTATAGGTTCGGCATCCTACATCTACATAGCAATCCGCAGACCAATGAAGACTCCTGAAGCGGGTACGGATGTTTTTGCTGCTGAAACTATTGGCGCGACTAATGGAGGTTCTTTACCTTCTTATGTTTCTGGTTTTCCTGTTGATATGCTTATACAAGCAAGAAGAGACGCAGATAATCATATGCTTTTGACCCGCCTACTTGGAAAAACTAGATTATTTACTAATCTTACAATTGCTGAAAGTGCGGAAAGTGATGCTGATTTTGATTATCAAGATGGAGCATTTAGTAATACGTCAGTAGATACTAATAGACTTGGTTATATGTTCAAACGCGCCACAGGCTTCTTTGATGTGGTGGCTTATGCGGGTACTGGTTCTGCTCATAATGAAGCACATAACTTAGGTGTAGCTCCTGAGTTAATGATAATTAAACCAAGAGATTTATCTTATCAGTGGAGCGTGTGGCACAAAGATATTGCCTCAACATCACCTTATTACGAAATTGTCTTAAATTCTTCAGATGCTCAAACAGATGTTAATACTACAAATGCTCCGTTTGCTGGAGTTCCAACAAGCACTGAAATACCACTGCCATCAGGAACCGCAAGTGCATCAAATAGGAGTGGATACAACTACATAGCCTACCTTTTCGCCACACTAGCTGGAGTAAGCAAAGTAGGTAGTTATACAGGAACAGGCAGTAACGTAGACGTAGACTGTGGTTTCTCGGCAGGTGCTAGATTTATCCTAATCAAACGCACTGACTCTTCTGGCGATTGGTATGTCTACGACAGCGAGAGAGGCATAGTTGCAGGTAATGACCCGTATCTACTCTTGAACTCTACAGCCGCCGAAGTCACTAGTACAGACTACATAGACCCGCTTTCTAGTGGCTTTACAGTAACAAGCTCTGCTCCTGCTGCATTAAATACCAGCGGCGGCGAATATATCTTTTTAGCAATAGCATAGGTGCAATATGGAATTTAGAGTACGTTCAAGCGGTGAGCTAAAAACTCAAGGCGAAATCCGCAAACTCAATCCAAATGTTTCTTTGCCAAAGGTTTGGAATAGCAACGTCTATGACACTTTGGGCATTGACCCAGTATTTGAAACACCCAAGCCAGACACTACTGGTGACTACAAGGTAGTTGTGCGTAATGGCGCAGAGCAGGACGCTAACAACAACTGGGTGCAGGCGTGGGTAGAGCGGGATATGTTTTCCGATACCGAGGAAGACGGTGTTACTACCACTAAGGCAGAGCATGAAGCTGCGTATCAGGCTAGATTAGATGCAGATGCAGCCAAAGCAGTACGCGCAGAACGTGACCAGAAATTAAAAGACACAGATTGGATGGGTATGTCAGACGTTACGATGTCAGCCGATTGGGCTACCTACCGACAAGCATTAAGGGATGTCCCTGCACAAGCAGGATTTCCACATACGATTACTTGGCCTGCCGAGCCAGAGGAGTAAACAATGAACTGGACAATCGCTCAACTTGAAAGAAACACAGCAGACGGTGGAGTCACCGTAGCTCATTGGAGAGTATCGGCAGAAGAAACTGTAGGTACTGATGATGATGCCGTAACCTATTCTGCCTCTGCTTATGGCACTTGTGGTTTTACACCAGACGCAACTGCTGATGGCTTTGTAGCCTATGACGCTTTGACTGAAGCTGATGTGCTGGCTTGGGTATGGGACTTAGTGGACAAAGACGCAACGGAATCTAGCCTTACTCAAAAGATTGAGGCTGATAAAAACCCTGTATCAGCTACGGGGACTCCGTGGTAATGCGTTGTGGTTCATGTTTTTGTCTTAATCATGACTATCGGAGGGGTGGAGGTAGCAAACGATACTTGTCGTGAGGCTATGTGCTTTTTTAACTTAGATACCTGTAATTCGTTTGCAGCTAAGTTAAGGAGAAGAGGAAGCCCAAGCGCATCGATAAACATTACAGCTTATTGTAAACCGATCCTGGTCGATCCTAATCAGGACGGTGTAAAGGTTTACTGAGATGGCAATCGCAGAGATAGGAATGTTGATTGCTGGTGCTAGGAAAGCAGTACAGTTCTGCAATGCGGTTGCTGAGGCAAATGGAGACTTCCAGCAATGCGTTGGCAAGATACAGCAGTTTTACAACTGTGCTGATGCGATCCGTGAAGCAGAGGTCAAAGCAGAAAACGGAGATTATTTTTCGAGGAATAGTCCAGAGGCTGAAGCTTTACAAAACCTAAATGCTCGCGCTGAGTTGCAGGCTATGGAGGACACTCTCCGGACGCTGATCATATGGAATCTATCGGAACAGCATTATTTAGATTACCAGCGTGATCGAAAACGAATACGAGAAAAAAGATTGGCAAAAGCGAAAGCTAAAGCTGCAAGAAGGAAAATGCTAATTGATGGAAGTTTTATAGCGCTATGTGTGATGTCTGGAATCGGAGTGATCATTTACGCCATTATTTTAATTTCCCAATATAGCTAAGGTATATGAAATTTAGAGATTTGCCGAAGTGGTGGTGGTTTGGGATGGTTTTAGCTACTCCTGCAGCACTGATGTCTTTGGTCATTTTATTAATAGCGGTGGCAGAGTGGATCACATAGAAGAGCGAGTGACTAGGTTGGAAGAGCAGGTCATCACATTATTCAAAAACTTTGAAAGTGTGGATTCGAAGCTCGACAAGATCGACCAGAAGATGGACAAGGAGCTCCGAGTTGCAATGCTAGAGCGTCTGATGTGGCTTGGTGTTGTTGCAGTGATCAGCTATGTGAGTTCGATGCAATGACTTTGACGCTCACAAAAACAGAGCTCGATCTGGCTGCTCGACTTGCAGAACAGGCTTATGACGATGCGATCCCAGGTGCATTCAAATATGAGAGCAAGATCGGAGCCTGTGCTTTCTTATATAAGCATGATGATAAGCAGTATGTGATCTATCGAGGCACAAACAGTGCAATTGATTGGGCTGCAAATGCCAGTTGCTTCCCCTGGCGAGTAGGTGGGAAGTGGGTTCATGCAGGCTTTGCTATCAGTCAGAAATCTGTTTGGAAGCCGATTAGAAAGCAGCTCGATCCAGCTAAGGTCACTTACTGCATCGGGCATAGTCTTGGGGGTGCGTCAGCTACTGTTGCGGCATTGAGACTCTTGGGGCATGGATTCTCAAAAGACAAAATCAGGCTCGTGACGTTTGGGCGCCCTAACGTGATGTGGAGAGCAAAGGCTCCTTCAGGACTTGGCTGCAATGTTTCGGTAGTGAGCGGTTCTGACATCGTGGCAGTCATTCCACGCTTACTCACGGCCTCACCTGACCAGGACATAATTTACTGCGGGAACGATGACAAAGACTATCTGAACCCTCCAAAGGAGTTCAGAGATCAGGATCGAAGATCACATCTGAAAGAGCTGATAAGTGATCACATGATGGGTACTAGCTACAAACCACGAGTGGAAAACTTAGACCTGGAGAACTTATGCGTTATTTGATCTGCATCACCCTTATAGCTATGAGCAGTTGCACAGTCACCGAAGACATGATTGCGAACAAAAACCTCTACTGTAGTGAGGTCTATGTTGCGGCTCGAAGTGTAGCCAGGGCTGCAGGAAACGCAGTTTTAGGAACTCAGTCGATACCAGATGTTTGCAGGACAATCGATGAGGTGGTCGAAGCTGACACTGCTGACAAAAGTGATCAGGAATCTTGAGGTATTAGTCAGGCTCTGGATGTTTATTAAATGAAGGGATTGCTTAAAGCACTTGCTCCTACTTTGGTGAATGTTGCCACGACAGCAAATCCTCTTGCTGGGATGGCTGTCAAGATGGCAGCAAACAAGTTAGGAATTCCAGCAGACAGTACGCTTGAGGATGTAGAAAGGCACGTTGAAGCGCATCCAGAGAAGGCAGAGCTGTTAAATAATACAGAGATAGAGCTGCAACGGTTGCAAAGCAATGTGGAGCTTTACAAGACAGAGGTTGACGATAGGAAGAACGCAAGGGAGCACTTTGCAACAGATTGGACTCCTAAAGTTTTTGCAATCATTACGTTGCTCTCATTTGTTGCGTATAGCTTTCTCGTCACAATGACTCCCGATCACGATGCTGGAATTGTGAACCTGGTCATCGGCTATATGGGAGGGCTTTTGTCTGGGATAAGCGCGTTTTTCTTTTCTAGTGGTAGTGAAAACAACGGGAAAAATAAAAAGTCATGAGCATCACTGATCCACAGTTTGGCGAGGAAACCAATCAGATTGATGGGGCGATTGATGTCTTTGGCAGAAGCTCTGATTTCATCGGTGGCTTGGATGACATTATCAGCGGTAGAAACCTGATCAACGACATCATCAATGCTGATCTTGTCGATATTAATGTCGATGGATCGCTTAACTTTGATCCTGGCTCTGGTATGTCCCTGGCTGATCAGATCGAGGCAGAAACGACAACGCTAGTTGCAGACAATGCTTTGGCTCAGATGGAAGAGCAACTAAATGCTGAGGTTGCAAATATACAGTCAAACACTGTTCTGTCTGATGAGCAGAAGAAGGTCAGGATAGCGCAATTGGCTAATGATTGGCTTGTCGACTCTAACGCTCCCAATGCCGTCAAAGCTGAGGTCATGACATCAGTCTGGAGCGAGTTAGGTGAAGAAGTAAATCTGACAGCAGAAGGCTATCAGAAATTACCTTACGCTGGCGCATCTTCTCCTTATGGGGTTCGAGAAGATGAAGGTGGTTTGATTGACCTTAATGTACTAACCACTAATGAACAAGCAGGAGGTGGTGGAGCTTCATCCACGACAACGGTTGATGCTAGTGGAGGTGCGTCATCGACAACAATTGATGCTGGTGGAATCCCTGCAGCGGGAGGAGGGGGTTCTGTCACTACAACGAACCAGGCTGATGCAGCATCTTCAGCAGCTACTGCAGCAGCAACAGCGACAGCCAATGATCCTAATGCAGCAGCAGCTAAAGCGGCTGTCGATGCAGCAATGGCTGGAGCTAATCAAGACGCTGGTGATGATAGAGGCATTGTGGCTGATGCAGATGGGACTGTGTGGGTCAACACTGGCAGCTACCCAACGGCTCCAAATGTGAATGGGTGGGTTACAAACAACCCTTCTGCAGAAGTGATTGCTGATTATGAGGCGCAGACTGGCAACATTTACACTGGTGGGCCTCTGACAATCGGCCTGCCAAAAGGGCAATTTCCGCAAAGCGGTACAGCAAATTCTGATGATGGAACTGGCGAAAACAACCAGAACGATGAGAACAACCAGAACAACCAGAACAATCAGAACAATCAGGATGGTGATGGTCTTCTTGAAAATGCAGCAGCAATACTAGGTGGCTTGTCTTCGGCAGTGTTGAA
>Ga0194024_1000073_pt1 | contig 19179 bp, 42 predicted proteins | sample IW13Sep16_MG_FD_140337 | JGI IMG/M metagenome (GOLD analysis project Ga0194024, IMG submission 140337) | Freshwater microbial communities from the Broadkill River, Lewes, Delaware, United States - IW13Sep16_MG | ecosystem: Environmental > Aquatic > Freshwater > River | place: USA: Delaware...
CGCAGGTATATTACTCTGCGAGAAAATAACGAGGTATTAACAAATGATCAAATCTGTATTCGCAGCAACTGCTGCTCTCTCCATGTCCGCTGGTGCTGCTTTTGCAGGTCCTTACGTGAATGTAGAGGCAAACTCTGGTTTCGTTGGTAGCGACTATCAAGGAACTGTAACCGATGCTCACGTAGGATATGAAGGTCCTCTGGGTGAAACTGCTGGTTGGTACATTCAAGGCGGTCCTGCTCTTGTCTCTCCCGACGGTGCTGAAACCGAAGTGGAGTTCTCTGGTAAGGGTGGCGCTTCTGTCTCACTGACTGATGCCCTGAGTCTCTATGGTGAAGTTTCGTTCATTACTGGTGATGACGACACTGGTTATGGCACCAAGGCTGGTCTGAAGTACTCCTTCTGATTCAGTAAGTCTGTGTTATAATAATGGGGGTCTTTATGACCCCTTTTTTATGATGTAGATAGATGTGAGAGATTTATTAATATATGACTATACCATTTTTTGTTGAAGAACCTTACACTTGGAAAAAAGTAGAAGTCCCACAAGAGATTGTTGTCTATTGTGATGATTTTACTTATGATGTAGATCGTAGTGAACTTCGATATATAGACTGTGTGTGGATGCATATGGGATACTATGATACTCCCAAGCATATTATGAAAGCAGTACGTGATGAATACTTTCTCGGTCCCCCAGTCTATCGGAATATTCCAGTAGAAGTAGACCCTAAAATTTACTCAATATTTGAATAGGGCGATTAGCTCAGCGGTAGTAGCGTCTCTTTTACACGGAGAATGTCGGGGGTTCGAATCCCTCATCGCCCATATAAATAAGTGTGGAAAGACTTCTGTGAAGTAACACATTATATTAACCAATGGAAAACATAAAGATAAGGTGCCGCTCTTGTAGTAGAGAGTTGGAAGGACATCCAAGTAAGACTGTCTCTTGTGGTTGTCCCAATATGACAACGATTCGTGGGGAAAAGATTTCGGCAGTTGACTTATCACAAATAGTTATGCTAAACTCTTATGGTGGAAAAAATACCACTAGTGTTCTTACTAATGAAGATATTCGTTGGCAAGAAGAAAGAAGAAAACGCAAAGTTCGTAAATTGGACTTTGAAGTTCGATAAACAAGGAGAGTCAATCCGATAGGTGACGGAACCGCTCTTGAAAAGCGTTGAGGTGTTAAAGCCCTTGAGAGTTCGATTCTCTCACTCTCCGTTTTAGTATTAATAGCGACTGCAAAATGTTAAGCAATAGTGTAATGTCTATATAATCTAAACGTTTTGGTGCTTTATGATAGTTTTTTATTTACTAGTGCTAACTTTTATTACACTTGTGCTAGTAGGAGGATTTGATGCTACATTGCGTTTGATTGCGTATATTGATCTCCTTTATAGGTATCAAATCGTAAAGGTCAAGATGTGGGTAATGAGAAAAAAACTTGAATCACAACTCGCAATAGACCATAAAAAACTAGTTAAAGAACTGGAGAAAAAAGAATGAGTAAAGAACTCTCTGACCTAAAGATGGAGAGAATTGAATGTCCAAAATGCGGTGCTACTTGGATTAATGGGCAACATCGATGGTCAGGTACAGGAAACAAGGGAAGTGAATTAGATCTTGCAGGTCTAGTTTGTAACAAGTTGGGAGATGAAACTTGTATCAATCCTCTTAAAGGAGAAGACGGAGGAGATACTTGGAAAAAACGTTTTGAGGATCTTAGTAAATTTGAGGAGTTGAAGCGCAAAAGAGAAAATGGAGAATTTTAAAGATTGGGGTAAAGATATTAAAATTCCAGAGCATATAACTAAAGAAGAAGTGCAGGAGATGATTGATGCTGCCATACGAAAGCACAATCGTAATGCTTCGATTATTAGTATGTGTGTTGGTTGGGTTGTTCTTGCACTTTTTGCTGAGGGTCTGCTTCGACTTATTGGAGTAGTTCCTCCTATATTTCCTTGGTTAAACATTACGCTTTAAGGGTAAATGGATTCCGACGAAAAAAGAGAATTTTATAAATCACTCAGGGAAAGAATACTTCAATTAAGAATGGGACATCTCTTCGAAGAACCTTGTCCGTTATATGAACCTGAATGGGATGATGATCTTTGGGATTGTAGATTAAGTTGCGATTACGACGAGGAAGACGATGACTAACACAATTATTCTGATTGGTTGTTTTTTGCCTTTAGCAATTATTTTTGTAGTAATGAAACTTTCTGTATGGATTTCTGCTGTTAATTCTGAAAACGAATATGTCAAACAAGAACCATTCCGAACAAGGGGACCATATTTGGAAAACCCATATGAAGATGTTGATGAGGAGGAAGAGGAATATGGAGATCGCACAGACTATCGATGAAGCTCTTCATCAATATTATGTTGTAGAGAAGGGAGAAGAAGTTCCCAATTGGAGATACATAAAAGATGCTGATTGGTGGATAGATTATTTGAAAAGTTTAGGAATGGACCCTAAAAATCCATGATACATATTCAATTATTTGTTAGGAGTGTAATGAACACTCCTTGGTGCTTGGGTGTTATGGGATTTGCTCTAGTGTTTGTTCCTATCTTAGGGATGTGGGCAGTTCACAAATATGGTTGGAAGCACTGGGAACCATTTGACAAGGGGCACAAGTAGTGCTATATTATAAGGGTGGTTGAGAGACCACTGCGGTAACCTCCTTGGTAGTTCAGGGTTAGCGGCGACAGGAACTACCGCCACGGGGCGTAGTATAGTGGCAGAATGCCGCGTTTGGGACGCGGAGGTGCAAGTTCGATTCTTGCCGCCCCGACTGCATATACATAATGGTAAGATGCAATTTTATTCTGTGGAATACTGGCAGGAAAACTGGGAAACACTTTTTGAAAGAGTGGAGAATGGAGAGACAATAGGTATAGAGAACGAGAACGGAAATAAAGCAGTAATGGTCCCAGCGGATGATGAACTCATACGCTTGTATACAGACCACGAAGAAGGGTCTTAAACTCATAACTTTACTAAATAGTTATGAGTTAAAATGATTGAATGCCAAGAAAAAGAAAAACCTCTGCCGATTGTGATGCTATTAGAGATTATCAACGCAATTGGTTGAGAGAAAAACTTAAAAATGACCCCGAATACAAGGCAAGACATTATGCTAATAAGCAAAAAAGACACGATGAAAACAAACGATTACTCACAGAAGTAAAAGAAACTGCATCGTGTGCTGCTTGTGGCGAATTTCACCCAGCATCTTGTATGGATCATCATCACTTAGATCCAAGTGTAAAAGAAAAACAAATTTCTTCTATGCTCTCAGCAAATTCTTGGAAAAAGATTGAAGAGGAGATGAGCAAGTGTGTGCTATTATGTGCTAACTGCCATCGCAAAATCCACAACAATCTACTAACGCTGGTTTAGCAATTTGGTAAATGCTCGGAACTCATAATTCCGCTAAAGATGGGTTCGATTCCCTCAACCAGCACTTGACAGTTCTCTGTCAAACCCTTATAATACTAAGGTCAACATTCAAAACAATGACGCTTACAACTAAGTTCAAGAAAGACATCCAAACCCTTAAGGGTGCTGCCAATGGTGAGTTTTACCTTGATGTAAAGAATCCGAAACTTTTCAAAAAGGTACGTAAGTTCTATGAAAACAATGGTGTAGTATTCTCTGGTGATCCTCTGGATGACTATGAAATGCTTATGGAATATGTCTACGATGATCTTGAAGTTTCTGTTGAGGTTGCTTGATGAAAGTTACCGTGAAACCAACCGTTCTTCTTGAGCGGTTTCCTTATCGTTATGTTCAAGTCGGCAAACTGGAGATCAATGGTCTTCCAGACTGCCGCATTCAAAAGGTAGATTCATATACGGGTCGTTACAAAGACATTTATCTCTGCGATAATGAAATGCAGTTGATGACTGCTATGGAAGACTTTGAGTATACTAAATGGCTCGATCCTGATGGTGGTCCTTGTTATGTTAAAGACTCGGTAAGTCGTTAAACTAGCCCTGGTCGGTTGAAGTATCCCCTTCATTCCCGAGTCTTGGAATGACTCTAAACTTACCCTGGTGGAGTCATAAGACCCCTTAAAACTAAATACTACAAGAGTTTATTACTAGATAAAATGGCAGCAAAAGGTTCTGCAGCAAGATCTGCAAGTGGTGCAGCAATGTCGAAATATGACGTAGAAGTCGAAAAGAGACTTCAAGCACTAGAAGCAAAGGCACATACTCCATGTGGAGGTGGTGGAAATGCATCTGGACTAGAAGCAAAACTTGATGCTCTTATTGCAGCATTAAATACTGTTCCTTCTATTGTTGAGCATTTTCCAAAGGATTCTGAAGGCAACAGAAGAATTACCCTTTGATAAGGTTTCTTGCTTTACCTAAGAGCAAGTGGCGAGCCTGTAAAGACCTTAAAGGACGGTTGCATAAACCGTCCTTTTTTTGTATAATACATACTATACACAAGTATTGGACTTATGAGTGAGTATAAGAAGACAGCACTAGTGCTTGGTGCTGGTGGTTTTATTGGAAGCCATATGGTAAAGAGACTTCGTTCTGAAGGTTACTGGGTGCGTGGAGTTGATATCAAAGATACTGAGTTCTCTCCTACAGAGGCAAATGAGTTTATCACTGGTGATCTTCGTGATGTAGAGTTTGTTCGTCGTGTCATTCAGTTCAAAGGTGAACAAGGTAATTTCTACAACTCTGTTCCTGACAGGTATCTTCAACCTTTTGATGAAATCTATCAGTTCGCTGCTGATATGGGTGGTGCAGGTTTCGTTTTCACTGGAGAGAACGATGCAGACATTATGCACAACTCGGTCACTATCAACTTGAATGTTCTTGATGAGCAACGCAAGTTTAATGAAACTGTAGGTAACAGAACTAAGATTTTCTATTCTGGTTCTGCTTGTATGTACCCAGAACATAACCAACTTGATCCCGATAACCCTGATTGCCGTGAAGAATCCGCATATCCTGCAGACCCTGATTCAGAATATGGTTGGGAAAAACTCTTTTCTGAACGTTTATACTTCGCTTTTAACAGGAATTATGGCATTCCTGTTCGTGTTGCAAGGTATCATAATATCTTCGGTCCAGAAGGAACCTGGGAAGGTGGAAGAGAAAAAGCGCCAGCTGCAATCTGCCGTAAAGTCGCTTACCTCCCGCAGCAAGGTGGAGCAATCGAAGTGTGGGGAGATGGCTTACAAACTCGTTCCTTCCTGTTCATTGACGAATGCATTGAAGCAACTCGACGATTGATGGATAGTGACTTTATGGGTCCTGTTAATATTGGTTCAGAAGAGATGGTTACTATCAATCAATTGGTAGAAACTGCTGCTAAGATTTCTGGTAAAGAAGTTCATAAAATTCATATTGATGGACCTCTGGGTGTTCGTGGTCGTAACTCTAACAATGATCTAATTCGAGAGAAACTTGGATGGGATTATTCTCAGACTCTGGAAGAAGGTATTCGCATTACATATCAGTGGATTTCTGAACAAATTGCTAAGAAGAATCAATGACAATTAGTTTCAATATGCTTGGACATCATGGGAGACTTGGCAACCAAATGTTCCAATATGCAACTCTTAAGTCTATTGCATTAAAGCATGGATATGACTTTACTATTCCACCAAGCGATTTTAATGATGCATACCACGATCATCAATTATTTGAAGGGTTTGAACTTGGCAGCCTTTCAAAAGAAAATATTAGAATTAATAATGTTCAACGAAGAGCAGAAGAAGGACACTTTCACTTCAACCAAGAACTTTATGAAAAGTGTCCAGATGATGTAGATATCTTTGGATACTTTCAAACAGAAAAGTATTTTTCCGAGTTTGCTGATGAGGTAAAGAAAGACTTAACTTTTAAAGAAAGTATTCGTAGTATTGCTCAAGAGTATAGAAATCAGATTGATAGTGAAGAAGTTATCTCTCTTCATGTTCGTAGGGGAGACTATGTAAATCAACCTTGGCATGGTTGTTGCCCTATGGAATACTATCAGCAAGCACTGTCAATGTTTGATAGTAAACTTCCTGTTATTATTTTCACAGATGATCCTAAATGGGTATTGAATGAAAATATATTTGTGTCTGATAGGTTCTATGTATCAGAAGGCAATAGTAATCTGTTTGACATGTGTCTGATGACATTGTGTGACTATCACATCATTGCTAACTCTTCTTTCTCTTGGTGGGGTGCATGGTTGGCAGATAGTAAGAAAGTTATTGCTCCTCAACGTTGGTTTGGTCCTCCTTTGAGTGAGCAGAATGATGTAAAAGACTTGGTTCCTGATAGTTGGGTAAAAATATGATTGATTTGCGTAATGTAACCTTTATCATTCCTCTGCGAATTGATACTGATGACCGTCTTCGTAATATTATTTTAACTACTATATTTCTTCTGAATAAGTTTGACTGTAAAGTCATCATCAAAGAATCTGATGAGATGCGTAAGTTTGAAACTTGGGCTCTGCCTCTGATTCAATCTGTTGCTAACACAGAGAATCTGACTTATGTGTTTGAAGAAAACACTGAAGATCATTTCCATAGAACTCGTCTTCTGAATGAAATGGTTCTGATGGCAGAGACTGATATTGTTGTTAACTATGATAGTGATATTGTTCTTCCTATCAGTTCTTATGTGAAAGCAAAAGAAATGCTTGATAGTAAGGAATTTGATGTTGTCTATCCTTATAAGTTTGGTGAAAAGGGAGAAAGGAAAGTAACTCTCAATACTAAGGTTGAAGATGAAGAAGATTTGAAACATCTTCTCAATACTCCTATCGTTAGAGACTTTGTTCAAACTACTGACCCAGAAGTTCTTGACCAGTCATTTGGATATGCTCAGAATGTAAATGGTATTGGATGGGCAGAGTATGGAATGGTTCAGTTCTTTAACAAACAAGTTTATCTGGATGGATATCTTGAGAATGAAAATTTCATTGCATATGCTCCAGAAGATGTGGAACGTCATCATCGTTGGAAAATTCTTGGATATAACATCGGTCGGGTTGAGAATCATGCTTATCACCTAGAGCATAAGAGAACTCAAAACTCATGGTTCAATAACCCATTCATGCAAAAGAATAATGAACTGTGGGAATATCTCAAAAATCTTTCCAAAGAGGAAGTAATCGAGTATTATGAAAAGCAAGAGTATGTGAAGGAGAAACTGAAATGACTTGGCACCTAGTCAATTACGCTGATGACAAGTTTAAACCACAGCAGGAATTTTTGGAGAGAGTTCACTCTGATAACTTCAATATCATTTCATACAATCGTGAGTGGTTGGTTACTACAGATTTCTACAAAGATAATCAGAGTCTTCTAGATGAAGAGCATGGTGGCGGATGGTGGGCATGGAAACCATATGTTATCCTTGACGCACTGTCAAAAGTAGAAGAAGGTGATTATGTAATCTATTGTGATTGTGGAGATATGGTCTCTCCTGGTATCAAATCTTTTGTTGAAAATACTTTGAGTGAAGATGAGTTTTGTCTTCTGTTACTTGGAAACAATAAGAATAAAGATTATACCAAGAGAGATTGTTTTGTTCTTATGGATTGTGATGAAGAAGACTATTGGAATTCAAATCAGTTAGAAGCAGGAGTTCAGGTTTGGAAGAAGACTGAACAGTCTATTAATATTATTTCTGATTGGATGAAGTATTGTATTGATGAAAGAATCATTAAAGACGACCTTAGTATTTTGGGCGAAGAGATGACTTCTTTCAACGCACATCGTAATGATCAAAGTATCCTAACTAATATTGCGATCAGAGAAGGTCTAAGCGTAAGCAATCAAGAATTTAGGAACTTTATTGAGTGCGACTATGACTATTGGTATGAGCGTTATCCAAATTCCAACTATGGAAGAGATATTGATAGATTCCTTGTGAGTGTTAAAGATGCATAGTATTATTTTAACTGTTCATAATAAAGAGTGGTTGATTCAAGAAGTCCTTAGTGGTATTGTAAAAAATACTGTTGGGGACTATGAACTTATTGTTGTTCTTGATGGATGTACAGACAAGTCATTTAATATTGTTGAGGACTTCTTTTATGGAACTGATAAAAAGGTTTTGATTGCAACGACACCAGATGTATTTGAAACTAAAGCAAATAATGTAGGACTTAAAAGTGCTCAAGGAGAATATGTGATTATCGTTCAAGACGATATGATTATTAAGGAGAAGGGTTGGAACCTGAGAATGCAAAAACCTTTTGATGCATTTGATGATGTGTTTGCAGTTACTTCTAGAACCGCACACAACTGGGAATTTAATCCTAACACCAAACATTTGGGTATGGAAGAAGACCTTAATAACTGTTGGTCTGATATCTGTATTCACACTGACCATGCAAACAGAAGCACTATTTCTAGAGATGTATTTGCCGTTCGTGCTTCAGTCAATCGTGGTCCTTTGATGATTAATCACGAAGACCTCAAGACTATGGGATATCTTGACGAGGCATTCTCTCCACAAGATATGGATGACCACGACTTAATGTATCGTATGCATAAAGAACTTGGTAAAGTCTGTGGATGCTATTGGATTGACTTTGAGTCAAAAGATGAGTGGGGCGGCACAAGAGTTGATGGTTCTCCTGCACCTTGGTTGTTGAAAGCAAACCAGAAGAACACTAAAATATTCTATGACCGTCATAATGATTTAATAAATATGATGTATGAGAATGAAGATCGGGAGTTGCCTGATGGTTGAAAATCAATATTATTTTAAATATGCGAAAAACATTTTCTCACAAAATGGTGATGATGGTATTATTGAAAAGATATTTGAACATCTAAAAATTAGTGATGGAGTGGTTGTAGAGTTTGGTGCATGGGATGGAATATATTTGAGCAATGTATACAACCTATGGAAAAATAAAAACTTCAGTGCTCTGTTGATTGAGAGTGATGAAGGAAAGGCAAATGAAATGTTAGAAATGTTTTCTGACTTTGATAATGTCGATCTAATGAACTGTGCAGTATCACCTGATAAGGATGATGAGCATTCATTAGATAATCTTCTGCAAAAGTCAATACTTAATATTACTAATGATAACCTGAATCTTGTATCTATTGATGTAGATTCGTGCGACTATCATATTTTTCAATCATTAGAGAAGTATTCTCCTAAGGTTGTTGTTATAGAAACCAAAGGTTTTGATGATCCAAACATTAAGTACAATATTTTTGGTAATGGTTGCAGTTTAAAATCAGTAACAGAACTTGCGGAAAAGAAAGGATATAAATTAGTATGTCATAATGGGAATGCATATTTTGTCAGAAATGATCTAACATATCTTCTTCCAGATGATGTTGAATCATCTTTGGAAGATCTACATTCTTCTATTAGTGATATTGATATTTGGCAATCGATAGATGCTTCTGGAAATGTAAAGAATGGTTTTAGATACTATCTGAGTCCTGAATATACTAGTCTTATTGAAAATGAAAAGAAAATCCTTATCAAATGTTGATCTTATTTCGATCAATTGTGTAAATCCACAAGCATCAGTAGCAGCACTCAATCATTGTCAGAAATATTTTGAGTTTGGGAAGTCTATTTTAGTATCTCATATTGAACCTTCTGAATATTATGATATTGAGTTGCATAAGTTAGAAGAAAAACTTTCTTGGGATGGATATAACGATCATATCTTAAACTTAAAAGACCATACAGATAATGACTTTGTTATGGTCATTCAGGATGATGGATATATTGTCAATCCAAATCTTTGGGATGATGAGTTTCTAGAATATGATTACATTGGGGCACCTTGGCCTATTGAAGAAAGTTGGATTTCAATGCAACACAAGGAACATCAACCAAAACTTAGGGAAAATCTTCCTAAGAATAGAGTAGGTAATGGTGGATTCTGTATCCGTAGTCGTAAGTTTCTTGAGTTTTCTAGTCAGTTCAAAGACACTGGCATTCTGGGAGAGGATACATTTCTTTGTACTAAGATGTATCAAGAAGCAATTGATTATGGAATCAAGTTTGCTCCTTTTGAATTAGCAATTAAGTTTGCATATGAGAATCCCTGTTTTGAGTATGATGGACATCATTGGAATGAGTTCATTGCATTTGATATGAACAAACACTTTGGTTGGCACGGTAGTCAGTTTGCCAACAAAAATCAGTTATTATCCTTAAAATACCAATGAAAATATTTGTAACAGGTTGTGCAGGTCTCTTGGGTTCTAATTACTCAAGACACCTGATTGAGAATGGTCATCAAGTTATCGGTATTGATAATCTCTCTGGTGGATATAAAGCATTTGTCCCTAAAGGAGAAAACTTTCAGTTTGTAAAACTGAATATTGAAAATAGAAAAAAGGTTGTAGAACTGTTTGAAGAACACAAACCAGATGTTTGTGTTCATTTTGCTGCATATGCGGCAGAAGGTTTATCTCCTTTCATCAGAAATTTTAATTACAGAAACAACCTAGTTTGTTCTGCTAATCTTATCAATGAGTGCATCACTCACGGAACCAAGATTCTCTTTACCTCCACAATGGCAGTTTATGGTGACCAAGAACCACCATTCAATGAAGAGATGAGACCTTCTCCTATTGACCCATATGGTGTCGCAAAGTATGGTGTGGAGGTTGATCTTGAACTTGCCAGAAAGCAGTTTGGATTGAGATATAATATCATTCGCCCTCATAATGTTCTTGGAAAGTATCAAAATATCTGGGATAGATATCGTAATGTAATTGGTATCTTTATTCGCAAGACTTTGAATGGTCAACCTATTCTAGTCTATGGTGATGGAGAGCAGACCAGAGCATTCTCTGATATCAAATATTATATGGAACCATTCGATCTTCTTTTAGATGGGTTTGATGGTGAGACTTTTAATATTGGTGCAGATAAACACTTCACCCTGAATGAGGTTGCAGAGACCGTACAAGCGATTGGAAACAAGTATGGGTATGATGTGCCTATTGAGCACGGAGAACCCCGCCACGAAGCGAAACACGCCTACTGTGACCACACCAAAGCAAAGACCCTTCTTAAGTTTGAGGACAATACAAACCTTTATGATCTTATTGAAGAGATGTTTGTTTGGGCAATGAAAGAACCAAATCGTAAGGTAAAAGATATGCCTTATGAAGTTACTAAAGACATTTACGATTATTGGAAATGACAAAACCTATTCAAGTATTAATGCGACAGTGTTTTTATTCACCAAACACTTCGCTTTCAAATAGAAAAAGACCCGATTGGTTTGATAAAGTAAAGGTCTTTCAGAACTTTAAGAATACTATCAATCCAGAACTTGCAGACTTTAAGATCATTTACGATGAAAAGTTTGGACCCCTTGAAGAAACCTTCTTAAAAGATGAACCAAATGTTGAAGTTATTAATTATGGATATGAAGCAGGTAGTTTCTCAAAGACTGTAGATATTGCAGTACAACTTGATGTTCCTGACGACACTATCATTTATTTTCTTGAGGATGATTATTTGCATCGTCCTGGATGGTGTGAAGCTTTGCTAGAAGGTTTTACTCTAGAGACAAACTATGTTTCTCTCTATGACCATCTGGACAAATATATCGATAAGGGTTATGATGATCTGGTCTCAAAAGTTATGGTGAGTGAGACTTCTCATTGGAGAACCGTTCCTTCTACTTGCAACACTTATGCTGCACTTTTAGGAACACTCAAAGCAGACTATGCAATCCATAAACACTTTAGTGATGCATCTCCTGATGGTATTTCGATGGACCATGCAAAGTTCTGCCACTTAAGAGACCATCTTGGGCGTAGGTTAATTACACCTATGCCTGGATATGCTACTCACTGTGATCTTTTACACTCGCCCACAATTGACTGGGAGGAAATTATCAAAAAAGAATCATGAGCGATGTTTTAATTGCAGCATATCATGGAGGACTGGGAGATTCTCTCCAGTTCTCCACTCTACCTGAAGAGTTTTCAATACAGCAGGGTCGTGACACTTATGTGTGGGACCGTGCTTTTTTTCGTAATCCAGAAATTGCTCAATTAGTATGGGGTCAAAATCCATATATTAAAGGAGTCAAAGGTGGAAAATGGAATGCTGGCGATATTCCAGAGATTAAATTTGAAAATGTTGCTGGCAATTCTATTGGTAATTGGGAACAACTTCATGGGTTGGAACCAAGAAATAAATATCCAAAGATCTACTACAAACCAAACTGCACTGATTTGAGTGATGTGTTTTTGGTTGATATTTCTACTATCAGTAGAGACTATAATCATGAAAAACTCTTGCAAAAATATGAAGAGATTAGAAAAGAGCATCCAAATAAGTTATTTGTTAGGATAGAGTTTCTAAATGAAATCAATAGCAGGAAAGGTATTGATATTGCACATGATGGAAAGCATGTAACATATCCTGTGCCTGTTGATGGAAGAATGGAGATAACCAATATCTTTTCTTATGTCAATGCTATGGCATCTTCTGCTGGTCTTGTATCGGTTCATAGTGGTCAGAGCCATTTAAGTTCCGCTGTTAAGCATCAGTATAATTCAGACCTTCAGAGTTATTGTATAATGCCAGAGGATGATTATCAGTTTCATATCAATAAAGGTATTTTTATCTTTGATAATATTCAACACGTTACATATGAACCATGATGGATAAAAACAAATCAGTATATAAACTAAAAAACTTTGGTCCTGTCTATTACTTAAATCTTGATGGGCAACCAGAAAGAAGAGAGTATATGGAATCTCAATTTAAATATTGGGAAATTGAAAATTATACACGTATCTCTGCATATGATGGCAGAGAAGATGACTTAAGTGATATCATCAAAGGTAGATATCCAGAAATGATGACTTCTGGTGAGATTGGTTGTACAACTTCTCATTTAAAAGCAATTAAACATTGGATTGAAACTTCTGATAGTCCGTATGCAATTATCATGGAAGATGATTGTGACCTTGATATCGTTAGATTTTGGAATTTCACTTGGGAAGATTTTATTGCTAGAGTTCCATATGCTTGGGATGTAATTCAACTTGCAATCATTTCCACTGGGGATATTCATGTTCCTATTCATACAAGATTTGTCAATGATTTTTCTACTGCTTGTTATGTAATTACACGTCATCATGCAGAAAAACTTATCCGTAATCATGTTCGTGAAGATAAGTATAAGTTAGATAATGGTATTAGACCAAGACCAGTTGCAGATGATCTTATCTACAATTCTGGTGTAACTTATGCTACACCCATTCTTCTTTATAAAATTCAATTGGGTTCTTCAATTCACCCAGATCATATTGATGCATTTCATCGTCAGAGTCATGATGGAATTAGAAACTTTTGGGAACAGATAGGTTCTGATATGACTGTAGAGAAGATTACGGATTATAATCCATATCTTGGACGGGTTTCTGAACCAACTTCTAAAAACTCTTGACACAACGGGAAATCAGTATTACTATGAGTGAGTATCTCTTTTGATATATTCTACTAAAATTTGGGGTTGTGAAGACCCCTCTTTTTTTATGAAAGTAATTTTTAAATCTCTTTTGCATCCAGTTACTCTAATTAACCTACTTATTTGTGGGTCTTTGATATTAATTGGTATAGTTCATAATCATGCCCACCAAGAAATGGAAAAAGATATACATGCTTATGTAAGAAAATTTTGTAAAAAATCTGATAAGTGTGTGTTTTCTGACTACTAGTGTTGACAAAATGTAAAGAAATCATATATAATGTAACAATACTTCACAAAGGAGAAGAACATGACTGTAACTACAAATGACCAAGGACAACAAAATATGTGGGCAACTGAACCAACCATGTATATGAGCAAGGAAGACCTTGACCGTTATGGCATTGAAACCTATGCTGAAAAAGCAGAAAAACTGAATGGTCGTGTTGCCATGCTTGGTTTTGTTGCTGCGGTCGTTTCTTATGCTACATCTGGGAGTGTGTTCTTTTTTGGGTCCTTCGGGTTCTGATCAAAAGAGTTGACAATGACTTCAACTTTATTTACAATTACATCTGTCGCCTTTTTTGTATTACTGGCGTACTCCGTAGAACAACTTTCCGAAACTTATTAAACAATGGCATTTAACGTTACTCTTCGCTCCTCTGACGGAACTGAAAACACCATTACTTGTGAGGATGATCAATACATCCTTGATGCTGCTGAAGAAGCAGGTATTGATATGAATTATTCTTGTCGTGCTGGTGCTTGTTCATCTTGTGCGGGTAAAATTGTGAGTGGTACTGTTGATCAGTCTGACCAGTCTTTCCTTGATGATGATCAAATTGAAGAAGGATTTGTTTTGACTTGTGTTGCATACCCTACTTCTGATTGTGTGATTGAAACCGAACAAGAAGAAAATTTGTACTGATGAATAAGTTTTATCTTTTCTCAAAAGAATCCTGTGGTCCATGTATGTTAGTGGACAAGTACATGATTTCTATTAAAGATGATCGTACCAGTCTTCTTGAAAAAGTTGATCTCGAAGATGTAAGTGATATTCCTATTCCACAAGAAAACCTTGACCTTGCAAAGCGTTATGGCGTAACTGCAACTCCTGTTCTCATTATTACTGATGAGGAAGGAAACAAACTAGAAGAGTTTGTTGGTGGAATGGGAATTACACAAAACATTCGTAAAATGTTTGATAAGTATGCCTGATTCAAATCAACTCTATGAAGACATGGAGAAACTCAATGCCCTATATGAAGAACTCTGTTGGGCACATAATGATGAACTAGTATTCACCCACGACGGTGAAAAAGTTATTATTTACAACAAAACAAAGCAACTTAAATATGGAACACAGTCTGATTGAACTCCTCACTTACTATGTAATTGCTGGAGCACTTATTATTGGAGCACCAGCAGTGTTCTTTACTGTTGCCTTTATGCCAGCACTTATGAATACCAAAGGTGCTGTCGTTGGTTACAAAACTCACCGTGATTATGGTGATACTTCTATCTACACAAACATTTCTGGAGAAAAACAATGAACGAAAAAGCAGAACGCATTAATGGTTGGGCAGCAATGATTGGTGTCATTGCCGCAATGGGATCTTATGCCGTTAGCGGTCAAATTATTCCTGGTATTTGGTGATGTTAGTACTAGCAACTTGTATGCTAGGTGCTTTTATAATTCATTCGGCACTAAAAGATGTTGATATTGACGATGATGATGATATGGATGGAGGTATGATGATACCAGCATACAATCCAGTTTAAAAAGGGAGGAGAAAATGCTTGACATCTTCTCCTTTTCTTGGTATTATACATATTTCGTGCCACTTATCAGATCATTTCCTGTGGTAGTGGATGTAGATTTTTATTAAATTTAATGCTCAACAAAATTCTTTCAATTGCTTTGATTACATCTATTCCTGCTGCTTGTGCTTATCCAAGCATCAGTGAAATTGAGAACCCACCCACTGTTGATGTGACTGTCAATGAAGAAAAGGCGGTTCCAATCGAAGTGGTGGAAAAAACTTGGAAGTGTCCAGAGTGTAATTACAATGAAAAATATGTCCTGGAAAAACTTCAAGAGAAAACAAGAATTACCGATCGTAACGCTCTTGCTACGATCATGGGAAACATTAAATCGGAAAGCAACTTCCATCCCAACATCTGCGAGGGAGGTGCTAGAGTTTCTTACGACCGTTGCCATAGCGGTGGTTACGGACTCATTCAGTGGACCTCTACGAACCGTTATTTGGGGTTAGGATACTTTGCTAAGAAGTATGGTTATGACCCTTCTTCACTTGAAGGTCAGACTGCTTACATGATTAATGAATCTCAGTTTCAAAAAATTCTACCTGAATTTGAAGGTCCTGGTCGAACAGTCGATCAGTATATGGTTGGTGCTTATTATTGGTTGGGTTGGGGAATTAAGGGATATCGCCAACATTATGCATACGATTACACTAAAAAAATGATTTGGTCATGATTAAACAACTCATCAAAAAAATTGTTGAAGTAACTAAATCTCCAATTGTTGGAGAAGATACAACAAACTATCAAGATTTTATTCAGTGTGAAATTGATGATGAAGAAGTTTCATGTGAAGAAATGAACTATATTGGTATTCCTGCACCGATTGAAATGCCAATTGATCCATGGTTTGTAGATTCAGATATTGAAATAGTAAAAACTGAAATTCAAATTACTCATGAAGAAATGCTTGAAGAAGCAGCGCGTCGTGAAGAAGAAAATAATAAAGAAAAGTTTAAAGAATCAGAAGACATTCATCAAGAGATGTATGAAATTGCATCTAACAGTTGGACTACAGTAGGAGAGTATCAAGGTGGTTCTGAAAATTTCCAAGAAGGTCCTATTAATTGGCAATCTGGTAATGGTATGGGACAATACCGATGACTAATGATTGGAGATATTCTGAAGATAGAATGTTGATTAGAACACAAGCACTTAATATTTTATTAAAAAAATTCGGTTCTACATTAAAAACTAATGGAGAACCTAAATATTCAAACCAATCCATTTACGAGTGTGTTCATGATTGGGTTTCTCAAGGGAATACCAATGTAAATGGAATTGTAAAATATTACGAGGCTTATTATGCAAAAAATAATTAATGTTATTGCTCTACTATCGGGACTGACTTCATTGGCAGTTATCGGTAGTGGAGTTTATTTGTATAAAAATTCGGGTTTATTAATTGAAGAAGCCCGAGAAAAAATTTCTAATGCTGCTGTAGAAGCAATCTCTGATGCACTTCCTGGTTTAATTGATGCTGCTATGCCAACGATTCCCGAAGTAACTGGTCCTGCAGTATCTTCACCTACCTTTTCTGGTCCTCCGATTAATTTACCATGAAAAAAATTATATTCAGTTTGTTGGCTGCAGTATCATTAACTGCTCCAGCATTAGCGAACAACTCTAAAATCACCAAGGGTTATAATACTATGGATTCTCTGGGGTGTATGATTCTACGAGAATGTACAGATGGAGTCGAAGAAGTCGTTAGTCTTTTGGATATTTCTAGTAAGTATCCTAATACTGAATCTTTTACATCTGTTTCTAATGAGTTCCACAGTATGCTTATTTCCCTTAATAAGGTCGGAGTTAAGGTGTTTCTAGCAGATCAAAAGTATTTTCCAGCAGGACATCGTGGTGTCTATCACACTGTAAGTAATAACTTTTTTCTGAATAAATCATATATGAATCGCCCATCTACACTTATGACCGTGATGCGTCATGAAGGATGGCACGCTGCACAGGATTGTATGGCAGGTTCTATCGATAATAGTTTGATTGCTATTATCAAACCTGAAGAGGATGTTCCTAAGGTTTGGCGAGAGATGGTTGAAAAAACTTATCCTAAATCTGCTGTACCTTGGGAAGCAGAAGCAAAATGGGCAGGTCTTACAGAAGGTATGACTGAGAAAGCACTTAAGGCATGTGCTGCTGGCAAAATGTGGAAAGTTTATCAACCTACTCCTCTCACTCACAAATGGTTAGTAGAGAATGGATATATTAAAAAATAAATCTAAAAATTATACACTCCCATTAACTCTTTCGTTGATGGGAGTTTTTTTGTTGACCATAACAATTATTATTGCTGGTTATTTTCAAGGACATATGCATCTTATTGAAACATTAAAGAACGCCGCTAATAAATAGAGTTGCCTTACTCTATACATATGCTCGGAAATAAATCCAAAGCAAAGGTAGAAGAGAAAGACGACCAGCATGAAGATAAAAGTGAAGTTCTTGGTAATTTAGTGAAAGTTGTTGTACTTATTTGGTCTGCATCTCTCCTTACCTTTAGCTATGTTCGCTTGCCTAATGGACAAAAGATTTTAGACTTTGATCCTACCTTTATCGCATCCGTGTTTTCTGGATCGTTAGCTGCGTTTGGTTTGAGTCCTGCTAAGACAGGTGGTGCTGCAGCAACTAAAGCAGTAACAACAAAAAAAGAAGAAGAACCTCCCGTAGTGTCTGCAATTGAATCTAAGAAAGGATGATGAAAAAATTTCAAACTACTGAGAATTTACCAAATAAGTCGCCTTTAAAAATTGCAGCATTAATAATTGGTGGCGTTATTGGTGTTGCTCATATTGGTGTGTTGGGACATCTTATTAAACAAACTCCTGATGTTCATCAACCCCCTACAATTAATATTCCTCACGGACCATATTCATCCTATAGAATTAAAGCAGGAAAGGATGGATATGAGATTGAATATCGTGCAAATGATCCCAAAGTTTTAGAATCTGAACGGTCAATGAATCTTGATAAAACTAAACGGGGATTGTTTGGCGGTGGTACAGAAAAGCGTGATGAATATCGTCGAGATCAATATACAATGGAAGGAACCCGTAATATGGGTTCAGGAGGCGCTGTAGATGGCGAGGGAAAGTTCAATGCTCAAAACGCCGAATGTATAGCGGCGGACGCTGGAGCACGGTCACAAGGTGCGATGGCAGGTAGTGCTATTTCTGCTGGTGTTATTGTTCCCGCTGTAATCAATATTCCTTATATTGGATGGTTGGCTGCAGGATGGGCAACTCTTTTGGGACAGAGTGCAGGTGAGTCTCTTGGTTCAGAAATTGGAAGTGTATTTAATGATTGCTAATGAAATTTGATTTGGATATGGAAGATTTTACAATCATCCAAAATGCTTTACATTATTATAAACATGTAGAAAAAAGAGGTAAATTTTCTGTCTTTGATATAGATCGTGTAAATAGGTTGAGAGATAAATTATCTTATCAATTGATACCTAGTCCTTTTAGTAAAGATGGAACTGATTCTGAGACCTCTGAATGATATCAATCAACCCACTTGGAGCGTAATAATATCCTTAATTATTTTGCTAGCAGGAGTTTTATATTATGTTGTATATATACTTCGTATGGCAAATACTGAAATAAACGATGAGCGACCTGACGAATAAGGATGCTGAACAGGATTCCAAACTTGCTGTTCTAGAAAGTAGAGTAGAAAGTTTTAGAGAAAGAGTTATTAGTTTAGAGGAACGTATGAAAGAAGTTCCTCAAATGAGTGAGTTAGATTCTTTCGCAAGTCGTATTGAAAAACAAAATGATGACCTTAAGAATAGGGTCAGACAACTAGAACGTTGGGTATGGGGTGCTGCTGCAGTCATTGCGGTTGGTGCATTTGTGATTGGTATTGCAGCAAAC
>Ga0194024_1000075_pt1 | contig 18838 bp, 27 predicted proteins | sample IW13Sep16_MG_FD_140337 | JGI IMG/M metagenome (GOLD analysis project Ga0194024, IMG submission 140337) | Freshwater microbial communities from the Broadkill River, Lewes, Delaware, United States - IW13Sep16_MG | ecosystem: Environmental > Aquatic > Freshwater > River | place: USA: Delaware...
AAATACGGTCCAACGACCCCGAAAAGAACGAAAACAATTTACTACAAATTCGTCTTACTTTCCCACAATTACGCTCAACCGCCAAAAACCAACAGGTACAAAAAAGCCCCATTCCTTTGGTACAATTTCCGAAGGTTTAGGGCTTTAGTGTTTTAATTTATGGAATCTAGAAGGTATTTTAATGCAGCTTTAGGAGACTTTTCCAACCCCGCTACAAACCTACTTTCGATTTCTAGTTTTTCAGCTATTTGAATTACTAGCTCTTCTTTCGTTACGGGGTCTTCACCAGTCTTTGTTTTGTATGACTGGCGTTGGTATACACCTTCTCTTGCGAGCTTTCCAATTATTGATTTGGTACTCTTTTCGAACTCTCGTGCTAGCAGAATTACTGTGTCACGATTGGGATTACGTTTGTAGCGGTCTATCAGGGTTTCTGTTTGTTCTTTCGTATAATTACTCACTTTCCTCTAACCTTTGCTTGTCATAATAGTACACTATATCCCCGTCGTCATTGATTGTGGGTTCAACGAGTGAAGTGAACTCACACCAGATACGAGGCACGTTTTGGTAGTTATTTCGTTTCACAAACTTACTAAAAAGTTTATCAAACATCTGAGTCTTTCCATAGATCTCATTTTCGATCTCAGCCCACTGCATCCAAACAGCATTTTGTTTTTGTGCTAGCTCGTTGATCTCTTCGACCAGTCTCCAAGCTTTATTGTCTACGATGGCTGTGTCTAATTTTACTACATTACTCATAAAAGTCTCCTTAGTATTATAATTATACTACTAAGAGAAAAAAATGTCAAGAATTTTTTATGTTTTCGTGGGTATAAAAAAACCCGTCGAGGTCATAGACCTCAACAGGTTGCGGTGACAGTGCCAGCCCTTCCCTACCTAGCTCCTGTCTGTTGGGCCTTCTCTACACAAGGCCTACCCAGGTTACACATTTGTTTATTTTTTCTTACGTAAGTTTAGGTAATGCCGAACCACTAACGACCATAAACCCTTCTCGCGAATGCACTCAATTCGACGCTTATTGCATTAAAAGCGGTACGGGCTGTCAGGGTTCCCCGTACTACCCTGGTAAGACTGACTAAACGTCAGGCTGCCAATCGTAAGCGGTTTTTAGAGCGGCTTCAAGCTCTTGAGCAGTTACAACTTCTTCATCAGTACCTGCGGGCACTACGTTAGCTTCGATGAAAGTAGACAGCTCTACTAAGTCTGACTTGCTTGCCTTCGCAAGGCTGGGTAAGTCAATCCCCGTTATGGCTTCGATCTTCTCAACAAGATCTTGCTTTCGTACAACTGGCTCGCCAGTCTTAGTTACTCGCTCTTGAGCTTGATAAACGCCTTCTCGAACGAGCTTAGCAATTATAGATCGTGAACTCTTATCAAAAAGCTCAGCGTACTGATCGACAACAGCTCGGGTAGGTGAAGCAACATATGCTTGAACGAGAGTGTCGGTCATCTCTTGAGTGTAATTTACATTTTCCATTTTTTCTTGTCTCCCGAAAGTATGTGTATATTATGAAGGGTTTTACCAAAGAAGTCAACAATTATTTTTGTCCTGGTACTAATCTTCGATAAGTGTTGTATTGCACCACCACTCAATATCAGCGGGGTCGTAGTCCATAACGGCCAAGTATTTTACTACATCTTCCTTCGTTACGCCTTCGAGCATCATGCCACCAGCTATCATCAAAATCTCTCGTCTTGCTTCACTGTTCATAATATTTCTATCTCCCTCTCATACTTTTCGGCTTCGTGCTCCCAGGGCTGTTCTTCATACTCAGCGTGTTTCCAAGCATCACTACCAAGCCACCTAAAACCATTTGTAAGTTCACCACGAAGAAACTGCTTGACGTGAACCATTTCGTGTGCTACAGTCTTAGCAAGTGCATCAAAGTCGTTCTCGTGGAACAGAAACATAGAGATTACACGCTTGCTATCTTTTTCACAGTAACCGTGATAGGTCTTGTTGCAGTTAAGGAATTGGAAGCGCACTTTGCTACGTATGTCAGTAATACCGAGATCTAACGCTACGAACTCAGCCACATCCAATAGGTATTGCACCTCTTCGGGTGTCCATTGCTTTTTAACTTTGTCTACTATAAATTTCATACTACATATTATAAGAGCTTTTGCATTGGTTGTCAAATGTTTTTTCCAGGTTAGTCGTAAACTAACGCAATTCAATTTCGGGGGGCCGCACGCGGGGTCGGGCGTGTCAAGTATAATTTGCTCCAATTATCCAAATTTATCCGGGTGTTGACCCCGCCGAGACCAGGTTAACTTGCGCTAAACCGGGCAAACCTGCATAAAGTACTTGACAAATTTTCGAAAAGGCACTATAATCGGCGCGGCTTATATTGGAACGATCGGTCTGGCACTTTGGCGCAGAGACCGGGCTAAGTTAAAAAAATTTTGTGCGACCCCGCAAAAAAGACTTGACAAAATTCGCTTGCGCACTTATAATGGCGCCTGGCCCACCTTCGGTCGCGCACTTCGCTTTCGCACTGGCGCCCGCGCGCCAAAAATTTCAAATGAGAATCGTTCTCATTTACCCGGCCTGGCCCAAATGAGAATCGTTCTCATTTACCCAGGGTGCCATGTGGCATTTTTTATAGGCGAAAAAAATCCCGCGCAAGGCGGGATTAAAAGGGGCCATGTCACTTTTTATTCTAGCAGAAAAATCAAAACGGTCAGGTAATAAAGTAGTGTAAGAATGGAAACCGAAATCGCGATTCCCGCCAGTGCGCCAAGTGTGACAAGTGACGCTTTTTTGAAAAAATTAATCATAGTGCGCGCATCCTTCTATTGATAGGTCGAGGATCAATTGCTTTAATTGATAACCGATCGGTCAAAGTAGCTCGGACGTTATCGTTATCATCGTAAATAGTAAAGCGTGACCAGTGAGCAGTCGGAATATTGCGCTGAGTCAAATAGCGCGATATTTTTTCTAGCTTCAATTCATGATCGGGACGGGTATCGCCTAAATCACGAGAGAGCAGATCGCGATATTGCAAATTCTTTTGCTTGAGAAAAAGAATATCATCCGGCCCCATTACACGCGCAGTGCAAACGACAATGTCAACGTGCGGATGATTCTGCAATCGTCGCCAGTGGTATGCCATAGGCAGAACAGTGTCGCGCATGATTTTTGAAAACGTGCAATTTTTTCGCCAGTGCTCGAGATCCAGTGAACCATCGGCTTTTGTAAGTTGCCGGTGGCTCGAGTCGATCACAGTGTGATCCAAATCAAAAAAGATAATTTTCTTTTGGTATATCATCGGGAAACGCCTCCGTGAATATCGGTATCGTGACCGGCATTTTTGTTGACAATGCGCCATGCTTGACCGTCGAGAATATTGTAGGGAATTTTTTTGCGTGTTCTGAAACACGCGGTCAATAATTCTATCTCGATCAGAACATCGGACAGTGCTGTGTGATCCTCAATAAAAGAGTGATCGCCGAAAGTGTAGCGGTACGCAAACTCCGCGCCCGTCTTGACGTTACCGGCTTTGGAAATCCAACCATTTTCGATTGCAACCGATCGGTATAAATTGTTATCCAATCGTGATTCGCAAATGAATTGCCAAATATCTAGCAGCTTGACAGCGTTGCGAAATATCGGCTTGCCAGTGCCAAGTGTTTCGTTAGTCTGGCGAATAACGCGCATATCGAAAGGCAAGTTATAAGCGGCGACTACATTCACGCCATGCTGTGCAATATCTGCGCGCATGGTTTCGACAATTTCTGACCAGTCGGTTAAGTGAATCTCTTGACGGTCAAGCATGGGAGCATAGTGCGAGAATAGCTTGCTTGCATAATACGCGCCCATCATACGCTTGGCATCAGTGAAATTTTCGTTTACGAGCCAATTGCGCTGAACCACAATATTGCCGCGCTTGTCGTGAATAGCATAGGCGAGATCATAAACGTCACCATGAAGTGACGCTGTTTCTGTGTCGATTGTTAGGATAACCAACCGATTAGCGAGACCAGATTGAGCAGTATTAGATTGTGCTGTCTGGTATGAATTGCTTGAATTGTTAAAAGACATAAACCGATTACCATTAATGATTGAGTAAGTGTAGGATGCGAATCCCGAAAAAATGGAGCGGTAGCAATTGCTACCGCCCCAGACCATGCTATGATTGCAAGGCATCTAACAAAGAAGCGAGAGCGGATGCTTTCGCCAGTTCGAGACCATCGAGATTCGCTGACAGCTTTCCCTCGATGGACGCAACCAAATCGGCTTTGGTCAAACCTTTTGCCCGCTTGGCGGGACGCGCCTGTGGAATATACTCCAGACCAAGCGACTTGGTTTTAGCAATGATAGATTGCTTGCTAAGGTTAAACTCTGACGCGAATTTCTCCGCATCGGCAAACGAAATTGGAGCGGCAGCAGTTAGCTTCGCAACCATGCTTTCGGTATAATTAGACATAAGCACCTCGTGATTGTCTAGGTTAGTGGCGTCCTGCCCGTAAGTCCATGATGCTCATTATACGGATCGGGCTCTAAAAGTACAATGAAATTTTTCGATGAAAATCCTGGATTTGATCGGAAAAATCGATAAGTCCAAATGAGAATCATTCTCATTCAGGGGCGGTTAATTGACTAAGCGTTCCAGAACGCTTGCGCGCACCCTCATACGTACCACTTGAGAAAAAAATATTTCCAAATTGTCATAAAATTGTCACAATTTTTTGATATAATATAAATGGGAGGAAATAATCATGAATAAATACATCTTAGCACTACTCGTTATACCAACTATCGCGGTTGCACAGGACGGCCCAGAGATTGAGCAAATCGTCGTAACTGCAACTAAAAGAGAAACTCAACTGAAAGATACTCCAATTTCTATGTCTGTAGAAACTGCGGAGGATCTGGAAGAACGGCACGTACAATCTTTACTAGATTTAGGAGACGGTTCGGTTCCCGGACTTAACATTGCTACATTTGAAGCAAGACAAACTGCCCTTACTGTTGGTATTCGAGGAATTGTTCCTCTTGATGCAAATCAACCAGCAAGAGAACAGGGTGTGGGTATTTATATTGATGGAGTATATCTAGGACGCCAGCACGGACTCAACGCTGCCCTACTAGATATTGAGCGTATCGAAGTTCTTAAAGGCCCACAAGGCACATTATTTGGTAGAAATACCTCTGGAGGCGCTCTTAGCCTCATAACGAAGAAGCCTACAGGCTATTTAGAAGGTTCTGTAAAAGTTGGAGCAGGTAACTACAACTCAAGAAATGCAGAAGCTCACATAAATTTTCCGTATATTGGAAATATTGCAACAAAACTTGATGTTATTTCGCAGTATCAAGACGAAACCATTAAAAACCCTCTCGAAGGTCAAAAAGGATGGAACTATTTTGATCGCAAAGGGCTTCGTTTTAGTGCAGATTGGGAAGATACCATATATTTTACTGCCGATGTAGGTACAGACGATAACACTCCCTTCTATTCTCAGCTTTTGAACTTCGACCCAAACAATCGAGGACTTGAGCCACTCCCAGATCTCATCGTTGTAGAAGGAAATGATCGAATGGCCGTAGCAGATATTGGTGTTCCTCAAGCAGAAAGCGGTAATCAAACGGCGGGGATGGGACTAACCATTAAAAATGGAATATTTAAGTCAATCACTTCGTACCGAGAGGTAGATTCTGAGCAATGGGATAACAGTGGAGGAGCGCATCGAGTGCCTGCACCTGTACCAAATCGTGTTTTTAGTAGGTATAGCCTTTCAAGACTAGGACAAGACCAAGTATCTCAAGAGTTTCAACTTGTAGACTCTCTCGGAGACTTTGACTATGTAACAGGCCTGTATTATTTCAAAGAAAATGCTTGGGAAGAAGCAGCAACTCCTTCTACAAACCAGTGGAACTCAGACCTTACGGGGTATACAATCTTAGATCCATCAACGTGGGCTTACGAGAACTGGAGAATCGATCGCGGCTCTCGAGCAACTTCTGAAAGCTACGGTATTTTTGGACAACTTACGTATAACTTAAATGACTGGCATTTTACTCTTGGAGGTCGTCAAACTCAAGATGCAAAAGAGGGACGACTTTATAAAGTAAAAGGACTTGATTCAGCCTGGGATATGGATTTCAAAACTTCTAGATTCAACCCACTCGCTATCGTTGCTTGGGATGCTACAGACAGTATGAATATTTATGCAAAATATGCAACAGGCTACAGATCTGGAGGCGCATCTTCTCGTTCTCTCTCATTTAACGAGTTTGGACCTGAAGATGTAGACTCTTACGAAATTGGACTAAAGTATGAAAAAAGTCGTTCTCGATTGAATATGGCAGCATTTACAATGGACAGAACAGGATCACAAATTGACTTTAGTCAAGTAAACTTTGATCCAATCACTCAGACAACTCGAAATACTTTGGAAACTCTGAACGCACCCGGAGTTACAAAAATTAATGGTTTTGAACTAGATGGACAGTTTGCACTCACAGATGAATTGCAAGTGAGAGCAGCATATACCTATACTTCAACAAACGTTCCTGATACTGTAAATCCATTTAATGGTGAACTACAGCCTGTGTTTATTGTTTTTACACCCGAAAATGTTTTCAATGTCGGAGCCGACTATACAAAGTATTTCAACAGCTTTGTAATGAATGCGCATTTTGATGTAAGCAAAACGGATGCCGCTCACGCATTTTCACAATATGCACTCATGAATGATGCTCACACCATTGCAAACGCTTCACTCTCCTTTGAAGAAATTGGAGATGCTTGGATTCAATTTTGGGTACGAAATCTAACTGATGAAGCATATGTCTATCGTAGAGATCCACAAAAGGACGATAAGTTGGGTACATATGGAAATTTTAATGCACCAAGAACTTTCGGACTTACAATAGGATATAACTTCTAGCATAGAAAAATAAATCTTGACTTTCCATGTCTTTGAATATATAATTGAAACATGGCTAAAGATTTAACAACTATCTCTCCGGAAGGACTGGAAGTAGCGAATGCTTATCTCCAGTACGGAAATATCGCAGCAGTGTCTCAAGTTATGGCGTTGTCAGAAAACGCTGTAGCTGAGACGCTGAATAAGCGTGAAGTAAAACAATATATTGACACTGTGTATCTCGATACTGGTTATCGAAACAGAAACAATATTGCCTCTCTTCTGGATAACATCATCGCATCCAAACTCGAAGAAGCCGAAGAAACAGGAGTCTATAGTAAAAAAGACTTGTCAGATCTTCTTTCTTTAGCACACAAAATGAGAATGGATGAAATCAAAGCACAGACGGAGCTTGAGAAAGCCAAAGGCTCTACTATCAAAAATCAAACCAATGTACAAATAAACGAGTCCATCCCCTTTGGACAAGGCAACTATGGCAAGTTGATGGAAAAACTTTTAAGTGATGGAAACTCGTGAAGATTTTCGTATTCACACATTGGAATCTGATCTCAAAGCTCATGAAGTACAGTGTGAAGAACGATGGAAAACAAACTTTCAAAGGTTAGATGATATTGACGAAGCGATTACTCGTATAGAGACTCGCCTTGTGCATGTGGGAGGTGGTGTTATCGCTTTTCTAGCAGGATTAGTGGCCACCATACTTATTGTATGATAGCGGGGTTGATGTGCCTCGCTTTGACAATCTATTTCGAAGCAAGAGGAGAAGATTTTCAAAGCCAGGTAGCTGTAGGACACGTAGTAATGAATCGAGTGAAGTCATCGAATTTCCCGAACACAATCTGCGAAGTCACTACAGAAGGCGGAGAGTATCGACATCGATGTCAGTTTAGCTGGTACTGTGATGGTCTCTCAGATGATCCAAAAGAGCAGCTCGCTTGGAGACAGAGTATATTTGTAGCAGCTGCTGTGCCTCTGCTTCCAGATAAAACAAAGGGAGCACTTTGGTATCATGCAGACTATGTAAAGCCTGATTGGGCAACGACTTCCTACATTACATTTGGGAAGCACAGATTTTACAATGCCTTACACAATTAAAGGAACAACTGTTTACAAAAAAGTTGGAAAGAAGTTGAAAAAGAAAGCCAAAGCAAAGAGCAAGAAGTCTGCACAACGTATGGTAAGGCTTCTCAATGCGATTGATAAGGGCTTTAAGCCTAGAAGGAGGCGTAAATGAAAGAAATTTGGGAAGATAAAGGAAGATGGCATGCGAAGTATAAGCATAACTATGCCATTACAGCTACTCAAAGCGAAGCTGAAAATAAAGTGCGACAGTGGAAAGGTCTTGCTGTAAAAGACACACCAGCTCCTGAGCCCGTAGTTGAAGAAAAAGAAAAAATTGCAGGAGCAATTGTAGAAGAAAGCATTCTTGATGCAGACACGGATGACGATGGAGTGATTACAAAGGAGGAGATTGCTACTTGGGCTGACAAGCATGGCTAGAAAGAAGAAAAAAGCCGCTCGTAAACGTCCAGTTCCTACAAACAAAGCTCTGTACTCCAGAGTAAAGGCTGAAACAAAACGTAAGTTTAAGGTGTATCCTTCGGCTTATGCAAATGCTTGGCTTGTCAAGACTTACAAAGCCAGAGGCGGTAAGTACCGCATGGGGAAGTAAATGGCTCATCATTCCATGAAGAAACGTAAGAAGAAAAAGAAAAGGGGCTACTAATGAAGAAGGACGTGTATAAAACTGCAACTGCAGCAAGAAAGAGAGCACGTTCTTTAGGTCTTCGAGGAATTCACTCTCATGGCAGAGGAACTGCAAAAGTTTACATGCCTGGCAGCACTCATAAAGCCTATGAGAATGCGAAGAAGAGAAAGAAGCGTGGCTAAGTATAGCGGTGGTCTTCGTAAGTGGTTTAAAGAACGATGGGTAGACATATCTCGACCGAAAAAAGGAGGTGGTTATAAGCCCTGCGGTCGTGGGCAAGCTGGAAGTAAGAAATACCCAAAATGTGTTCCTGCAGCGAAAGCTGCAAGAATGACAAAAGCTCAAATTCGTTCTGCTGTTCGTAGAAAACGTGCCGCTGGTAATCCAGGCGGAAAGCCGACATATGTCTCTACATATGCTCGTAAGAGAAAGAAAAGTGGCCGTAAAAAGAAAAGGTAGAAAAAAAGACCCAAGACTTGTGAGAGCAGGCGTTAAAGGCTATAACAAGCCGAAACGGACTCCCAAGCACCCAAAGAAGTCGCACATAGTTGTAGCCAAAGTAGGCAGCAAAGTGAAGACTATACGCTTTGGACAACAAGGAGTCTCTGGGTCACCCAAAAAGAAAGGCGAGAGTGCAGCTTATGCAGCTCGACGTCGTTCATTTAAAGCTCGTCATGCAAAGAATATTGCAAAAGGCAAGATGTCCGCAGCATACTGGGCAAATAAGGTGAAGTGGTAATGAGTGGCTTTGGTTTAGAGTTTCTTTTACAGAGGCACCCTCTTGGTCAGGGTAACTCTCACATTCATAAGTTTGGAAGCAATCTAGCTCTTGCTGGAGCCTCTGAAAGTATTTGGTCTGCGGGAGGATTGTATCCGTGGGCAAGTTTTGCTACTGCTCAAACAATTTATGCGATTAGCACAGAAGCAGCAGATACCGGAGACTTAGAAATTCAGGGACTAGATGAGAACTACGTTCTTCAAACAAAGACGCTCACTCTGAATGGTTTAACGGCCGTAGATACCAGTGGAGATTCTACAACTTTTATAAGAATCTTTCGCATGAAGTATAGTGGTACAAATGCAGGTACTATTACTGCAAGAGTAACTTCAGGCACTGGTACGGTTGTAGCACAGATTGATGCTGGAGTGTCACAGACACTTATGGCAGTTTATACAGTTCCTGCACAGACAACTGCTTTCATGCTAAACTATACTGTAGGAACCGGAAAAGGAGATGATGCACATCTTAAACTATTTGCAAGAGAATTAGGAAGCTCTTTTCAAATCAAAAATGAGATGAAGTCTTATCAGAGTACAATTACTCGAGACTTTCCAATTCCTTTGCGATTTGAAGAAAAAACAGACATAGATTTTAGAGCAACTACTAGCTCAGCAAATAGTGACTGTATAGTAAACTTTGATTTAGTATTGGTGAAGTAATGCCAGTATTTGATGAAGAGCTGTTCAATATCTGGATAATATTGCAACCTTTTGCGGCGTTATTCTTTGTTGGAGTTGTGGGGCTCTGGATAAAAGACATTATTCAGAGCTTTGCAAAGGGTATGAAATTTAAGATGAACGGAGCATTTCATGAAGGTCAAAAAGTTATTCTTGATGGTCAGGAAGCTCTCATCGTAAAGATTGGAATTACCGAAACAGTTTTTGGTGTTTACACAGATAGAGGATATACATGGAGATTCGTTCCTAACGAGCGAATCCCTTTTTTGAAACTTGAAAAAATTATTGACGCTGAAGTTCACAGAGACTCAAAAGAAGAGAAAGCTCAAAGACTTTACGATTCTCTACAGGACACAAAGATAGCGGCCAATAAAGAGTCTATAGACAGACTGAAAAATAAGGTGGATTAATAGTGGATGATTATACTCGAAACGAAGTACAAGTAGATTTAGACAAGTACAATGCTCTTCTTGACAGAATTGATGAACTCGAAGATCAGTTGGGAGCAGAGCCAGCCCCAGAAGAACCTGCGGCTCCTCCACACCCATATCAAAAGTGGTTAGACTTGTCGAGTATGATTGACTCTTGGAGAATTTTTCCTCGTATTTTTATTACAACTTATATTTATTTACTTTATAAAAGTGCAATGTGGTTCATGGCACTTCCAGAACCTACCATGGAACAGGCAGGTCTTATTTCAGTAATCGTGGGTGCTGGTGCAGCCTGGTTTGGACTTTACGCAGGGACGGGTAAAAAAGAGTGATGAATGATACTCGTATTTGCATTGATGGTAGTTTTGGATGGAGAAGTAGACGGAGGTCGAACAACATATTGGTATAGTATTGACAGATGTAAATACTTTGCATCTCGAATAAGTAATCAAAGAAGAAGTTATAGCGTAGGTCCAAATGTGTACGCCTATTGCGTACCAGAGATGGTGAACAGCGACGATGTTACCGTCTATACTTAGAAGAGATGATAGAGATAGCAACTGCAATGAGTTTAGCAACTACAGCATTTCGCGGCGTAAAGAAAATGGTCGAAGCCGGTAAAGAAGCTGAAGATATGTATGGTTATTTTATGAAATTCTTTGAAGCGACTGAAAGTGTTTCAGAAGCAGATGTAATGAATCAAAATGCTCCAAAAATGTCCAAACTATTTGCAGCAAAGAGTGTAGAAGCTCAAGCACTTGAAATCGCAATGGCTCGTTCTCGAATGGAGAAAATGGAAAAAGAGTTAAAAGATTTAATGCTTTGGACAGGAAACGACGCATTGTATTTTGATATGATGCGACAAAGAAGAAACATTAGAAATGCGCGACTCGCAGCAGCCAGACGAAAAGCTCAAAACAAACAACTCTTAATTGATGGATCTATAATAATAGGAGTTATGCTTGCAGCAATGTTTGGTATGTTTATAGTGGTGGGAGCCATAGGAGCCGGAGGAAGTTAATTGACAGTACAGGTAAGTAGACAAGATATAAGCACGGAAGCTTTGTTTGAATTAAACTCTGAGACAAGATTTCTCAAGTTACCAGTAAGTCCTTATTTGGAGTTACTCGGCATAACACCGTTACCTTCACAGGTAGCAATTATAAATGCGATTAATAATCCTAAATATCGTTTTATTAATGCAGCAATATCAAGACGCCAGGGCAAGACATATATAGCAAATATAATAGGTCAATTAGTCTCTCTGGTACCGAACTCAAACATTCTTATAATGTCCCCAAATTATTCCTTGTCTCAGATTTCTTTTGATCTGCAAAGAAATCTTATAAAACATTTTGACCTAGAAGTACGAAGAGATAACGCAAAAGACAAAGTTATAGAACTTACTAACGGCTCTACGATTCGTATGGGTTCTGTAAATCAAGTGGACTCTTGTGTTGGTCGTTCTTACGACTTAATTATATTCGATGAGGCTGCGCTTACCTCTGAAGGGGAAGAAGCATTTAATGTATCATTGAGACCGACTCTCGACAAAGAAAACTCGAAGGCGCTTTTCATCTCGACTCCTCGTGGAAAGACTAACTGGTTTGCTAAATTTTTTGAAAGAGGATTCAATCCAGAGTATCCAGAATGGATAAGTATTCGCGCAACGTATCTCGACAATCCCCGGATGTCACAGGCAGATATTGACGAAGCACGTAAGTCCATGAGTGATGCAGAATTTAGACAAGAGTACGAAGCGGATTTCAATACCTACGAAGGTCAGATCTGGGCGTTTAACTCTGAAAAGTGTGTTGCAGACTTGTCAGAATTAGAAACTAAAAAGATGGACATACTCGCGGGGTTGGACGTTGGTTTTCGAGATCCCACGGCTTTTGTAGTTATAGCATACTGCTGGTCGGATGCAAAGTTTTACGTACTCGATGAATACTTAGACGCAGAACGCACAACCGACGGACATGCAATCGAAATTCAAAAGCGTATCGAAAAATGGGATATTGACTATATTTATATAGACTCCGCTGCACAGCAGACTCGGTTTGACTTTGCACAAAACTACAGCATTTCTACTGTAAATGCGAAGAAGTCTGTACTTGACGGAATCTCCCATGTTGGAGGAATAGTAGACAATGATAACCTGGTTGTAGATGGTAAGTGCTCAGAAGTTCTTAGAGCTCTCGATGGATACCAATGGGATCCAAATCCAAATCTCGCAAAAGAAAAACCAAAACATGACAGAGCTTCGCACATGGCTGATGCATTACGATATGCGCTATATTCATTTGAAGTCGCGCACACAGGATTCTAATAATACATGGGAAAAATAGTGTTTGACATAAAACGTGAAGTTAGATATAATTTTGGTATTAGAAATGGACTTAAAACGAGATAAAGTAAAATATATACGAGACAAGGCAAAATCACTATATAAAAAAGGAAAATTCTGCGAAATATGCGGAAAGAATACAGAATTAGACTTTCATCACTTTTATAGTTTAAGTCCGCTGCTCTCAAAGTGGTTAAGAGAAAAGAAAAAGATAAGACCGGACCACTACACAGACGAATACACAATCATCTGGAGAGATGAGTTTATAAAAGAGATGCACGCAGAACTTTATGATCACACAGTTACTCTCTGTCATGATCATCATCTGCAACTACATTCAATTTACGGTAGGAACCCAGAACTTTCAACAGCGCAAAAACAGATGCGCTGGGTAGAGATTCAAAGAGAAAAATATGGCGTGGTATGACAGAATCTTGGGCAGACAACAGCCTCAAGAAGTCGAAGAGAAGCTGAATCCTATCCAACAATACTTGGGTTCTGATAAGCAGTCTTCCAGAGAATTTACAACACGTTACGAAAGGTATTATGAAACTCTTGAAATCGTAAACCGAGCCGTAAACATTGTAGTTGATGACACTGCTGAAATTCCACTAGAAGTAACTCAAGAAGGGTTTTCTGGAGTTGTAAAGGGAGTAAAAAGAGCAAAAGTATCTACTCTGTTAAACACAGAGCCAAACCTGTTTCAGGACATAAGCACTTTCAAGCGAAACCTTATTACAGACTATCTTCTTGATGGTAATATTTTTGTATATTTCGATGGCGCACATCTATATCACCTACCTGCCGATAACGTAACAATTCACGCAGACAGTAAAACTTATATTGAAAAATATACTTACAATGATGTGGACTATGGCCCGGACGAAGTAATACATATAAAAGAAAACTCTTTTCATGATATTTATCGAGGAGTTTCAAGATTAAAGCCAGCAGTTCGTACTATGGAACTGATGGCAAATATGCGATCTTTTCAAGACAACTTTTTTAAGAATGGAGCAGTTCCAGGCCTTGTACTCAAGTCGCCAAACACTCTCTCAGAAAAGATCAAAGAAAGAATGCTACAGTCTTGGTCTATTCGTTATAGACCGGACTCTGGAGGTCGAAGACCTCTTATTTTAGATGGTGGCCTAGAAGTTGACAAGATTTCAAATGTAAACTTTAGAGAGCTTGACTTTACAAATGCAATCACTGAAAATGAGAAGATTATACTTAAAGCTATTGGAGTACCTCCCATCTTATTGGATTCAGGAAACAATGCTAATATTCGTCCCAATATGCGTTTATACTACTTGGAGACTGTTCTCCCAATAGTTCGTAAAATGAATTTTGCGTTTAGCAGATACTTTGGATTTGTTATTCGAGAAGATGTAACTGGAATTCCTGCACTTCAACCAGAACTAAGAGATCAGTCACAATACTATCAATCTCTTGTAAATGCAGGAATACTTAGCCCAAATGAAGCTAGATCACAGCTTGGCTATGATCCTATCGAAGGGCAGGACGAATTAAGAATACCAGCAAATATAGCGGGTAGTGCCGCAGACCCTTCGGAAGGGGGTCGTCCAGAAGAGTCACAGGAGGACTAATGGCAGCAACACGAGGACAGAAGCGAAGATTAGCAAGAGACTTAGGAATGTTTCTTGCAGAAATAGGAAAAGTACCCACACAGAAAGAATATGGAGTACATCCTCAAAGACCAAGAATGATTACTCTAAAAGAGATTAATAGAATCGCAGGATCTTGGCACAGAGCTTTAATGCTCATAGAGAACGAACAACCAGAACTTTGGGAACTTGCAAATAAGAAGCCTGATTTAGAGGTAAATGAGTTTGTAATTGAAAAGCCAAAACCGCCAAAAATAGATATACCTATGGCGAAGACTGTAACTACAGCAAAGAAAGGTAAGGTTGATGAATAAAATATTTAACTTAACTTCTACCTTTAAGTCTCATGAAGTTGAAGACGGCTCTGTTGTTATTCGTGGTATGGCAAGTACCGCAGATACTGATAGAGCAGGCGATGTAATCGCTGCAGAAGCCTGGAATAAAGGCGGTCTTGCTAACTTTGAAAAGAATCCTATTATTCTTTTCAATCATGACTACGATCGTCCTATTGGTCGTGCAACGGGACTTAAGGTAACAGACAACGGGCTAGAGCTAGAAGCTAAAATTAGCAAGTCGGCTCCCGCCAACGTGTGTGAATTAGTTAAAGAAGGTATCCTTGGAGCTTTTTCCGTCGGTTTTCGAGTCAAGGATGCTGATTATCTAAAGGAAAGCGACGGATTAATGATTAAGGATGCTGAATTGTTTGAGGTCTCGGTAGTTTCTGTGCCTTGTAATCAAGCAGCTACTTTTTCTTTGGCTAAGTCCTTTGACTCTCAAGAAGAGTACGAGGAGTTTAAGAAAACTTTCATAAATAGTGTCGATCTAGCCGGTCAGTCTCTGGCTAAGGAAGATGTTAATGCATCTAGTGTAGCTAGTGACACACCGGAAGAAGTGGATACTCAATCCACGCAAAAGGAGACAGATATGTCTGATGAGAAAATCGACTTGGAAGCTTTTGCGAAAAAAGTAGCAGAGGAAACTGCCGCTACTATCGCTATGAAGCAAGCCGAGCAAAAAGCTGCAGCGGAAGCTGAAGCAGAGAAGGCAGCAGCAGAGGCAGCTCAAAAAGAAGCTGCTGAAGCTGAAACTAAGCAAGCGATTCGTGTCGGTGTTGAAACTGGTGCGGAGCGTCTTGTCGAAGACCTTCGCAAAGAAATGGAAGCGAGCAATGCAGATACTGCAGAAGTTCTCGACCGATACAAGAAAGAGCTTCAGGAGAAAGCTGATGAGCTTGAAGCGATGCGTCGTAGCAAGCGAGATTTTTCTGGTCGTAAGGCTGGTGATCTTAAGGCTCATGCTAAAGACCTTCTTAATGCTCACATTCTTGGTAAAATCACTCGTAAGGGATGGGATACTTCTTACGGTCAAGAAATTCTTGAAAAAGCTGAAATCACTTATGATGCTACCACATCTGCTGGTATCGACGTAAGCGTTTCTTCTGCTTTTGAAGAAGAAGTACGTCAAGAGCAGAAGATTGCTCCATTGTTCCGTGAAATTAACGTAACATCTGGTGCAACTGTACTGCCTTTGGCTCCTGAGACTGAGCCTGCTAACTGGAGCTCTGCTGGTGCAGAAACTGCAGCTAACAACTTGGAAGAAGCAGGTGCTTCAGACAACAACTACAACGTAGGTCGTGTTGTTCTTCAGGCGCATAGACTGATTTCAAGCACATTCATCTCGAATGATACTGACGAGCAAATCGTTGTATCAATTCTTCCGATGATTACTTCCGCACTTGCACGTGCACACGCTATTGCTATCGATAAGGCTATCCTTGTTGGTAACTCTGGTGGGTTCACTACTGGTCTTGTTGGTGCTTCTGGCACAGACGACACCAATGGTTATGCAACTGCATCAGCTCTGACTGCGCTTGACGCTTCAGGTAGTGGTGAAGTAACCCCTGCTAACCTTCTTGCAATGCGTAAGGAAATGGGTAAGTATGGCTTGAATCCTGCTGACGTAGCGTACATCGTACCTACAGATGCTTACTACGAGCTGATTGATGCTACAGGTTTTACCGACGTGAATGAAGTTGGTAACGATCTGGCAGCGAAGATCACTGGTGTAATGGGTTCAGTATTTGGTTCTCCAGTAGTTGCTACTGATCAGCTGGCCTATAACTTGGGCTCTGCTGGTTCACCAACTACTACTGCAGCTCTGGCTGTAAATATGAGAAACTATGTGATTCCACGTCTGCGCGGTGTAACAATCGAAACAGACTACATCACTAAGGAACAGCGTAACGTGATCGTTGCTGCTCAGTCTCTGGGCTTTAACGAACTGTTCGCGAACTCTGGTTCAAACGTTCCTTCAGTACGTTGGGCATACGCCTAATAGCTAACTAGCTATGGATCTTAGGGGGAGGCTTCTCCCCCTAAGTTTTTACTAATTTACTTATGGCTAACTTAATCACATTAGAAGAATATAAAACTGCTGAAGGTATTCAATCTCCAAAAGAGGATTTGCGTATCGAGTCTTTAATTCCATCTGTGAGTCAATTAGTAAAAACTTATTGTGGCAATAGTCTTGTAGACTATTACTCTACTGAAAAGACAGAATATATAAATGTAAATTACGACACTCATATAGTACAGCTTACTGAGAGTCCCGTAAATAGTATTACTTCTGTAGAAGAGCGCGCTTCATATAATGAAAGCTATACTACTCTTACTACTGGTAACTATGATTATTATTTAGACAGTGCTACAGATTCTTTATATAGAACAAATGGCAGTGGGTACTATAGAAACTGGCATCGTGGTCCAGGATCTGTAAAAGTGGTATATACCGCAGGATACTCAGCAGTGCCTGCGGATTTAAAACTTGCAGTATACGACTTAATTACATACTACTTAAAAGACGAACATAAACAAAGACAAACTCTTGCAGGTGCTACTATACAAAATCAAGGCAGCACAAGCATGAGAAATAATCCAGCATTTCCAGATCATATTAAACGTGTGCTGGATTTATATAAAACTTATTAATGTCAAAACAGCTTACAAAAAAACTATTAAAAGAAGTTTTTAGAGTAGCTGATGGAAAAAGCACTAGAAAACAACTTACAAGAAATAAACATATTGTTACAATTACATTGGATAATATTAAAGAAGCCTATAAAGATTCGTATAATAGAGTTTTAGAAAAGAGCCCGGATTTACCTAACCCAAAAGGTTGGAAGATTTTTGGTTTCGCAGCAAAAGCAGCAATAAAAGACTTAGAAAATCATTTAAGAAATCCTAAGACTAAATCTTATGCTGCGCCAGGAAGTATAGCAGGAAAAGTAGTAGTTTATACAAGTGATAAAAATTCTAACGTACCTTTAGAAATTATTAAGAAGACTGGAGTTCGTTATATAAATAGAAAATTAAAGCGATTTAATAAAACTCTAACAGATGCAAAAGATCTTGTTGAACAAAATCCTGGAATGGAATTTAGTACAGCAGCACAAACTAGTCAAGTAGGACAGTTTAAAACAGGTATAGAAATACATCATAAAGGAACTACAATTGGAGCTGCGCAATTAACTAAAGCTTTTGCTTTTTTGGGAACTACAAAGTATTTTTCAAATTTTTCGTCCTCTGAAGAAATAACATCTTTAAGAGATATGTTTGGAGATTTTGATTTAATGTTTCAAACAGACTCGGACTTGAAAGTATCAATCAAAGAAGATTATTTAATTTCAGTAGATATTGCTAGTTATCGAAAAAACTTTGGAGGAAGTGAGCCAAACGATTGGAAAAAAATTAAACCAAAGTTAGAAGAAGCTATATCTTCGTGGGCGTCTAAGCAAGACTGGTGGGAAAGAAAGGGTAGCAAATCTCTAAAAGAGGACTCATTAGAGCTAACGGCTCATACAGTAGTAAGTAATTTAACAAAAGTTAGGAATGTTACAGCTACAAAAAAGACAAAAAAACCAAAGAGATCTCCTGCACCAGTTAAAACAATAGTTGCAGGAACTTCAAAGAAAAAAGTAAAAAAATCAAAAGCAAGTCCTGCAAGAGTTAGGAAAGCTAAAAGATCTCAGTTTAATTTATCAACTTTTTTAGGGATATTAAACCAGCAACTTCCTAATGTAGTTGCAAAAAACATGGGAGATCCTGCATTAAACTATCGAACAGGTAGGTTTGCTTCAGGAGTAAGAGCAACAGATATTAGTAGGACTCCTCAAGGATTTCCTAGCATTGGATATACGTACCAACTATATCCATACCAGACATTTGAGCCTGGATATGCTCAAGGAGATCCGGAAAGAGATCCTCGAAAATTAATTGATCGCTCTATACGAGAGATTATGGCACAGTACGCAATAGGAAGATTTTATACAAGGAGACAATAATGGCTGTAAGAGATT
>Ga0194024_1000077_pt1 | contig 18349 bp, 22 predicted proteins | sample IW13Sep16_MG_FD_140337 | JGI IMG/M metagenome (GOLD analysis project Ga0194024, IMG submission 140337) | Freshwater microbial communities from the Broadkill River, Lewes, Delaware, United States - IW13Sep16_MG | ecosystem: Environmental > Aquatic > Freshwater > River | place: USA: Delaware...
ATTAAACGTGAATATCACAAGAAGTATGCATTCAAACTACACTCAAATCGTATCGGTGACGAGATCAACACAACCCATATTGTCATCACAAACTACGCAAATCCTTATCCGCCGTGTAGTATGTCTTCCCCTTAACAACAAAACTATGAACCCTCGCGTACCCCCACGCTTGTGGAGAGGCTCCCGGACGATGCCCGGTTCTCCACGCAGCGAGTCCCCTATTGTAGACCGTCTTGAGGGTCTTTAGAGGTATCCCAGTGGCCTTCGAGATCTCTGGGAGAGACTTGACCTCCGGTCCATACTTTTTCCTAAACTTCTGGGTGTAGGAGGAGGTGCGGGTCTTGACCCCACTGTCTGTTTTGAAATCTTTGTAGTCCCTCTTGAGCATCTTCTTGTAGCGGGTCTCGACCTGCCCCAAGGTCTCAAGCCCCCTGAAGTACTTGAGGGGTGCGTAGATTTTGCCCTCCGTTTTCCGCAACTGCCCAACCTTCTTGGTGATTTCGGCGTCTGAGAGAGGCATCTTACTTTTTATGAAGATTATAATTGTATACCTTGACTTTTACCCCACGATTTGGCTTCACCAATTAACATTCTAACTACAGGACGATACTTTGAAGAATTACTTATCAGACCTGTACCAGTTCTTGGTATTACAAAATATCGTGCGTTCTTACCAACACCGCCATATTTACCACTACGCATAGCAATTTCTCCATTTAAAAACTCATTATAACTTTTTATATATTGTTGAATATATTGCTTTTTACTGCTACCAAAACGAAAAACACCTCCACGCAAATAAGAATTTGTTGGACGTCTTTTGTATCTACTCCATCCTTCTGAGCAATCTACGAGAGGAAATATAAATTTAATATCATAATTTTTTAACCCTTCTTTAAATACATCAAATATCCAAGACGGAAATCCTGTACCACCAGTGGTTTCAAAAGAAATATTTTTACGTGCTATTATGGCATTTTTCATTAATAGATCCATTTGGTTTGGAATCGCAAGTCTTTTATTGAAACGTGTAGTAAAATAAGGTTTACTAAAATTTTCAGCATTTTTATTAGTGGCTTTATTTAAAATTTGGTTGATTTGTTCAGCTGTAGTAAGTCCTTTGGCGTTCAAAATTTTTCTAGAATCTTTCTTAAATGTGTTAAGACTTTCAACAACATCATCTACATTGATATCAATATAAGAGTTTAATGGGTGTCCAAAACTTTCAATAACACTTTTCACACCCCGAGAACCTTTACCGGATGCAGGTGGACCATATTTTATAATAAATACTGGTCTTTCCTGTGTTGGAACATTATTAAGTTTATTCACTTTGGAAAAAATACGTAATAGGTATTTTTGATTAATTATTGTGTTATTCATTCTTACTTTTTATTGAGAAAATAATTTAATTCCGTTTTCAATTTATTTATCGCACGATTAGATACATTATAGCTCTCGTTCTCGTCGCGCCCCTCCATGATCACCGCCACCGTCCATTGTAACGAACCCAGATTATTTAGTCCTCCCCCCGAAATTTTGCTTGTAATTGGAAAATATTTCTTTATAATACTTTTCATTTTCATTACTTCCTCACCTGTCCCAATAATATTTGAAGTGTTTCGTTTTATTGAACTCATATTTTTATTGAACATCATTATCGATTTGGGTTCGTATTTTTTTATCAGTTTATTTATCGAATCTAGAACAGCTAAATATAATTTTTGTCTTTGTTTTATTTTTTTAAAATCTTTAATTGCGTCTTTTACTGTTTTAATTCTCCGATTAAGACCGCCTTGTAAACCCTGTCCCGACGAGATCGTGAACGATGGGGGGGTGGCCAGCTTCTGTAAAGAAGGGAATTTCTTTAGTAATTTTAAAACTTCCGAGTAATCGTACATATTACGCAACCCCCTTTCCATTTGATTTAATGATTTCGATGACCATTCATGCCATAATACATTTCGTAAATTAGAATTTTGCCACCTCCTGGTACCGTCAATATACTTTTGTTTGGTATTTTTGGATGGACCAAACATTGCTCTTATAATAATATTATATTTTTTTGGATATAAAAAATATAATCCTACATTAGTGAGATAGGATGGGGCTTTCGATAATTATGGGAAATATGTTTTCGGGTAAAACCTCGGAACTTATTAGAAGATTGAAGCGTTTAAAAATTATAGGTAAGAAAATTTTGGTTGTCAACTCTGCTAAGGATACCCGTTCCCCCGATGAAGTTTTGAAGACTCACGACAATGTAAAGTTTGATTGTTTCAAGGTCTATGAGCTTTTCGAACTCATAAACAAGGAGGAGTTTAATAACGCGGACATCATAGCCATCGATGAGGCTCAATTCTTCCCCCGTCTCAAGAAGTTTGTGGAGTGCTGCATGTGTGTAAATAAGGATGTAATCATAGCGGGTCTGGATGGAGATTCATTTCAAAATAAGTTTGGTGAACTCCTGGATTGTATTCCAATAGCATGTGAGGTCACAAAGTTGTCTGCTCTCTGTATGCGTTGCAAAGATGGAACCCCGGGGCCCTTCACGAAGAGGATTGTAAAGAATCAGGAGCTTGAACTTATTGGGGGGAGTGACATGTACATAGCCACCTGTCGTAATCATCTATGAATATCTAAAATGAGGACAACTCGTCTACCTGGTCCAGTCTTGACGAGTTCGTGGTACCTCGCGTGATCGAATATAAAATCGTCGCCGTCCATGTGGACATGTGAACCACTTTCAGTATACAATGTGCAATCACCGCCACCTTGTATAGTGAGATGATACCTCAGGAGTTCATTTGATTCAGCTCGGTGGGGAGCTATAGTCATAGGACCATCTACTACTGCGAATGCGGCACGCCCGGCGAAGTCACGTGTGCATGAAATTTGTTTGATTAACCCGTAGAGTATTGGAAAATGTTCAACTTTATAATAGTAGTAGTTCATATTCTTTTCAAACCATGGATCTAAGTCATGGTAATACTCGTGTTTCAGTGTTGGTGAAACTTTTAGAAACTCTTCGCGTATCTTTTTATAGTGAAGTTTCAGTAATAAAAGTCCGGGGTGAAAGTGGTGAGGTTTGAATATATCTCTCAGTGTGTTTTGCATGCCAACCACAGGTCTCCATATATTTGTAAAGTACAACAGATCTATCGGTGCTTTCATGTAGTCACAAAAAACTAAAATGGCGGGTGTAATAATCAGAAAGGGCCACATTATTTTCTCAGTAGATAATAAAAATGCCCGGATACGGCAAGCGTGAATACATGGACCCAACCCCAGAACCCACCGAGGACGTCAAGACTGTTGAGCATCGTTTCAAGATGTCAGCTCTCCCAGCGCTCACCATTATTCAGATCCTCCTCATCTCGTTCATCGCGTACCACGCGTGGACTTCCCGCAAGATGAAGAGCCCCGTTTTGGGCACCGCTCTTATTACCTACGGCCTCTTCCACCTCTATGACCACCTTTACCGTGTGAAGCGTGGCCCAGAGCACCTTTTTTTCCTCCCAAAGAAGGAGGCGTACTGTGGCGCGTGCCGAAAATAAATCCCTGTAAAATATAAGTATGCGCGTCAAGGTTATTCGTAGCCCGAACCCGAGGAAGAAGTTCAGGGCGATATTAGAAGACGGCAGGACTGTTGACTTTGGTGCACGTGGATATTCCGACTACACCAAACACAAGAATCCTTCACGAATGCGTTCCTATGTTCTTCGCCACGGGGGTCAAATACCCAGACGTGTGATGGAGGAAGAGGATCCCCAAAAAATTCAGAAGCTTATGCTCAACGTAACCACCAGTGACAAGGAGGACTGGAAGTTAGGTGGAGTAGATAGTGCGGGTTTTTGGTCTAGGTGGTACCTATGGAGTTATCCAACATTTGGGGGTGTCCGTAGATTTATGAAAAAAAAGTATAACATAACTATAGTATGAGCAGAGGTACAATTATTGCTGTATTAGTTATACTTTTTACATGTTTTTTGTCAATATTTGGATACCTTTTCATCCAGCGATTGAAAAGGGATGCTGACGAAAGAAAACGGATCGAGGACTGGGAAAATAAAGTCAATGGGGATGAGGTATTCTTTTTTACTGAGTGTAAGTACAGGGGATTTATGATAAGTGAAAAGATTACAAATCCCATGAGTTCTATGTATGATCAGGATGACATGACGGAGCCACTGACGTCGATGATTATCCCCAAGGGTGTGGAAGTTAAGGCATTTACAGATGATAACAATAACATTTCATTTACTTACACTGGTCCTAGGGTACTGAGGTGTATAACTGCCCATGGTCCGGTCAAATCTGTGCACATAACTCACGTTTAAGAATATCCATCTTTTCGAAAAAGACCACCATAATATCGAGTGTTTTATAATTTTCTACCCCCAGGTACTGTTGGAACAGGTCTTCTACACCCTCGAAGAACCCAGTCAGTTTTAACTCATCTTCTTCTTCCTCTGTAAATGTTTCCAATTCACAAGTGTAGTGTGACAATATTGTTTGAACTTCAACAACATTTTCACCCTTCCAATTCTCGAGGATGGTTTTCAGGTCGTCCAATTTAAATCGTTTAATGAATGCATCCGTGATACACCTCTTCGATATTATAAGTAAATCTTTACCAGTTTCCCCACCGATGTATTTTCTGAAAATATCTATAGTGGTTTTAATTCCAAATGGGGTGAAAACTATACTATCATCACACTGTCGTCTCACCCTAGAGAATTCATTCATTAGGGATATTACACCGTGAGTAGTTATGTCGTCATTTTCCCAATCTCTAGGGAGTTTTTGGAGTTCGCGGAGTTTAAATTTCTTTACTACGTGAGGTTCGGTTTTGGGAATACATCCAAAATGAAATAAACATAGTGCAACAAGTGGCACAATCATATTACAAACTAAATCTAATTCTTTATACTTAAAAAATCTTTGAAACTATTTACATAGTTGTTTTCTATAAGTTTTGCATAATCATATTCATCGTCATTCATATCGTCGTATGACAAATATGCTTCACTGAATACTCGTTTAATAGTTATGTCTACATTATCCAAGTAAAGAAGAAATTCAGATAGTTCATTGTCAGACATGGTATCCAATTCTAAATCAAATTTGTAATCAGAGAACCAATGTCTCGGTACACCAACTACATTTGTATCATATACAAGTAACCTTCTTGAAATAAATTCTTCAACTATTCCGAATGGTTGTAGTCCGATTTCATCGGACAGATAAGATGAAGCCATCAAAGTATGAATGCCTCCACTTATCTTGCGAAGAAAGTTTTTTTTGGTGTCTGTAATTATGATTGTCATTTTGATTTAAATTAAAATTTTAATATATAACTTAGGCGTTTAAAGATTGCATTTGAGTAATACTCATGACTGACTTCAAAGACGATCTTCGTGAAACAAATATACTCATTCGAGAGGTTATTCTCCCCCAACTTGTAAAGATTGAAACTGAGCTTATATCCTTACGTAAACACGTATGGCCGTATGTACAGGCGAGAAAGGAGAAGTTTTTACTCAACGACCTTGATGCGAAAAGAGATTTTTTCAAGTACCTTGATGATGAAACTATTATGGAATTATTGAAACTCAAAGCAAAGGTTTCATCTTCAGCCCAGGGTCTACACCAGAGGGAATACGACCTAACTAAAAATTTTTGTTAGTATACTATAAATGCGTGCGGGACTTGTAATCTCATTATTGGTTATATTTTTGGTGTCATCTGGGTTGGCGGCTGTGATGATGTCACAACAGAAAGACAAGAAGATGGTCGGTCCATCGGCTGTCGAGGCGGAAATGGAACCAGAAATGGAACCAGAAGTGGAACCAGAGGCGGAACCAGAAGCGGAAACAACTTCTCCAGCGACTGAAAACTACACCTATATAAAAATGTAGGTATACAATAAATGCTTCCCATATTTATGATACCCGGGGTTTCTGATCTCCTTCCATCTATCCCAGGTATGGATTTACTACCAACTACTTCGGAGATGTACAATGTGAATACACCCCTGCGTCTTTCGACAATCGGTTCATTTGTTTGTTGTATGTTTATGTTTGTCAATGTGATTCAAAAGTTGGGTCCTCTCCCCAAGGGTCCACCACCAATGATGGCGATGCTCATAGGTGCATGTGTCTGTTCTGTATTTTCGACAGGACGTATAGGCTTTGATATCAAGAGGCGCCTTGCCCCTAAAAAGGAATAAAGAAGTTGGTACTGTGAATAGTAAATGGTTGCAAAAGGGGAAAAAGACGTTTCATCAACTCGTATGACACACGACCAGCGTGAAGACATGTACTTGAAGGGTAAACAAGATGCAATGAATAAAGCTCTCGAGGGTGAGAGAGTTCGTTACAGGTCTCAGCGAGACCCTGACAGCTTTATATCCTTTTTGGAGGGTCGTTTAGAGATTTGGGACGAGCTGAAGGATAAAACCTTCCATGGTACAAGGATGTACGATAAGACTAAGGAAATCCTCGAGTCAAAAAAATTCGGGGTTGAATAAAAAATAAAGAAAATTCAGTGTGTGTACACTCGCGTAAAATTGGTACTTTGATATTACCAATTTTACGAGACAGTTTTGCTTTTCGCTTAGACATTATCTAAAATTTTAGAGGTGATAATCTCACTTAGGTAGTCACCGGGTGCTATCTTCATTTAAAATAATGGAAATTTAATTACCGAACGCGACACCGGCCATACCATTTTTGATACGGAGGATATTGTAGTTCACTGCATACACTCTGTGAAGTTGGTTACCACCTGTAGGTCCGGTGACAGTCAATTTTGCGTTATCGATACGGGAGAAGTTGAGAGTACCAGTGGGTTGCATCTTGCTCAAGTTGAGACAGAATGGCCATGTAAAGGTTGGGAGATCTTCGAGAACGTCGTCTGGGAGATCTGTACTATGCATTTCGGGAACGACTGTGTGATGATAGACATTCGATGTTTCCTCGAAAAGAGCTACACCGTTAATGTAGAGAGAGGATTTTTGAAATGTGAACTCAGTATCCCAATCATTACCCGCGGCTTGACCAGAAACGAGGTGAAGAGACTTCACTGGATGGTTGAAGTAGCTTAAATCCATTTCGGTATCTGTTTTCGAGGATGGTTGATATTGTGTTTGGGTGATGAGAAGTTCGTGTTCGTTATCTGTGAAATACTTGCGCTCATCTGTGTCGAGGTAAATGTAGTTACCATAAACCTTGGGGGCAGTCACGGGGGTGAAACCGTCACGGCATTTGATACGAATCTCTACATCGTGGTACTGGAGACCTACGAGGGGGAGTGCCTTGGTCCAATCTTCACCAAAGAAGAAGGGAATCATGAAGTGGTCACCACCATGGTTAGATTTAATGGTATTCGTGGTTACAGTTGACGAAGCCTTAGCCGCGTTATCGCGAAGGAGGGGGTTGTGAACACCTTGAATGAAGAGGGAATCAAGTTGGGTTACCTTCTGTCCACCAATCCAAAGAGCAAATTCTGTGGGGTTCGAAGCATTGCTAGAGTACAGCCCAGTGGTGTTGTTGGCTATAGCGGAGATACCAGGGTTTTCTATCCAAATGTAGCTCATGAGGTCACCCTTGGAGCGGATAGGAATGACAACTTCATTGTTGGAACCAAATGTACCAATGAAGTCTAAGCGTTCTGGTTTCATAGCAAAATTTGTGTATCGCTTATAGTTCTGACGGAAGAAACTGACCTGGGGGTCACCCGTGATGTATACATCCTGGGCTCCCACCGACACGAGCTCAATCAAAGCTGCTGACATTTATTAATAAATGATATTAAAAATTCGGCTCGATGTAAACACATGGTGGTATTCCAGGCACTAACATGGGAAGCGAGGGATTCTGGTAATGAGCATTTGGTAAGTATTTTTGGTAAAACTGAGGATGGTAAATCTGTATGTGTAACTACATCATTTACTCCATACTTTTTCATCAAACTTGACTTGACAACCTCAAAGCAGAAAATTCAAGAGATTTATAGTACGATCGATCGGAAGTGTCCTGAATGTGTACTGTGTTATTCTATGATGAAGTCGAAGGATGTTTGGGGATTCCAAAACAATGAGGAGTTTATGTTTATGAAGGTGGACTTTGTAAATCTTCAAATGAGACGTCGGGTGGATTCGTTTCTAAAGCGACCACTCGAGCTCTCGTCTGGTTTTTTTAAAGCTAAAGTCTTCGAGTCTAACTTGGACCCCGTCCTCCGGCTGATGCATAGAACTGGAATTCAATCTACTGGGTGGTTAGAGACTGGTGATAATTGTATTCGTTCTCATTTAGCCCGTGTTGATATTGATTTGTTCTGTAATGATTGGACCACACTTAAACCAGTGGCGAGGGATGACATCGCACCATTTGTCGTGGCGTCATTTGATATCGAGTGTAACAGTTCCACTGGTAAGTTCCCGGATGCTGATGTTACAGATGATGCATGTTTCCAAATTGCAGTGTCATTGTGTACGTTTGGTAGTGATGAACCGTATGAACGGGTGTGCTTATGTTACAAACAAACTGATGGTCCTGATACTATTAGTTTTGATACAGAAAAGGACATGCTTGAAGCATTCCAAAAATATATCCATGAAAAGGACATTGACATTTTCACAGGTTGGAATATATTTGGATTTGATCTTGAGTTTATTTACAAGAGGGCCTTTGTCGTTGGGTGTGACCCAGAATTTTTCAAAATGGGAAAACTGAAGTCCCAGGAATGTGAACTTTTGATCAAGAAATTGAGTTCCAGTGCACTTGGTGACAATCTCTTGAAACTTCTCCCAATGTCTGGGCGTTTTATATTCGATATGTTCCACGAGGTCAAGAAGGGTTACAAGTTGGATTCTTACAGTCTCAACAATGTTTCAAAATTGTATATTGGGGACCAAAAGATTGATATGCCCCCAAGGGAGATGTTTGCTCGTTACCGGGAAGGTGATCCCGTAAAATTGGGTGAAGTTGCGGAGTATTGTATCAAAGATACCCTACTGCCCCACAAGTTGATGAAGAAGATGTGTATTCTCCTAAACCTTCTGGAGATGGCCAAAGCTACCTGGGTTCCAATGTGTTTCTTGGTTGAGAGGGGTCAACAGATTAAGGTGTTTAGTCAACTGACGAAAAAGGCACGGGAGCTTGGTTTCATGGTCCCAACCATCCGCTATGGTACTGTAACATCTGATCCCTACGAGGGTGCTACAGTCCTCGAGGCACAAAAAGGTGCATATTATACACCTATCACAGCCCTAGACTTTGAAGCTCTGTACCCATCTATCATGATGGCACACAATCTGTGTTATTCATCTTGGGTTATGAATGAAAAGGAGTATGGGAACATTCCCGGGGTTACCTATGAAACATTCAATGTCGGTGAAAAGACCTATAAATTTGCTCAAGGTGTACCAAGTCTTTTACCGAGTATTCTTTTAGAACTCAAACAGTTCCGTAAAAAGGCCAAGAAGGATATGGCTACCGCGACGGGTTACATGAAGGAAGTATATAACGGTAAACAATTGGCCTATAAGGTTTCGATGAACTCTGTGTACGGTTTCACAGGGGCTGGCAAGGGTATTCTTCCATGTGTGCCGATTGCATCTACGACGACGTTTAAGGGTCGAATGATGATTGAAGAGACGAAAACCTACGTCGAGAAGAATTTTCCCGGTGCAAAGGTGAGGTATGGGGACACGGATTCGGTCATGGTGGAGTTCGATGTTGGTGACCGGAAGGGTGTGGAGGCTGTTGAATATAGTTGGGAGGTTGGGGAGCGCGCTGCAGAGGAGTGTAGTGCCCTCTTCAAAAAGCCGAACAACTTGGAGCTTGAGAAGGTGTACTGGCCTTATTTTTTGTATTCTAAAAAGCGATACGCCGCCAAGTTGTGGACCAAGGGGAAGGATGACCAGATGCATATGGACTATATTGACATCAAGGGTCTCCAGGTTGTCCGTCGCGACAACACACCCCATGTCCGCGAGGTGTGCAAGGAGTTGTTGGATGTAGTCCTCACATCGAGCGACCCTGGTCCACCAACGGAGTTAGCTCGAGAAAGAGCTATAGAACTTCTATCTGGTGATGTTCCAAATGAAAAACTTATACTCAGCCAAAGTCTTTCGGATTCCTATAAAGTCAATGGAAAATCAGTCTCCATAAACAGTGATGAAAGTGTGGGAATTAATCAGGCTCATGTCCAAGTGGTTGTAAAAATGCGAGAACGTAAACCTGGTTCAGAGCCCCAATCGGGTGACCGTGTTCCCTATCTTCTCACTAATACAGGTGATCGGAAGGCCAAGGCATTTGAAAAGTCTGAGGATCCCAAGTTTGTGGAGGAGAATAACATACCGGTCGATTATCATTACTATTTTGAAAATAAATTTTTGAATCCAGTGTGCGATCTTCTAGACCCCTTGTTTGAAAATACCAAACAGGAAATTTTTGGTGAAATCATTGATCAACACAAACCCCCGAAGAAAAAGAGGGAACCTGCATTGAGTACAATGAAGAAGGACCAACTCATTGAGGAATGTAAAAGATTGGGTCTCGATGAGACTGGTAAACTTGTGGACTTGAGGGGGCGATTGAAGGAGGCTAGGTTAAAGAGGGAGGAAAGTCTTGAAGACATATTTAAAAACTACACGCAATCTAATATATAGGATGAATATACAAGATAGATTAATTGAACTTATTGATGAAGATTTGAATCAAAGATTGAACTTGATAATGAATGATTACGTCACAATAATTTCTAAAAAACATGGCATTCCCATGGAATTACTTTTGAGAGACGTACCCACAACAAGTTCTATATCTCTTTGTAGGGGTATAAAGTCCAATGGACAGAGGTGTACGAGAAAGGGGGCCAATAATGGATATTGTGGACATCATGCACACCAAGGAGAACGTATTAAACAACGATTATTACCAAGTTCAAACATACATACACATGGACCCGAGAAAATGTTCGTCAGAGGGTGTCCAGGGTGTCAATCCCCAAACGAACTTATAGATTTGAATTCTATATTAAATAATGAGCAAATCTGATATTCTACTATCATCCATAAATACATTTTACACTGACGAAAAGAATAAAACTAAACTTTTAAACATTCTCGATAAAACAACTGGTATATCACTCCGAAATTTGGAATGGTTTATCACAAACTATTCAAAAAAAAATAACACTTCCTATACAACCAAAGATGGAAAGTTCTTCACTGTCCACTGTGCATATAAATCCAGTCTCGATGGATACAGTAAAAAGCTATTCGACCCATTTTGCAGATCCCAAAAGTTTGGGTACACCGTTCCCGGAACATCTCATGAAATTCAAACGACTTTGGCGCAGTTAAATTTCATCAAATGGTGTATCAAGAATAACATTATAGACTATATCAGTGACAATCGCGTATCTCTATTCAAGAGATAACGGTTCATCAATATTACGGGTGTCAATTACATTCATTTTACCATTTTCAAATATAAATGTTTGATATCCAGTATAGTACATATGTAGAGAATATGTCTTTGTAGCTATATCAACTAAAGAACCCGGTGACGTATTCAATATGACTTCTATGTTTGTTTTGTCTGACTGTATTTGACCAAAGTCCAAGTTTCCCGATGGCTCCACATTTATCGGATTCATCGAAAAACTGTATGTGTAAATATTTCTGAAAGGTCTGGCTAATCTATTTTTAACCGGAACGAAGTATTTAAAATAGTTGTGGTTGGTTTTGGTTATATTCGGTAACTTTTTTCCATTTATAAAGAAACTTGCACTCTCCATAATGGGGTTATAAAATGTTTGTATTTGATCGAAATTTACATTGGAAGAAAAGTTAAATCTATTTTGACTGTAGTAGTTTTCTTTAGGGTCTTCCTCTGGTACACCCACGGATATATTTTCATTTTCAAAATCTGTGTTCCTCAAAAACCAGTGAATACACTTTACGGGGATATTTGGAACTAGGTTGTTTTTAATGATGTTCGTATTAAGTTCACTCACCGCTGTAGGATGTTTTCTTACCAAATCTGTGACTAGTGTATGTTTTCCATTTTTTAAATAAAGTCTTTCTTCCGCACTTACAGTAATTTCTTCGGTTATCAAATTGAACGAACTTAATTGCAAGATGACGCTCGTATCTGTGAAGAATGTTTGTTCATGGAATTCTAATACGAACTCGACCTTTTGACGGTATACGGCACACATGGGGAAGTATGGGCGATTTGGTTTATTCGAGGAATATTCATCACTGGCATATTTCCTCGAAAAGAAAAAGTGGAGGGGTATAACTAAATCTGAATTGGAACGAGCGATTGTGGCATTTTGAGTAGATTCGTCATATCCTAAACCTCTATTTACAAGAAATCTATTGGCTACCTTTTCAGACATCTCTAAGTACAACTCATCATATATGATTCCCCAATCATCGTGAATCTTTTCAACCTCGATGTCATCCACAAACATTGTGACACTTTTGAGTAAATGTCTACCCAATTGGTCCGCGTAGTTTCCATTTGCGATACCTGGCATAGTCACACTCAACCACATGTTACTCAAGAGGTCTCCCATATTGGTTGGATTAAATTGAACTTTAATAGTCTGTCCGAATGGCCAATTACCAATTTGTCCAGGATTTAAAACATCTTTAACTCTATGGTACTTCCGAAACTCTGAGTGTTTTTTGGGTGATGTATAATTAAAGAAGGAGTCTTCTGGGTCTTTGGAAAGTAGGTATGTATCCTGCTTTCCAATAGCTTTTAGGGAAATCTTAGCGGCTTCACCCATGCTTACTATTGTTTATATATTTTTAATATCCATTTTCCACATTGTGAGGTGACTCATTTTCATTATACGTTCCAACTCTTCATCTGCCTCTTTCACCTCTTTTAAGAGGGACATTACAGATTCCTCTGTGTACTGCACCGTCTTGATGTTGAGGAGATAGTCGTAATTTCCCTCAATTTTCGGGAATGTCTGGGACATTTCGGCCTCGAGGTCCTTTTTCTTCTTCTTGAAGACCACCAGGTCCCCCTCTATGACCATGGAGACAAACTTGGCGCGGTGACCACATATCACAGCCCTCTTCTGTAACACATCTACAAGGTGTGCCTTTCGCTTCTTGTAGTGTTCCAATCGGAGTTCCACAAAGTCCTGGAGAATCTCTTCAGCATTCGCATACTTGTGGATGCCCCGAGTTGGGTGGAAGAGGTGCATGTTCGATGTGTGGAACGTCTTCTTCATCTTGAGGTCCTTCACCAAGTCCTTCCCAGTGTAGCCGAAGATTTCGAAATCCACATCCTCCGTGGTGCTGTTGTTCGTGTAGCTGTTGATCATCTTCTTTTCTACGAGTGTGTCCAGGTACTCCTTGTAGTCTTGGGTCCACCTCCCAGGTGGGAGCTCTGTGACTTTGAGTCTGGAACCAGTGTCCCTGTAGATACCCTCCGTGATCCAGAGACCGGTGTCATCCTTGTAGACCCGTCCCTTGAAACCCCTAAACCATGGTTTCATTTCGATTAGGTCTTCACCCTCCAAAGTTCTCTTGATGTTCTCCTTGATATCTTCGGGATTGAAGGGAGGTACGTAACAACTGAAACCTGTACCGATGCCCTCTGTACCATTTACCAGAACCATAGGTAAGGTGGGCATGTAAAAGTCTGGTTCGATGGGGCGTCCATCGTCGTCAAGGTAGTTGAGAATTGCATCGTCTTTAGGATCGAAGAGCTTTCGGGCCTCCTTGGTCAACTTGGTGAAGATATATCTCGTTTGAGATGCATCCTTCCCACCCATCAGTCTAGTTCCAAACTGACCACATGGTTCAAGGAGGTTGATGTTATTGGACCCTGTGTAATCATTCGCCAACTTGACGATTGTATCTGCGAGGGAGACTTCACCGTGGTGGTAGGCACTCTTTTCAGCCACATAGGCTGCCAATTGTGCCACCTTCATCTCATCCTTGAGGTTCTTCTGAAAACAGGAATACATAACCTTCCGCTGTGAGGGTTTGAGACCATCAGCCACGTGGGCGATTGATCGCTTCAGGTCTGCGAGACTGAAGTTCACTAGATCCTTGTGAACAAAGTCTGTGATGTCAAGTTGCTTCACATTCCCATAGGGAACCTCAAGTTCCGAAGCCTCTTTGGCTGTACTGTCAAGGAGCCAGGTCTTCCGTGAATCGGCCATCTTCTTGTCAAATGCGAGAACGATCGACGTGTCAGTCATCACATCCATATCAAACTTGACTGTGAGATCCTGAATCTTCTTGAAGTAGTCCCTCGCTTCCGCGGATGTTGAGGTACCCAAACCCTTGTAGTACTTGATTTTCCACCCAGCCTTTCCAGATCCATACCAGGTTCGGAAAGCCGAGTCAGTATAAAAGGACATAGACTCCGAACCCTTCGTAGCCTTGATGATTGGGGTCACCATAGAAACCACGAACCCCAACTTGAGCAGACTTGGCCAAAAGTAATGGATCATGTTTAGGATGAGACCCTTGATGTGGGACCCGTCATTATCTGCATCCGTCATGATCATGAGCCTCCCGTAGCGGAGTTCGGACACATCTTTGTAGTCCTTACCCTGTTGGAGACCCAAAATCTTCTTGAGATCGTTGAACTCCTGGTTCGATGAGAGTTGAGCCACTGAGACATCCCTCACATTCTTACACTTCCCACGGAGGGGGAAGACACCGTAGTGATCCCTCCCAACCACCGAGAGACCTGCGACCGCCAAGGTCTTCGCCGAATCACCCTCTGTCACGATGAGTGTACACTTTCCAGAGTGTGCGGTACCAGCCTTGTTCGCGTCGTCCAACTTGGGGATCCCCGTAATCTTGGACTTCCGGGCACCGTCAGACTTTTTGAGTTCCTTCATCTCCTTAAACTTCGAGAGTGCCAGGAGTTCATCTTGAATCCCAGTCTTTAGGGCATTCTTGATGAAGTTCTTCGGGGGATCAAACTTCGAGCCAAAGTCTTGGGACTTTGAGGTGCATTCAGACTTGACCTGACTCGAGAACGTTGGGTTCTCGAGGGTCGCCTTGACGAAGATGTTGAACGTGTTCTTCACTTGCTGGGGCTTCAATTTGATCTTCTTCGCCATGTCTTCGATAATTCCACTGGCCACTAGGGATGCCACGTGGTCTACATGGTTACCACCCTTAGTCGTGCAGATACCATTGACGAAGGATACCTGTTCCATACCATTCTCAGCTGGACCGATACACACGGACCACCTGTCAGATACGACGGAGCACACATTCTCAACACCCTCGTGCATCTTTGCGTAGGCTTCGAAGGATGTCTTTGGGAGAACATCTCCATTGAACTTGACCTTACAGTTAGGGGTCGTGCAGATGTTTGCATCCCAAACCCTCTTTTGGAAAATTTGGTAGATTGAATCGTCCATCTTGGACATTCCAAACCTCTTCCAATCTGGGGTAAAGGTGATGGACACAGATGACGTGGCACCCGAGTGCTTCTTGATCTTGGGTTGGTGACAGGTTGTCATGTTGTTGGACCACCCCTGTGTGTAGGTCTGCTTCACTTCGTGGTCCTTGATGATCACAGAGAACTCTGATGAGTAAATGTTGGTCAACTTGGCACCATAGCCGTTGCGACCACCAACGACACGCTTTTGGTTGTCATCGTAGTTGGTGCTCGTGAGGAGGTGACCGAAGGTGAGTTCGGGGTTCCATAGACCCTCCTTCTCATGCATTCGGACACCGATACCACCAAGGGGTCCGTTGTTTTCGATCGTGACAGAGCCCCGATCCTTGTCGATAGAGACAGAGATAGAGGTTACACCCTTGGGGTGGAGGGAGTTGCGGTCGATCGCATTGACGAGGATTTCATCAAAGATTTTCAAGAGAGCTGGGGAATACTTGAGATTCTTCTTGGTGAATGCATCACCTTGGAGAACCCAGTAGTGTTCCGTGCCAAGTTCAACTGGACCGACATAGGAATCAGGTCTCTTGAGAATGTGCTCGATGTGGGTGAGCTTTTGGACGCTCTCCATTTAGATATACTTATTACAATTCAAAACTCTAACTTAGGTTTTCATTCATCATCCCCACTATCATTTTCCCAGATGAGCTTTTCACAGAGAAACTCGGACAAACAGTCTACATCTTCGTCCACCTCGAGGTCCACGTCACCATCATTCGTGAAGTGATGAATAAACTTGAATGGAACTGGGGAACCTCCCTTTATAATAACCCCTTCCCATGCTTTAAATTGTTTGTATGGATTTTCAGTATCCTCTTTTACTTTATTAATGTCTTCCCATTCTTCATATTCATCAATGTATTGTTTAAAATCTGTATCATAACATTCGTAATAGCATTTTTGTACTTTCACATCCCACCACTCGTCTTCGGTGAATGGGTCCTCCACTTCCAGGTTCATTGGTTTAAAGTTTTTAACATCGAAACGGGTAGGCAATTTTTTCAGTTCAGTGATATAAGATTCGGGAGGGGTAGTCATTTTGATATACTTATTACAATTCAAAACTCTAACTTAGGTTCTATATTTGTCCTTCTCTTTGTCTGAAAGTTTCCCCCACTCTTCACCGAGCTTTTTAACAATTTCACGGGGTTTAAGTTCTGGGTTAGAGGCGACGATCTCGGGACGTTTCTCCTTACAGAAGGCGAAATAGGGATTGACTTTCTTGATGGGTTCCTTCTTCTCGACGGGTTCCTTCTTCTTGATGGGTTCCTTCTTCTCGACGGGTTCCTTCTTCTTGATGGGTTCCTTCTTCTCGACGGGTTCCTTCTTCTTGATGGGTTCCTTCTTCTTGACAGGTCCCTTCTTCCTGGTGGGCTTCGACACTGGAGTTAATAGTTTATAAATAATAAGAGTGGCGGCTAAAATTATAGTGGTTCCCACAATGACATTCATTACATGAATAAGTATTTATTCTTTTAAGTTTCATATAAAAATTTCTTTAGATAGAATAGGAAAGATGTATACATACTTCATAGTTGCTATCTTCATTTTGATTTTGGTTATGCAAAACAAATCTAGGGGAATGAAACAATCCATAGAGAAGTTGGTCAGACAGTCGGCTCGATAAGCTACAGCGGCGCAGCAGGATAAGTCTCCGGTGAGCGCAGTGCTTCATGCCAACTATGCTGCGGCCTACCTATATGCTTTGAAAGACATTGCTACAGAGTCTCAAATTCATAATGCCACTGGTATAAATGTCAAGAAGTTTAAGGAGCATGTCATAAATGTTCAAGACATGGTGACTAAAAAGACCACTGATTCCTGTCCGGAATTTGCAGGTAATGTTGATATATATTTGGCGGAAATAGGGGGTGAAGCTTGAAAACCTAAGTCAGTATATGGAAAGTAAAAAGTATTTCTAAAAATGGAAGTTATTCGCGATACTCTTTGGGAAAATTGTCTCAGTAATGCGGTGACTATGTACCGTCTTAGTGAGCCAGACGACAGGTGTTATCATCTCGCGGATGCGACATGGAAGATGAAAATGCGATACTTGGAACATCAACAGAAAAAGGATATCCAGAAGATTGTGGTTTTGGAAAAGACTCCGGAGGTTGTGACTGAGCAAAGGACATCCAAGAAGATTTGTTGTGCGGTGACGATGTCTGGAAAGCCTTGTTCTTTCAAAGCGATATGTGGAGATTATTGCAGGAAACATAGTGTGAAGAATGCCACGATTGGCGCGAAGGTTGATGTGTCTCAAATTAAAATAGTTGAATAATAGAAAGAAGATGTTAGACCAGGAAAGTCTTAGACCTGTAATAATATCGATGGCTATTTACATCGTAATAAGTATTGTCGTTCCCCGTATCGCCAAGAAGCCTACTGGCATCCAAGTTGTTGATGATCTCGTCATGACTATTATCGCACAAAGGGATTCACTTATGAGTGGTACTATCCTCATCGGTCTTATCACTCTCGCCACCAATTACATTCAAGATGAATTCATGTAAGATGTTATCTTTTCCAACAAGTTTTTTCGTGTATTCGTGATCCATATGGCGAACGCGGTTGTCGTACGCATGTCTCATGAATTCCAAGAGTTGGTCAAAGTTTGGCTTACCCCAAACCATACCCTTTTTGAAGAGGAAATCATCCTTCTCCAACTCCTGAAGTTCACAGTCAATGGTGTACGGTGTTTTTACATACTCTGGTGCACCCCCATAGTTTGTTATGATGACAGGTTTGTTCCGTAGTGCAGCCTCTATGGCTCCCATACCCACACCTTCAGAGTGTGAAAAGTTCACATAGCAATCAGAACGATTGTGAATGCCATCCATTTCTTGATCAGAGATGACACCATTTATAACTTCAACCCGTGG
>Ga0194024_1000082_pt1 | contig 18108 bp, 13 predicted proteins | sample IW13Sep16_MG_FD_140337 | JGI IMG/M metagenome (GOLD analysis project Ga0194024, IMG submission 140337) | Freshwater microbial communities from the Broadkill River, Lewes, Delaware, United States - IW13Sep16_MG | ecosystem: Environmental > Aquatic > Freshwater > River | place: USA: Delaware...
AGGTATTCGAACCACGTTTTTTTTCTAGTGACAGGCTCAAAAAAACGTCTACAAACTAATGAAGAAAGGATATACCGCAAAAGAGGTCGCAGAACACCTGGATTTGAGCCAAGCGAGAGTCAATCAGCTCCTGGCTGAAGGTGTATTGTCTAAAGGAAGAGGAGCCTCAGCATTCGACCTGGATCATTGTCGAGTGCAATACATAAGGTATTTAAGAAGTAGACAAATCGGACAACAGAATCAGTCTGCATCCTTGAATGATGTCAAGATTAAGCTTGTCCAGGCTCAGGCAGAGAAGGCAGAACTTGAAGCCAAAGAACTCCAGGGCAAACTTATACCAACTCAAGAAGTTGAAGAGTATTGGACAGACTTTGTTTCTAATTGCAAAGCAAAGATCCTGGCATTACCAAACAAACTAGCACACCGAATAGAAGGAGCAGAAACAAACAGCGAGATCGAGGATCTTCTTACCATTGAAGTCCATGAAGCATTACAGGAGTTAGCAGATGACGGGATTCCAGTCACCTATCAAAAACGTATTAAAGAAAGTCAGTAAAGCCTGGGCACCACCTCCAAGACTTACTGTGACAGAGTGGTCAGATGAATATCGAATGCTCTCACCAGAGGCATCAGCTGAAGCAGGAAAGTATTACTCATCCAGGGCACCATATCAAAAAGGTATTATGGATGCGATATCGGATCGCAAAGTTGAAAGAGTTGTTTTGATGACCAGTGCTCAGATTGGTAAATCAGAAATGCTTTTGAACATGACAGGTTATGTGATCTCTTATGCACCAGCTCCAACCCTGGTTATGTTGCCAACCTTATCAATGGCACAGGCCTGGTCGAAAGAAAGACTGGCTCCAATGTGTCGAGACACTCCAGTTCTTAGAGATAAGATTAAGGATCCTAGATCCAGGGACTCAAACAACACCACACTCAATAAGCAGTTTCCAGGAGGATTCATTTCAATCATTGCATCCAACAGTCCTGCTTCGATTAGCTCCAGGCCGATCAAAAACGTCTTCTTGGATGAGGTAGATCGTTTTGCTGAATCAGCAGGAAGCGAAGGATCTCCAGTCAACCTGGCTATCGCCAGGACAAGAACCTTTGCTGGATCAAAGATCGTTATGGTTTCGACACCAACAATCAAAGATTATTCACCAATTGAAATCAATTATGAGAACAGCTCAAAAAATGAATATTACGTTCCATGCCCAGAATGCAATGAAAAACAAACCCTGACTTGGGAGCAGGTGCAATACGATCCAGAGAACATGACCGTTGCTCAGATGGCTTGTAAGCATTGTGGGTCTTTAATTGATGAATCAAAGAAAATGTGGATGCTAAAGAATGGCGAATGGCGATCAGGATCCGACAATCCAAAGATCCAAGGATTCCACATCAATGAGCTCTATTCACCTTGGAGATCCTGGCTTGATACAGCTGTCGATTATGAAGAAGCAAGATCCAAACCAGAAATGATGAAAGTCTGGGTCAATACGTCTCTTGGTTTACCATACGAAGGCGAAGCAGAGAAGCTTGATGCTGTTGAGCTCCAGGACAAAGCAGAAAACTACAATGAAGATCTACTTCCAGAATCTGTTCTTTGTTTGACAGCTGGAGCCGATGTGCAGATGGATCGAATCGAGTGTTCTGTCTTTGGCTGGTCTGGCAACGATGAAACTTATGTCATAACCCATAAGATCTTTTGGGGTTTGACAACTGACACTGGTGTTTGGCGAGAGTTCAATGAATATTTGCTTTCTATCTTTGAAACCGAAGATGGCAGGAAGATGAGGATCGCTTCGACCTGTGTTGACACAGGTGGCTCATCAACTCAGTCGGTTTATTACTTTTTAAAAGGCAAAGCCAGGAGAAGAGTGTTTGGAGTCAAAGGATCTTCAGAACAGGGCCGTCCTATTGTCAACAAGCCAACTTTTATTCAAAGATACAACATTCCTTTATATATTGTGGGCACAGATACAGCGAAGGACTGGATCTTTTCCAGGCTGAAGGCCGATGGCCTCATTCACTTTTCTGAGAGCTTAGATGAAGAATACTATGCACAGCTGACAAGTGAGAAGAAAGTCCTGGTTATGAGAAATGGTCGTCAAGCTTTTAGGTATCAGCAAACCAGGAAACGTAATGAGACCCTGGACTGTTTTGTTTATGGGCTTACTGCCAAAGAGATCTTAAATCCAAATTATGAGATCCTGGAGCAAAAAAAGAACGCAGATCCAGAATCTGAGAAGCCAGTAGCCCGAAAACAGAGACCAAGATTAAGGGGGAAAATACTGTAATTATTAAAGATTATATAGAAACAGGCATTTAAGCTAACATTGGGACAACTGTTTTTATATGTCGAATTTGTTTGATCGAGCCAACTATCCAACTCAGGAACCTGAGACTTTAGTTGTCGGAGATCGTTGGGTCTGGAGAAGGCCCGATCTAGTTCCTGATTACCCCACAGCAGATTATTCATTGACTTATGAATTCCACCATGACGATGGCGGAGGTGGAGCTCATCAATTTACAATCACAGCAACAGAAACAGCAGACGATTATATTGTTGAGGTGCCTAGTGCAACTACAGCAAATTACAACAGTCTCCAATATAAATGGTATGCATTCATTACCAGAACATCAGACTCAGAAAGAGTGACTGTTGATAATGGCATGACTTTCATAGTTGATAACTATGCAGACACGAATACAGACCAAAGAACCCACACGAAGAAGGTGCTTGATGCAATTGAAGCCGTTATTGAGGGCAGAGCAACAAGAAAAGAAGCATCTTACTCGATTGCAGGACGTTCACTCTCATTAACTCCTATTACAGAACTCTTACAATTAAGAGATAGATATCGTGCTGAGTATTTCAATGAAATAGCTAAAGCAAGAGTGCAGAATGGTAAGCCAACAGGCAGAACAATTAAGGTGAAATTTTAATGGCCACAATATTTGACAGAATATTCAGACGAGAAAGACTCAAAAAGAAAAGAATGAACAAAAGATCTTATGGAAGTTTTAATGGTGCACAGACAGGAAGGCTCTTCAGTGATCTTTTCTCAACGTCTAACTCTGCAAATGCAGACATTCGTCCCAATCTCGAAATCTTGAGAAATCGCTGTCGAGCCCTCTCCCGTAACAATGATTATGCCAAAAGATATTTGAATCTGATGGTCACTAATGTTGTTGGGGCCCAGGGCATAAAGTATCAATCAAAAGCCAGAGGCAACGATGGCAGATTGGATCCTTTGAACAATGAGCTTGAAAGACTATTCAAGAACTGGGCAAAAAGAGAATATTGCACTATTTCAGGTGATATGACCTTCCAGGATGTCCAGAAATTAGTGATTGAATCATTATGTCGAGACGGAGAAGTTCTTATTGAGCTGATTAATGCCGATAATCCTTATGGTTTTTCAATCAAAGTATTGGAAGCCGACCACTTAGATCACAACTACAACGAAGGAAAGCCAGGAGAAGACAACCTGGTTTACGCAGGAATTGAGTTTGATGCCAATGGCAAACCAACAAACTATCACGTTTTTAAGAATCATCCTTATGAAGATGTGACTTTCAAATCAAAAACCAGAGTCAGAAGAATCATACCTGCTGAAGATTTATTGCATATCTATATGAAAGACAGACCTTCTCAAGTTAGAGGATATCCATTAATGAGTTCGGTAATTGAAAGATTGCACCTCCTGGACACTTATGAAAATGCAGAGGTAGTTGCATCAAAGATCGCAAGTTCAAAAATGGGTTTCTTTACAACTCCGCAAGGTGGTGACGATTATGTCGGTGAAGAATACGAAGACACCTTCACACCAGTTATGAATGCAGAACCAGGATCCTTTGAAACCTTGCCAGAAGGATATGACTTCAAAGCATTCGACCCACAACATCCAACATCCGCTTTTGAAAGCTTCCATAAACAAGTTCTCAGAGGCATTGCATCGGGTTTAAACGTTGATTATGTGTCCCTGGCTAACGATTTGACAGGGGTGTCATATTCATCAATTAGACAAGGAACCATGGCCGAGAGAGACCATTATAAGGTTCTGCAAACATTTATGATTGAAAGCTTCATCAGACCAGTTTTTGATCGTTGGTTAAGAAACTTGATGCTCCAAGACAACAGCTTATTCCTGGATTACACAGAAGAAAGATTCGACAAATTCTGTGAATCTGCAAACTTTATACCTAGAGCCTTCCATTATGTAGATCCACAGAAAGAGATCCAGGCAAACATAAACGCATTACAGAACGGCTTAATATCAATGCAAGATGTTCAGAACTCTTATGGTAGAGATCTTGAAGAAGTATTTGATCAAATAGGAAGAGAGAAACAACTGGCAGAAGAAAAAGGCATCAAGACAGCCTTTGAACCATTTGGACAGAAGTTCCCAGTTGATGCAGAGATCCAGGGAGGCAATGATGGCGACTGATTTCCCAACAAAAGGTGAAGACAAGAAGATCTCTTTGAGAAATTCCAACTATCCTCAGTTTGATCACAAATTCATTGCCAATATCAAAGAATTCAATCCAGAAATATACAAAGCAGGTGGCAATATTAGAGGTAATGAAGCCTTTAATCTTTGGACTAAAGCCAGGGATGGCGAAGAAACAGATGGTGTCCTGGATTGGATCAAAGAACGTGAAGCCTGGGGAGCAAGACATTTTGAAGATGGAGCACAATTCAAGGGCGATGACAAAACAGGAAGACCATCAAACATAGCAGGAATCATTGCTCAAATGAAATGGGGCATCATAGGTACCCTGGGTGAGCAGAGGATGAAGGATATCGTCCTGGAGGCTGTTAAATATTTAGAAGAGAAAGACGAAAGGAAAGAAGAAAGAGAGGTCTCAGACGAGGTTAGAGAGGCTCTACAGACCAAAGTAGACGAACACAACGAAGAATATGGCGACAATCCAGCCAAAAGAGCAACACTTAGAATGTTGATTGCTTGTTTTGAAAGAGGGATCGGAGCTTATAAGACAAATCCAGGATCTGTCAGACCTGGAGTTAGCTCACCAGAGCAGTGGGCTTATGCCAGGGTTAATGCATTTTTGAGAGTCTTGGCATCAGGAAAATACGCAACAGACAACAAGTTTGACCAGGATTTGCTTCCAGCAGAACATCCTGAATCAAGCGAAGAAAGGTCTCATAAAGAGGAGGTTATTATGCCGAAGAATGAGAAAAAGGAGAGACATATATTAAATGTGTCAGAAACCGATAGTTCTTACATTGTTGAGTTTGGTAAATCCGAACCAATGTCAGACGAAATGGTGGAATCTTCTGAATCTGTTGATGAGGCCAGGCCTTATCACTATGACGAAGAGGAAAAGAAACTCTCTGAAGAAGAAGTCTTGAGATACTATGCTGACAGAACAGTCAGACAAAACATGGAGATCGAGACAAGATCCGTAGACATGGAAGCAAGAACGATGACTTTAATAGCAAGTTCTGAAAGTCCAGTTGAAAGATCTTTCGGAAGAGAAATACTATCGCACAGAGCAGACGATATTGATATGGCTTTCATATCAAGTGGCAAAGCTCCGTTGCTTTATAACCATGACGATGATCAACAAATAGGAATTATTGAAAGATTCTACTTGGATGAAAAAAACAGAGTCACTGTGGCTGATGTTAGATTCTCCAAGAACCAGTTTGCAGACGAAGTTCTGCGAGATATTAACGATAACATTAGAGGCAATGTCTCTATCGGTTATCAAATACTAGGAATGACCAAAGCAGAAGACAGTGAGGGTGTGACCTACCGTTGCCGTTTTAAGCCGATTGAGGTGTCAATCGTTTCCATCCCAGCCGATCCGACAGTCGGTGTGGTAAGGAATGAGGAAGTTACCCAAACCGTTGAAACACCGATCAACGAAACCAAAGAGGAAAGAAAAATGACAGAAGAAGTCAAAAACGAAACTCCAGTCGTTGAAGTTTCAAGAAACGATGTTGCAAAAGACATTGATCAAATTCTTGAAATGGGAGACGCATTCGGACAGCAAGATCTCGCAAGAGAATTTGTGAAGAAAGGTGCTACAGTTGAAGGTTTCAGATCAGCTCTTTTAGGTAAATTAAAAGAGAAAAAAGCTGAAGTTGAACTTGCAAATGTAGATATGAGCAGAAAAGAACAAAGACAATATTCTTTGTTAAATGCTATCAGAGCTCAGATAACTGGGAACTGGAAAGAAGCAGGTCTTGAAAGAGAAGTGTCAAACGAACTAGCTAAGAGATTTGGTAAAGATGCCAGAGGTGTTTATATGCCAATGAATCTTGAAACTAGAGATCTTACCAAAGGCACAGACTCAGCAGGTGGTTTCTTAGTACCAGAAAACCAAGGTGATTTCATTGATAGATTGAGAGCAAGATCCGTTGTTGTTGAGGCAGGAGCCCAAACAATTACAACTGAAGGTGATCTAGTGTTGCCAAGACTTGCAACAGGAGCAAGTAACGTTGCTTTTGTCGCAGAAGGTAATGCTCCATCAGAGTCAGCATTAACATTTGAGCAAGTAAGTTTCTCACCTAAAGGATTAAGAGGTTATGTAGATATCTCAAGAATCCTAGCAAACAACAGCTCACCAGATGCAGAGCAAATCGTAAGAGACGATTTGATCGGTACATTTGCTGAGAAAGTTGACCAAGTTGCTATCAATGGTGGAGGTTCAAACGAGCCTAACGGTGTTATTGCCGATACTGATGTTCCAGTAGTTGCTATTGGTACAAACGGTGGTGCTATCACTTATGCAAAACTTATTGATATGCATAAATCAGTGATGGAAAACAACGCAGGTTTTTCAGCACCTAAATTCTTAATTAACCCAGCTACTGATGCAAAATTAAGACAAATATTGAAATCAAGCGGTGATACTTCATCCAACTTTATTCTTGGTGAAGACAACAGAATTCTTGGTTACGATGTATTGATGAGCACAAACGTTCCATCAAACCTTACAAAAGGTACAGGAACAAACTTATCAGCAATCTTGTTCGGATCTTTTGATCAGTTAGTGATTGCAAACTTCTCACCAGTAGACATTATGGTCGATCCATACAGTCTATCGAATGCGGGTTCAATCCGAGTCAACGCATATGTTGATATGGATTTGGGACTCAAGCATCCTGAGTCTTTTGCAGTGATCAAGGACGTTGTCACAACATAATGATAATGAAGGGGCCTTCGGGCCCCTCCCTTTGATATGAAAGTGCAGTTTTTAGAAACAACATACTTGGGATCCAAGCTTTATAAAAAAGGCCAGGAGATTGAAGCAACAAGCGATCAAGTTAGATCTTTATTAGATGAAGGTTTAGCTATCGTTGTTGAGTTTGACGAGAAACCTAAACAGACGAGAGTAGTAAAGAAAAAGAGTAAAAGATAATGGCTTTAACGTATTTTGCTGATGACTTAGATCTATTTTTTGATGATGAAACTCATGCTGTGAGTTGCACTTATACCCCTCAAGGCGGATCTGCATCAACTTTTAATGTGATATTTAATAACGAATATTACGCAATTGATGGCGGAGAAGTTGGAGTTGAGAGCACTGAACCCACAGTAACAACGAAGACATCAAACATTAGTGGAGCTAGTCATGGTGATACGATGGTCATTGACTCTGTAACTTACAAAATCATCAACATTAGGCCCGATAACACAGGAATGACTGAGATCGGACTTGAGAAGCAATAATGCACGTTAGGAGATCCATAAGAGAACGTATTGCATCCAATGTGACTGGATTATCCACCACTGGATCCAATGTGTTTCAATCCAGGGTACATACTATCCAGGAAGTCTCTCTGCCTTGCATTTTGGTTTATACTCAATCTGAAACCTCAGCTCCATTGGAAATGGGGTCAAACAGGACTCTGGACAGAACCTTATCAGTAATGTTGGAAGTGTTTGTGAAAGCAGTTTCCGACACTGATGACACTATTGATCAAATCTGTGTAGAAGTCGAAGAAGCTATGGCAGGAGACACCGAGCTTAACGGTTTGGCAAAAGACTCCTACTTGGTTTCCACAAGTATTAATTATATTGGAGAAGGCGATCAGCCAATGGCAGTTGCTTCATTGAATTATGAAGTTGAGTACCAGGTGCAAGAGTCTGATCCAGAAACAGCTATTTAAGCAGGAGGAATAATGGCAACAATAGCAGGAAAAAACGGAGTTGTTAAAGGCGGAACAGACGGATCTGAAGCAGTCATAGGAGAAGTGAAATCTTTTTCATTGAACTTAAGTTCCGATACAGCAGAGACCACAGTAATGGGCGATGCTTCAAGAAGCTTTGAATCAACACTAAAATCGTTCTCAGGTACTGTTGAAGTGAATCATTCATTTGATGCTGGTGATAACCAGGATGAATTTGCAGTAGGTTCAACAATATCACTTTTACTTTATCCAGAAGGTACAAGTTCAGGGTCTAAGTATTATGATGGCCAAGCAATAGTCACTGGAAGAGATGTCTCAAGTTCATTTGATGGAATTGTGGAAGCATCATATTCATTCCAGGGAACTGGTGATCTATCAGAAAGCACAGAACCATAATGAGAGCAATTGACAAAGCGAAAGCACACTTCAACACACTTGAAGTGAAACGTTTTGAAGTCGAGGAGTGGGGCGATGAGAATGGGCCTTTGGTCATATACTCAAAGCCTCTAACCCTTGCAGAAACATCTAAGCTTTTCAAATTATCGCAAAACGATGAAATGGAAATGTTGGCCCAGGCTTTAATTATGAAAGCACTAGATGAGGAAGGTAACAAATTATTTGATTTGGGTGACAAAATGTTCTTAATGAACAACGTAGATCGTGAGGTCTTAGTAAGAGTGGCATCACAGGTCATGGGCACATTTGACTTAAATAAAGCAAGAAAAAAGTAGAAGCCGATCATTTGTTGCACACGAAATATGCCCTGGCTGAAGTGTTGCATAAAAGCTTAGATGAGCTTGAACAAATGACAACAGAAGAATTCTTGGGCTGGATGGCTTACTTCCAGATCAAGGAAGAAAAGAGGAAAGAAAAGCAGAATGGCAAGTAAGAAAGTAAATTTTTTAATCACAGCGAAGGACAACGCATCAAAGACTTTTAGAACAGTCAAAAATAGTCTTAAGGCTATTCATAACGTTGCGAAACCTGCTATTGCTGGAATTAAGACATTTGCCAAAGTCACTGGTCTTGCTACTGGTGCTCTTGTTCTTATGGGCCGTCAGTCTTTCTTGTTTATGGACACTCTCGATAAGGTGTCCAGGAAGATCGGAGTCTCAACTGACTTTTTGCAAAAGTTAAGATTCGCAGGGCAACAAACTGGAGTCGATGTCAGGAAGTTGGACATGGGTCTCCAGAGATTCGCCAGGAGAGTTGATGAAGCCAGGAATGGCATGGGAGAGGCTAAGGGTGCTCTGCAAGAACTTGGGATTCAATTTAATAAGACCGATGGAACAGCAAAAACCACAGAAGAAATCTTTATGGATGTTGCTAAGTCAATGTCAAACATTGATGAAGGCGGAAAGGTTCTAAGATTAGGTTTTAAACTCTTCGACTCAGAGGGTGTGGCTTTGGTCACAACCATGAAAGAACTGAATGATCAATTTGCAATCTTTGAAGATCTTGGTCTTGGTATTTCTCAAGAAGACATTCAAGCTTCAGTTGATTTCAGAGATAACCTGAACGAAACAAGAAACTTAATCAATCAAATAACCAATATGACTTTTGGTGGTTTGGCTGATGAGCTCGATGCTATCGCAACAGTTATCAAAGAAGATTTATTGGACAGAATTAAAGAAGCAGGAGGAGCTGATAATCTTTCTGACTTTTTAGGTGAAGAGCTTAAAAAGATTGTTTTAGCATTAGCTACCGTCATGCAGACGGCAATTAATGTTCTTATTGACACGATCAATTTCTTTGCTGAAATGCTCCAAAGTATTTCCAACAAGTTTGATTTAGGTCTTGAAATCTTTCCTCAAACGGCAGGATTATCCGCTGGATTCCCTGAAGATGAGTTTTTAGATATCTTTTCTGTAGATCCTGGAACCAGCAAAAAGGCCCGTGATAATTATGTGAAAAGTGTTCAAGAAGTTGTTGGAGAAGGAAAGAAAAAGCTTTTGGACAATGTTAATTTTACTGATACTCTCCAGGCAATATTCTTTCCTGAAGAAAAGAAAATAGTTCAAAAACGAAAAGAGGAAAAACCTGATGAAGAGTTTTTTGCTTTAACAGAGGTCACAGGTGCTTTAGATGGACTGAAAACAGAAATGACAACAACACAAAAGATGTTATCTGAAGGCCTGGTCGATACCATCAAAGGAGTCAACGATGCTTTTGTTGATTTCTTCATGGGTACCTCAGATGGATTCGTCAAACTTAGGGAAGACATCAAGAGAAATTTTATTGACTTTATGGTCAGAGAATTCATCACCAGCGGTTTGATCAATTTCTTGATTGATGTCTTTGGTGAGGACACCTTTATGACTAAAGCCATATCTCAATCTCTTGGTTCCAGTCGAGGTGGTGGCCCATTAACTAGAGCAACAGGAGGCCCATTGATGGCAGGACAGACCGCTTTAGTAGGTGAGAATGGCCCAGAGATCATCACAGCAAGTCAAGATATGATGGTGAAGCCAACCAATCAAGTTGGATCCTTTGCCACAGCAGGAGCAAACGTAACATTCAACATCAATGCCATGGACACTCAAGGTTTTGATCAGCTCCTAACACAAAGAAAAAATCAAATCATTGCCATGGTTAACCAGGGCTTGAATCAACGTGGAGGATCCTTAATCTAATGGCAGGAACATTCCCAACAACAATAGCTCCCAGAGCTCTTAATTTCTCATCTAACAGGCCAACTAATACTTCATATACCCTTAGTGGCAAAAGATCAACAAAGCTCTTTGCATCGCAATATTTTAGCTTCACGATAACCATGCCTTTAATGACCCAGGCACAGTTCCAGGAATATCATGCCTTCCTGGTTAAGCAGAAAGGATCTTTTGAAACCTTTGACATTGATTATCCATTGGACAACCAGGGAGCAGGGAAAGCGAACACATCGGTTCTAACCAGGGAAGCTCATTCCATTGGTGATTCAACCATCGCTGTTGATGGGATCTCAGCATCCCAGGACGATGCTTTGAAAGCAGGAGATCTGATTAAATTCAGCGGACATAATAAAGTCTATATGGTGACAGCAGACGTTAATGCTAATGGTCTTGGACAAAGCACAATCAGTATTGAACCGCCACTTCAAGCTACATTAGCAGACGATGAATCTGTTGATATGAACAGGCCAACCTTTAAAGTTGCCTTGATGCAAGATGACATTTTGTATTCAACGGATGCTTCAGGCTTGTTCAGTTTAAGCTTTGAGGTGCGAGAAATATTGTGAGTAGAACTCTTTCAACTAATGTTAATAATGAAGTCACTCCAGATTCAAACGGAGAGGTTAATCTTCGCCTGGCACACTTATTAAATATTCAAACATCAACCCCAATTTATGTAACCAATCACACCAAGGATCTTACCCACGATTCACAAAGTTACACAGCTGGAGGATCTTTTGTTGCTATCACAGAAGTTGAAGAGACTGGAGATCTTAGCTATCAGAATCTTTCGGTCAGTCTTAATAATGTGACCACAACCGTAAGAGACACATTCAAAAACATTGATTTTGTGAATGCCAGTGCCAAGGTTTATGTTGCCTTCCTGGATGCCGATGAAACCATCATAGATGCTTATGAATACTTCAATGGTTCGGTTTCTTCTGCTTCATTAGTTGAGCAAGAGGGTCAGTTTGCGATAAATTTAGAGTTAGCCAATCAATGGCGAAATTGGGACATAATCAAAGGCAGAAAGTTTACTAGCACTTCTCAAGAGAAGAAGTTCCCAAATGATGTGGGTCTTGAGTTTGCTTCAGAAACAAATAGTGATGTGAGGTGGAATAGATAATGGCAGGTGGCCCATTAATGCCAACAGGAAATCCCGTTGTTGATTTCTTTAGAGTAGTTGGCACAGCAATAATCAATTTCTTTAAAAAGGCACCTTTGAAAGCTACATTCAGAGTCATCATGGGTGTCAATGCTTATAAGTCATACCAAGCACAAAAATCACTCAAAAACAAAGGCCCAGAATTATTACTGACAAAGTACGGCACAGGAGGCGGAATGCCTGTGCTTTATGGGGTCAGACGTGTTGGCGGAACTGTGGTCTTTATGGACACCGCAGAAGAGCAAAGAGAGCTTTTTGTGGTCTATGCTTTCTGTGCTGGTGAATCAGAATCCATCGCAGATCTCAGAATTGACAATAGATCCATTACCGACAGATCCGTTTATAGAGACGGTTATCTTTTGAAGTCAGACAAAGCCAACAACCTATATGGTTCTGGAGCATCTTATTCTCCATCAAATCCATCTGCTGAGATAGCCAATATCTTAGGATCCGCAGGTGGTGTTGATAATCCAAGAATGGTCTTTAACTTGCATCATGGAGCTGACGACCAAACAGCAGACCCAATGTTGACAGGAATCTTTAATGGCACCAATGCCGATACTGTTTGGACATCAAATCACAGGCTCAGAGGCATTACTTACATCGCTTCCAACTATGAATTCGATAACAATGGAATGTTCCAGGGGATTCCAAACCTAACAGCAACCATTAAAGGACGAAAAGTATATGATCCAAGACTGGATTCAACTCAAACTGGAGGCTCAGGATCTCACAGAAACAACGATTCAAGTACCTGGGAATGGTCAAGCAACCCTGCTTTGTGTCTCCTGGATTACTTAACCAACGATGATTATGGTAAAGGCCTGGCATATTCAGAAATTGATATCGCTTCCTTTATGGATAGTGCCGATGATTGCGATGAAGATATTGAAACCGTCAACCATGGATCTTCAGTTGTCATTAATGAAGCAGACACCACTTATGATGAAGTTATAGTCGATAGCCTGTCCATATATAATTCGGTCAAAATAGGACAAAGCATTTCTTTTAGTTCTGGTGGCACTACTTATTTTTCAGGCAGAGTCATTGGTAGATACAATCCAAGAATCAGAGAGGCTGGTGACAGCTATGCATCCGATGTTTATGTCTTAAGACTTGAAGATGGTTCTGTAAGCACAGCAATCACCACACCAACCACAGGAACTCTAACAGAAACACAGAAAAGATTTGAATGCAATGCGGTTATAGATACGAATGAAACCGTCCTGGAGAATGCCCAGGATCTCATCAGAAACATGAGAGGGATCTTCACTTATACCAATGGCAAATATTCAATCAAAGTAGAAGGCACAGAGACTCCAGTTCTAACATTAGACGAAGACGACATCCTGGATGCAGGTTTGGAACTTACTGTCTCCAACAAAGAAACCAAGTTTAATAGAGTTGAAGTTGAGTTCTACAATGCTCAAAAGAACTACCAGGCCGACACTGTTGTTTTTGATCACACTCCTGATGCACCAAATCAAGACGATCACACTTATGACGATGGTGGTGAGAACTTAGAAACTAGAGTCATATTTCCTTTCGTTACCAACCAAAGGATTGCCTATAATCATGCCAAAGCCATCTTAAAAAGATCCAGGGCTCAGAAGACCATCAGTTTTGTGGCAACTCCAAAGGTATTAAAAGCCAAAGTTGGTGACGTTGTATCAATCACAAACAGCAATTTGAATCTATCAGCTGAACAATATCGCATAACTCAAATGCAGATTCAGCCAGATCTGAACATTGCAGTCACAGCTGTCGAATATCAAGGAGACGTTTATGGCTGGAGCAGTGCCCCAGATGAAGATATCAATCTGCCAAGAGGTGAGGTGGATCCTTACAGAGTTGAAAAACCAACAGGCCTGAACTTTACAAACAAAAGCGGTATCACTTCAGCTTATTTGTCCTGGACTGATGCCAATACTTATCCAGCTTATCAATACAGAGTCAAAGTTTTTGATGATATCAACCAGGGTGGCAATGTTATAAGGGAAGCTATTGTCCAGGAGACAAAGTTTGACTTGCCTGAGATCCCTAAAGGCACAGGATATTCTGCTTCAGTGACGGCCATCAACACAACCAATAATGAATCCGAAGCTGAAGTCTTAAATACGTTTGATGTCACAGTTGATACCGTAGTCAACGAGGACATTGCCGATAGTGCTGTTGATACCGATGAAATTAACCAGGGTGCAATTGGTGGAATGTCTTTCACAGCAACCAAAGCATATTATGGGACTGGTACTTTTGATAGTTCCGACACTCCTTTTTATGTGGACACCAGTTCAAACTTCTCTTTGGGTGAGAAATTAACTTTTGATGGATCTACTTTAACCATAGATGGCGATGGATCTTTCTCAGGTGATATTTCATCAGCCACAGGAACTATATCTAATAGCATCCAAATAGGGTCTGGGGAGTCCGTATTCAAAGCAGACAGCAACGGAATATATTTAGGGAATGAAACCTTTGCCAGTGCAGAATTTAGCGTCACACCAGCAGGAGCACTGAAAGCGACTTCAGGTACTATCGGTGGCTTTACTTTAGGCAGTAACTTCTTAACAGCAGGGTCAGCAACCAGCAGAATCAAATTAAGTACAGCTGATGGCATACACATGGGGAATGATGTCTTTGCTAATGCACCATTTAACGTTACCAAAGATGGCCAGGTAACAGCCAAAGATCTCATTTTGAAGAAAGGTGATGTTACTTACTTTGATTCAACAGATGGCTTTTCAGCAGAGGCGATTGCACAAATAGCATCAAGCCTAAACACCAGGGTTCAAACCTTTGCTTTCTCCAGTGAGAACAATACCGATTATGCCACCATAGAGACCACAGAAGATAGCCAGGACATTAAGTTAGTTGTTAGAGCCAATGCATCAAATTTAAGAGGTGATGGCACTTCTGAAGCATTAGCCATAGCCGAGATCCCAGACAACTTAACCATCAAGATTGAGTTCGATGACAACACCAGTTTCACATCTCCAACCACCATAGGATCTTTGCAGACATACAATGCCTCAACCGATGGCACACCATTATCGTCTGAATACGAAATAGAGACTTTGGATCTATCTGAATTGGGTGGAAATTTCTCAGCATTTGTTTTGGGCAATCAGGGAGCTGTAAACACATCAGGAGACATCGTTTACACAGTCAGCAGTTACACAGTAGCCACAGCAGGAACATACTATTTCAGAGTGATCTATGACACTACAGACACCAGTTACAATGCTCTCAATGATCCAGAAGACTTAACCAGATCTCTGGAGATTGAAGATCTTTCAGGCAGTGGCTTCCTGATTAGCAATGGTAGTTCAGGGGCCCAGACATCCGATGCCGTTACTTTAACAGGGACACAAACCATATCAGGAGCTAAGACCTTCAGTGCCACCACAACATTTTCAGGCAATGTTAATATCTCAGGTGATCTATCGGTCACAGGCACAACCACAACCATTGACACTGCCACATTAAATGTTGAGGACAAAAACATAACCCTTAATTACGCTACAGGCGATTCATCATCTACAGCCGATGGTGCAGGTATCACCATTCAAGATGCAGTTAATTCAACGACAGATGCAACGATCTTATGGGATGCAACCAATGATGAATTTGATTTTTCACATCCAATTAATGTGACTGGTGTAATTACTACAGATGGTTTAACCACATCAGAAAATATTAATTTTGGTGATGGTGATAAAGCTGTTTTTGGTGCAGGTAATGATCTGCAAGTTTTTCACGATAGTTTAAACAGCTACATTGTGGATTCTGGTACAGGTAACTTATACATTGAAGGCACTAACTTAATTTTAAGAGCAGACGATGAATCAAGATATTTACAGGCTGTTGATGGTGCAAGTGGTTATACTGCTCTTTATCATCCAGCTACAAATGGACAAAAATTAGTCACCACTTCAACAGGTATATCGGTCACTGGGACACTATCAGCCACATCTTTCTCTGGTGATGGTTCAGGCCTGACTGGCATTACTAGCACAACCATCAACAACAATGCCGACAATCGTGTTATCACTGGTAGCAATACAGCCGACACTTTAAATGGTGAAAGCAATTTGACTTGGGATGGGTCTACTTTGGGTGTGACAGGCACTATCAGTAGTGGTGCTATAACAGCTACTGGCACTATCGCATATTCACCAGATGTTGGTACAGACTTAACACTTGGCAACGATACCTCTTATCTCACATCTGGTACTGGCAGATATACCACACTTGGATTCAGTGGCACATCAAATGGAGCTAACAGAATCTTTGCTCACAATACAGGAGCAGATGGTATTTATATCAATTCTGCTACTGGTGAGCCGATTGTTTTTAGAACCAATGGCTCTAGTTCTAATCACATGGTCTTGCGATCAGACGGCGACCTTGAATGGTATGGCACAACTATTATGGATGCATCACGCAACCTAACCAGTATTGCTTCTGTAGCAACCACAGGAAACATTACAGTTGATTACACAGGCAATAAAACAAATGACGCAGGTATCGCAGTCTTTAATGATTCAAGTGACTGGGGTATTAAAATTGATAAAGATGGTACTTCAACTTATGGTTTAAAGATTTCTGCTGATGGTGCATATCCATTCCAAATCACAAATTCATCTGACGCAGAAAAATTTAGAATTGATGGTGATGGCGATATTGAAACTGTTAGGAATATTAATGCCACAGGCACTATCAGTGGCACATCTATTACTGCTAATGGCAATATAACTGTAAAAAGCAGCAATGCCATTCTTTTAAACAGCACATCAAGTGATAATCCAAAAGTAAATTGGGATGCCAGATCAGATGGTGGCACTGGTGCTATGGTGCATAAATTTAATAGAAATTCAAGCGATACTGGGTATGAGCCATATTATGAAAACTGGTACGATGGTAATTCATATCACAAAATAGGTGTTGAAAGCGATAGTTTCCAATTAGATTCTCCATTAACAGTTGCAGGTACAGTATCGGCTACTGAATATCATATTTCTGGTACAGAAGTATTAGACCACGATGGCAATTACACAACCCTATTAGACCCTACTGCTCATGTTGGGCTTTATTTGGGTGGTACTGGAGACACAGGAAATTATTACGACAACAACACACATTACTTCAGAACTAGAGGTGATGCTCAACAAGTAGTCATAGATTCTACTAAGTTAGATATCGTTACTGGTGTTTTAAAAATGAATGGTCAGACTGTAATTGATGCATCACGCAACCTAACCAATATAGATTCTCTGACTTTTACAGGCATATCTGGAACAACTATATCTATACCATCTCATTCAGGTTTTGAAATTGATATTACAGGCTCAACTGCTGGAAATATTAGAGCTAATGATGATTTATATTTACTGTCACAAACTGGCAAATTGCACTTAGGGGCAAATGGTACTAATAGTAGGCTAGTAGTAGACACATCAGGCAATGTGGGCATCAACACAGGAAGCCCACAGGCTGATTTTCAAGTTATTGGGCCTGCAGTGGCATCAGTACCATCAGCAGGTTCAGGAGCAGTTGGAGGTGCAATATTCAGTGCCGATCTTAATTCTTATGGAATGTTTGTTGGCTCAATCACTAATGGTAATGGTTACATACAACAGCAAAGAACAAACACAGCCACTTATTATAATTTGTTGCTTCAACCTAATGGTGGCAATGTGGGGGTGGGGACACTCAGTCCAGCATATAAATTAGATGTTAATGGTAGTTTTGCCTTCAGAAGTGCTGGTTATGCTTTTGATACCAATTTTTATGCTTATAACTCTAACTCTGGCACATATTTAAGATTTGGTAACGATACTGCCACTGGTGGCATATTATCTATGACCGATGCTACCAATTTAACAATACAAGGCGATGGTAATGGCAAAACCACCTTTTGTGGCGATATAGACATGACAGGTGCTGGTGATACTGCTGATAAGAGTTTGCATTTACCAAGAGCAGGAGCCATCACCTTCTATGGCAATAATAATACTAGTCATTCAATTTGTTCAAGGGATGGCAATGGCAATGTTAATGATGATATAAGAATTAACTCTTATGGTGGGGTTATCATTAAT
>Ga0194024_1000092_pt1 | contig 17270 bp, 24 predicted proteins | sample IW13Sep16_MG_FD_140337 | JGI IMG/M metagenome (GOLD analysis project Ga0194024, IMG submission 140337) | Freshwater microbial communities from the Broadkill River, Lewes, Delaware, United States - IW13Sep16_MG | ecosystem: Environmental > Aquatic > Freshwater > River | place: USA: Delaware...
CGGGACACTTCTTCTTGGGCGCGGCGACAGGCTTCTTGATGCAACGGCCAGTCAGAGGGTTGATCATCTTGTCCGCGGGACACTTCTTCTTGGGCGCGGGAGCAGCCTTCTTGACGCACATACCGGTCATGGGGTTGAGCTTCTTACCTTCGGGGCACTTCTTCTTGATGCAACGACGCTTGGGGCCCATGGTCTGGCCGACAGGGCAACGCCTGGTCCTGGCGTACATCATCGCGGGGGCGCCGTTGGACATAAAGTTGAGATCGTACGCGGAACGCGGCTTGCGGGTGGAGGTCTTGAGCATCTTAGGAGCACCGTCGGACATAAAGTTCATCATCATTTGTATAATAATAGTAAAAAGAAAAAAATGAATTACAACAAATGAACTATTTGATCCACGTTGTGGACATGATTGTTCCATTGTTGTAAAAGGACATGATCGTTGGGATTTATTTCGATTGTGATGTAAAGATTATTGTCGTCCAACAAGGAAATCTGATTGTTCCGAACGAGATCCATGATAAACTCGTTCGCTAAAGCTTCCAGGTGGTCGTCTTCGCTCAACGCACGGGTCGGTTCACGTAGCTCGGTCCTACAGAGTGGACACGTATGGTTGCGTCGGAGCCATTTGCTTAGACATTTCTTACAAAACACGTGATTACATACGGTTTTCTCCGCCTTTTGATTGGGAACGTCATTGTAACAAACAACACATTCTGTTGTGTTCAATGGTAATTGTTTTTTAGGAAACAATTGTTTGGCATGTATTCTACAATAATGATTATTTTCAGACCGATGTTTGCTGTTGTTGACACAACGATGACCTTTTTTGGTCACCGCGTCGCACTGTTGAAACATTTATCAGTTTCTTTTCAATTTCAGTTGAAAAAAGTTGCAAAGAAAGACAAGTCCGGTGATCAAAAGAGAAATGACAATGATTATATCTTCGGCCAAGCAGAGGCACAGTTTGAAGTACGCGTAAGTCTCTAACAGAGAATTCATTTCTTAACGTTAACTACATGAGTTCTTTAAGTGAATTTACAGATGGGTGGCATATACATGAGTTTATTGTTTTTTTGTTCTAGACCACCGTCGTTAAAGAGAACCTCGCGCACCCACAGTGGACGTGCCGTTCACTTGGACGCACATGCTGTTTTGAAGTCTTGTGTGTGTGGCTTTGACCATGGGTCCGAATCCTGCGAAAGAGGCTTGTTCGTTCATGAACCGGCCGTTGGTAAAACGGGTCGGGCATTCGGTCCATTCTGACCACGCACCCACGCAAGCGTCGGATGTCCCTTGTTGCTAGTAATAAAAGAAACCACCCGCAACGGCCGAACTTATAATGAAAACAAAAAGAATTAGAGAATTATTATTTTTCATTTACAATAAATGATATTTGTTCTTCATACTTTGTTGGTGGCGTACCTGATTCTTTTGCCGTTCGTGTCGAGTTCACCGCAGTTGTTGTTTCTGCATGTCGCTCTCCTGTTAAGTATCACGTTTCATTGGAACCTGAACAACGACGTGTGTGCGCTGACTTTGTTGGAACAGCGGATGAATCCGGAAGTGCCTAAGGACCAATTGTTTATGCAGCGGTTGGTCGGACCGTTTTACAACGTGAGTGACCGGGACATCCGTTGTGCGACGTACTTGTTGATGCTTATTACGATTGTCAAGTTTTTTACAATTAAAAACAATAACTTTTTTTTCTAAAAAATGAATTCGAACGTTCGGAAGACGCTTTATGAGATGCTTACGGATCGTGGGTACGACCGTATCGAGGAGGACACGTACGACAGTGTGGTGGCGTACAACACGACCACGGAAGATCGCGCGCTGGTGTACTTTGTGTACGATCACAAGGTGAGTGTGAAACGGATGAAGAGCATCAAGGACGTCATCGACGCGGGCGACCGATACACTTGTTTGATTTTGGTGTACAAGTCTGCGATTACCGCGTTTGCGAAGCAGTTCATTGTGACGGACGTGAAAGACCTCAACGTACAGATGTTTTCGGAGAGCGAACTGTCTTTCAACATCACAAAGCACGAACTGGTCCCCAAACACGAAATCTTGTCGGCGGATAAGAGAAAGGAAACCTTGAAAAAGTACCGTACGACGCTGAAGCACTTTCCGATGATGTTGTCTTCGGATCCGGTGGCTAGGTACTACGGCGCTCTTCCCGGGACGATGATAAGAATCACGAGGAAAAGCCCAACCGCGGGGGAATACACGCTTTACCGAGTCGTGGTTTAAAAAAAAGAAATTAAGTACAATTTTTTTCAAAAAAGGATTCCAGTTCGGGTTGACAACAGTGATTTGTTAGGATTTCCGGAAGCAGTTTACCTTTGCAGTACTTGTGAAGCGGCTCGGAAGTGTAGCGATCGTCGCCGTACACCTGGTTTTGCTGAAACACTTGGTGTAAAATACTCCCCGCTTTCTGGTTGTAAAAGAGGCTGCTGTTGTCAAGAAGGGTGTACCCGAACCTGTTCTTCTCACCGGTGGCTTCGAAGCGGTCCGTTCCAATAAGGTCGCCGTTTCTCTTCCACATGCGGCGGTAGCACCAGGTGAAGTCCAGGTGGTTTGTTTCCATAAAGTCCTTTACCCTTTCCAAATGGTTCTCTTCGGGCCAAGTGTCGTCGTCGCAACACTTGATATACTTGGTGCGCGCCATGGAGATGCCAAGCGCCCGCAACCACACGTCGTTCCGGTGATTTTTCGGTCTCGTTTCGGGCCCAGGATGCTTCATGACGTAGCAAAAGGTGCGATCGTCTTCGACTTCTTCGGGACGAAGCGCGTCTTCGCAGCGTTTCTCGTCCCACATGACAAGATGCACATAAGGAACATTTTCTAGTCGTAGACGTTCTTTCAGGCGTAATAGCGAACGTCGTCCGACAGTTGGAGTTATGATAGTAAACACAGGGGGTATGTTTGTTGGTTTCAACCAAGTACCCACGTAGTAGTGCATCCCCACTGTCTTTTCGGAAACTAGGCTGTTGTCCGGATCTTGCCACAGTTCACGCTTGGGGATCGGATTCAGGTACTCGTAATGCAACAGCAAGGTGTTTTCGAACGCGCCGTTTTCGTACAAGCGGGTCATCATAAAAGGACCTGTAATTTGTAGCGGCTGATTAACGTTCGGAAATCGTACGATGCCTCGTTTGACTTCTCGAATTATTTTCAAGAGACCTTCGCATTTCGGTACGGCGGCGAGGAACCAATTGGTTACGATGCGGGTCTTATTGTACTCTTTGCCGTGCACGGGATGCTCCTCGGTGAGCACCAACTCGTGAGACTCTTCAATCGGCAAACACGACAGGTGCTTAAAACACCGGACGTCCAGATCGATATAATACCCTCCGTGATGATACAGAATGATGTACCGAGCGAGGTCGCATCGCATGATCGGGGAACTTATGCTCTGGTAAAGCTCAAGCAGGTCCGGGTACTCTGTTCTGATCAAGTCCAGATTGTCTTCATCGGACCATAACCGATACGTAAAGTCTGAGTGTTTATCCTTCCAAGAGTCTACGAAAGAACGAAACTGCTCTGGAATCACATGCGTTTTCCATGTCTGATGAATGATGGGTGGAATCATTTGTTTGTTATTACATTTTTTAGTCTTAAAATGATTTTTAACATACAAGTCACTTGCTCCATGGGAGTAATGTGGTGTTCCTTTGCGGGACACCGGAAGTTGGCACCGGGCAAAGACTTGTTTATTGTACCCGAGGTATTCACATTCGTGCAAATGAGACACAATCTTAATCCCCGGAAGAACATCGTTGTTGGCTTCGCGTAAATGGTACTTTTTGGGACTCACGTTTCGGTACAGGCGGTCGTAGGCGTCGGCAAAGGCTTCCGGCCCTCCGATACGAAAGATGTCTCGAGGGTACAGATTGTTGTCCATCACGAAGCACATGTAGTTAATCATGTATTTCATCAGAGGGTGGAACGGTTGACAGCACAAAAAAGCTTGATACACACAGTCCCTGCGGTAGTCTCTGTTCTTCGGCTGATGGTCCTTCTCCTGGTAGTCCGCGGCGGTCACCAGCGTGTCTGTGAAGAAATCGATTACGGTGTCCAACGGCTTGAGACAGGCCAAGTCGACGTCGACGTACACCCCGCCATGAACGTACAGGACGCAATAACGAAAAAAGTCCGCTTTCAGGGTTCCATTGACTATTCTCTTGTAATTCCGGTAAATTCTACCGTCAAAGTGACGTTGAATGAATAGGTCTATGTCATTGTCGTCGTAAAAGGAATACTTAAAACCTGGAAATTGCCAAGTGGCTCTCAAATCGTCTATAAAAGGATCGGGTTCTTTCGTTTTCCAGGTTTGATGTATCCATTTGGGAATCATATTGTAATCGTTTCTTCATTACTATTCGGTATTATTTCAGGCACATCGAAACGAAGCATTTCTTTGACCACTCCCTTGTACTTTTCGTCGATACTTTGGGGCATATTAATGTCAAATACGAGAACAAGGTCTGAATTTTTATTTTGATTGACAGGAATTCCTCGGTTTCGGACATAAATAGGTTCGTTGTTTTTTAAGACTTTATTTTCAGACGTCTGAAAGAACATCATGCTTCCGTCCGGGTGTTTCAGACGTCCTTTGAAACCGGTAAGCGCCTCGCACAAACTGATCGTCTGTTTAAAAATCAGGTTCATTGTCCCTGACTCCACCTGAAACACGGGGTGTCGGATCATTCTGATGCGAACCACGATATTTGTGTTGGGCACCTCAATCTGCGCGCTCAGAGGTGTTCTGGGAGGAATATGCAATTCGACGTTGTTCACCCGAATGCGCTTTCCTTTGTACAAGTCTTCCAGAGAGAACCCTACGTCGACGCTCTGCCGGAAAACCACTCCGGGCCCCTGTCGAAACGCGAAGCCGAAAGGAAACCCACCGAAAGGAAATGGACCTTCCTCTTTTTTCGGATTTGAAAGGTTGTTGTACGCGTCGTTGATTTTCTTAAACTTTTCAGGGTCTCCTCCCTTGTCAGGGTGATTTTGAATGGCCGCTTTTCGGTACGCCTTTTTAATATCTTCGTCAGACGCACCCGGTTTAACCCCGAGTGTTTGATAATCATTCATTTAAATGATATTTAAAAAGTCTTCTTTAATTCAGACTAAATTCAATGTCATTTTCTTCTGTGGATTGATTTTCAATCTCACCGTAATTAATCAGAGAGTGCACTTCGTCCTGAGCGTACACGTGAATGATGTCCGCCTTGCCGTCTTGAAAGTCGCGCAGGGAGACCAACACGGTGTCTCCTTTGTATATTCGAACCGAACTCTTCCGCAAACTGCCTCTCAAGATGCACAGCCGGGTCGTCTTGTCTAAGCACGCGCAACGGTACCGTCCGTGTCCGAAGATTTCCTCCACAACAGCATATTCTTGTCCATGATCCTTGAACAACAATAGTCTATTGTTTTCTATGGCGCTGTTTTTCATCTTCTTACATCCTTTACCACCTTTTCCAAAATTGCGAACCATTATTTATTTTTTCAAGATTTGCTTTTTTTAATTACCTTTTTTTTATTGAAAAGGTGTAGTCATCACATTTTCGCCGACAGTACCAGAGGCACCAGCCGAGGCACCAGAAGCAGCAGGGTCCGCAAAAGACCTAAGACCGAGAAACACAAAAATACCAACAACCGCGGCGTACACCATGCTGTTTCGGTCGTAATATTCTTCTTCACAATTGGTCTTTAAAAGGACCGCGTACAGCAGAATAGCGGACACCAGAGAAATAATAATCTTTTTGTCAAACATTATTTACTTTACATTTCGCTTTTTTTTTTTCAAGTAAAAGAAACGCATATATTCACGCTGTACACGCTAGCACCTTTAGTTTGTTTGGAAAGCTCGGATCTCTTGTCCGTGTTTTTGTTTTTTGTATGAACGTCCATGTTCTTCTTTATAACTTCTCTATGTTCGTTCGCGTACTTCAACACGTCGTTTTCGATCGCCCATCGGAAAAAGGACAACTGCGCTACGGTGGTCTCTAATACCCGTCCATCGTGCTCCAAAAGAATACGCCCGTGTCTTCTGAACGGATCAAAAAGACGTTTGGAATACGCTTTGAGCATGTTTTTGTAACTCTGATGAACATTGAAAGGGACCCCTTTGACATAATAGACTACGTTTTTGGACTTGGAATAATTCGTGATGAGCCAATCCACCAAACGAAGAGACACATTAGTTGAGTTCGGGTTCGTATTGATAATAGTCTCAATGATGTTGAAACGATTCTTTGTAGAATAATATTCTCTCAACGAATTTAATAATTTTTGAGACTTTTGTTCCATATCCTTTCAAATGAAAATGTCTATTTCTTTAAATTAGAGTTCTTTGAGATACTTTGTCACCATTTTCTTGGAAATGTTCCACATTACAATGACAAGCGCACCGTTCATCAATAGACCGAGCACACTCATCGCACCGGTGTCCGGATTGATCAGATTGGGGACTTTGCTCTGTATCCACTTTTGGGAAGACGCCATATGGACGACAATGTACACGCTGAGAAGCACTAGCATATCATTTTGAAATGTCTTGCTTTGGAAGTCATCCTTTTCTGGAACCTGCGGCGGTTGCTCTTGTTGAAGCACATGAACAACTTCTGGCTGCTGCTGAAGAACAGGACTCGCTTGCTGAACCGGGGCTGGCTGCTGCTGTACCGGCTCCTGAACGGGTTCTTCCTGCAAGTTCTTCAAGACGTCGCTGTACGACATCACCGGAACGGGCATCTTGCGCTGAGAAGGTTCGTCACGGAGATTGTAAATAGACGTGGCGTTCTCCATCTCTATATTATTATATAAATTTAAAGAATTTCCGATTTCTAAACACAATGTGGTGCTGGTGGTGTTGTCACGACTTTCCTGGGAAACCGATGGGATTGCCCGTGTCTTACGACGCCAAGACAGAACAATTCAAAACATTCGGAAACTTCTGTGGATTTTCTTGTATGAAGGCGTACAATCACTACGAGAATTTGTCGCAGAAACACACGCAGTACGCTCTGATTTCTCTGATGCACGCCAAGGCAAACGCAAAGGAACCTTTCAAGCACATCGTATGTGCTCCACCCAGACAGTGTCTGAAAGAGTTTGGTGGAGACATGGATATTCAAGAGTTTCGTTCGCAATCTGGAATGATACATGATTTACAATTACCCCCGATGGTGAGAGTAAATCATGTCATTGAAAAGCAGCACACCAATTGGGTGCGGTCCACCAACAACACACCGTTTGACTCGGTTGACTACAACAAAACACAAGGAAAGGTTGTCAATAACGCCATAAAGATCAAACCGACAAACAACAAAACGAAAATAAACACGTTAGACAATGTTTTAGGAATTTTTCCAAATGTTAAATAACTTGTCTATTAAGATGAGTATAAAAGTGAAAAGCATTAACACAGTCATATTATCCGCCGTTTGATTTTCTTCTTCACCGACTTCAAAATATTCCTTTTTTTCTTGTGTGAGCGCCTCGGGCTGTTTCTTGGTAAAAAAGGCTGCGCGGATCAAATCGGTTACGATATTCGTTCTTGTTTCTTCACTTTTGGGAAACAGCTCTTCAATCACCTTGGGACAATACAGCGCAACGTCCATGCGCGTGGGACGAGTCTCTACAATAGAATTGGGATGCGAAGCAATTGAAGAAGAAGCCGGGACCAAATGCGAAGAAAGGTGTTCGTTCTGTACATCAGGGAGACTGTAAGGGTTTACTACAGCCCCGAGGTCGCTCACACCCCACGCGTCTTGAATAGAAGTCATGTTAAGATGCATTTATTATTTCAAATAGAAATTGTATTTTCTGCGGTGGATGTAATCTTGTTCCTCCTCCTTCCTCGGCGCACTCCACTTTGGGACGTGTCTACAGAGACCACCTTGGTAATGTTGTTGCGGCTGTTTATTTCGCTCAATTCCGGAACACTTGACACCAAAGAACTCACAACACTGGATCCTGATTCCGTGCGCTTGAGTACCGGTTTAATCACGACCGGAGGATTTGGCTTGGTGACCAAGTCGGACAACATCGTGGTGTTTTCCTTGATGTCTGTGGTTCTTGAGGACACGGGGAAACTCGCGTTTCCCACCGGTGGTAAAGCACCAGCACCGGGTGCCATCATACCGAACAGACTGGACATATCAATCGCCGGTGGTTTCATTTCCCTTTTTTCTGGGGTTGTTGTTTCGTCCGCCGGTGGCGGTGGCGACGGAGTACCTGCTGCGGCAGACATGGACTGCATCATGTTCTTCAAGATGTCCGGATTTTGTTTGGCAATGTCTTTAATGTTCGGGAGGGAATTGAACATCGAATTTGTCAAATGGAACATGAAAGCGCTGCCTGCGAGGGACAACAATAGTTCGATTTCGGGTGCCATAGACACCTTGGACGCGTACTTGTCGTGCAGACGTTCAAACACATTGTCATAGTCGTCCATGTTTTCCATCACGGATTCCGACCAACCCTCCAACTTCACGTCAAAGGGATCGTACCTCTTGTTAAGAAACTCAATCCCAGTGACACATGCCATCAACATCCGTCGTGAAAAACGAATACTGGCCTTGACCTCACTGTCTCTCTGAATCCGGTTAAACTCGCTTCGCATCTCTCGGATGTCCGACTGCATATTGAACTTCTTCCCCACAGGAACTCCCTTAGATGTCAGTCTATAAAACTTGTAAAGCAAGTCTTGCTTCTCATCCTCTATGGAGTTGTACCCGTTAGACGGCTGTTCGTAATACTCTTCACCGCCTTGATCGCTGTCCTCGTACCCTCTGTTGTTGTCTTCAGGGTCAGGGTCCTGGAAACCGCCATAAGGATGATCCATGACTTCAGAACCATCTTCGGACTCTTCAGTAGGAATGCGTTTCTTGTCTGGGTTTGTGAAGACTTCAAACATATTGTCATTCAGAGTCGTGCGCGGCGCCTGGGGCTGGGGCTGCGGATGCGGCTGCGGCTGATAGGTTTCTTGAACCTGCTGAACCTTGATCGCCGGTCTTTCCTTAATGGGTGCGCGCTTCTTATTCCTTCTCTTGCGAGACAGCTGAATGTCAGACTCGTCGCTGGATTCTTCAAAGAAGTTAATAGTGTCTCCATCGTTCTCCTTCTTAATGACAATCGGATCTACCATTATATTTTCTTTTAGAAAGCAAATTATTTCTTAAACGATTACGCACTGTCTAATTTTGTCTATATGTTGTGTCAGTCCTCTGTAGAACACTTCTCTAAACAGACTAGGATTGTCTATGATGTAGTCTACAGAGAACCATCCTACTTGATATTTCTCTTTAAACTTGGTTATGGTCTTTGACCGTGTCTTTCCAAGCATAAGCTGTTGATAGTAAAAATCTTCTACCACGTCTCGTTTTGCTATCAAATGAGACGCATCTACCATGAACATGTAATATCGGTTCTTCTTGTACGTATCACACTCCAGACAAATGGACTTGTGCTTGACGTTGTAACGCAACTCGTACTCGTCCGAAATCACACCCATAGACTCCTCGAAAAACTCCCTACAAGCCGTCTTGATCCGATCTCCCCGATCGTTATCCTCAGAACGACCTCCAAAATCACTCCATAAATTATACTTGACATCCTTACCTAACAACACGTGAAGCTTACCGTTCATATGCGTGTATAAAAGAATTCCGGCACTGTAATGAAACTTGGAATACATACTTTCCACGTTTTATAACTTACCACACAATTTACAATTAGTTTCCAAATTTGTTCTTAAATAGATTTTTTTGAATGAAAGTCGGCCGACACCCGCCATATGGCGCCGCTGATAGGCACGAGTTATGGATAAGTTTACCACGTGGCAATGAAAGTCGGAAATTTACAAAGATCTGGGCCTAAATCACTCCATTCTTGGTAAAAAATCGACCGGGAGCCACTTGTCAAATCTAAAAGTCGGTCGGCATATGCCAGCTGGCGATGCTGATAATCTAAAAGTAGGCCGGGAATTAACAATTGATTTATTTAAATTTAATTTTCAATCGCACCCAGGCCGTCGAGGGCGTGATAGGCGGCGTGTTGTTCGGCTTGTTTCTTATTCTTGGCCGAACCGACACCACGGAGTACGCCGTCGATAAACACGTTGATACAGAAAGATTTATTGTGATTAGGACCATCTTCGTTGTGCAAGACGTAATCGGGCAGAGGCATATTGTTGCTCTGCGTGTACCTCATTAGCATGTCCTTGTAATTCGTGTCAATCAGCAGTTCATCAAAATTGACAAAGGTCTCAATCTGTCTGATGATAAAGGACTGTGCATAAAACATACCGAGGTCCAAATAAATCGCTCCGATCAATGACTCGAACGTGTCCTCGAGGATACGCGAGTTTTCGTTCCATTTCTGACGCAGCGCCTTGTCGTTCATTCGAATGTGCTGATGGACGTTCATCTGTTTCGCAATCACCGAAAGACATTTCCCACTGACAATCCGGGTTCTCAATTTGGTCATAAACCCTTCGTTCTCGTAAGGATACAAAGTGAACAGATAAATCGCAATGACTAAATTCAATACAGAATCTCCTATGAACTCTAAACGTTCGTTTGAACGAGTGGCTCCGTAGAGTTTCACAGCAGATTTGTGAAGCAGAGCTTCTTGATAATACGCGAGAGTACGCACACGCATTCCTAATAAGTACTCTATCTCCTCACGGGTACATAATTCTTGGAATTCCATCTTTTAACTTATTTTGCTTTTTTAATTTTTAAATTGATTTTACTTCTTGGACTTTTTCGCCGGAGCCTTTTTGGGCTCAGGGGTCATGGGCTCAGGGGTCTTGGGTTCAGGGGTCTTCTTTTTAACAGGTGCTTTTTTTGCGGGAGTCTTGGGTGCTTCGGGTTCTTCGGTCTTAAGCTCAGGCTTGATATAATGAACCTTCATAAGACGCTGGATGCTAAAGTACGTAACCGTCTCGTCCTTTTCGGGGTTGAGTAGCTTCTGTAGCTTGTCATCCATCAAGATGATTCGCTTCATCTCAGGGTTCTGTAGTCCGTTGTCCTTCACATAGGCGAGGACGTGCTTTGTCACTTCGGTGCGAGCCATCTCGGTCCCGTGAGGGACACCCAGGAAATCACATAGCACGGGAGACATGTAAGTAGCCTTTGCGAACCCGCTTGGCTTACGAGGCACTCGCTGATCCTCGGGGATCATGTCCTTCTTAAGCTTTCGGATCATCTTGTCCTGGCGCTGAACCTTGGTCTCGAGAGTAGAAAGACGAGTTTGAAGCTCTTGGATGAGGGTCTCCATTACAATCTGGTCTATAAACTTTTTGGTCTCATTTTAACGCACTTTCATTCTTCGTCTTGAAAAGCATACCCGCCTAAAGCGGGCTCTTCGGGTCTTTCGGGTCTTTCGGGTCTTTCGTTTTCTGAAAAGGAAAACCCAGCAGACTTGTAATACTTTGTTCTCTTGAAAAACTGATATTGGAACGGCCCCCAGATGTCCACGATGTCCACAATGTACGGTGTGTTCACTTTTCCTGTCGTCTCCCTAAGGATCCTTCCTACAGACTGTACGATGTCCGACTTTGGACTCGCCATAATCAAAGTGTCCAGTGCCGGAATGTCAAGCCCTTCGTGTGCTAAAGAGTACGTCGCGAAAATGACGTCGCAGTCCTCGGAAAGCTTCAGCTCGTCCGGCTTCATCCCACCAATGTACAACCCCTTGGTAAAACCAGGTCCGGAAAGCTGTTCCATCAAAGTCATACAATGCTGACGTCGGTCCGTCAAGACCAATACTTTGCGCCCTTGGGACAAACATGCTTTGATTGTGTCAAGAATACACTCGTTTCGCTTCTCATTCTCTGTGATTATGGTAATGGCTTCCGGTAAGCTCGGTTTTTTCAAACGATTGGTAGGGAAAGGCTTGGAATATTCTGGAATCTTAAAATCCACCTTCTTCACCATGACCTGCTTTTGCTGTTTTCGCTCAATCTTGAAAAGCACCGATCCCAAGTACCAATGTAAGACGTGCGTGAGACCGTCTTTCCGGTCCAGAGTTGCGGACAACCCCAAAAGGTACTTGGTATTGATTTTTGTAAACATTTTGGAAAACGATCTCGTACACACGTGATGGGTCTCGTCAACAATCGTCATTCCGAAACCGTTAAACACTGATGCGTCATAGTCCTTCTTAGACAATGACTGTAACATCGCAATCACAATGTCCTTGTCTTCTACGTCCACGGTGTTCGCCTGAAGCCGACCCACACGCGCGTTCGGTAAAAATTGGGTGATCCGTTCCGCCCACTGGGTCATCAAGAATTCTTTGTGAACCACGATTAGCGTCTTGACGGACATCTTGGAAAGCACATACAGAGCGACGGTGGTTTTCCCGTACCCCGTCGGTAATGACAGAATGCCTGAACCATGATCTTTCAAACCACTAAAGACACTCGTTGCCGCTTCAATCTGATTCGTAGTCTCTTTTAACTGTCCTGTAAAAGAAACATGAATGGACTCACCTTCATCGAGTGTGTTTGGCACCTTGTAAAAGTTCCGAGGAACCAATATGTAATTCTTCGTCATTTGATACACCGCATAACTCGTGGTGAAACCATAGTCTTTGTTGACTTCAGGGGTCACTGTGAGTTTTTGTTTGAGATCCTTCAATTCGGAATCCGAAAGAGAATCCAAACGAATGGCGGTTCCGCGCCGAGACAATTTCATTTTATTACAATCTCTTTTCATTTGTTTAAGTGAGTTTTATTCATAATGACATCCGCATTGTCTTGAAGATACTTACGGTACGTGTTGTTGTCCGTAATGTTTGTCTGACGCATCAGTCGCTGATTTTGTTCGCAGTTGGATACATAAGAAGTGAAAGCACGACCATCACTCATTCCAGGAAGAACCATTATTTTTTATTTAAACAAATATTTTTTTCAATACACACAAGACATATACTGTCTAATGCTGTATCCATGTATCAACGGTTCCGGGTCTTTGGTCTTGACAATAAACTCGGTGTTTCTACAAACCTCTTCGTAATTGTCCGTGATCGTTTTATGAATAAACTGATAAGAACTGCGAATGTCTTGTAGTGTCTTTCCACCGGTCGTGACAATGTTCCCTGTACCGAAGATAAATATACTGGTACAAGTGTTCTCCAACTGAAACTTCATGTTGATCGCCGGGTAGCTCTCCGGGTTGTAAATAGACATCACGTTGCTGTTTTGATTCAAAATACGATTGAGCTTCATAAGGTCCAAGTTGGTCTTGGTGGAAAAATTACTGTTTATCATCCCGATGTATTTCTGCGTAATCTCAATTGCGGGGTCTTTCAACGTTTCGCGCAAAATAGACAAAATATACTCAGACAAAACCTGACACTCATAGACGGATGTTACACCCGTAATATGTAGCTTTCCATTAGAAAATATCTTGATACTCTTGTTGGAAATGTCCTTGTAATTCAAAGTAATCTGATTGAAAAACGCGCGCTTCACCTTGCTCCGACGAGTCACGTCCAAACGACCATCGCGGACCACCGACTGAACCTTCATCACAAGACTATTACTTTCAAAGTTTTCACTAAACTTTTGAATAGACACGTCTTCAACATTTAAATTACATATCAATGTGATGGTTGAAACATTCAAAACGTGATTATTACTATTCACCTCCTCCATAAACGAAATGTACTCGCGTGCGTACGCTTCAGTGTCCATTTTTTACCTTTTTTACTTTATTTTCTTTAAGTGTTTTTTTACTCGTTTTTCCACGTTGCCATAATGTGGTGGGTGCGTGATACTCTGTCGTACTTCATGTAAATCTCCACCGGTGAGTACTTCTCACGCAAGCGTGTCAAGATGGGTGTGATGTTCCTCTGCTCGAAATACGCAAGACCGTAGGTGTATTTGCTCCGGAAAGGACCCTTTATCAAAAACACCGTCTTGAAACCATCGAACATGTCCTGGTTTGTAAAAGAAAACAGCGTCGCATAAAAGTGTCCCTCCTGACTTGCCGTCATCATTTTCTCCACACACGTCTCTGTTATGGTCTCCGTAAACTTATCAAGAACTTCCGATAAACGAAGATTATGCTGCTGCTTGTCCGCCTCCTGTTTCGCTTTACGAGTTTCGATGTTCGACATCGTGTTTGTACGAAGCTCCGTGTATAATGAAGTAATGTTATTTGAACTCATTTTCTTCTCTGAATAAAAAGTCTTTTCTTTAATTGGTTTCTTTTTTGGAATGGCGCGCGCAAAAGTCACCGTATTTCGCTTGCGCTTTACATTTCTCACCACTCATTTTGATCGCCCGACACTCAACCTTTTGCACCTTTTGCATTTTTTGGTCCTTTTGCGATTTTTGCATTTTTTGGTCCTTTTGCGATTTTTGCATTTTTTGCACCAAAGGAGGTGCGATCGGTAAACGCTGATACTCAATCAGAACCGTTTTGACTTTTTTGCTATTACAATGATCATAAGACTGTTTCAGTTTTCCCATGGTTTGAATCACTTTCTGATCCAATTCTGAAATCTGATTGTTTTCCATGAGGTACGCCGCCTGAGTAGCACCGTACTTTCGCTGAAGATAACGTTGAGCGTGTTCCATTTTTTCTTACCAAAAAGCTCATTCGCTCTTTAAGTGGTTTTATCCACGGATGGTGTCGTTGTTTCCACACTGGAAACACTTCATAAAAATCGTTTCCGGTTCGTCTGCGCTTCGCGTCTGCATGGTGACGTACGTTGTTCGGAAACTCCCACACGCTTCGCACTTGAGGATCCCATCGTATCCGGATTCCTCATCGGCGTCCACCAGGGCTGTGAGTTTCTGTCTCCGCTCGATGGTTTCCAAAATGTCCACATAGATGTCCGGGCGTATCTTTTGATGGTCCACAAACGCCACCTCGCACAGCGCAATGTCCTTGTTCTCCACAAGCTTTAACAAAGGCTGAACGTTGCTGAGAACCGCTCGCAATTTTCGCAAGTACAAACGACGCACATTGATGTCACTCCAGCGCACCTGTTCAATTTTTTTGACAACACAACTTTTTTTCGTATATTCAAGCACTGAACGCTCCATTTCTCTGGCATACATCGGATCCATGTGCGCAGACAACTTGGTCATCGCATGAGCACGAGCATCCTTGAATGATTGAGCAGCAGCCATTTTTTGTTCCTGGGTAAAAAGCTTTTCCTGGGTAAAAAGCTTTTCCTGGTTTTCCTGGTAAGCTTTCTTTAAGTGATTTTCTTGACGCGTTCCAGGCAGTTCCGACGATCCGTGAAAATCTTCTGAACGACGTCCTGGAGGTCCAGGCATTCGTACTTTTGGTACTTTTCAAAATTCGGGTGCATCACCACCAAGAACAAGTCTCGAATCTTTTTCCCGTAGTGTTTCTCCAGGATGTACTTGTAGATATTCAACTGTAGCGAGTAATGAACGTAATTACAATCGTGGTACCCGTCCAGATGATCAAACCCACGCCCACCGAACGTGTTATTCAGTTTGATCTCCTTCGAACGCTTCCAGTCGTAAATAGACAGAGTGTCGTCATCCTTGTTCTCAAATACCATGTCGATACTCCCCGCAATCTTGTGTTCTTCGTCGTACACTTCCCACTCTGTCCGATACGCATCCACCAAGTCCTTGTGATCCTCGTAAAACTGTTTGAACATCTTGAACTCAACGTCGTCTTCGTACTGTTCTGTGGAGACACCGTTGTAAAACGTCTCAATCGACAAATGCATCCGAGTCCCCCTGGTCGTCGCGTCGTTCCCGGTGTCCTCCCACTGCTTTTTGATCTCTTCCGCGGTCATTCCGAAGTACTTGCTCTTGGGCCAATTCTTGGAACTCATCATTCGGGAAATCACCTGATCCGCGTCAAACTTCGGAAAGTACTTGTGCACCAGCGTCGTCACCGACACATTGTCCGGATCGCCATTCACGTAGTACACATGCGGCTCTTCGTCAAACACAATGTGCTCGTCACGCGGGTGTGCGTTTTTCTTTTTTAGGTGATCCATCGGGTGTTCTCCTTTATTATTTAGCTCTTCTTTAAGTTAAAAAGGGAATGTTACAAGAGCTTTACAAGAAGATCCCCAACAAAGATAACACTTTCAAACAAAACTTTAAAAACTCTTTTCGGAATATCAATTCAATTTACAAACAACCCACGGATTTATTTCGTCTCGACCCACCGGGTATTTTCGTTGGGAGAGACCCCAATCACCCTTTGCGAGGCACCTGTCGGTACGGTGTCAAGGCACAAGACGTCTCTGTCAATGTATCGAACGTCAGACGAGACCAATTAGAAATCCTCCGAAGAGCCGGGTTCTCTTCCTTTGTAAAGGTTCCCGACGCCCATTGGATCGCTTCGTGGAAGGACAGCGTCACCGGAGAGACCCGCTACGTTCACAAAAAACCGGATTCCCACGACGTAGAGTTCAAGTTTGACGTCGCCAGGCGCTTGCGCCGAAAGCTCGGAACTGTCAGAAAAAAAGCGAAACAACAATCACCGGAAATTCAAGCCGTGCTTTGGATCTTAGAACACCTGTGTATTCGCATCGGAAACGAAAAAGACACCCAAACACAAGGGGACACTATCGGCTGTTGCACGTTGTGCGTCGGAAAACACGTCAGGATCCTTGACAAGGCCAGACGTAAAGTTCGTATAACATTCCGAGGAAAGGACTCTGTTCTGTACGACAAAGCAATTGTTTTTCCACCAAATGTTTTTCAATTGGTACTTCATAAAAAGTCTGGAAGACTCTTTGACCTCAGACCGTGCGCGGTGAACCGCTTTCTCTCGCAATGCGTTCCCGGTGCGTCCGCCCGAACCTTTCGGACTATGCGCGCGTCCGAGGTTTACCAAAAGGTGCTCTGTGAAACCGGAAATCCCCGCACCGCCAACTTAACCGTGGCTGAACTCCTGAACCACAAAACAAAGTCTGACAAGTTCAACTTGGAAACGAGTCGCAAAAACTACATAGATCCAAGAATTTACTTTGCACACTGCCAGCGACAAGGTACAAGCCCAAGCAAATGGTTTGTCGACAATTGCGCCTGGGCGTCCAATGTTTCAAAAGATTTCTTGTTTTGAGATTAACAAATGGACCCCGATCAGTTCATTCTCCAGAACGTAAACAGTTACAACTTGGCAAATATCACCGCAAGCACATACGTCTTTAGTAATATCGTTTCCGGGGACCCGTATCGGATCGTCGCCGATGTCTTTGATAAACTAGACTTTAAACACTCCTTGACAAACGTTAAACTC
>Ga0194024_1000094_pt1 | contig 16953 bp, 17 predicted proteins | sample IW13Sep16_MG_FD_140337 | JGI IMG/M metagenome (GOLD analysis project Ga0194024, IMG submission 140337) | Freshwater microbial communities from the Broadkill River, Lewes, Delaware, United States - IW13Sep16_MG | ecosystem: Environmental > Aquatic > Freshwater > River | place: USA: Delaware...
ATATTTTTGAGAAGTCTAATCTATCTTTAATAAACGCATACCAATCTTCAAACCCAGCGCGTTCAATAGAATAAGGGTTATGTATTTGACTTAGGCCCCAATCTTCACGCTTAGGAATTTGCCCGCCCATACGGTTGAATAATAAACGCGCTTCTTCTGAGGCATCTTTCCAAGCCTTGGCTAATATCTTTGCTGTTTCATCGGCAACATCATCTGGATTAAATATGGCTTTTACCATATCTCTTTGTAATGCTTGATTGCCTTGAATTCCTAAACCACGCTTACCTAATTTAATAATAGCTTCTTCCATCTTAGATACTAAAATGCCATGGTAGGCTCTTTGGCGATAAGCTAAACTGGTATATGTTGATATTTCATCTTGTTCAATAAGTGCTTGCATAGCTTTAGCAGGAGATTGTCCATCACCATATTCGTCCATCATTCTCTTGATATTATCTTGTACTGCTTTTTGGCGAATGATTTTGAATTTAGCATGCACATGTTCATGCTCTAAGTCTGCAATAGTTTGTGTTGTAGCGCGTTCAGCAGCAATATCATTATTACCTAAAGTTGCTTTATAATAGTTAAAGTTCTTCTCGTAATAATCTTGTGCTTTCTTAGCATACTTTTCAGGTATGTTTTTGTTTTTAAGTTGTAGGGCAATACAATTATCTAGCGACACGTGAACACTCCCTTAAGACTGCTAATGATTCGGCATCACTATTAATCTCATCTAATATGTCTTTAGTTTTTACATTAATAATATTTCCACTATTGTCAACATCATTAATAGCAATATCTTCTTCTAGCGCTTTTGGATTGTTACGCAATTCTTCTTCAGCAATACGATATAGTTCTGCTTGCGCTATTGGATCATCACTGAATTGTTTTAGTCTTTCATCACTTGTTTCAACGCCTGTTGACCTGAACGGCGCAGCTGCCGTATCGCTGACGTTACTGCCATCTGGTAACCCAACATAATCTCGCTGTTCAATTCTTCCTCTGATAGAGTCTGCGAGTTCTCTGGCATAGACATCGAGGTTGCTTTTTTTGCTTGCATATCTTCTCGCTGCATTTGTGATTGCATCTGAGATGTTTCCTTTTGCAAAGGCGCTGCCGTAGACGATTTGGATAATTTTGCCATAACTTTGTTCCTTAGATAAATGACTTAGATTTAACGCGTCTATTAATTTCTGCATTGTAAATCTATCATTGGTTAATTTTAAAATAGCTTGCTCGGTAATAACAGCTTTTTCTTTATATAAGTCATCTGGCATAACGTCTTCACCAAATGTCTTTTTAAAGTTCATTGTCTTAACGCCTTTAGCCTGAACTTGTCTAACAATTGCTTCGGCTTGCGCTAGTGTTGTTGGGTTTTGTTTTGCAAGTATATTAGCCGCTATCTCTTGTAATTCTTCATTGTTAATTAATCTAGCAATAATAGATCCATGGTCAAAGTCTACTTCGCCATTGTGGATTTTTAATCTCATCTTGTCAGATAACAATGTCATGTCAGTAACTTTTTGAACAAACTCAGAAGCCTCACCTTTAATTTTAGATTTAACCTTTACTGTTTCCATGTAAAAGTTATCTAAGTCTGCCTTGCTTAAAGTTCCTTCTGCTAAATTTTTACCAGCTCCTCTTGCTTTAGCTTGCTCAAGACTAATGCCATTTGCCTCGCGCAACACAATCATTGGCATCTGAATATTTGTTTTAGTTTTTTTTGATATACGTTTTGCTAAATCAATTCTGCCATGACCATCTACAACAAAAGTATCACCATTGCGGTATCTGTAAACAATGCCTGTCCCTGCGCGTGTTGGGTTCCATTCTGCTGCTTGAATTTTTTTAGGTCTACCGCGTTTAACTTGGAATAGTTTTGGATCCAGTAAGACATCTGATGTATTTAACAACTCAACATCAGGAGCATTCAAATCATAATGATAAACGTTGTTATAGATTTTTGGCACAAATGGCATGTCAATAGGCATATTACTAAAGTCGCCTGACACAATAGCTGTGTATGCTTGGCTCTCTCTTGATAAATGAGTAATTTGCCCAGGATCAAAATCTATAGGCGAATCTTTTTGAATCTCTGCTTTAATAGCAAAAACATTAAAGACGGCATCACGATCACGATCTGGATTAAAAGCAGTGCCATTAAAAGCTGCTCTTTGTTGATCTAACTTATCAAGTGATTTGCGTAATCTTTCTGAAATAAATTCAGCACCACCACCAAAAACAAAACCAGCGCCACCTGCAAAACCAATGCGCGTAATAAAGTCTTCTTGTGTATAAGGCAATCCTAACTCTTTATACCAATCTTCAGTAAACCCTTTTTGAATTGCGCCTTCAGCTGTAGCACTTGCTACTGCCTCTCTCATGCCATTGCGAAACCATCCTGCGGCAGGGGTTCGTGTAGCGACCATTGCAGCCACATTAATAGGATCTGTCATAACAGCGCCCATCGTTCCTATAAATCCACCCGCAACACCAACGCCTGTTGCTCTACGATATACGTCAGCTTGTTCTTGCATTTTTTGTTGTGTTAATTTAATGGCATCTTGTTTAATGCGGTCTGACGTAATCGAACCAATTGTTTTTTTAACTTCTTCGTTTTGCTCAACATAGTTTGCAACTTCTTTAAACAAATTTTCAAAAGCACGTTCACCAACTTCTAGCCTTTGAAACCCAACCATATCAGGAGTAGCGTTAGGATTTGCTCGAATAGTAGATAGTCCTATAGACAATGGATCTTGAGTAAAAACGTTAGATTGCATGCCAGGAATTGTATTTTCATTTTTGTAAGACATTCGAGACATAACGTCATTTAAAAAATTCTCATGCCCTGGGATTGCTTTAATTTGATTTACAAGATTTTCAGTTGCACGTGTACGTTGTAGCCATTCTGAATAACTGTTTTCTAATGCAACATCTAGCTTAAATGATGCAGATAAGTTATCTATAAATCCTGTTTCTTCCCCTCCGAATGTAGTCTCATCCGTAGGTTGTAATCTAGCACTACGACTTGATGGAGTGTAGATCATTAAAATTCTTTCTCTAATCTAACTTTTAACTTGCGTAATTCATCAGCTCGTAATTCTTTAGGAAGCTGATTAATTCTAAATCTTTCTTGTTGTTCAAATGACGCGCGTAATCTTTGTTTTTCTAATATTGCTGGATCAAAACCACCAACCCCGCGAATTGTCTGCGCTCGATTATATACGCTTTCTACATCAATCATAATCTTATAAGTTGGATCAAAGTCTGGCACAAAATAAGCCCCGTCAATATTAATAAATGCGTGTTTATCAGAATCCATTTCTAAATTAGCATCACGTATTCTGTCAATATCAAATTCTCTTTGTGTAAAATCACCTTGTTTCATTTCCAACAATGGTTGGGCAACAACTTGGTCAGTTACGCGCTCTCTACCAGTATTTGGATCATAAGTGTTTAAGTAATATTTACCATTTATTTTTGAAAATAATGGAATATAAGTCTCTGCATCAACCTTAATAGCCATTGCAGTAATAATATCATCTGGTGTAGCTGCACGCATTTTAGAGTCAAACTCATCTCTAGCAATACTTGATGGTAAAGATATTTTTTGTCCATTATAATCAACAACACCGCCATACATAACACCATCAATTTCTTTAGCTCCAGATGCAAGCTCTAAGGCTTTGGTATATAGCCCTTTGTCAAATTGTGCTGTTTCAGCAGATTTATCGTAAGCAGCCAAAGGCTTTCTTTCTTTTTGCAATAGACCAAGATAAATGACATTAGCAGACTCAATAATATTAGTCATCATTCCTGGGTGTAAATCATAAGCTGTGCCAAATTCTTCTGCAAACAAATCAGTTGCGTTTGGAACATTAGGGGTAAATTGCTGTGATGCTGTTAATCCATTCTCAAATAGCGAGCTAGTTGTTTGGTCAATATCACGCAATATCAATTGAGCAAAATGACCAATTGCAGGACTGTCTTTTGCTACTTCGTTAAATACTTGATATGCGTTTTCACCAGCAGCCTCTGCTACAGCTTCAATAAGTAATGATCTATCTTCGGTGCTAGAAGATAAAAGTGCTTGTGTATAATTATTGACATCTTGTTTGCTTAACAACTTAGGTTTGTTGATATTATATAATTTGCCATACTTATTCATATTATATGACCGCGCATTCATTTGTGTTTTTAATTTTGCATAATCACTAAAATCTAAATCCTCATAAATACCAGCCATAGACAATACAGTAAATGTTTGGTCATCAGCTAATTTTTTTGTTAAATTACTAACCATCTGTCTTAACTGAATTGCTTGAAATAACTCTCCAGGTTTTGCTTCTCCTCGATTGATTTTGTTGTTTAAATCAATTTGCATTTGCTGTAATTCATTTAATGGCATTTTTTTAAACGTTTGCAGATTTTCGTTTGTATCAAGCAATGTTTGCCACTTAGTATATTGAACTGAATCTATATCGATATTGCTATTAATTCTATCCACAATCTCAGTAGGAATATCAGCCATCTCATTTACATAAGCCTCGGCAATTCTTAAGTCTCTTGCAAGTTGTTGGTTTTGAGCTGCATTATCAGCTTTATACAAATTAAGATCTGTTTTTAATAAATTTTCAAAATCAATTTGCTCAACAGGATCCATCTCTTTATAATGTTTACTATAAATAGATTTGTTATTCCTTAAACCATCAACAACCTCTAATATATCTTTGCCCTGAAACTCCTTAGCAATTTGCTCTGACAAATAATTGTCTTTAACTATTTTTAAACGTTTTTTGTGAAACTCTAACAATTCATTAGGTTTGGTACTAAACTTATATGAGTTTTGCATTGCCACAGTTTCTGAAGCATTTATATATTCTTGAATTGCAGCAGCACTTGCTCCTGGATTATTTCTTAAAAATTCATCAAAGTCTTTTGACGCATTGATTCCATATTGTTCAGATTCAATTAAAGATTTTTCTTCTGCTTTTTTGTTGAGTAATGCTAATGCTGTTTGATATTTGTTAGTTGCAATATTAGTTGCTTGATTACCATAAGCAGAGGCAATCTCTGGATCGATTTGACTAAAGAATTTAATTTGCCCTTGTATGGGGGCTTGTAATTCGTTTAATATTTCTTCACGATCAGTTAGTTCATTGCGATCAACTCTAGCAATAACATCGCTAAAATGTGCATGCAATTCATTTTCTAATACACCAGCTGTTTGTTGCGCTGTTGCTTTTTTTAAAGCAGCATTATAATCCATGCCACCTGTTAATATGCCTTGTAGTGGATCTGTCCCAGAAGCTATTGATGCGTCAATTCTATCTTTAGTAATTGGATTAGCAATAGTATATTTAATTGCTTGCTCTTGCGCATAATCAGTTGCAAGAGATCCAGTAACTTCTGATGCAAATTGTAAGAATTGTCCAATACGCTGATTTGTTTTTTCTTGTTGCTGAATATCTACATATTGCAACGAAGGCGCATCAGTTAATTTAATATTTCCAGATTCATAAATAGGAAGTGCCATTATGTCGGTACCCTTGTTTGTTCATAAGCATAAATGCCTTTACCAGCACCAATCATTAAATCATAATATGATCCAGTTGACGCTGACTCTGCTGCTGTACTTAACAGACTAGCCTGTGCATTACCAAATGTTTGACCAACCATATTGTTGTATTGAATATCATAAATGTCTGTGCCTAAACGTTTACCGCCTACAGTTTGTGCAAGCAGCGCTGAACCAGAGAATCCAGAAACACCGCCAGCATACCCATAAGCTATAGCGCCGCTCTGTGCCTCTAAATACTTACGATATGCAAGATTGCTCTGTCTTATTGCGTCTACTTTTAATTTTTCATTTTTAGCTTTTAATTCTAACGCTTGCATTCTGTACATAGCAGCTTGAGCTTGTCCAGATTGATACGCTTGATATCCTTGTAAAACTTGTGTTCCAGCATTAATCAACGACATGTATGGCTTAATAGCATTAAACGCGGATGTTAGTCCCCCCATTAATCCACCACTACTAGCCAAACCTCCACCAAGAGTTGCTGGTGTAGTAAAGATTAGTGGTGTAGCAATAGCGTTTGCTATTGGAGCTGCTGCAGATGCAGCAAATAAACTAGCTCCAGAAGTAGCTGCTGCACCTCCAAATCCTGTCATTGTTGCGCCCGCAAAGGGTACGGCTGCTCCCATATTCTATGTTCCTTGATGTACTGACAATTTATATTCTAACCCTAATAATGTAAACTTCAACGGCGCGTTCTGTGTTACCGTAATTTGTCCTTCATTATTATAACCTAATATACCATGTAAAGTCTTTGTCCCAGTAAACTCTGGCACAGGATCATCTAGTGCGTCAGCACCTAATGATCGAATAGGTAACGGATTCCCATTGATAACTAAATTTTGTGTTTCATAAAGCAAGGCATTAACTTCAACAATACGTTTCTTAAAGCCAATACGTGTACCTGTTTGTATTTTTAAATCAACAGGCATTGTTTTTACTTCAACACTAATTGGTAATCCTACTTCTGATGATGCTGTAGGTGGATTAACAAAGGTTACCGCACTGTCTGCAACTTGATTTAATTCTACATATCCATCTGATATAACATTGACTGTTGCACCATCAACATGAGACATATCTAAACTTGACGCTGTTGTGCCTTTTACTCCTGAATCTGTTAAATATGTATTGTCAAAAACTTCTACATAATATTTATCAGTACCATTATCATCTCTTTTTACAATGGTATAAATATCTGTAATGTCTACACCAACATCAACAAAACTACCTACGGTAGTAAATTCTGAAGGGGCAATAACATTTTGCAAACGCAATAAAGAAAATGCAACTATGGTTCCATCTGATTCATTTATAATTAATAATAAGTCGTTTTCATCTGTAGCCACAGCACGGCGTATATCCATGCGTGTTGGATTTTTAAGCAAATGTCCTGACAGCAATGAAATTTTAGAAGTAATATAGGTTAATTGTGTATCTGAATAAGCAATCTCAGATAAAGCCTTTCCTTGTCTTTGTACAAACAATATCCCCGATTCTAGCTGCTTGACTCGCACGCCTTCTTTACATCCATTACGTGACGTAGTAGACAAGAAAAAGTCTGTTGGAGTAATTGGAGTTAATCCTTCTTGCGGAACATAGAACTCACCGCCCGTAGTAAACACTTGCAAATCACGACCACTAATAATATCAACGATAGCATTAAAAGTATTAGTATCAAGAGTAGCTTCAACAGCGTCATCATCCAATCCTTCCACGGCTTCAAAATCAAAAAATAGCCCTACTTTAGAACCCCATATAGTAGACGGTCTTGACTTTGATCCGCCAAAGAATAAGCGTCCTTGATGAAAAGTAACTGATCTTGGCCATCCTTTACTTGCTGACCATACATCTTCATATCCTGTTTCTAATTCCCAATCACCTGAAGCTATAGCGGATGTATCAAAGAATGGAAATTCTGTAACTGCATTAACAACAGTTGAGCTAACATACTTAACAATTTTAGCTCGCCCTTGTGGATCAGCGTTAATGTATTGACCAACATGACCACTATTAAATACCCCAGTTGATGCTGTTAATGTAATTTTGCCAGATACATCGCTAGGAGTAAGTGTTGCTGCTGGATTGCTTGTAGCTATAGTAAATGCGTATTGTGGCACAGAGTCAAACGTAATGTTTGATATTGTCCAAGAGCTATCTGATGCGCCACGAACAATTTTTATTGGTCTTTGATCTTCATGCACTAGAATTAATGTATCAGCGGATTGTGTCCATACAAGATGGTCCATGTGTGTGCCAGTTAGACCAAACCCTGTTGTATCTAAATAGTCATTGCCAGAAGCATTGATGTTAGTAATAAGCACTTTGTTTTTATAAACATACATTCTGTTTGTAGTGAATGCAAGCATATAACTGTCATCTGTTGAGAACTCAAATGCAATTAAACGCACGCCATCTGCTGGGGTGCCACCAAGTTCATTAATAAATTTAGTACCAGGCCTTCTTGTTACACCGCCTTGTGGCTGACATATAACGTTCTTAGCTTTTTCAAGTGCATTTTCATAGGCCTTTAAATCAACCCTTGCTCTAGCAAGCGGATCTAATTCGCCTGTAGTAAAGTTAGTTTGTATGCTAACAAATCTAGCCATTAATGTCTCACATCAATTAACGAGAAATCTTGTATTGCGTTAGTTGGCTCTCCTTGCCCATCAATGTTCATTGCTTGTCTCATGTAACCACCTCGACCATTTTCTCCTGGTGTCCCTTCAGCTACTTGTTGCCAATATTGAGATTTTTCTGTTTGGTCGGTAATCGGACTAGCTAAATGCCATGCCATTTGATACTTTAACAATTGAACAAAAAAATGAGGTAACGCATATTCAGGTACATTGTATTGATAATCAACATAAACTGATTCATAGTTGGTTAATATTTTTTGTCCTTGAATTGTATATTCCCTTCTAGGAACTGCATAAGTGCTACTTGTATCATATAAAGCACGTGGCCTACCAATCATGTCTGATGGCATTTGATACTCATACTTGTATTCGTTTGTGGGAGTGGTAATTAATCTTGCTAATTGCACTTTTTTAAATGAAAAAGTCCATGGATAACTTGCTAGTGTTTTAATTTTAACGTCAGGATAAAGTCGATCACAAATATTAGATTCGTCTGTGCCTTCTGTAAAAGACGAGATTGGACTTGCCCCTAACATTAAGAGCGCATCAGAACATATTTTTATGTCGGTATCACCTGTTGCCATTTATTATCTCCAAATGTGCAAATAGACGGAGGATCGCTCCCCCGTCATTCGCATTTATTACTACTACTTAGTCAGCATCAGCTACTGAAATAGCTGTACCGTCTGATACGTCAACGACACCAGACGCATTTGATAATACTATTACCATGTGCGCTGCTGGGGTTGCTGTATCCCATAAGTAAATCATGTCGCCTACTTTTAACAATGTTGAAGCATCATTAAAGTAGCCAGCAGTATTTACTGTTGCTACTGCATCAGCAGATTTGTATGTCCACATTTGTGGAGCATCACCAGCTTTGGATTGACCACCCGCAGCCGCTAAACCATCTTTATTATAAGCCATTACTATATCTCCTTATCTTAAGATTCACGACATGTGAGTTGAACAATACCTTCGGCATCGATTGCAACTGCTGCAGCAGAAAGTAAACTGTTTACTAAGTAAGAAGTTTTTTCTGGTACATAGTTGATCTCTGTCTTAGGACCAAGACCTTCAGCATAACCAAGCGCCTGTTTATGGAATGCCCAAATAGTTCTATCTAAAGAACCATCAACAGCAAGACCACCTTCAGTACGGTCGCCAAGTACATGGAATTTGAAACCTAAGAAGGTGTCAACTTCGCCAGATACAAGAGCTTTAACTGTATTGAAGTCAGATGATGTTACAGAAGTTTCTGAAAGTAAAGAAGCTAAAGAGTTAGCATGAATAACCATGTGACGATCCGATGGAGGAACGTTACCTTTGTCTAACAATTTTTTAGCTTCACGTAGTTTAGCTACGTTTAAGTTTGTGTCAGTACCACCAACGTCATTAGAAACTGTTAATGCTGTTGATGATGCTGTTAGTGCATCAATGATAAGTTGATCTTGACGGCGACCAATAGCGTTCGCTAAAACTTGAACTAACTCTTGTCTTTCATCAAAATTAACTTTTTGTTGCATGAAGATGTCAGAATACTCTGCAGCATTCCAATCTTCTAGTGTTGCTGTTACTTGTGAAAAATCCACATTTAATGGAGTAACGTCAGTTTGTGGTACACGTAATGTAGCCACACCTTTACCCACTTTAGGGAATTTCACAGTAGAACCTTCAACGCCTCGTCTCATGCGTGTAGCACCAACTAATTGTGACTTAGCTTGGTACGCCTGTTTAACTTCGGCATCAAAGAGGGTAACAAAAGCTGGGGATAAACCGATAGCCATGTTTTTTCTCCTTAAGAAATTAATAAATAAATTAAATTAATCGCTTTGGTATGCCAGAGAACTGGGCCTGTGCTTGCTATTTACGATAGCCATACGACAAGATTACTTGCGTTAAGGGTTGCAAACAGAATAGATGCAATATGCCTTATCCCAAGTTTTAACATAGGACAAGGCAGTGTGCAATAGATTTTTAGATATATTTACTGACTAAAGTTTTGAGCAAATGCTCTTTCAACTTTTTTTCTAAATGATGGATCAGTTTGATATCGTTCATCACCGACCATAGCATATAGTTCTTCTTTAGAAGGCGCACCCTCAACAGGTGTAGATTCAACAGGTACACGTCCTTCGTAAGATGCTCTAAGTTTTTCTAGTGCAGCAATACCGCGTGCAGTACCGCCCATCACTTTAAATTCTTCAAAGTCATCTTGAGACCAAACACCTTTATTGACTAAACCAGATGCCCATTTAACCATACCATTAATACGTGCGTCAGCATTTGGCCCTAAAGCCTTGCGCTCTTGCTCTAAATTAATACTATAGTTTTCTGCTTGATTTTGATTCATTTCGACAACTTGACCGACAAGCTGGTCTAAAGCCGCTTGGCTAATTTGATTCTCAGATGCCCAGCTCATTACATGTTGTCTAACTGGATCATCTTCAGGAGTATCCCCAAAAGCAGAAGCGTCATATTTGCCATCTGCTGGAGCTTTATGTTTTCCTTGTGAGATTTGTTTTCTTAAATCAGTCCAAGATTTTGCAATTGCTTCTAAATCAGGTTCTGCTTCTTCTGCTTTCCAAAAGTTTTCGGGCCACCAATCTGGTCTTTCTAATGGCTCGTCATCTTCTTCTTGTGCTTTGACTTCAGCAGGATCCCGATGATCTATTTCTACTTTTTGTGTATCTTCTGAGCTGGCTTCCTCAACTTCTGTTGTTGCTCCATCGAGTAGGCCAGTCGACTCTTGAGTTTCCTCTTGAGCGCTAGGCTCGATTGTTTCTTCGCTCATTATAATTTCCTTGCTCTAATTAACCTTGCTTCTAAATCTCTTAGTATACTATTCTGTCCTTCACGATAGTAAGCATAACTTGAGTCGCTTCCTGGCAAGGCTACAGGTTGCTCTAATACAGATTGGCGTAACCATTGCATTAGTTTTTGTCCGTCTTCATCGCCCATAACTCTTAATACTAAACGATCTGTGTCATCTCTTTGTTGCTGTACATCTCGAGTGTCAAGCGGTAATGCTTGCTCTAAGTCATCCCATCCAGCCATAATCTATCCTTGTAATGCAGCTTGAGCCATAGCTGGCACAGTTTCAGGAGCTGCTTGTGCCATTTGTTGTGCAGCTTGAACTGCTTGTTGTTGTAAAATTTGACGTTCTTCTGCGGTGGTTAATATACTCTGCGGTACATTTAGTTTGTTTGCAATATGAGTTAGCATCTCATCTACTTTAATCATTGTTTGTCCCTGTGGACCAGCTGATTGTGCAATTTGTGCAAACTGTAATATGTTTTGTACATCTTCCATATTTTGTGCCATTGCTAATGGGGCGACTGGACTAATCTTAATTTCTAATCCATTTACTTTGAGTGGCAAAGAAATAATACCGCGTTCATCCATTACTTGTAATATTTGAGTAACAACAGGAATCATTGTTTCATTAATTAAACGCCCAAAAGCAGAGCCTAGATTTTGTGATAATTCTTTCATACGCTCTACAACTTCTGTTGCACTACGCGCTGACATGTTGTCAGGTGGTAAAGATTCATCTAATAGAATACGTTTAATGTTAGCTACAATGTCATTAATAATTAACTGAGATACATTAAAGTCTCCCGCACGTGGCAACGGTCTTAATGATTCACCTTGTGGGCCACCATTACGTGCTACAGGAATAATTGCACCTGGCATAATTTTAACAGTATTAGGATTTAGAACGCCGTCATCTGCTGCCGTATATACACCAGAAATAGATAAAGACGCATTTTTTAATATTAATTCTTTAACTTTATTTAATGTTTTAATATCTGGTAATGCGGTGATGAGTGGTCCACGCCCATATATTTCTCCTGCTACTTTAGCATAACGAGAAACAATCCAAGGACTATGATCCATACGTTTATATAATAATTCTTGTTTAGATTCTTTATGTATGACATGGTAACAATAATCACCACGTTTTTGGTCAAAGACAGTTGCTTCAATAAGTTCTACATCATCTGTAGGTTTTTGTTCAATCTTGTCTAATAATTCTTTTGGAATCTTTGCATCAGGCCATTGACGTTGAATAGACTCGCCCTTGATTCGCATACGTCTGTATACATTATCTACTTGTCCATCAGCGCCTTCTTCAAAAGATACAAGGTATTGTGGCACAGGAATAAAATTTATTGGATTAACATCATCACCTGGCTGTACTAACATGACAGCAGTGCCTACACAAAGATCAAGTAAGAATTCACCAATAGCAATATCAAAGTTAGATTGTTTTAATGTATCAAATAATTTTTCATTATATAAATCTAGTGCGGCTTGAGCAGCTGCTTTTCGATCAGCTGGAATATCAGAGCCTGGCTCTAATCGGCACCACTTACGTTGTGGGGGAAAAATACCTGATTGCATTCTGTTAGCAAATCGTTGAGCAGAATTAATCGCAGTTGAATCAAACACGCGACTCATTTTCTTTTGTCCACCAACTTTGCCTTCATAATGTCCGTCATATAGATTACGCTGAGGCAAAGCAAATTCATAGGCTTCTTCATAAAGATTGCGGAAATCTTCTTTCTTTGTCATTGCCTTATCATGTCTTTTTAAAACATCTTCAGCGCTCAGTCTCATCATTTCCATAGTTATGCCTTTTTGTTTTTGTTTGCAAAATTACGTGCTGCTTCTTTACTACCAAAACCCCACGCTTGTAATGCTTTTTTTAATCGTGTTGGTCTACCCTTCTCATCTTTTAACGGCCCAGCCATCCCAGAAAAACGAGCAGCAAAAGATACGCGCCTACCATCAGTACCAGACTTTTGCGGCGCTTTAAGGTTTGAGCCTTCAGTCCTTTTGAAGTATTTTCGCCCAGCTTCATTCAAGCCTCCTTCTGGATTTTGATATTTTTTAGCGACCATTATTCAGTCCAGGTTAATATAATTTCAGTAGCATGCGGGTTATTATTCTGATCTTGATTAGTTAATCTAAATAAATAAGATGTCAATCCTTTCAGTATAATATTTCCATTTCCTGTATCATCGCCACCACCTTTTTTTCCAGTACCACCTAATAATATTTCTTGTAATATAGGTGTGCCTAAAGAGGTTACTGTTGGGTTAAGCACTGCTACGCCTTTACTCGTAATCGTGCTAGATCTATTTTTATTAATAATAGTCATTGCCGTACCGCCTGTTACACTAGCACCTTCATACAAATAACCTACTGCATCACCATCAGACAATCCTTTAATACTAAATATAGGATTTATTCCTTGTGGAAATGCAACCGCAATATCAATACTAGCCCCATTAGCTAATGGACTTGCAAAATCATGTGTATGTCCTATTGAGAAAGCCTGACCTTCAATTAGCCTAACTTGCTCAATATCTCGAGTTGGATATGCGCCTTTGTATAATTCCATTTATTTTTTCTTTTTAGGAAAACCTTTTAGCATATTCTTATACGCTTTATCAGAAATAGTAGATTCTGATTTTGGTCTACTAATCCCTTTCTTTTTTCGTGCATTTATATTTGCATACAATCCTGGGTTAGCCATTAGTATCCTTTTTTCTTTTGTCCTGATTCTGACATAGCAATAGCTACTGCTTGCTTGCGCTTAGTAACTTTTGCACCTGAGCCTGATTTAAGTTTTCCAGCTTTATATTCTTGCATAACTTTCTTAACTTTGTTTTTCATTTTGTCCATTATAGTTTCTGCCTTTGTCCTAACATTGTTGAACCAATACCAAGACCACCTTCGCCTAATACAGGTAATCCTGTAGCCATACCTTCTGTTCCAGGGATTGGTGCCTTAGCTAATAAGCCTCCTGTCCCTCTTGTTAATCTTTTTTTGGACGCACGCTCTTTAGCACCTTCAGACTTAATTCTCTCGGTTTGGCGTTTTGATTGTTTTGAGATTTGATTTAATACATTTTGCGTAACATCTTTTATTTTTGTTGCGTCATAACCAATAATGTTTTTTTGCACCATGTATCGTTTTGTATCGACATTAGGCGTATCAATAGGTAAATATTGAGGGCCAGATCCACGACCACGTCTAATATATCGTTCTTCATAAACAGGTGTTGCTGATTCATAACCTTTTTGACGCACTCTATAATCAAGTGTACCTCGTCCAGAGAATACTCCAGGAGAAACACGTTCAGTCGTTTTGTCTCTAAAATTGCCTTCTTTTATACCAACATCAAGCTGTTTATTCCACCAGTCTTCAGACTTAAATACATTTCGCCCGCCAGCTTTTGAAATAACATTTTCTTCATACGATTGAGATGGAGCAATTAAACCTCTTGCCTTTGCCATACCGAAGTCAAGTGCGGCCATGTTATCCTCCTAAAGTTTCTTCTTCAATGCCTATTTCTGGTGTTAATCTTGATTCAGATAACAACATTCTTTTGCCACCACGCTGTGCTGCTTTACGTCTTGATGCAGACTGTTCTTCATAAGAACGTCTTTCTTCTAACGCTTTTTTTTCTGCAAGTGCTGTTTGTTCACGTTGTAAACGTAATGATTCTTCAGCAGCAGAAGTATCAGGCTTACCACCGCCCATAATTCCACCCATCTATTTTCTCCTCATCATAAAAGTATCTTCTTGATCTGCGCTGTATTTCAACATGATTCCTTCAGACTCAAAACCTAAAGTCTTTGCCCAGCCCACAGCACGCTTATCTGATGTTTTAACAGTAATTTGTAATCGATGCAAGTTAAATGATATCTGACAGCTATCAAAAAAAGATTTTGCTCCTTTTGTCATGGCAATGGGATATCTTCTTGCTTCTTCAGCGAATAAAGACCACGCCTCGCCAACCCCACGCCAAAGTAAGACACAACCAAAAACAGCGACAGGAGTATTATAAACAAACGCAGTAATGCAAGGACCGCTTTGAGACTGAAAGTTAATATAGTGTTTTCTATCTTCAAGCGACATTGCTTTAGAGTCATAATTTATTATTCCTTGAAAGTTATCAAGATGGCTAATATTAAATGGCAAATAATAACCGCCTGGAACATGAGGCATTTCGTTTTTTAAAAAGTTTGGATCAATTGAAAACATCAAAGTCTGAGTTCGCTACTGTTTGTGCAATGAGTGTACTTGATTGTAATGGCGATTTTGTCATACGTTTATGTTCGCCGCCACCTAACATAAGATAACCAAATGCGTCACCAATGTGTGAATGTTCGTTTTTGTTTGGACTGTCTTTAAATCGTTCATGTCCTGCGCCTACCGCAATACGTTTAAAATGATACCCACCTGCTAATGACTTGCGTAGCATTTTACATGAAGTATGTATAATCAATCCTGGCTTACCCGCAATCAGGCGTTGCATTGGAGCTGCGGCTCCTTCACGCCTAACTTGAAAGTTATTTGATGCTGTGGGTTGTGCGCGTAATCCTAGCGTTCTTAAATAATCAAATGCCGTGACTTCATAAATAGCATCACGTTGCATACCCGCAGGATCGCCCCATACCATAATTTGTGCTTTAGGAAATCTAGCATTAATCTCAGCCAGTAATTGTTGTCCAAATTTTTCTAAACCCATGTCCTCTGTTACAATTTCATGTAATACAATCCAGCGTCCATTAGGCAATCTTTGTCCTATTGCAGCGGCTGGCGTTAAACCAAAGTCAAGTCCAATATGTAAAGGTTGTGTAGGATCATAGTCAATCTCACTAGAACTCATTAAATGGTCATCATATTCAGGCCAGACAGGTTTACCTTCCTGTACATAAGTATATCGACCTTCTGCATAACAACGGATCCAATCTAAATTCTTGCCACCTAACATTTGCATGTAATACCCTGACGGTAGATTTTTTACATTCTCTGCTTTAGGATTAATCTTCCACCAACGCCCACCAGAAAAGATATGATCGTTTGCTTCTGGATTATCAGGTAAATCTTCTGGGCTTACTTCAATAACACCGCCAGGTTGTTTAAAAAAGTCCCAACCGTATTTACCACTAAGTTTTTCTTTTTCAGATAAACGAAACCACCAATGGTCATCATCCATTGGGTTGGTATCCATCCAAACACCATGCCATGTGGGGCCACCATCTTTTTGTGTGGGGTAACGACCGACACGATGGGTGAGTCCGTCAATGACGGCTTTGGGCAACTCCCTTGCCTCGTTTACCCATGCGCCTGTTAGTTCAAGCGAGAGTAATTTACGCACGTCTTTAGGTTGGTCCAATGCTAGAAATATCACTTCACAGTCTATGCCCGCAGCATCACCGCGGGAAGGGAGGCGAATGTGATGAGTGATCGGAGGGGTATATAACATCGGACCAAATGTATTTTCAGGAAACAACTCTTGCCAAGTTTTAATCGTAGTTGTTTTGAGTTCAGGATAAGAGTTACGTACAATAACAAAGCGAGTATAACGTATGCCATCGACAGGGGATGGCTTTTGTCTAACGGCACGCATCATAATCTCAGCAGCACAGGCGTAAGATTTGCCTGAGCCTACTGGCCCCATCAATCCACGAACAAATTTATTGCTTTGTAAAAAGTTATAGACAACAGGACTAGTACTAAAATCTAAATCAATACCAGGGCCAGCAATCTGTTTCTTGCTACGCTCTTTATTATTGCTCATCGTCGTCTATATCAGGATGCTTAGCATTGAGTAACTGTCGAAGACGTTGATTATCTTGCCATAGCTCATCTATGATTTTCATAACACGTGTGTTATTCATATTAGCCATAGCAAACTCCTCGCGCAACAATTCA